>PJTY01000032.1_pt1 | contig 187084 bp, 189 predicted proteins | sample 1512121 | NCBI WGS metagenome assembly PJTY01 (sample SAMN08177680, study PRJNA422409) | Soil metagenome, whole genome shotgun sequencing project. | isolation source: Soil enriched (2) on filter paper: alkali lignin treatment | place: USA: Madison | collected 2015-01-15
AAAGTTACCCGTGATTTTGCCCGTAGTTTGAATGGTGATTTCACCGGTATTGACCTGCACACCACGGTAGATAAACACCTGGCCAACATCTTCATAGACTTTAACCAAGGTCAGCGATTTACGGATACCTCCACCAAAGCTTAACGAATTTGCGGCCCAGTTATTGAAGGCCAGCACACTCAGGAATAAATCAAAGGTACCAAGTGATAATTCAAATTCCAGCTGGCCAGTGACTTCAGCTTCAGTAACCGAAGCACCCTGACGGAAACGTGAATCAACCACCTCATTGCTTTGTTCGGTAGATACGTTTTCTGATAATCCATCCGATACACGGCGAACGGTGTACCACACCGGATTTGCTGGTGTGGTACCGAGCACTGCCTCTTCACAAGCATATAACCGGATTTTTGCGCCTGAACTCATTTATTGTTCTCCAAAATTTAGGCATTAAAAAACCCGCTGATTAAGCGGGCTATTAAAGTGATTCGTTTGTCTGTTCTTCTTTGATCTCAGGCGGTTCCACACCATCCATCGCAGCAGCTACGGCCTGAGCCAGATTGGTTGGCTGGAACTCAACCGGTGTTTCAGAAACAAGCTCATCCAGATCATTGAGTAAGTTCTCTGGGATGGGCTCTTCATGCAAACGGATATCGATCCAGCGGCCGGCAGGAATATCGAGAGGATTGTCCAGATCAGCTACGACTGCAGCAATTTCAAAATCAAACTTGCGCTTGTAGGTTTTAATCGAGATATCGCCGTTCTCTAATGTTTCATAGAGTACCGCGACGACTGTATTACCATTGGTATCTTTAGGAATCTCGATGTACCAGCCTTCCTGTGCCAATCCCAAGGATCCTTTAAGCAGATAGTCACCAGTCCCTACACGCTCAAATGTGATTGGCTGTTCCTTCGCATCTTCATTCAGCTCAATCGAGTTGGCATAGAGCTTTACAATTGGTGAGGCTGCCTTAATGAAACCATTACCATCTACTGCGGTATTAGCAGCGCTAAGTACTTTGAAATAGCGCTGAACTGTGTCACTGCCGCTATTAATGGTTAAATTTCCAACATACATATCATGTCGGACATTCATTGGATAACAAATAGCAAAGGCATTTGCTGGACTTGTACTGAATGTACTTGCTGCAAATGTACCTGCGGGAAGCCCATGTGCTGCAGCGTTATCACCCGTTACACGTCGGCACAAGTTTGTCACTTCACTTGCGCTTAAAGGTGGTGTTGAGAGTACCTGAGGATTACTATCCCCAATCCCGAAGTCACCCACCTTTAAGACTCGGCCTATAGTTGCATCATTTCTTGAGGCCGTTAAGGTACCTTGTGCTGCATTACCCAATCCGGTCACCTGCGTCCAGTCAGGCGTCAGATTTGGAATGCCTGAGGCAAAAGGCAGCATAAATTGTAACTTACCAGGTGCGGCATTATAGGGAAATGGTCGATGCTCCCAGTTAAATTTAAAGATAAGATTGGCCATTACGCTGTCACTCCATCAATTACCTGAAACGTCAGAGTTTCAGAATGTTGGGTTACACCACCGACCACGGCCTTAAGATCCATCTGGACCAGTCCCAGTGGCCATGCTGCAGTACTTGCGCCAGACTTCACATTCAACCAGCCTTTCTGTGTAGTCTGGTTTAATGCAGCACAGGTTAAAGTTGCCACGGCAGCACCGGTATCCAAAGCCTTAACCTGAGATGTAAAAACATAACCGGTCAGGTTAATCGCACGGCGCACATCATCAGGCGGAAATTGCAGAGTCTCATCCATATCGACGAGCTGCAAATTCAGATTGAAGGTGTCACCGCGCTTAAAAACAAAATTGCTCATAAGTGATTCCTGTAGACATAAAAAAACCACCGATGAGGTGGTAAGGGATAAAAAATATTCAAACTGGTTTAATTGATTTTATAGCCGATCGTTACGTTGTACTGGATGAAATCACTATCCTTGCCTGCATTGATTGCTTGTCCCTGCAGACATTCCAGATGCTCAATATTGAAATACTCGAAATGAGCGAGTAATGCATCACTGAGTTCGGTAATCGCCTTCTCTCCAGTATGGAGTCGATCGAAGCATTGAATCATGATATTGCCGGTTCGCCGGGTGCAAGGCTTGTCAGCAATACCCGAAATAAAGCTTAATCCACCCGCAATCGTTAAACGGCACCACAAGCCAGTTTCAGGCGCTTTAAATTCTGGTGCATTGGGGTACTGGATTCGCGCTTGATCGATACCAGTGAAGCCCTGCATGCGAGCAATAAAGGCTTGTCTCGCCTGCTCTAATGTCATTGCCATGTTAGCCACCGTATTTTTGGGAAATAAAGTTAAATGTGGTGCTATAGATGCCCTGAGGTGCCTGATCTGACCAGCCATTTTCCAGACGTTCAGCATACGGCTGATTGTTCTGGATATAGACCAGATTTCCCAGCTTGATTTTAACTGCCTGAATTGCAGCATCCTGATTGGCATTTACCTCAGGTTCACGAACACCCATATCAGCAGAACCGATAGAAACAATGTGTGAAGCACGATATGCACCAGTGTCAACTGGACTTGAAACAACCAAGGATTGAACGGTATCTATAACGATATTTTTTACATGTGCTTCTGAATCGCCGACAACCTGCACGGCGAAATCAGTAGGCTTTTTGCCCTTCCAAGTCATTTTTCACCTATAAAAAAACCACCGTTTGGTGGTTTAGTCATTAGACTGAGACGAGGTCGATTTTCCAATCACCCCCAAATCTCTCATTTAAATAATCAGTTATCAATGGATTAAATTTTTCCATTGAGCTATCCGGCAACATAAATGCATTATTTCCAGTTGTTAATCCGAATCGAGTAATCCCATTCAAAGCATCATTTGAAGAAGTAGTATTTGAGAGAAAAACTGTAGCCTTGCCATCTTTAATAAACTTTTCAATGCCTTTTAAATTTGGTGCTTTTTCTAAGGGTATAGTGATTTGTATTATGTTGTACTTGCTGCGATTAGAAGACTCAATAATATAATCAACACCTCTTCTCATCCCGTTGCTATAGTTTTGAACAGTTGCATCTGCCTCCTCAAAACTATTTATAACACCATATTTAACCGCTTCATCTCTTGAGCTTGTTGTTGTAAGCCAACCATCTTCGCTAGGAACCAGATAATTATTAGAGTCAGTTAATTTAATGATATACCCCATTACATACTCCTTTTATATTTGTAGTGGGGTTATATCTCACTTTCCATAGTCAAAGCAAATACTTACACCTTCCTCAACTGACATTTCCAGATTGTTTCGGCTGGATCCTGTTGAATATGCATGACTCGAAACCTGCCAAGAGGTGTAAACCACTCATCATCTATTTCCGGTACCATGGTTACTTCATTCTGCAGAACAAACGCCTTTTTATCGGTGGCCAAGACTCCCAACGTCTGGATCTCGTATTGATTGTATGAGCCAAACAAAACACCACGGCCAGAATAGTTCTCTTTAATCGTCTTATGCGTTTCAGTTAGAGGATTCCAATCAGTTTTGATAATCCGCTCACACGAAAAGGATTGAACGGCATCGGCCAGATCTTCATTAAATGCCTCGGCAATGTCTGCCTGCAGCTCGTCACGTAAACCCATATCACGCCCTAAAAATTGGTATGCTAAAACCATTAAAACAGTTGTTTGGATCCTTTAAATCAAGCGATTCAATGTATGCTATGGCAATCTGTTCAAAGCTTGAAAGTGACTCAGAACCATCTTGAAACTCTTTCTCAGACTCTACCGAATCCGCTTTGACCTTTTTCCGTTTCAATAACTGTTCTTTGCCGTTATAGATTGCTTTGGCCAGAATGCCTTTAATAATTTCACAGGCAGCATCTTTTAATAATGGATCTATTGGATCAGGAATAAACCCAATTTGATTTTTCATCCATGTATTCGCCAGGATAACCAGACGTGCTTTATCACTGTCTGGTGCAAAGTCTGGTCCTAAAATTTCATTTGCGTCATCAACAGTGATAAAGCTCATTTGTTTACTCCTTCGGAATTAATTTAAGAAGTTGCGCCTTTGTCGCAGTTGGCTTGTATCCAATGTCTTTACTGGTGAGCAATTCTTTAATTTGATTTTCATCCCAGCTTTCGTAATCAATGGGTTTTGGTACATCGTTTTGAATTTCAGTTGCAGAACCGGCAGTGAGTTCACCAATACGTGCACTCATTGCACCAACATCGTTTTGGAATACTTCATATTCAGCTTTTAATAAAGTAAATTGTTCATTAATAGACTGAACCGATTTTTCAGCATTGGTTAAAGCGTCTTTTAAACGTGAATTTTCAGATGTTAAATCTGATTGATTTCCTGCCGCCTGTTCCAAGATTGAGACTTTTTTTCGTAACTGTGAGTTTTCCTCAGTTGCCTTTTCACACTCTGCGTGAGCATCATCAATCAAAGCCTGTAATTCCGGCGAAATACCGACGGCCAAATTAACCATGGCCGATGATCCGCTTGCACGTTTGTAATGAAGCGGCACATCACCGCCGTATTCATCTGCTGGCTCAACAGAGCTATCATTAGCAGCCAATCGGGCATTACGTAGCACCCACCCTTCACCCTGCAGCTTTTGCACATTTGCTGCCGAAAAATCGTTAGTGAAGTAAAGCTTTTTTAACTTAGATTTCATTTTTCATTTATCCATTAAAAAAGCCCCTTAAAGGGGCTATGACATTATTTAGATTTAACCAGTACACCTGCAGTGTCTTTGATTGAGCTCACGATTAAATCCCAATTGGTTGGAGTACCGATGGCTGCATCATTTGGGGATTTTCCGCCATTTGCTGTATCCCACGCATATCCTTTAATGCCAGCGCCATATGACCATTCGCCTTGATAGGTATATTTGATATTTTCACCACCAGGTGTAGGAACCAAGACCGCATTAAAATCGTTGTTATCTTTGATAACGATTGCTTCTTCAACCAATCCAAGTGAGTTAAAGAAAGTTTGACCAGCATTTTCACCAACCAAAGCTGGTGCATCGGTAACAACAAACACACGACCAAACGAATCTCGTACCACATTAACGCCGTCATAGTTAAATAGACGTTCAGTATTCGCCAGCGCGTTATCGTATAGATTATGAATTGTTGTTGAGTGCAAGATCCATGAACGTAATGCTCCAGATCGGTCACCCATACGACTAGCACCTTTATTGAGTAATCGGAATGTTGGATCTGCAGTTCCATTACCTTCAACAGCATCAGCATTCCCACTAATAGCCGACACTGCACCGAGAATTCCCGCATTGAGCATATCTGCAATTTTGGCTTTACCTAATTGACGACCAATGGTTAAAGCCGCTAATTCAGGGTTTTGCTGAACCCAGCGATATTGCTGTTCTTCATATTCAATAGGTGGTGTACCAGCTGCCACTTTTACTGCTACATCAAGCATTTGCTCTAAACGCTTGGATGCAACAGTGCCGCTGCCATAGGCATTACGACGGCGGACAATCCCCTGAATCGCCTTGAATGAAGCTTTCAAGTCAAAATCACCGCTGAAAGGTTCATTCAATAACACGATTGTACCTTGGGATGCTTCGTTAAACTTCTCAACATCCTGAGCTACTGTTTCAGTCATAGTGACATAAGTCTGTTTGTTAAATACCTGTAAATCAAAAGGCATGGGATATTTCTCCTAAATTAGTTTTGTTCGCCAACATGTTTTAGATAAGCAATTTGTTCAGCTTCAGTTTTACAATCTGCAAGCGATTTGGCACCGCTGCCGCCGCCTTGGCCACCTTTGCCTTGGAACCCGCCACCTGTTGCCTGACTTGGTTTAAGGATTGAATCCTTATATTGATATCCATCAACTAGGCTTGCTAAAGCCTCATCAAAGTCAGCGACTTCACCTGGTCGGACACGTGAAAAGATCTTTTGGCCATCTGGGCCATAAGCAACGACTTTGCCTTCTTCGATTTTGAAGTTTTTCCCGAATTGGGCTTGAATCAGATCGCCAGGTACTGCCAAGTTTTCTTGGATATACTTAGAACGCGCAAAACCACCGCCAATAAGTTCGTTATGCAATTGGGCTTGGTATTCATCACGTTGCTGTACGATCGGTGCGTACTTTTCCTCAACCGCCTTGATCGCTTCAGCTTTCACTTTTTCAACTTCACCAGCATCCACCAGCTTTTTATCGTCAAAGTTCTGAACCGTTTGAAGCGCTCGCTTAGCCGCTGCAGGATCATCAATCCCCTCAAAGGCTTTAAGGGATTTTTCCGCTGCTTCCTTCGCTTCACGATGTGTTTTAGCCTCACCATTTAAACGGGCAATGGTTGCAACCGAGTGTGCAGCATCGTGTGGCATTTCTTTGCCATCGTCATGAATATAGATAGGCTTATCACCTTCTACCTCTGCATAAACTTTACCGTCGATCGTTACTGTTTTAAGTTTCATTGGTCATCCAACCTCAATTAAAAAAATGGGCATCCACCCGGTTACGCCGTTTGCATCCGCATTCGGCAGACATAAAAAAAGCACCCGTAGGTGCTCTGGTTTAAAAATAAATTCAATAAGGATAATTTGCCTTAATACGGTTAAAGTTAAGTCCAAAGATGGCCATGTATCTCGGTATCATCTTGCGAACAAAGGGCACTAAAATTAAATTAGTACTCAGGATGTATTGAGCCTCGCTCATTGTTATTGGTTTCATAAGCCCAACTCCTTAAAGGTTCGATTATCCAGTATTCTAAGCTGGTCCAATGTGTAAAGCTGTCCATCTGGATCGAAGAACTTATCAAAATCAAAATTCCCCTCTTTGTAGAGCTTGTACCGTTTCGGGCCTAACCACTCTTTCTGAAAGAAATCATCTGTTTTCTTAAAAAACTCTTTGAAAGTCGTATTTGCATCAATCTGGCCAATCAACTGATCACGCTCATCTATAGGTATGTCCTTTACTCGACGCTCATCCATCACAAAAGGACGCTCGCCAACTAACTGGCCATCTTTTTCGACAGGTACCAAAATACTCCGGCAGTTTGGGTGAAGTGGCGGTACACGTCTGGCAGGATCGTTAATCTCCCAAACTGAGCCATCAAGCGATGCACAGAGCTTTGATGTTCTCCCATCCAATGTGGCAATAAATCTTTCGTATTTGAAACCAAGCTGGACAAAACTTTCATGGTAGGCCTGATTAGCAACGTGGCTACGTACAGTTCTCACTGTACGCTCAATGTCAGACTTACTGGTATTTAGAATGCCATCCTCATAATTCTGGCGTTTGGTACCACGGATCCGCTGGACAATTTCCTGATTGGTCTTTCCGCTGCTGATCCCATCCCGAATTGCATATTCAACTTTCTGCCGTGCATTTACAGCAATCCTCATCAGCAGATCATCGACCAGTGCACCACCTACCAGTGGCGTTTTCTTGGCTGAAGAATAAAGCTTATTGCCGTTCTGCTTTTTGATCTTGCCGCCGTATAGCCTGGCAGTGTAATTCGCCTCATATACAGCCAAAGCGGCTGCTGATACGGCGAATACTTCAGGAATGGAAGTACTTAAACTGGCGAACCATAGAGATATGAGATCTCGGATCTCTTTCAGGTTGGTTGTAGTGTATTGGCCTCCAGCTAAAGCCACCTTCTCGGCATCATTCAACTCATCCAGTAGATCCCGAAGCTTTGAAAGCATCTGATCTGATTCAGAGTTAAATAAGCTGGTCAATTCATTTACTGATTGAGATGAAGCCCGATATAAATAGGCCTGGTGCTGAGTCAGCACCTCTATCAGATTTTTATGATCATTAGAAGCCATCTAGCCCTCACAACGGTCTGTTATCCCGTTCAGCTTCAATATTGTCGAGTTCATCTTCATATTTCTGTTTAGGGAACATTCCTGTCTGGTTATATTCCCACCAAGATTTAAATGAACTTTTACCCTGCAGTGCAGCTTCATACAACTGACGAGATAGATCCGCGAGATAGCCCTGTTTGCTGAATTCCTGACTGATCTCAAACATCAAATCATCTTCAGTTAAAGCATCCACATTACCCACAACAAACTTTGCTGCCCATCTTAAAGCGGTTGATACCGCCTCGTTCATATTGACAACACAAAGAGAAAGAACCGAATGCTGCACCGCATCATCACTATTGGATTCTGTTGCTGTTTTCTGTGTGGCTGATCCTTTCTCGATTAAACGTGCACCGAGTTCTTTCATCTGCGCCCATTTATCCCTCATAGCCTCACGGGATAAAGTATTCGGATCTGCTTGCACAATACCGATCTTGCCATTTTCAGGCAGTGGTAATAGAACTTTAGCGCCAACATAAACCCCGCGCTTTTTAGCCTCATCAAACCATTGCCAATTAACCCCAGCGGCAAAATACTGTGGCTGCCCCATATAAAAAACGGACTCTTGAAAGTCCGCGCTGTCTCGATAATGAGCTAAATTGAGATTGGCCAATGAAAGTAAAGGTGGCTTGTGGATATCCTCAGAATTATCTACAGCACCAACAAAGGTGAAAGGGATATAGCTCCAGAATTGCCCACTGTAATCCGTTGGATATTTCTTGCTACTACCTACCCACTCACCTTTATCATTCGCTGAAAACACTTGAACCGAATAAATAAATTCACCGCTTTCCTGTGGTTCTAACTGCAGCACTCGATACTGTTCAGTTTCAGTTTTACTAAAACCATCGTTACCACGTACTGATACCGATTCTCTGATCACAACCAAGGAAAGTTTCTTTTGGTTGTCCACCATTACTGAATCCCAATTAATCACATCAATGGAATTCAACAAATGAATCATTGGATAAGCTTTTTGCTTCTTAAATTCCGCCAGATTTTTAGCAGGCATGACATCCGGATAATCCACGTATAAAGCACATCGGTAATGCTTTAAAAGGTGTCGAATTCCCGTTTGGGCCAGTTGATAGGCGCTTAACCCAGCGCCGTTAGCATTACGGCGTAAATGCTCCAGCTCTGGAGGAAATTTGAATTTAGGATCTGTTGCGAAAGCAGCACCGATCAAACTATTCAGCGTAGTACCAGTCACCTCATAAAACACGGCTCTTAACTTATAAGCCTCATAGGCCTGCTGATTGCCTTCTGAGGTATCATGTGCATTCGGCTTAGGCAGATATTTTGCCCCTTTATCCTTTACAGCATCTTCACCTTCACACACATCATCCAGTTTTTGCCAGAACTTTAAGTTTTTAACATACTCGGTATGTTGAAAAGTAACGTCACTCATCGAGCAAATCCCATAGTAGTAAAGAAGGTTTCAAAGCCTTCATGTAATTCATTAAATGCATCAGATGCAGCATCAACCTGATCGTCATGCACGCCGTTCGGGAAGTGGCGCAGTTCATCCAGAAAGTCTTTATTCCAATCGCCTCTCAGCATGCGGACATTCCCAACGTTCACCTGAGCCGCAAATGGCTGAGCCCGTGTGAGCTTGTCGCCTGAAATTGGCTTAGCTAATACGTCATAACCTGCCAATAACTTCACAAAAGAATTGGCTTGTGATTTACCTGCCTGACCAGGATCTTGTGGCACTCTCACTGTGACACCCTTTCCATCAAGGGCAGTGGTCTGCTTAATGCGATTATTGACATTCTCTGGACCGAGCTGACCCTTAGTCACATCAACAATGTAAGTAATACCGTCAGAGCCTAAGGCCTCTCGTACACCTGCAGTAAAGTCGCCTTCATTCTCTGTTGCACCTAAGTCCCAAGCTCGGACCTGTTTCACCACATCTGCAGGTAGAGCATCCACGATCTGGATATTGTCGGGCTTAAAAAAACCGCCTGCAGGCGGTGATGGTAATTGTCGATACTGTCCAGCGAAGACATACGGCGCAGCCAGTTCCATTTGCTTAAGCTTCTGAATGTTATGTTTGGCCGGCCATAATGCAGATCCATCTTCTTGAATGGCCGAAAGACATAAATGGTCCCAAATTTCACCATTACCTCCAGCAACCGGTACGCCGTCTTTACGATCGCCAAGAAGCCAGCCAGCCAAATCATCTTCATGCAATCGCTGCATAATGACGATAATTGGCGTATCAGGTGAGTTAGTACGTGATTCAAGTGTGTTCTGGAACCAGTCAATAACGCCCTCACGGATCGTTTTAGATGAGGCTTCATGGGCTTTATGTGGATCATCAATAATGATGCAGCCACCAAAGCCATTACGCATTTTTCCTGCACCAAAACCAGTAATGGTACCGCCAGTACCAGTGGCATAGCAGACACCACCCTCTGACGTTCGCCAGAAGTCTTTAGCCTTACTATCATCACGTAACGTTAAATCGGGAAAAACTTTTAGATAAGATTCTTCTTGTACAAGGCTGCGGATCTGAAAAGCATTATTGGCAGCAAGCATTGCTGAATAACTGATATGAATAAACTCAGAATCTGGCTTTTTACCAAAGCTCCAAGCCATAAAGTTAATCACGGCAATTTCAGTTTTAGAATATCGGGGTGGAACGTTAATAATTAATCGTTTGGTTTCCCCTCGATAGACTTTCATCAAGGCTTCACAGATTTCTAAGTGGTGCCAGTTTTGCATCCACTTATATCCACGGCGCTCTTTAAACATGTACCTGGTGAAAAAATATAGATCTTCCTGCGCCTCGATCTGGATAGCTTGATCACGTGCCGGATCAGTACTCATCCAAGACCTCCTTACGGGCTTTTAAATATTCTTCTTTCGTTACTGGAGTATTGGAGTTCACCGTTTGAAGTGGTCCTCCACCTTTTCCAGTAATTTCCTGACGATTAGTAAACTGTCCGCCTAGATCCTTTGCTGCTTGCTCCAGAATCTTTAACTGCAGTTTTACGTTCTTCGTCTTTTCGAGTTGTTTCTGATATTGCTTTAAACGGTAATGTTTATTCGCAATGGGGATATCAATCAAACCCTCATCAAACTTAGATCTTGTTTCATCAAAAAGTTCGACATATTTCTTACTCAGATTACGGCCCGCAACTTTTGTTGGATCGTAGGATGCACATTGCATGCGATCTACATCAAGACCAAACTCTTGTTTTACCAAATCTGCTACTTCCTGAGGTGTATCACGGCACGCAAGAGCTTGAACTATAAAAATTTTCACAGGCTCTTTTAAGGCTGCCATATTCACCTCTTTGTATGACTACGTATAACAAGATGGCCAAAAAAAAGAGCCAAACGGCTCAACTGATAATGCAAGTACCGCAGCACTTGGAAATATTTACATCATTTACAAACGGCGTTTGCTTCGCCACTTCAACAAGTCGCTTCACGTTTTCGTTCGCTCCCCATCGTTTAACGACACCCACAAACTCTTCAACATCATGGCCAGCCAGGTAGTGTTTCGGCAGGCCTGTCATATCGCTATAAATCGGCTCACCATCTTCGGGATCTCGCTCGACTCCAATGTGATAAAGCTCATGTTCGATCAAAGCACAGAAATCCCGATCTGAGGCTTGCTCACAAAAACTGGCATCAATTGTGATGAGATACACCGGCACATAACCGAACCAGTCTCTCATCTGCTGCTCTTGTCGAGCCTTACGCCAGCCGCCTTGGTTAAACATCACCTTTTCGCATTGGCCAAGAACCATACGCTTTTTGGCTACACATGCTGATGATGCCCATGCAAATGCAAGGAACTCTTCACTGTCATGGATAAGCTCAGCAATATGGTCGTGGTCAGGATTATGTAATGGTCCACCAATGGTTAAAAAGTTCTTTACCACCCAATCCATAAGATCTGGTGCAGGTGCAAGGCGTATTGCTTCTTCCTCGTCTGCTTTATCCATCAATTCCGTTGGTGGAAATGGTCTGATCTGGCTCATTAAATCTCTGCCTTTTTATACTTTTAAGCCACTGGTCAGCGTAGCTTGCTTCAATCTGCGTTGGTCCTGATTCATCAATCTTGTATCGGCTTGATGATTCAACCCTTACAACGGAATAACCCTTCTCCCAAGCCTGGTCATATTTATCCAGGCTCCAAGCTTTATTTGATAATTTACCTTTTCGGCCACTTGACCAAGGACCACCAGAAATCTCAATTAAGATCCGATGCTCTATGAGGTGAAAGTCATAACGCCAATGTTTTGTTGATTTGAACTGGAATAGTTTTTCGTATTTGATATCAAAGATCTGTAAAGCGCGTTCCAGATCTTTAACCGTATCTAAATAGGCTTGTTTCGCTTTCGGCAGCGGTCTGCTTTTAGGTTTGGTTTTGGGTGGAAGCTTTCTTGTAAGTTGGAAATATTTTGAAGTGTCCATAAATCTCACCCATTAAAAAACCCACCGAAGTAGGCCTAAGCATTTAAAACTTATTACTATATTTTTCAAACAACTCTCTATATTTCAACCATTCAGCCTCAATAGGAATGCAAGTAAAGAATTTACCATTAAAAGGTACATAAACCTTAAATTCCCCTACTGTTTTATCCAATGATTTACCTAACTGAGAAAATGCATCAACGGTTTCCCTAAACTCACTTAAATACGTATATTCATCACTAAATTGTCGAAGATAATGTAGTTCTTTGTTACTTTCTATTAAGGTAAATTTTAAAAACTCCTCTACTCTTTTCCCTCTTCCCCTTATGATTGGATAAATTGATTCAAATTTCTCTCTCGAACTTAAATGGGTATAAAAAGCTGAATTAATTTCATGATGCTTACAGAATTCTTTTAATGTTTCTATATCATCATTAAAAAAAATAACATCTTTCTCATCTATGCTTTTTACTTCAAAAAGCTTAACCCCAAAGTTATTTATTTCATCTGCAGTAATCATAAAATTTCCAAATTAATATTTTAATTATTCAATATAGTCAAATTTTATAATTTCAATCTGTAAAACTATAAATTTAAGGCCTTTGGTTGTACAACCTCCTACATGCTTTAACTCTTGTTCGGTTTCCCATATTTCATTATCAATATTGTTAAACATGGTATCTCCAAACAAGTATAAAAAAACCCGCTGTTTAGGCGGGCTTGATTTCTTAAAGTTTAAATCATGAAAGATATGGATATTTTTGTGCTAGATGTTTATTGGCTATTACTGTTGTCTCTGCATAAGGCATTTGTGCACATAGCCAAAACCTGTATGGCTTACCTTCAACAATGTATGTCTGGCGGTTATAGGATGATTGCTTGGAAGCATCAATTTCACTTGCTTCAAAATAGGTCCCTTCTCGGTTAGTCACAACCACACCGTCCAGATCACCACCAATACAAATATTCATCATAATTATCCGTTAAATTATGATTCACAGCTTAACACATAAAGTAAAAAGCCCCGCCAATACTATTTTTGCAGCGGGGTTTTTAATGCCGAATTTACTTTGGCAGAACTATTGTGCTTGCACAGATTAGAGATGCTGCGCGCCAAGCTTACTAACAGACAGAATTTGTAAATCCCACACATCATTTAATTTTAGCTCATTGCTTAAAAATGATTTTATCGACCCAATGTCTATATTCCCATTGGTTTCAACAATAGATGAGTTGATTGAAATACTATCGACCTTCTCGCCAATTTTATAAGCAATCAAATGATAGTTTTGAGGGCCAGACGACAGGTGTATAGAAACGCGTTTTTGCATAATATGCTCGTATAAATTAATGAACCTTAATTATAGCAAATCCTGATACGAAAATGTTGACACACAAAACCATAAGTAATTGTTTTTAAATATAATTTTGATTGCAAGCAATCTAACCCATTTATTCATAAGCATAAAAGAAATGAGGACCAAGTTTTTTATTGTCGTTATTTTCACGGCTATGTAAGAAATACAAATCTGGTTGCAGGGGTGGGACTCGAACCCACGCATGTCAGGTTATGAGCCTGATCTTCTACCCACTGGATGTACCGTGCAAAAACGCAAAAAGCCCATCGAATTGATGAGCTTTTAAACCGGCGGTAGTGAAAACACTTACAACTACAGCACTATACACTAAATTTAACATGTGGCCTGTACAGGGTCAATACCCTATGAAAATCTATTTGCATATTTTTCAACAGCCTGTTGTTCATGTTTCTTTTCAAACAGCGCAGCAAGCTGAACAAGATTTCTGGCTGTAAATAACCTATTCCCATTTACACAAAATGCCTCAAGTTCTCGCAAGTTCTGATCATGTTGTCTTAATTTTTTAGCTAACGCCTTGATAGCCTGTCCAGACAATTGATTAGGGTTTTTAATCTCTCGATATAACCGATCAAAATAATCTTTGAGCTTCTCAGCATTGTGCCAGGTTGCAATCACATCATAATTAACAACAGTTCCCATCAGTACTCGTTTGGTGTCAATTACTTTGGTTTTCCCCATCAAGTACTCTGCCGCAATTTCTTCCTCAGATTTGAAGTCAACAATATAAATAGATCCATTAGCTGAAACTTCGTTGTAGATACGACGGCGCATCCAATAATCTAAAGCACTCTCTTTAAAGTCCTTGATTGCTACCTTTAATTGAAGAAAAGACAGTTTTCCAGAATGATCTAAAATACGCTCAAGGTTCGCTTTTAATTCTGGCAGCTTTTCAAACATATTTTTAATCTGGATATATTGCAGCGCATTATCCCTTAAATGCTGGAACTGACTTGTTTTTTCATCGAATGAAACACCGAAATATCGCTTACCACAATTATGCCCTATGATAATTTCATGCCCATCATTTAAGCTGGCGATATACCCCTTCTGGTGCTTCGTTCCGCAACTCGATATTCCGCATTTCACCTCATCTCTAAAATAGTAATACCCAACCAGATCATTTAGTACCCCTTCAACCGCTTCACCTTTAGGAATCACCTTACGCTCTATAAAATTAGGACGGGCTTCAATTTCTTCGAAACTTGTAATTAAATTAAAATGTTGAGGATTTTCTATCATTATCACCACCGTTGTTTAATCCTTATACAATTAACCGATTTTTGCATAATTTTCAATAGGTTCACTACACAGCTCCTTTCTCGTAGTGAATGAAAGGGTATCTTGAATGAAGTGCTGCTAAACCACACTTAACATCTGACCTAGCTTCGTTAATTGTTCGGGTTCTATTCACCATTTCAGGCCACGATTTTTGATTAAAGTAGCGATCAATAATTGCCTTCATCCAGTCATAGACTGCTTCAGAATTACATCCATCCAAGAAATCAACAATCAGCCTCTGTACGGCTCTAGCCTCATCATCAGTGATAGTGCAAATGGATGATTTTTTCGGCGTTAATTCATTAAAATTTTCATCACAAAGGTAGTGAGCAATTATCTTTTCTCTATCACTCTTTTTAAGTCTTAATTTGGCTCGTTTAATTGCCCCCAGTAAAGGATTTTCAGAAGTTCCATTAATGTGAATGCCTCCACCTTGCCAATAACCAAATTGACGCAACCACTCAGTTAAATCGTATTTGTCCCAATCTACAGCCTGCATGATATGTAGTTTTGCATTCATTAATTAAACCTCTCGTACATCAATATTTAAAACCGTTTTCATTAAATGCTTTTTGTTTCTATAGCTGTCTTTCTTTCTGGTCGCCTCTGATTTCACATCCTCAACAATGTATTGGCCTACGGCGTTGTAATACGTAAAATCAGCAAAATAACGCAATGCTGGCTTTGCCCGGTTTTCCCCTTCAAGTTTTGTTTTTGGTGCCAGCTCAAACTTAGTATGGTGTTGTAACCCAGTAATCTCACCCCGCTGCTGCATAGCCTTGAGCTCGATGTACCGCTTGTACTCTTTTTTGCTGTCAAAGGTCATACCGTCGCATTCGACCTTACTGGCATTGAACTTGTTGCGTTTAGCAGCCTTAGGCTGACGAGACAGCTTAAGAATTTCTTCACGGTACTGGGCGAGGCTCATGCTACTCATCAGGCTGCATTCCCCTTATGCTCATTGCTGATGTTGATCAGGTACTCAGCCCACTTCTTGCGGTTTGCAGGATCTTTAAGCATTGTTTCCAAACGCTTAGCCAGTTGCTCATAGCTTTCGTTGCCTACGGAGTATTTAGCAAAGTCTGGTAAACGGGATAACTTGCTTGCAAAGAAATATCTCTGTTTGTCGGTCAACGTGTTCTTGGATTTTGTTGGTTGCTTCTGGGTCGGTTGAGATGAGTTTTTCAAACGGTCCTGTTTGGCTTTCGCTTCAAGTAACCAGTTTGCAAAGTGGTAAATCATGAGTTCATCACACATGCTCTTTTCCGCATTGAATAATTCAAACGCTCTTAGCTCACGGTTGAACCAAGTTGATTCAATGATTTCGTTTGCATCGATCTCAGGATTTACTTGAGCAATTTCCAAACTCAATTTTTTTGAACAGAGCCAGTGGTTTTTATTTTTAGATTCTATTGGTAGATTCTTTGGGAGATTCTGTGTCCCGTTAACGGCACTGTTCAAAGTCCCGTTATTGGGACTGTTAGGTATCCCATTATTGGAACTGTTCCGTTGTTGGAACTGTTCCACTTTTGGTACTGTTTCCCGGCCATTAATGCCAATCAACTTGTACACCTTAACTTGCTTGGTAATACCTTTGCGTTCACCAGTATCAGCAATCAAACCATCTTGAATCAATTCTGCAATTATTTTTAAAACCGTCTTACGCTCAATCCGAGTATCATTTTCAAGTCTTTTCATGCTTGGATAACAGGTATGGTCTTCTCCTGCTCGATCAGCAAGAGATAAAAGTACAAGACGTTTTAAAGGTAGGCGGCACCCACCTTTTTTTTCTTTGAGCTCAACTCTCCAAGCCCAGTTTGTGGCATCTAAACTCATACATCACCACCTAAAAATTTGAATGCGCTTTTAGCCACGACTGGAACTTGTCCATTTCCAATGGCTTTAAGTCTGTCCACCCGATGGGCCACCCCATCAGCCACTCGACCCAGTTTGGGTTCAACCGACCACCATTTCCCCCTTGTGGAGAAACTGCCGTATTCAGTCGTATTTGACGCCCCTTTGCTTTTCTTTCTTCTAATGTCTCGTTGGTCCATTTGTCTGCATCGGAGGCATTTGGTGTTGGAAAATTCGCAACAGCTCCTGGCAAACCGTTTCTCGGATGAGGGCTGATTTTCCCTCTTTTGTTCCAGTCCGATGCCTTTGGTGTTGGCCACATATTGATGACAGTCTCCAATGAAGGAGATTTTCTGATGAAATCTGCTGGACTGATTCTCGGTTTCGCATCCGATGCTTTGGGAGTAGGCAACAATCCAGAGCCTGTCGCGGATATGGGGCGCTCCAAAGTTAGATGCTGAAAAACGTGTCCAGTGCGCGTCATACCCCATTTGGGCAAGATCACTGATGACTCGGGTAAGTCCTCTGGAAACAAGCATTGGTGAGTTTTCCACCCAGACTTCTCTTGGTCGAACTTCACTGATAATTCGTACCATTTCTGACCAAAGTCCTGAACGTTCCCCATCGATCCCTGCGCCTTTTCCGGCAGATGAGATGTCCTGGCATGGAAATCCTCCAGATATAACGTCAACAATGCCTCGCCATGGTTTTCCGTCAAAAGTTGTAATGTCAGACCAAATTGGGAAAGGCGGGAGAATTCCATCATTTTGTCGTTGCGCCAAAACTTGTGCGGCGTAGGCATCACGTTCAACTGCGCAGACTGTTGTACTTCCCATGAGATACGATCCGAGTATTCCTCCACCAGCGCCTGCGAAAAGAGCCAACTCATTCATGACACCTCCGCTAATACTTGCTCAACAATTGAAAGGCGACGCTTTGCATTCAGCTCTGCAACTGAGGCATGGCGTAATTCAGAATCTGCTGCTGTAACACGTTCGCCATTAATCAAAATGGTCACTCCTTTACTCAGTAGCCCACAAATGTCCTGAACAATGAAGAGCTCATCTGAGTCAAAAGTTCTGTTGATGAACTCAAGTGGTGTTTTAATTACAACCGTATCCCCCACAATGAAATCACTGTTGTGGGTTGATACTTCGTTTGATATATTTGTCATGTTCTTAATCTCTCCAGATTGATGGACACTGACCGCTAAACCTGTTCCCGCAGGAAAGCGGTTTTTTATTATTTAAAGAGAATTCGCATATATTCTGGCGAAGTGAATGCATGCGCTAAATACACTCTTGTTGCCTCTGCCACTTCTGGCGAGCAATACACATCACTAGCCGATACAACCTTTAATTCAAGGCTATTCAATAAAGCTCCTATAAACTCAAGTTCTGTCAAACCATTGTTTTTTTTATCATTTTTTAATCTTGATAGAGTACTTCCATCAACTCCAACCTGTTCCGCGACTTTGCTTTGATTGCTGGCATTAAGGTGGCGCAATATTAAGGCTGCGTTATTGCGGGCCATTTCCGTTAATTCTGGTAATACTTTGCTCATGGTTTTTCCTAAGCTTTTAAGGCTTCGCTATCGGCTTTCAATTTGCCGTCAGTTGTTACTTGCAACACTGCTTGTGTCTTCAATGGAATACCTTTGTTTTCCCACTTCCATAAGGTCACTGTTGAAATGCCTGTTTTTACTGAAAGCTCTTTGCGATTTTTACAATTGTGATAACTCATAAAATCACTGTAATTCATAGTTGCACCAAATTAACTATAGTTAATAAATCAAATTTAACACTTGTTAACCATAGTTTCAATACACCGTATTAACATTAGTTAATGTTTTGGAAATGTTTGTTATGTCTTTACACGAACGTATTAAGCAAAAATTAGATGAGAAAAATCTAAAAGCTGCGGATCTAGCAAGGGCGACAAAGAAGTCTGCCGTATCTGCTAAGAAATGGCTTGACGGGGTTAGTGTTCCTACAGCTGAGAATTTAAAAACAATTGCTAAGTTCCTAGGTGTAACTGATGACTGGCTTTTATTTGGTGGTAAGGAACAACAAACAGTTGATAACAATGTATCGAATAAACCAGCTCGATTAGCCCCTGTATTGTCATGGGTTCAAGCTGGAACATTTACCAATGTTCAAGCAGTAGACATGTCCCAAGTAGAAGAATGGCTACCACTTCCGGAAGAGTGTACTAATTGTTTTTATCTCAAGGTTCAAGGGATTAGCAATCAACCCGATTTCCTTGAAGGTGATTATATTCTGGTTGATCCAGATGTGTATTACAGTGATATGCAATCTGGTGACATGGTTGTAGTAAGAAAATTTGAAGATGCAACTTTCAAAAAATTAGTTATCGAAACAGATGGTTCTCGATATATGCAGGCTCTAAATCCTAACTTTCAACCTAACATTATTCCTTTGGATGAGCATTGCCATTTTGTGGGACAAGTTGTGGATTGCATGCGATATACATATCGAGCAAAAAGAAGAACCAGACCTAATCATAGTTAATTATTAACTAATAGAAGACCCGCCGTGAGCGGGTTTTCTTTTGTGAATTAATAAAACATTAAATTAATGTTAAGCAAATTATTAACCAAAGTTAATTTAATTCTTGACTATAAAATTAACCATAGTTAATATAAATCTCATAGATAGCAAAAAGCCCCGGGATCTTGGCGGAACAACGGGGCTCTTCACTTACATGAGGTCCATTATGGAACAAAATGTTTTAAATCACAACCGCAGCTACATCTCTGGCAAGACTTTGCTTAAAGGATGTGCTTTGGCAGCAATCACAGCCGGTACCTTATCTGGCGCTTATGCGCTGGTAACTAAACCAATTGATATCACCCCTGCCTACAATTATGCAAATACACAGTCCACATATAGCTCAGTAGCAGTTCAAATTAATTCAGATAGTACTGGCCAAGCCGTTGTAAATCTGGATGGCTTCCGTGTGTACACAAGCTTTGATTTTAAATTGGTGCCAGACGACAACGGTCAGCTCGGCAGCAATGATGAGGCTGTATTTATCTATAACCTGGCTGTTGATCGTGTATTAACCCCAAGTGGCGGAAGTTATAAAGACTTCACCAATGCTGATGACATCCGCAACATGATCACAGTGATTACTGCCCATATTGAAAAAAACAAAATGATTCGGGGGTGATCATGAACATTACCAAGTTTACTACCCCATTCCGTGAATACTTGATGAAAGATGATCAAGGCTTCTACCATGTTCGCCTTGGTTCAAAAATCTTTATGGCAAAAATGTCATTGAACTATACGCCTGAATTCGACAATGACTTTTTCGGCGGTGCACAGGAACTAGCATTCGACTGGTATTCAGTTCGTGTAAAGGACAATAAAGATTCTGAACCTCGTCAAATCACCACAGATGAGCTGTCTATACCTTGGGTTAAGCGTGAGTTAAAGCGTGCAATCAACGAACAACGTTCTAAGGAACGTAACGCACGTAACAGCCAAACATCACGTTATAGCGCAAACCAGCGCACCGCTTACCACAACGCACGTTCTAATTAAGGGGATCTGTCATGTCACAACAACAAAATCAGTCTGCTGAATTGGATGTGTTAAACACCATTCAGCAAGAATTAAAAGCACCAAAGAGCAAATTCAACAAATTTGGTAACTTTCATTACCGCAGCCTTGAGGACATTCTTGAGGGCGTTAAACCATACTTAGCACAACACGGTGCAAGTCTGGTCCTTACAGATGAAGTTCAAGAGATCGGATCTGTTGTGGTCCTTACTGCCAAAGCTGTATTTACAGATGCTACTGGTAAACAAACAGTTGTAACTGCCCATGCTGGTGTAGACATCAATAAAAAAGGAATGGATGTTGCTCAAACTTTTGGTGCATCAAGTTCTTATGCTCGTAAATACGCATTGAATGGCTTATTCCTGATCGACGATACACAAGATGCTGATACTGATGCATACCAACAACAAACTGGTGCACAGAGTCAAAATAATCAGCAAAGCCGAGGCCAAAATCAACAAAACGCGAATGGCCAGAACAAACAACGCGGTAATTACCAACAAAACCCAAATATCACGACTCAGCAACAAAATCAGCCTGTTCAAAAATCAATGGGACAGCGTTTTCAGGATGCCCTGGTTGCTGTCAGCAAAGCTAATAATCTTGCAACTTTAGAAAAGGCATTGAGCACGTTTAATGGTACTAATTTTTATGCTGGTATCAGAAAAGCATGCCAGGCACGTGCCGACCAGCAAGGCTGGGAATTACCTATGCCATCGCAAGCCCACAACCAACAAAACAACCAAATGCATCACTAGGATACGGCTATGAATAATATTTTAAATGCCCAAGAGGCTTTCGCTGCCCTACAAAAAGGTAAAACAGTTCTGTGCCGTTACGCTGGTGATGGTGTTCTTCATGCAGATAAAGACTTCAGCACTCTGGACCAAATGCCAGCAACTGTTTTTGGTCTGCCTAATTATGAATTTTGCATTCAATTAGAAATGTTGGAGATGGCCGGTATTAAATTTACTAAGCCATGTACTTTAGACGAATTGGAGAGTGGCCAAGAGATTTATGTCTGCATCTTTCCATGCGCTGAGATTCATAAAACTAGATTTGATAATAGCTCTGATGTACTGAATTTCATTCGTTGTGGTGTAGTCCAGCGTGATGAAGAGAATGCAAAACTGCAGATGAAAGCCTATCACTCATTTTTGGGATTGGATCTGGCATTAACGGTTAATGGTGTTCCTGGCAGTGAGAAAAAATCGAAAAATAAGCGCCCAACTAAAAAGGAAATCGAAGCTCATAAGGATGTCATTCTTGATGCAATTGCTTCCTGTTTATCAGCCGAAGAGATAGCGACTACTTGCCATGGTTTAGAGAAAATTGGTTTTAGTGATGCTCAACTCAATGTAATTGAATTGGCTAAGAATGCAAAACTAGAAAGCTTGGCAGCAGAGAAAGCTGCAGCTGAGAGTGAGGCAGAAAAAATCTTTAACCAAACCACCGTAGATACCACTGGACCAGAGCTATCTGTTTTATGTGAGGCATTCACTGATGATATTGAGAATGCACAAAACGAGGATGAGCTTAAATCTATCCGCATCCGTATCAATATGAACGGCGAGCTATCGGAAGTTGAACATGCCGAGCTGGCTACACGGTTAAATTTAAAGGCTGATACTTTGGCAAAACAAATGGAACCGGCTCAACCAGAACCTGTTACTGCAGCTGCAGTCGCGCATGTAATGAAATCGAATGAAGGTATCCACAACTTTGACCAGGTAAAAAAAGAGACAGCCGAATGGAAGACCCAATTGCAAGAATTACTTGCAAGGCTTCCTGAGACTAAAACTCCAGAAGAAGCGAATGCCCTCGTCCGCTATACAAAGTCATGGACTGAAGAACAGCGCCAGCCTTTATTACGTGCTATCAGTCGTCGCCTGCAGGAATTCCAAAATCCACAACCTAAGGTTGAACCATCATTAATGATGAAGATCCAGACCGCGCCTGATCTAACAATATTGGACGCCCTTGAGATTGATGTCGGCAGCCTAGATCCAGTCATTCAGTCAGACATGATGCGCATCGTTAATACCCGCCGCCTGCAGCTTGAAAATGCGGCCAACGATGAGGGCCAAGCATCGTGAAATTTAACTATTCCACCATTACCCGAACACTCACAGTGTTCGGGGGCAATATGACTCATATTTTCGACAATGTAAATGAGTCAGAAATTCTGGCACACCTAGCAAATGCAAAGTTTAAAGAAGCGACTTGGAGAAAGTAAGATGCAAAAAATCCAATTAAAACCAGAAGAAAAATTGCAGCAATTAATTGAATCAGGAGCAAGCTTAGTGAATTCAATAGACGCAGCAACTATCCTTGGTTATAAGCCAAATACACTTCGAGTTTGGGCAAGCACTGGCAAAGGCGATCTCAAGCCTGTGTTAACAAAGAATGGAGCTAGATGGCGTTTAACAGACATACGTAATCTTATAGGGGCTTAGGCCCCTTTAATACTAATCCTTTAGAATATCAACTAAAGCCTCTCCTTTTAGAACGATAAATTCTTCATATTTATTATTTACTGAACTTATAAAAATATATTTCCCATTGTAATATTTTATAGAAATATTCTCTTTTTCCTTATATTTATTCTGTACGACAGCAATTATAATCTTCTCATTTGCAAGCCTATCAAATGTTGTTACTCTTGTGTACACATTAGTTACTGTGGATAAAATATATAATAACGACCCAAAAAATAAAAAAGAATAAAACAACATCCCCTTTAACTCTTTAATTTTAAAGAACTCATCATAATATTGATCAAATCTTTTTAATTCAAATTTCACCTGTTCACGAGTTAAACCTCTAAAAAAATATAAATATCTAAGAATAAATATAATTTCTAAAATTAAAAAAAATAGAACTACTTCAACCGAAACTAAAAACAAATAGAAAATTACGGATTCCTTGATATCATTTTCATAAAATTTTTTAAAAGATAAAATTATGATTAAACAAAAAGAAATAACTACTGGGCGCTGAATACTTTTAACAACATTTTTAAAATTATATCCAACATTTATTTTTTCATGCGGCATATAGGCTTTTTTTAACCCCAAAGCCAATCCAATACAAAAAAGAGATAGAAATACAAATAACAGCCCATCTGGAATAACTTGCTCAACTGCAAAAAATCTAACGAATGATGGATCCATAGATAGCAATTGAATTAGTTGGATCAATCCACCAACAGCTGTTGGGATAAATACTAAGAAAGTCCAATTATCTTTGTAGAAATCAAAAGATTTCCACCACGACCTTTGATCCTTATTGTTAAAATTTTCGATGCTAAACATAGCCAAACCTTTTCTTGTTTTAATGATTACATATTGATTACATGGAATCAGACATTAAAAAAGCACTTACAGTAAATACATGTAAGTGCTTGATATATATGGTGGGCCCACACAGACTTGAACTGTGGACCAACGGATTATGAGTCCGCTGCTCTAACCAACTGAGCTATAGGCCCTATAAATTTCAATCATATTGATATGATGAATGCTGCCTGATCTTAGTCAAATTTAACTTCAATTACAAGCAGATGATTTTATCAAAACACCTAAAAAAGTGTTAAAAATCATAAACTGCGCTGATTCTATCTGATCTCGCTATAATGAGTAAAGTAAATATTGCACGGTTTTGATCATTTTAAAGCCATCCAAATTGCTGTTATCTGGTGTTTTCGGATATGTATTTTCCTCAAAACTCGTATTAAACTGCGACCACGCACAGCCAATGATCATGGATATGAAAAAGTTTTTAGGAAAATCTATTTTTAAAGCAACAGGTTGGACATATAATGTTGATCCAGCAATCTTAGAAAAGAAACAAGTCATTATCGGTTTTGAACATACATCCAATCTCGATACCATCCTTTCTCTGGCTTTGTTTGAAATTTTAGAGATTAAAATTCATACGCTTATCAAAAAAGAATTATTTAAAGGTCCATTAAAACCAATTTTACAACGTTTAGGTGGCATTGCTGTAGACCGCAAAGCCAGTAAAGATATTGTCACGCAAATGGTGGAGCTATTTAACCAGAATGATCGTTTTAATCTGGTGATTGCACCTGAAGCAACCCGTGCTAAAGATGGTGAGGCGCGTAAACCGATCCGTACCGGTTTCTGGCATATCGCCAAAGCAGCCAATGTGCCGATCATTCTGATGTATGCCAACGCCCGAACCAAGCAAGGCGGCATTTTGGGTAAAATCTACCCGACCGAACTGCAACAGGATCTGGAAAAGATCAAGACGCTGTATGCGGAATACGACATAGATGTAAAAATTAGCTAATGGTCCCTGTCTATTTGTTCAATCTTTGATACTTGAGCAAGATTTTAAATTTTGAATATCAGTTCGGGCAGTTTTCAACAAAACCTTGGCTATGCTAATATTCCTGCACTTTTTTGAGTTTTAATTTTTTTGGAGTTACTTCCATGGCGGGTCATTCTAAATGGGCCAATATTAAGCATCGTAAAGCTAAACAAGATGCAAGTCGCGGTAAGGTTTTTACTAAATACATCCGCGAAATCGTAACAGCTGCGCGTTTAGGCGGACCAGATGCTGCAAGCAATCCACGTTTACGTGCTGTTGTCGAAAAAGCACTTTCAGTCAATATGACACGCGACACCATTAATCGTGCGATCCAGCGTGGTGCTGGCGGCGAAGATAATGATGATTTAAAAGAAGTAACCTATGAAGGTTATGGTGTTGGCGGTGTAGCCGTTATTGTTGAAACCATGACCGACAACCTGAACCGTACCGTGCCAGATGTTCGTCACTGTTTCTCAAAAACCAATGGTAACTTGGGTACCAACGGTTCAGTGGCTTATCTGTTCACCAAACGTGGTGAAATTTCTTTTGACGATGTGTCTTTAGAAGATAAAGTCATGGAAGTTGCTTTAGAAGCAGGTGCTGACGATATCGAGATTGATGAAGACAGTATCTTGGTAATTACCAGCCCGGAAAGCTTTGGTGACGTTCAGGATGCACTTACAGCTGCAGGTTTAAAATCTGACAACGCTGAAGTTGTGATGAGCCCATCGACTAAAGCTGAAATCACCGATATTGATCAAGCTAAACAAATCATGAAGATGATTGATATGCTTGAAGATCTTGATGATGTTCAAAACGTATATACCAACGTTGAATTCTCTGAAGAGGTTTTAGCGCAACTTGATGCCTAAATCTTTCTGCCGAGTAAAAAATGCATCTGTTTAGATGCATTTTTTTATAGCTTGTTTAAAAGTTTATAGCAGTTAAAGACATTATATTCCTTAATTACGAAGCTGGAATGCAACGCCACCACACTGTCGATCTTCCCAATACGGCGTAACAGGATTTCACTATAGTCATCCATATTGCGGGCCACCAGTTCCAGGATAAAATCAGCACTCTGTCCGGTCACCAGGAATGCATTGGTCACTTCCGGAATATCTTCCAGTTCCTGCAAGAATTTATCAAAAGTTTCACTATCGTGTTTGCTCAATGAAACCTGCAAAAGAATATGTAGGCTAAAGCCCAGTTTATTAAAATTGATTTCTCGTTTGAGCTGTCCCATGACCTGCGATTCGATCAGATTTTTAATGCGTCTGTGCACTGAACTAACCGAAAGGTTAATACGTTCTGATAGCTCATTCAGATTGACATCTTCATGGGTCAAAATTTCAAGAATTTGTTTATCAAAACGGTCCAATTCCATTTTACAGTCCTCATGTGTTATCTCGGTTTTTACGGAACTGTTTACGATCAGTAATTTTTAAGGGTCAAGGGAAAACATTCGTTTAACTTTTGACAATGCTGCATGGATAACGCAAACATGATTCCGATAAACTTGTGGTTTATCTTTGTCTCAAAGCCGAAACAAGACCTTTTGAGCAACTGTTCAACTGATCTCCCAATAGATGAACAACTCGTTTCGATCCCCATCACACCCTGAAACATAAGATAACAAAGCCGTTTTATAATTATTTCCCTCTTTTCAGTTTTTTTAAAGTAAATTTGGCAATAATTTCTACTATTTTCAGCTTAAAACGAATTTTCTTTTAAAAATTAATTTTATTCACTAATAATTTTTTACTTTTTCGGCAGTTTTTCTATTTTCTTTCTCATAAAAAAGCCCCGATGGTTGCATCAGGGCTTTTTTACAGCATCATTTAGTTATAACCCACGCCAATCGACGCGTGCATTACGCTCCGTGGCATAAATACGCTGTACATATTGTCCAATCGGTAAATCAGACAAATCGTCATAATATTGTTTCAACTCACCACTGAACTGTTCAACATCATCGTTCTCCAGCTCCCAAGGAGTCCCTTTGACCATCAGTAAAGGGGCGAGAATTGAACAGACTGCAATATCAGCCAGCCCTAGACGGTCACCCACCAGATAACGCCCTTGATTATCAATCAGACGCTGGTTGAGATCCGTAATTAGCTCGGTCATGCGTAACTTGGATTGGGCTACTTTTTCAGGACTTAACTTATAATTGGTTGACACCAGACTTTTTAAGATCGGCTTGGAAATTTTTTCAAACTGTCGTAAATAGCCCTGCTCCCCCATCATGATTTCAAGTGGATAATCACCCACTGATAAGGCATGCGCCAAAGACCAGCGCCGGACATGTACACCCAGCTCATCCGCCAGCTTGTCAATCTCCAAAGCCTGTTCACGCAACTGTTCATCACGTCTGAGTAATGCATGTTCAGGATAGGTCGTATCAAGATATAAAGCGATTTGGGTTGAATCAGCAATCCAATGTTTATCATCCTTCAACATCGGCAGTAAATACTGCCCCGATTTAAGAAAGGTAAAGGCGCGATGAAAACCAGGAATCAAATTATGTGCAACATAGTCCAATTCCTTATGATCTAACAACCAGCGAGCTTTTTCACAATAGTGAGATAAAGGAAATTGGTATAAAACCCGCATAGACTCTCCAGATTTATTTTTCTACTCGATCAAACATAAGGTTTTTCATACTTTAGAAGTAAAAGCCAATGAATACAATGTCCTTTTTGCTCGATCTTTTTTAATTTTGGCGAGTTTGCTTTATAAATATTCCTGTTGTGATTATTCATTTCTTTCATAGAAAATACGGTTTCCCGTTGCGCAATAAAAAACCAAACACGGCTAAGCAGCTGTTTTTAATCAACATTACATATCATTTTTTCTGTTATTTTTCTCATAAAAAATGCTTAATAATTATTGTGATAATTAAGCCATAACTGATGGTTTAGTGGAAAAGTAAAACTTTTGTAAAGTTCCTCTTATCTATTAGAGGTGCTCACATGTCCAGTAATCAATCAGTGATCCACGCGCAAATACAACTGATTTCAAATGATCAGCAGGCCATTAATGCTGCCTATCAAGTTGCTGACTTTGCCTTAGAAGAGCGCAATATACGTGATCAAAACCATATTCTACCTACAGAACAAATCATCCAGTTTAGCCAAAAGGGTCTTGGTGGAATCCGTGTACCACAGCAGTATGGTGGGGCTTTTGTTTCCAATAAAACCTTGGCCCACGTGTTCCGTATTTTAAGTAAAGCCGATGCCAATGTTGGACAGATTCCTCAAAACCAGTTCGGGCTACTCAATTTTATCAATATCACCGGTTCAGATGCCCAAAAGCAGTTTATCTATAATGAAATTCTTGCAGGTAAACGGATTGCCAATGGAGGGCCTGAAAAAAACGCTAAAGACACCAAAGCGATTCAAACCACATTAACGTTGCAAAATGGTCAATATCTTTTAAACGGGGAAAAATTTTACTCGACTGGCACCAGTTTTGCAGATTGGCTAGCGATTCGTGCCTTACATCCAGACGGTTATACCGTATTGACGATCATTGACCGACATGCTGCGGGTGTTGAGGTCATTAATGACTGGAACGGTTTCGGTCAACGCACCACAGCCAGTGGAACAGTAAAACTTCACAACGTCATTGCTGATCCAGCCCTATTTTTTGATGAACGTATCATTGCCGATACTCCAAATGTCCGTGGTGCCTATTCTCAAATGTTGCAAGTCGCGATTGATGTTGGCATTGCCGAGGCTGCCTTTGATGACACCTTGTCCAGCGTGCGTAAAGCGCGTCCGGTTATTGATGCAGGCGTAGAAAAAGCCAGTGAGGAACATTACACCCTGCAAGAGGTCGGCAAGCTCAATATCCTGCTCGATGCAGCCGTTTTATTGCTGGATGAGGCAGCAGAATATCTGGATGAACTGGATCAAGTCACTGAGATTTCTGCCGAGCAAGCCGCTCGCGCTTCGATTTTGGTCGCAGAGGCGAAAATCTATGCCAATGATGCGGCCCTGCACATCTCCGAAAAACTACTCGAACTTGGCGGTAGCCGAGCCAGCCTGAGCCAACATAATCTTGATCAGCACTGGCGCAATGCTCGTGTGCATACCTTACACGATCCTGTGCGTTGGAAATTCCATGCGATTGGTGACTATTACCTGAATGGTACTCACCCTGCCCGCCATGCCTGGATTTAAGGAGAAAATCACCATGACCTCATATCAAGAATTACAAGGTTTTGCCAAGCCCCATTTAAAAGCGGCACATATTATTCAAAGCGATGCAGAAGCCTTGGAGATTGCCACGCAACTCAGTCAGCAGTTTAAACAATCTGCGGTTGAACGTGACGCAAATCGAAACTTGCCATTTACCGAAATTGAAGCGTATAGCCAGTCAGGTTTATGGGCGATTACCGTACCTAAACAGTATGGCGGTGCAGAGGTTTCAAGTCTTACCGTTGCCAAAGTGATTGCCCTATTTAGCGGTGCGGATGGTTCAATCGGTCAAATTCCACAAAACCATTTTTATGCACTGGAAGTATTACGCAATACCGGTACCGAAGCACAAAGGCAGCGCCTCTATCAGGAAGTATTACAAGGTGCACGTTTTGGTAATGCGCTGGCTGAGTTTAAAACCCGTACCTCAGCACATAAACAAAGCACCCTAACTCCAAGCGAAAACGGCTATCTAATTCAGGGGGAAAAGTTTTATTGCACGGGTAGCCTGTTTGCCCATCGTATTCCAACCCTAGTGGTGGATGAATCTGGACGCGAATTTCTGGCTTTTGTGCAGCGCGACAGTCAAGGTTTAGAACTGATTGATGACTGGTCTGGTTTTGGGCAACGGACTACAGGCAGCGGCACAGTCAAGTTTAATCAGGTCTACGTTGCCAAAGAGGATGTGATTCCATTTGATACCGCCTTTAAGCAACTATCTTTGGTCGGCCCATTTGCGCAAATCATGCATGCTGCAATTGAAGTCGGGATTGCCCGTGCAGCCTTTGAGGAAACATTGCAACGCGTACGTGTGGCTCGCCCCTGGATTGATGCCAATATTGAATCAGCAACTCAAGATCCGTTAACCCTATCTGAATTAGGTCGTGTCGCAACCGATGTCAAAGCCAGTGAATTACTCCTCAAACAGGCGGCTCGATCTGTTGATGCTGCCAAACAGGATCTCAATCCAGAAAGCTTAGCCAAAGCCTCAATTGATGTTGCCAAAGTTCGTGCGCATAGTAGCGAAACTGCATTAAAGGCCTCATCGAAACTGATTGAACTGGCGGGCAGTCGTGGTAGTCAACGTGCCGATGGGCTGGACCGTCACTGGCGTAATGCGCGTGTCCATACCTTGCATGATGCTGCACGCTGGAAATATTACTTTATCGGTAATTATGTATTGAATGGTGTCCTGCCTCCACGTCGGGGGACATTGTAATGACGCAAACCACAGCAAAGAAAATTTTATTGAACGCCTTTGATATGAACTGTGTCGGTCATATCAATCATGGCCTATGGACACATCCGCGTGATCAGTCACATCGCTTTAATGAGCTGAATTATTGGACTGAATTGGCACAGACCTTGGAACAGGGTTTGTTTGATGGCCTATTCCTTGCCGATATTACCGGTGTGTATGATGTCTATCAGAATGGCATCGAGCTGACATTAAAAGAGTCGATCCAGTTACCTAGCCATGACCCGTCTACCCTGATTTCAGCCATGGCTTTGGTCACAAAGAATTTGAGTTTTGGTGTCACGGTCAATCTCAGCTATGAACAGCCCTACCAATTTGCACGGCGTTTTGCCAGTCTCGATCATTTAACCCAAGGTCGTTTGGGCTGGAATATTGTCACCGGCTATCTGGACAGTGCCGAACGCCTGATTGGGCAAAAAGGCTTGAAAGATCATGATGCGCGTTATGATCAAGCCGAGGAGTTTCTACAGCTTTGCTATAAATATTGGGAAGGTTCTTGGGAAAATGACGCCTTAAAGAAAGATAAACAACAGCGCATTTTTACTGATCCAAACAAGGTCCACTCGATCAATCATCAAGGGCAATATTACCAAAGCCAAGGTGTATTTCAGGTTGCACCATCGGTACAGCGCACACCAACACTTTTCCAGGCAGGCGCTTCACCGAAAGGACTACAGTTTGCCACACGTCATGCCGAATGTATTTTTATTGGCGGTGATCAACCCGAAAAGATTCGTCAGCAAGTCAATAAAATACGATTACAAGCACAGCAACAAGGTCGAGATGAAGATGCAATTAAAATCTTTGTCGGCATTACTGTGGTCGTGGCTGAAACACATGAACTTGCACAGCAAAAACTGGCTGAATACCGTCAGTATGCCAGCCCTGAAGCAGGTTTAGCACATTACGCCAGTTCAGTCGGCATTGATCTTGCCAGGTTTGCAGATGATGAAGCGATTCCGTATCAAAAGAGCAATAGTATTGCTTCCGTCAATGAGAAATTTAAAGAACAGCGCATCAGCAAAAATGATCTAAAAGCCCAACATGTGCTGGGTGGACGTTATCCCCTGATTGTAGGGAGTGGTGTTGAAGTTGCGGAATACCTGATTGATCTGCTTGATCAGACCGGTATTGATGGTTTTAACCTGACCCGTACGGTTGCACCTGAATCGCATCATGATTTCATTCGACTGGTCATTCCAGAGTTACAACAACGTGGACGTTATAAAACTGAATATGCCTCAGGTTCATTACGCAATAAGCTTTTTGCCCAAGGCGATCATTTAGCTGCCAGCCATCCTGCTGAACAGTTCCGATGTAGAACGCATAACAACACAGATACCCTAAAAATAATTGAAGAAATTAGTGCTTAACATTTAAGAAAAGAATTGGAGAAATATATGGCTCAAACAGCCTCTAAAAAATGGCTCGGTATTGGCCTGGCCGTTGTTGTTGCGATTATTGCCTTATTGATCTGGAATAAACACAGACAAAGCAGTAATAGTGAACTGGTGATTGGAATAAGTCCTTCTTTTGCTCATCCGCTTCAAGTCGCAGCGGATGAAGCCAAACAACAAGGCCTCAATGTTAAATTAGTAGAGTTTTCTGATTGGAACACGCCTAATATTACGCTTAGTCATGGCGATATTGATGCCAACTTTTTCCAGCATCAGCCCTTTTTGGATAATGCCATTAAAGAAACCGGCTTTAAGTTAAAGTCATTTGCTGCAGGTGCGGCGTCGCATGTTGGACTGTATTCAAAAAAATATAAAAGTTTTGATGAACTGCCAAATGGTGCCACTGTTGCCATTCCGAATGATCCCGTCAATCAAGGGCGCGCACTACTCCTTTTACAGCAAGCCAAGTTAATTGAACTGAAAGACAGTAACAATCATCTTTCTGCACTGAAAGACATTACCGCAAATCCGAAGAACCTGAAATTTACTGAAGTTGAAGGACCGCAAACTGCACGTGCCATTGACGATGTTGATCTCGCGTTTGGTTATCCGCATTACTTACGTTTAGCCAAAACGGCTGATCCTGAAAGTGCCTTATTGTTTGATGACAATACCAATAAGCGTTATGCGATTTTATTTGTAGTGCGTGATGACTATCAGGACAAAGACAACAAGCTACAGAAATTTGTCGAGATTTATCAAAACTCGCCAAAAGTGAAAGCGGCCTTGGATAGCGATTTCGGTCCAACGTTGTGGTTCCCTGGCTGGAAATAAGGAGAGCGATGATGGTGAGTTTTGGTTCACAAGTCGATTTTTCAGTTCCACACCTGAAAATACGCGGTTTAAATAAGTTTTATGATGTACAGGGCCAACGCTTACATGCCTTAAAAGACATTCATCTCGATATTCCCAAAGCACAGATTGTCGGAATTATCGGAAAAAGCGGAGCCGGTAAATCTTCCCTGCTCCGCACCTTAAATGGCCTAGAATCCATTGATACCGGTAGCATTCTGATTCATCAGCAAAATATTGCTGAACTCAGCCATGCCGAGTTGATTAAGACCCGGCAGAAAATTGGCATGATTTTTCAGCATTTTAATTTAATGTCTGCCAAAACGGTGTGGGAAAATGTGGCTCTACCACTGCGGATCGCAGCTTATGACAAGGCTGAGATTGAGCAACGGGTCAGTGATGTCCTGACACTGGTAGGTTTGGATGCAAAGCGACATGATTATCCCTCGCAACTGTCGGGAGGACAGAAACAGCGTGTCGGTATCGCACGTGCTTTGGTGTCGCAACCTGAAATCCTACTGTGTGATGAAGCCACTTCTGCACTCGACCCGGAAAGTACCGCCAATATTCTGGCTTTGCTGAAACAGATTAACCAGGACCTTGGTTTAACCATTGTTTTGATCACCCATGAAATGCAGGTCATCCAGGAAATTTGTGATCAGGTGGTCGTGATTGATCAGGGTGAAATCGTTGAGTCCGGGCAGGTCTGGTCGGTATTTTCCAATCCGCAACAACAGATCACTCAGGAATTACTCAATTTTGAGCAGGTAAATTTACCTTTTGAACTGAGTCCAACCATTCTGCCTCAGAGTACCCATCAGATTTTAAAACTGAAATATGTCAGTGAATCGAAATCGGTGCCTGATTTATATGAACTATTGGATGGTTTTAATAGTCCCGTTCAAGTGTATTACAGTCAAATTGATAGCATTCAGCAGCGTACCATCGGCTCATTGATCATCGGGATTCGCAATCTCGAATTCGATCTGAACAGCCCCCAATTTGCAAAACATCCAGCAATAACACAACTTGAGGTGATCGGTTATGTACAATCAACTCATTGATCTTTTACTAACCGGCACCACCGATACCCTGATTATGGTTGGTGTTTCTGCGATTCTTGCCTTTTTAATTGGTTTGCCAATTGCCTTGATTCTGGTCAGCACCGCCGATTTTGGCATTTATCCGTCCAAGAAAATCAATCAGTCCTTAGGCTGGATCATTAACATCACTCGATCAGTCCCCTTCCTGATTTTAATGGTGGCTTTGATTCCGTTTACCCGCTGGATCGTCGGCACCAGTTATGGGGTCTTGGCGGCAATTGTACCTTTGACTATCGCCGCGATTCCGTTCTTTGCCCGTATTGCCGAGGTCAGCCTACGCGAAGTCGATCAAGGGCTGATTGAGGCAGCACAAGCGATGGGCTGTAATCGCAAGCAGATTCTCTGGCACGTGCTGCTCCCGGAAGCATTACCCGGAATTATCGCAGGTTTTACCGTGACTATTGTCACCATGATCAGCTCGTCAGCGATTGCCGGTGCAATAGGTGCAGGCGGTTTAGGCGATATCGCCTATCGTTATGGCTACCAGCGTTTTGATATGCAAGTGATGCTTGCTGTGATTTTGGTCCTGATCGTTTTGGTCATGTTGGTGCAGGCCACTGGCGATCATATTGCCCAACAACTGGATAAACGCAAAGTTTAAGCCCGAATGGATCATCCACTCTAGCCATGACTTTGTCATGGCTTTCATGTAAAATCAGCAGCAATTTTTATATTACACATTTGTGAGTGGTTTCATGGGTTTTAATTGCGGTATTGTTGGTCTGCCAAACGTAGGTAAATCTACATTATTTAATGCATTAACAAAGGCAGCGATTGCTGCTGAAAACTTTCCGTTCTGTACCATTGAACCGAACACAGGCATCGTACCCGTACCAGATCCACGTTTGGATAAACTTGCTGCAATCGTAAAACCACAACGTATCTTACCAACCACGATGGAATTCGTTGACATCGCCGGTCTGGTTGCAGGTGCATCTAAAGGTGAAGGTTTGGGTAACCAGTTCCTTGCCAATATCCGTGAAACAGATGCGATTGCACACGTGGTTCGTTGCTTCGAAGATGAGAACGTCATTCACGTAAATGGTAAAATTGATCCATTAGATGATATTGCAACCATCAATACCGAACTTGCTCTAGCTGACCTTGATACCGTTGCTAAAGCATTGTTACGCTTAACTAAAGCGGCAAAAGGTGGTGATAAAGAAGCGCTTGCAACCAAAGCAGTGCTAGAAAAAATCCAGCCTTTACTTGATGAAGGTAAACCGGCACGTGCCGCTGACCTTTCTGATGATGAGCGTAAAGCAGTGCGTGGTTTTGGTTTAATGACCCTTAAACCAACCATGTATATTGCCAACGTAGCTGAAGACGGTTTTGAAAACAACCCGCATCTTGAAGCGGTACAAAAGCTCGCTGCTGAAGAAAACGCAATTGTTGTGCCACTTTGCAACCAGATCGAAGCTGAAATTTCATTGCTTGAAGATGAAGATCGTGCTGAATTCCTTGAAGCAATGGGTATGGAAGAACCAGGCCTAAACGTGGTAATCCGTGCTGGTTATAAACTGCTTGGTCTACAAACTTACTTCACTGCGGGTGTACAAGAAGTTCGTGCCTGGACAGTTAAAGTGGGTGCAACTGCGCCACAAGCAGCTGGTGTGATTCACACTGACTTTGAAAAAGGCTTTATCCGTGCTGAATGTGTTGCCTATGATGACTTCATTCAATTTAACGGTGAGAATGGTGCCAAAGAAGCGGGTAAATGGCGCTTGGAAGGTAAAACCTATGTCGTTCAGGACGGTGATGTCTTGCACTTCCGTTTTAACGTTTAAGTCATTTTTTTGATTTCCAAACCGCCAATGAGGAATTTATTGGCGGTTTTTTTATTTAAAATATTCATTTTAAATAAACACTTTATCAATACCTATGTGTATAGATAACAATCCAATAAAGATGCTCATTTATAATTCTTATCTATTTTACAAACCATAATCAAAGAATATCAGAAATTTTAATAAACCCATTAACCACACCTTTTCGTCCACTATATTTAACACTCAAATAAAAATCGTCATTAAATTTTTCAACACCAATTATATCAACAACATCTCCTTCAATAAGATAAGAGTTTGTTTTTTTAAATTCCTCATTATGCAAAATAGATTTATCTACACTGATTAAAACTCTTTCAACCTTTTCACCAGCATCATTTTTCAAAAAATAACTCTTACTTTTAGTGAAAAAAATTGTACTTAACTGGACATTATCTCCAAGAGTTTTTAATTCTTCCACTAAATAGTACTTATTATTTTTCATCTTATAAACTCTTGTATAACTCACTACACCATCTTTAAAACGCTCCAAAATTGTTTTTTCTTTTTTTAGAAATTCTGGATCATATAAGGAACTCAAATAGAATTTTTTTACAGAATTTTTATATAATTCAAATATCTTATATTCTCCACTAAGGTTACAATCCTCAGTATAATTAACAAACAAATACTTTCTACTATCATTTGTCAAGTTTTCAATAAAAAAACTATTTTCCTCAAAACAAAAATCAGAATCATTAAATAGAAATATTTTAGAACCTCCTGTTTTGAAAAAAATTTTATTTCCCTCATGGAGTAATTTATCATTTGCAGATGCGTGTATTGAAAGTGATAGTAAAATTATAGAAAAAAATTTACTATATAAATCCATTTCTTCCCTCAACTTTTTTAAATTTTAAATTCATCTTCAAATTTAAAAATTAACTACCATTAATTAACATCAAAACTCTACCAGGAATTTTACCTTCTAATCTTTTACTCTTCATTAATTCAACATAATTCTCATAATTTTTAATTTCTAAGTCTTTCTTACCTATAGCCATATAAGCATCCGCTATATTTAAATATGCAGGAATTCTATTAGGGTTATTTCTTAAAATTTCTTTTAATAACAAAATCGCCTCATAGTTCCCGCCATTTTTTTGAATAAAATAAGCAATATTATTTAAATACTCCTCATCTTTTTTATTTCTACGATAATGATCGATTAAATCTTGTGGTGCTAAATTAAATTCCCCAAAATACTTTGCACCTTTCTTTGCTGCATTCAATATTTCTTCAATTTCACCTTCATAAAGTACGTCATTCCCACAATCATCATTAAATTTATTCTCTTTATTATAAGTACTTGAGTTAAATTTACCAGAATATGTATCCGCTGAAAAAGTCCTTACAGTAGATAAAGCAATTTTATTATTTCTTGAAACTAAAACATATCTAGTAAAATTTTTGGATGCACCACCATACACCTCTGTCACTATTAATCCGCATAGTGATTTTTTCACTTTATAACCTAGACCTGATGTGCCTGCTGAAATAGGCTCACTTAATATATTATTAGAATAGATCAAATCATAGCCTTCATATTTATTAGCTAGATAAATATTTAAAAATTGAGGATTTTCCTCCCCATTACTCTTGACAACTATTTTATCTGTTAATTTATCATTATTAATATCAACATAAAATATTTGAGAAAAAGAAGAACTACTAATAAAAAGGAGAAATAAAATTAAAACCACATTATATGAGCAGCACACCTTCCACCTCCATCTCTAACAATTAATATTATTAGCACCTTAAAAATCACAAAAACTCATTATTTAAGTTTAATTTCCTCCAACAATTTCTAGTACTCGTTTAGGAATTTTTCTTTCTATTTTTTTAATCTTCATTAATTTAATATATTTATTATAATTTTTGATTGCAAAGTCTTTTTGATTTATTGCTAAATATGCATCACCTAAATTATAATATGCAACAGCCCGGTTAGGATCAAGCTCTACTACTTGTTTAAGAATATTAATCGCTACTTGATATTTCTTTAATTTAAAAAAATAGAAAGCTGTATTATTAATTTCTTCAACATCCTTTAGACTATAAGGTGTATAACGACATTTAAAGTCTCCTAAAACCTCATCTATATTATTTTCTGTTTCATTCCCTTCCAGTATATCTCTTAGAACTTCTGATGGTGCTCTAGCATCTATCAGTTCACTATGATGAGGATTATGCATATCAATCCATATTGCTTTATCTTGATCCCACTCTCCTTCACAAAAAGGTGTCATCGTAGGCAATTCATTAATAACCACATGTCTCTTTTCATCAACTATAGCACATGAATATTTATTATCACTTGTTTTATAAGTAATCATATTGAGATTATACCCATTTTCATTATAATTAGCTTTAGATTTAATTTCATTTGTAAATTTCAGTCCACTTTCATCCCCGATGCAATTTTTGTAAACACCATAATGAGAGTAATTATTAGCTACATTTTTTTCAGAAACAGCCAACAGAATCACCAATAAAACAATTATCTTATATCTATTTAAATTCATGTAAAATCTCCCATACTATGTAATCTACTCTTAGCACTACCAAACCTAAGTTTCCCATCTGTCATTCTTCTATTTTTCCCATAGTACTCAACTATTTCATTTTCATATAATTTAGCCTTTTCACCCCAATTATTTGGATTTTCTTCAACGTCGGGGTTTTTTTGAAAAAAATGATTCAAAGCATCTCCAAAATCAAAAATAACATAACCAGGCCTATTAATAGAATGATCTAAAATAATAGCTTTCCCTAGTGATCCATTTATATAATTTTTAATTTTATAATCAAAATCTTTTTCAGAAATCTGTCTTTTATTTACAGACTTCCATTTTTTTGATGGTTTTTTATTTAAGAAAATATTAAGCCGATCAATAAAATCTTGCACCTGTCTTTCAATATACTTTGGATGAATTATTGCTGCAATTAATGATTCTGCTGGTGGGCAAACGATCAAACCTTTCGTTTCTGCACTGCAATTTTTTCTTATTTCAGCTTTCAAAGCTTGTTTTTTTAGTCCTTTATAGCTTGCTTCTGCGCTTGAGCCAGTACCATCAACATCCCATCCACAATTTAAAAAAAGCTGAGTAAATAATTCTGGATGCTCCAACTTAAATTTGGACATTTGTGTAGGGAGTTCTCCCTTACTTTGTATATTAATTGTTTTTTGCATAGCGCCAGCTGTTATAACCTCACTATCCCAAGATTGAACTGCATCTAAATTCCCTTCATTAGGTGAAACAGCTAGCATTATATTTTTTTCCTTATTTGTTATAATCTTTCTTTCAATCAAGTCATCCCACTCTTGATAGTTTTCTAAAGGCATTTTACCGTTATATAACACTCCATATACCCTAGGATTTTTCTTGGGATAACCAATACAACTTACCTTTTTACGAAACTCAATTCCACAAGACATACTAGGTGGTGTCAATGGTGGAAGTTGCGTTGTGGGTTTGTTGGGTTCAGTAGTAGTTGTTATTACATGCATTGGTAATGTTATAACAATAGGACATTCACCCGCTCTGTGTGGTATATATTTATACCTACTTGGATATTCATCAAGCCCTGTAATCTTATTAAATGTCTCTATAACAGATAAATTATTTTCCAACTCAATACAATTCATCAGAATCTGTTCACCGACTAACATCAACTGCTTGATGACGCCATTTTGATCACTTTTCTTAAAAAAAGTCTCTCCCTCCAGCTTAATTTCTAACTTATGATTTGGAACAGGCTTTTTATCAAGGTCTATCATTTTAATCTGTAGCTTCACTACAAAATCATTTTTTAAGTGATCGACTCCAATAATCGTATGTGGTTTTCTTGATGCTCGAGTCGTATTAATGGTTGCGTTTTTTTCGAAACTACCATTTGGTTTAAGTACAAAAACATCAAAATTTTGGTCTGCTTTCAATTCAAAAGTTACTTTACCCTGTTGGTCTGTCATTCGTTCAAGTTTTGGTTTTTCACCAGTATATTGAATACGAATAGGAAAATGTTTTAAAGGTTTAAGATTACTTCCTCTCACAAGCAAATTTACTTTAACAGTTTCAATAATCATCCCAATCCTCATTATTTAGACTACTATCAGAATTTTTATTTAATGAAAGTTCATCGAAAACAATATCATCCTCATAAACAGAGTCGTATACTTCAAAGCGAGGAGCACTCGCGTAGAAAATAAAAACATCAACTTGTTTGCTATTAGCTGTATAGAATCGTTTCGTAGTTGCTTTCTCAGGTATAAAATCTTTTCTCTCTATCTCAGTACGCCTAAAAGCTTCTTTCTTAGCTGAATCCATAGCAACAATACTTATTGGAGGGAAATATTTAATATGTGAATTCATTTTTTGAGGGTATAGAAAGGTATATTCAATTTTCCGACTGAAATCAGTAGTTATTGCATTAGGTAGGAGTGGCAAAACAGTATCTACTTGCGCCCCACCTTCAAACCGATGCTGTCCGGCCTTCACCTCAAACTTGCCGCCTGTAGTTGGGAAAATCCCTGAACCATTCAGCTTGATTTGTGAAGACCCTGCAGTAAATATAATTTCTTTTGGACTGGTGATTTCTATACGATCTTCGGTTGAGATAATCTGAATAGCTTGTTTGGCAAACAAGTCCATACCATCCGACTGGGCATGCGCTTCAAATTTTCCTTTTGCAGCAACCTGCTTGATCCCATGCTGCGCAGCAAAAAGGCTGATCCTGTTCTTTACATGCGCAATCAAGTTCTTTTGCGTGCTCAGGTTAATACTCTCGCCCGCAACCTGATCAATCTGGCCCTCTGCTGAAATATGAATATCTGCATGGCTACTCAAACCAATGCCATCGGGTGAACTCAGTAACAGCAACGCCTTATTGAACTTGGCAATCTTTGCTTCGATCTGTGCAGCGAATTCTTTGAGTTGTACTAATGATTCAATTTCAGCGGTCTGCTGCTGCTTGGCCACTTCACTCAGTGCTGTCGCATTACTGAGGTTGTCTTCGAGCTGTTGCTTGGCAGGTTGTGCATCCAGATGTTCACCTTGCGCCTGCACTTGCTTGTGCGTCGAAAATAATAAACCTTCACCTGCACGCACAGCGCCCCATTGGTCCGTCCGTAGTTCAAATCCTTCGCCACGGTCATCGCTTTCAGCCGTGTCTCTCGGATAACTAAGCTTGCCGAGATTGAGTTGGCTCGCAGCATGGCTACTTTGTAGTTGGGCACTGATCTGCCCCTGAGTATCATCAAATCTCAATTGGTTAAAGCCGCTACCTTGGTATTCTCTGGACTTGATTCCTGCCAGTTTCTTGGTGTCAGGCAGCTCGCCTATATGATCGAATTTAGTCGGACTGCGATGGGCTTCATGAATTCGTCCAACAACAAATGGTCGGTCAATATTGCCATCAAAGAAGTTGATCACCACAATCTCGCCAATGCGTGGCAAGAAGCGTGCGCCATAGCCTTCACCAGCCCAAGGCGTCAGCACATCCACCCAGGCAGAGTCGGTATCATTATCATTGGCGCCTGCGCCACCATCATGCTGATGATCCTCTGCACGGGTAAACAGGAAGCGAACTTTAATCCGTCCCCACTCATCCACATGGATCTCTTCACCTTCCGGCCCAACCACTTTTGCCCGCATGGGATGAGCAGTCGGTCTATGTGTGAAGGAATGATATTCAGGTACGATTTTGATACTACGGCGCTGCAGGGTCAGTTGATTCGCCTGACGTTCCTGACCATCTTCAATATGCCAGTCACTTTCGGTTAATAACTGGTTGATCTGTTGTTTTAAGTCTTTCGGCAAATTATTCTGGTTATAAAACTGTTTGGCTGTAATCAGAAATTGCTGATCACCGCCTGGGTGTAGATCAATTTCAGGATGTTCTGCGAGCTCAAACCAGTATCCGACATGCGCGTCGCGAACGGTGGTATGGGCGACAAAATATTTTGATTGCAGATCATGATAGTACACTCGGTTCTGGGTGAGTTTTTCAATCTGTACATTGCCCGACTCAGTTGCCCCATCTTCACCGTTGAGGTCCTGCATCCATGCCGGGCTGAAATGCCATGCATCTTCGAGTGCAAGGGAAGCTGCATCATGGTCTTGGCTATGCTGATGTTTGGTTTGAACACTGCCTGCACCATCTTCTTGCTCCATTGCATCAGCTTGCCAACGCTGGATATGTACAGCTGTTGGCTGTAGGCGATGTTGTGCCCTCAGGCTGGTCATGCTGTCATGTTGTTCCGTGGCATTGCTGCGATGGTAACGAATTGTTCTTCGGTCTAAAGCTTGGTATTGACTATTGTCATCAATCAGGCGAAGTTTTTGTGGCTGGATCGGGTGATTACTATTCGGAACAGTAAGCGCTGCTTCTTCTATTAAGGTGCTAATTCCTTCCGAATAGAGCAACCGTTGAATAAACTCGCTATCCAGCTCATTCGACTGCATCATAAATGGCCGAATATCGTAGTTTCCTGTGAGCCCGCTCAGATCAAGACTTAAACTGGAAGCAAATAAAGCACTACGTTGCTGCCACTCACGAAACAATATTTGTATAACCTCAACCACAGACTTATTCATAAATACGCGACTGTTACGGCGTTGTTTCCACAGCGCGGTTGGATCTTCTAAAGTGAGCTTATACAGCGTCAGGCTACCATCCGATTGTCCTTGCAGTGCCTGCGTAATGATCCCTGTGACGCGGGCGAGTTGACCTTGATCCGTCACTGCATCAACCGCCGCTTGGCTGCCGATAAATCGTTTCAGGGGAATGGCCGCATCCGTGGATAGGCAGATCAGCTCTGCCTTGAATCCAGCATTGAGTTGGTGTTGACCATCAATACGTTGCAGGAATACCTTTGTATTTAAATTCGGATTTGAAAACTGAATATGCAGCGCACGCTTTTGGGTAGTTAGTCCTATTTTTTCTAATAGATACTCAATATTGTTTAATTTCATCCTAATATTTTTTATATGAAACGATTTAATTGTTTATTTTAAATGAGGGAACAGTGTTTTATTTACCACTTTAGATCATATTAAATAGCAGTTTATGCCTTTATTCTATTCAACAGAGATAAATAGGCCTTTCAAAATCATTTTTGATTTTTTAAGCGATTAAGCGTATTAAAATTAAAATATATAAAATCTAAAAAACACCTGAAAGTTAGACAATTTCTGTCTAACTTTCAGGTTTGAATTGTATAGAGTAACCTATTTGCTTAAGCGACTGTCTGCGGCTTCATATCCATTTCAGCACGCTTGATGTGGGCTTCTTTTAAAATCCGCTGGTGTAACGGTTTACGAAAGCCAAGCAAGAAGACGAATTCAGCCAGCACAAATAACGGTCCAATGGCTAAACCAATCACATCATCAACAAAAGCAGGCTTTTTCTTTTCAAAATAATGCCCCACGAATTGGAACACCCAGCCCACCACAAAAATACCGATACTAGCCCCTAGCCAGCTCCACATCGATAAAGCCGCAATTTTTACGGCCAAGGGATAGGCCAAGACAAAAAGAATCAACATCAGCCCACCAAACAGCTTATCCAGTGAAATATAGTAAACGCTACTGACTACAATGAGCAGCATGGCTAATGTGATTGAAAAGCCAGAAATTTCAATACCTGCACGTGCCGTTAAACACAAAATAGAAAAAACAATTAAAGGAATACCCACAAAATGGGTCACAATATTATTTCGATCCAGATGATAAGCTGCATACTGGCTGAGTAGACGTTCCAGATTTGTCATTTTTCTTTCCTCATATCATTCGTTTATGCTGTTAATCTATAAGAAATAGTGTGAGCAAGTTGTCACGTAGCTGACAAATGGATATCTTTCTAAACAAGGAACAATCGTGTTAGAGCAGCTTTATATTCAGCATTTAAAAAAAAACGCATGGTTTAGCCACTTAGCAGAGCCTTTTCAAAATTTTATTCTTCAACATGGCAAAAAATACACTGTTGAGAAAAATGCGGCTGTTTTTAGCGCACAAGATCGTTTTGATGGGGTCTATGGTGTGCTGGAAGGCTCGATTAGTCTGGGTTATATCGATGTGAATGGTAATGAAGCCATCGCTGCAATTGCTGAACCGATCATGTGGTTTGGCGAAATTTCCCTGATTGACCGGCAACCTCGCTCGCATGACGCGATTGCATTGAAGAAAAGTGTGGTACTACAAATACCTGCGCAGCCACTTCATGATTTCTTGCTACAAAATCCCTATTACTGGTATTACTTTGCCCTGCTCACCAGTCAAAAATTACGCTATGTATTTTTAGAACATATTGCGATTCAAACCCAACGTATTGGCCAGCGTCTGGCGCAGCGGCTGTTATTTATTTTGGAAGGTTATGGTAACCGTTCATCGATTCAAGATTTCAACATTCAGATCTCACAGGACCAGCTGGCCAATATGCTGACCGTTTCCAGACAAACCATCAATCACGAACTGAATCAGTTTGAAAAGCAAGGTGTGATTCAGTTGGGCTTTAAAAAAATTGCAGTACTCGATTTAGACGGTCTCAGAAAACTGGCAACGGTCGGTTATCTAAAAGAGTAAACCTGAACTTTTGTATTTTAAATTGATAAGCACCGCATTTTTTGCAATATGCTTTTAAACTTAAACCTAAATTAAAAGACAAACTCTCACTATAAAATGCTACGCATGCTCTAAAATATTTCACAAAATCAGTCTGCTTTCCTCTCATCAACACGCTTACATTAAGGCTAAGCACTATCGCTTACCCGATGCAGATGACAATCATGAGAAAAATTGCAACGATTCTAACAGCAGGCTTATTTACCGTACTTAGCGCTAGCGCATTTGCCTGCCCGAAAGGAACTCAACTCCAGGGCGGTACAGGACCCAATCACAAAGGTGGTAAATGTGTTGCAACAAGTGCGGTAAAAACCAAGAAAGCAGCAACCAAAACCACTCAAACCGCCAAACATGACATGACGAAAATGAAAGATACGAACAAACATGATGCAATAAAGGCAGCAACAGATACGAAAAAAGTAGCCAGCACCACAGCAAGCAAAGCCAAACAGGAAGCCGCAAAAACAGTCAAAACCTCATAACCGTTTGATGACTTTAACCATAAAAAAGGCGAGATCAATGATCTCGCTTTTTTATCTCTATCTGCTTATTTAGGCGAGGTATTACCTAGCGCGGGATTATCAATCGCATCTTTACATTGTGCTTTATCACGCTCATAGTCTGCCTGCTTTTGGGCAGATACATTGTCTTTATCTTTAACATCACGTGCCCAGGTATCCAGACTGGTCAATGCCTTACGGCACAACGCATATTTCCCTTCAGTCACCGAATCGGTCATTTTGACATTAATCCGCCAATCGGTACTGAGCTGGCGTAATGGCTTTCTGACCTTCTCTTCAATTTCAGCCGTTTGCTTGTTATAAACAATTGGATCAATTTCATTAATCAGTTTCCATGCGGCATTGGCATAACTGGTTGCGTCATTATTCAGTTTTGGCGCTGGCTTGATCTCTACCTTCTGTTTTGGTTCATCGCCTGAGTTACCACAAGCTGCCAATAAAAAGGCACTACACAACAGAATTGCTGTTACACGCGTATTTAGATTCGTCATATCAGATCGCCGATGGAACATAAGGCCATTATGCTAGTCAATTTGGGAATAATTCTCAATCATTGTGACATTTTAATCATGCATAGCATGCGGGCTGATTCAATGCAGAGGCATGGTTTTCTCGCGACCTATTTGCCTTATATTGTGATCAGTCAAATAAACAATATATCAGGAAGTAAAACATTCATGTCGCAAGTTAAAATTTATGCATTACAACAAACCATTGAGCAGTTTAGAAACCAGCTTTCCCATGCCATTCATCAAGCGCTGGTAGACAGTCTGAATTACCCAGTCGAAAAGAAATTCCAGCGTTTTATCAGTCTTGCGACCAGTGATTTTATTTATCCGCAAGATCGCAGTGAAAATTACCTGATTATTGAAATCTCCATGTTTGAATGGCCGCAGCAATGAAGCAAAAAAACGTTTAATCCGGTTACTTTTTACTTATATTCAACAACACTGCGGAATCTCTCCCCACGACGTTGAAATCACCATTTTTGAAACACCAAAAGTGAACTGGGGCATTCGTGGACAGCATGCTGATGAATTAAAACTAAATTACCAAGTCAATGTCTAAATCAATCAAAGGGCTGTTTAACCGTCATTTTTGTCTGACAAAAAGCAGGTTTTTTTGTGATATATGGGCTTAATTCCGTAAAAAGTTCTGCTATGCTTAAACACAAATTACTCAGGATAGGATTATTCGCATGAGCGTCACTCTTGGAACTCCACTTCAATCTTCTGCATTTAAGGTTTTACTGTTAGGTTCTGGAGAGCTGGGTAAAGAAGTGGTGATTTCTTTACAACGTCTGGGTGTCGAAGTTCATGCTGCAGATCGTTATGATCATGCACCTGCCATGCAAGTCGCTCATTATGCTTATACCCTGAATATGGCCGATCCAGCCGAATTAAAACAACTGATTGAAAACATCAAACCGAATCTGATTGTTCCTGAAATTGAAGCGATTGCCACTGAAGTCTTGCTTGAAATTGAACAAAATAAAACGGCTACGGTCATCCCATCGGCTAAAGCGGTCAACCTGACCATGAACCGTGAAGGGATTCGTCGTTTAGCTGCTGAAGAGCTTGGCCTCCCAACTTCGGCTTATCGCTTTGCCAGCACTTTAGAAAGTTTCCGCGCTGCCTGTGACGATATTGGTTATCCAAACTTTGTTAAACCGGTGATGTCATCTTCTGGTAAAGGCCAGTCTCGCGTAAAAAGCTTCGATGAGGTGGATGCCGCTTGGGAGTATGCAATGCAAGGCGGCCGCGTGAATCAGGGTACCGTGATTATTGAATCGCAAATTGATTTCGATTTTGAAATTACCTTACTGACTGTCCGCGCCAAAAATCCGGAAACAGGCGAAGTTGAAACGCATTTCTGTGATCCGATTGGACATCGTCAAGATGCGGGCGATTATGTCGAGAGCTGGCAGCCACAAGCGATGACGCCTGCTGCGCTACAAGAAGCCAAGCGTATTGCCAATAAGGTCACTGTTGCATTAGGTGGCTGTGGTATTTTCGGGGTTGAGTTATTTATTAAGGGCGATAAAGTCTGGTTTAGTGAAGTTTCCCCTCGTCCACATGACACCGGTTTGGTGACGCTGGCTTCACAATTCCAAAGCGAATTTGAACTGCATGCCCGTGCCATTTTAGGTTTGCCTGTGAATACTGCCCGTCACAGTGTGGCGGCAAGTGCAGTGATCTATGCGGGTGTGGATGCCAAAAATCTCAGCTTTGCTGGCTTGAATCTTGCTTTAGCTAATCCAAATACAGACTTACGCCTATTTGGAAAACCAGAAGGTTTTAAGCGCCGTCGTATGGGTGTTGCCACTGCACGTGCTGAGACCACAGACCTTGCGCGTGAATTGGCCCAACATGCCGCAGACCAAGTGAGCGTACACACTAACTCTTAACCTGAATTGAGTAGACCCATTTTCATGATCAATACATCTCCATTGTTGAACTACGTCACCAGTCATCATGATATTCAAGCCATTAATCAATGGCGAACGGATGTAGAAAAGCAATTACAGGAGAGTTATGAAAATGGGCAACCCATTCGTGAAGTGATTGGTGCGCGTTCCGATTCGATTGACGAAGCACTGATCTTTCTATGGAATCATGCGGGTTTAAACCAGACTGAATTGGGCTTATTTGCAGTGGGTGGCTATGGCCGTCATGAAATGCTGCCCTATTCAGATACCGATATCATGATTTTGTCTGAGGATGAAATCAGTGAAGAACAAGAAAAACTCATTTCGACCTTTATTTCTTCTTTATGGGATGTCGGTAATTTCAAACCCGGCATCAGCGTTCGGACCATTCAAAACTGTGTCGAACAGGCGATTAATGACCTGACCGTTGCGACCACGCTGATTGAAGCACGTCTGATCACAGGCAATCCGCAACTGGCAAAGTGGCCGCGTCGTATCGTGGCACAGACATGGACGGATCAAACCTTCTATGATGCCAAAATGGCTGAACAGGCCAAACGCTACGCACAACACAACAACACGGAAAGCAATCTGGAACCGGATATTAAAAATGCCCCGGGCGGTATTCGTGATATCAACCAGATCGGCTGGATTGCCAAACGTCATTTCCGTGTCAATCGCATTTATGATCTGGTGCATTTAGGTTTTATTACCGAGTTTGAGCTTGGGGTACTTGAAGAAGCTGAAAGCTTTTTATGGGAAATCCGTACCCAGTTACACCGTCTAGCCAAACGCGATGAAAACCGCCTGTTGTTTGAATACCAGCGCGATATTGCCGCAAAATTTGGCTATGTCCGTGAAGAAGGTCAACCGGTTAATTTTGCCGTTGAACAGTTTATGAAGCGCTATTACCGTACCGCGCAACAGGTCTCCACCCTGAATGAAATGCTACTGGCCTATTTCAATGAATCGGTGATTACGCCTCGTCTGCCGGATTATGAACGCCACATTATTGATATTAATGAGCGCTTTAAAATTGTCGATGGGAAATTGGCTGTTCAACATCATAAAGTTTTTTCAGAAGAACCGATCGCCATCCTGGAATTATTCTATCTGCTGGCAAATCGTCCTGAAATTACCGGGATTCGTGCCCGTACCCTGCGTCTGCTGGTATTGGCTGCCAAACGGATTGACCAGCGTTTCCGCGATAATCCGGAACATCAGGCCCTGTTCATGTCGATTATCCGTTCACCGCATCTGTATAACACCATGGTTGCGATGAAACGTTACGGCGTTCTCGGCAATTACATTCCTGCATTTGGACAGATTACAGGGTTAATGCAATACGACTTATTCCATATTTATACAGTCGATGCGCATACCTTATTGTTACTCCGTAATTTAAGCCGCTTCAAAGAACCTGAATTTGCCAAAGAATTTCCGGTGGTCAGTTCCGTGTTCCAGCGTATTGCCCGCCATGACATCGTTTATATGGCTGCAATTTTCCATGATATTGCCAAAGGCCGTGGCGGTGATCACAGTGAACTCGGCGCGATCGATGCCATTGAATTCTGTCGCACTCATGGTTTTACCGAACGTGAATGCAAGCTGGTAGCATGGCTGATCAACAATCACCTGTTGATGTCACTGACGGCTCAGAAAAAAGATATTTCCGATCCAGATGAAGTCAAAGACTTTGCTGAAAAAGTCGGGGATATGGAGCATCTCGATTATCTCTACACCCTGACAGTCGCCGACATTAATGCCACGAATCCTAAACTCTGGAATACATGGCGTGCCTCATTGATGCGTCAACTGTATACCTATGCGCGTGATGTCATCCGTTCGGGCTTGGGTCGTCCAGTCGACTATCAAATGCTGATTGAAGACACCAAATTTGCGGCCAGCGAACTCCTGGTCAATGACTTCTCTCTGGCTGAAGTAGAGAAAGTCTGGCAAGAGCTGGGCGATGAATACTTCGTCAAAGAATCAGCCAATGAAATTGCGTGGCATACCCAAGCCATTCTGCAACACGGCGATAATCCCGAACCTTTGGTATTATTACGTGCGCATCGTAATGCAGCAGATGATGCGGTGCAGATCTTTATCTATACCCGTGATCAGCCCAACCTATTTGCCACAACGGTGGCCGTATTAGACCGTATGAATCTGGATGTTCAGGACGCGCGTATTATTACCGCCTCAACCTCATTCAGCCTGGACACTTATCTGGTACTGGATCGTTTTGGCACCTTGTTGACTGACCCAGAACGTGAACGCAAAGTGAAAGCCGCTCTGGTCGATGCCTTAAGTCATTCCGACCAGTATCCGGGGATCATGCAACGCCGTATCCCACGTCATTTACGTCATTTTGATGTACAAAATACCGTAGATATCGTGCTGAATCCGACCTTACAGCAACATATGGTCGAGATTTCCACACTGGATCAACCCGGCCTGCTGGCACGTATCGGTGGTTTGTTCATGCTGCAAGGTCTGGATATCCATTCGGCCAGAATTGCCACCTTGGGAGAACGTGCAGAAGATATTTTCTTTGTCACCAAGAAAAATGGTGTCTTGCTCAGCGATGAAGAAGTCAAAACTTTTGTGGAAACCCTCAAAGCGGCTTTAGACGAAGCATCAAATCAAATTTGTAATCCATCTTAAATTTTATTGTTTGGTAACTGTTTAAATGAACTCTAGCTTGTCGTTATTGCATCCCTATCCTTTTGAAAAGTTAAACCAACTGTTTAAAGAGATACAACCTGCCAATTTACCGTTGATTCCTCTGTCAATTGGTGAACCGAAACATCCGGCGCCAGAGTTTGTAAAGCAGGCAATTATTGATAATTTTGCCCATTTATCGACCTATCCAAACAGTAAAGGCTTACCAGAGCTGCGCCAAAGTATTGCACAATGGCTTACAAATCGCTTTAAGCTGAACCAGATCAGTGCAGAGGATCATATCCTGCCCGTTTCTGGCACACGCGAAGGTATTTTCTCTTTTGTACAAGCCTTGATTAAGCGTGAAGATGCACCTTACGTGGTGATGCCAAATCCGTTCTATCAGATTTATGAAGGTGCAGCCTTACTGGCAGGTGCAAAACCTTATTTCATCAACTGTACCGCAGACAATGGTTACTTGGGTGATTTTGATGCGGTTCCTGCAGAAGTGTGGGAAAAAACAGCATTACTGTTTGTATGCACTCCTGGCAATCCGACAGGTACGGTGCTATCAAAAGAACAGTTTAAAAAGCTGATTGCCCTGTCTGATCAATATGATTTTGTGATTGCATCAGATGAATGTTATTCAGAACTCTGGTTTGATCAGGCACCGGTTGGTCTACTCGAAGTTTGTGCGGAAATGGGTCGTGACGATTATAAAAACTGTATCGTGTTCCATTCACTTTCTAAACGTTCAAATTTACCGGGCATGCGTTCTGGTTTTGTTGCTGGTGATGCGGCTTTATTAAAACCTTATTTGCAATACCGTACTTATCACGGCGCTGCAATGCCGGTACAAAATCAATTAGCATCCATTGCAGCGTGGAATGATGAAGCACATGTTGAAGAAAACCGCCAACAATACCGTGCCAAATTTGATTTATTCCAGTCAGAACTCGGTCACTTATTGCCGTTACAAAAACCGGATGCGGGCTTTTATTATTGGTTAAAAGTGGATAATGATGAAACTTTTGCCAAGATGTTGATGGAAAAAGCACATATTAAAGTATTGCCAGGTCGTTATCTGTCTCGTGAAACAGAACAAGGGAATCCCGGTGAAGGCCATGTGCGTATGGCACTGGTTGCAGATTTAGCCCAGTGTGAAGAAGTGGTGAAACGCCTCAAAGCCATTCTATAAATAAAAAATCCCCGAATATTCGGGGATTTTTTAGCGATATAAATTAGAAATCAAATGCGCTTGATCAATATAATCATTTCCATATTCAGCAGCTCTCTTTTTACTTATTTACTAAAAGTTTAAGCTTTAAATTTGCCCAACAAATAAGATGACTGCAATGCCTATCATCAGGCTACCAGAAACCCGACTCACAACTTTTACAGCCTGTGGGCGCGTCGCCAACAGTTTATTGGCGGCAATTCCCACCAACACATAAACCACCGCACAACTCAATAGGTGAATCATACCCAGCAAAATAATCTGGATAGTCGGTGCAAAATTCATTTCCGGATGAATAAACGGTGGCAATAAAGCAAAAAACAACAGCAAGACTTTAGGATTCAACCCACTAATCCCCACGCCTTTCAGTAACCACGAACGTGCAGAATCGAGTGTTTGCGTTTCATTATGATCACTGGAAATGGTGGCAGGATGAAGTAATAAATTTGCACCCATCCATAATAAATAACAGGCACCTAAAATCGTCATCGTGGTTAACAGTATCGGATAATGTTGCAGTAATGCACCTACCCCAGCGGCTACACACAAGATGGCGATAGAATGCCCCAAGATCAGGCCGGTCACGGCATTCAGTACGAATTTACCTTGAATGCCCGCAAGAATGGCATAGGCCCAATCTGCACCAGGTGTTAGCACAAATAAGATCGAAACACACCAAAATGCAAAAATTACACTAAGTTCCATACGCCAAGCCCTTCCTGCATCGTTAACGCTATTTTTAATCGCCTGCTTTTTCACCATTCGGTGAAGATTGTTGAGAAAGGATATGCTTTAATGGTGAAAATGTTATTCTAAATACTTCTATTTCTTTTAAGCCAACAGGGAGATTCTTCCAAGTGGACCGCATTGATAAGAAAATTATTGCTGAACTACAGGCCAATGGACGATTATCTATCACAGAACTGGCGGAACGAATCGGTTTAAGCCTGTCTCCTTGTCATCGTCGCGTCAAAGCTTTGGAAGAAAGTGGCGTGATCAAAGGCTATCATGCCGATCTTGAAGCCTCAAAAATCGGCCTTAATTTCTCGGCAATTATCTTTGTGACCTTAAAAGACGGAGATAAAACCGCCCTGTCCAGCTTTGAAGAAAAAGTCATCGACATTCCCAATGTCATTCAGGCACAGCGCTTATTTGGCAATCCGGATTATTTACTGCATGTGGTTGCAAAAGACTTGGCAAGTTTCCAGAAGCTCTATGATGACAGCCTTTCCGCCCTACCCAATGTGCAACGCCTGACCTCGACCATTGTCATGAAAAATGTGGTGTCCAACCGGCTTCTGCCTTTATAAAAAGGCATTATCCTCTTGGGTGAACCTAAAATGTATCAATGTGAATAAACTCACACTATACTTATTAGCCATCAAAACTTGATGACTATGGAAAGATGACTTCTCAAAATCCCAAGAAAATAAAGAAAAAGGGTTGGCTCATTTTAGCAATCGTGGTTGTACTTTTAATTATTGTAATTGTGGTTTGGCAGACTAAAACTGCTCAAAAAACTACAGCGACGAATCAGCAAAAAAATGCCGATACCACTGCACAAAAAGCTGCGCTGACCGTTACCGTAGTATCACCTCAACAGCAAAACTGGAAACAGACATTTACCGCCAATGGCAATATTGCGGCATGGCAAGAAGTAGTCATTGGCAGCGAACTCTCAGGCCAGCGTCTGACTCGGGTCAATGTCAACGTCGGTGATGAGGTAAGACGTGGTCAGGTTCTGGCAGAGATTAACAGCGACACCATTCGAGCCGACCTTGCCGCAGCGAAAGCCAGTTATGCCGAAGCGCAGGCAGTGCTTGCCGATGCAATGACCAATAATAGACGTATTCAGCAACTCAAAAATACAGGTGCAATCTCGGCTCAGGAAGCCACCCAATATCAAACCTCCCAATCCACTGCGCAAGCCAAGCTGGATGCAGCCAAGGCACAGATTGAAAGTAATCAGTTACGTTTAGCTCAGACCAGAGTGGTCTCGCCTGACAATGGGGTCATTTCGGCACGTACTGCCACGGTCGGTTCTTTGGCACAAACCGGACAGGAACTGTTCCGCCTGATTCGCGACCACCGTCTGGAATGGCGCGCAGAAGTGACCACCTCTGATTTGTATAAGCTCAAACAAGGCATGACAGCGCATATCTTTTCACCTGATCCAGCTCAACCTGCTGTGACAGGTAAAGTCAGAATGATCGCGCCCGTGATTGATCCACAGACCCGTTATGGACTGGTGTATGTGGATATTCCAACCACGCAGGCTGTACGCATGGGCATGTTTGTTAAAGGTGAATTTGATTTAGGCCAGAAAGCCGCATTAACCGTTCCGCAAACTGCGCTGTTGTTACGTGATGGTTTTTCTTATGTGTTTATTGTCAATGACAACAATCGTGTGACTCAACAGAAAGTCAGTGTGGGGCGCCGTCTAGGCGATCGCGTCGAAATTTTAGATTTGGCCCCGAATGTCAAAGTAGTGTCTTCTGGCACAGGTTTCTTGGCAGACGGTGATCTGGTCAGTATTGCCAAAGATATTCCCGACACTCCACTGACTAAACAACTTGTGACCACACAGGAGAAATGATATGAATTTCTCCGCCTGGTCGATCCGCAACCCTATTCCCGGCATCCTGTTATTTATCATGCTGGGTCTGGCTGGATTGCTATGCTTTAAATGGATGAAGATCCAGCAGTTCCCTGATATTGAACTGCCGATGGTCACGGTCACCGCTGCCCTTCCGGGTGCTGCGCCACCACAACTTGAGACCGAAGTGGCGCGTAAAATCGAAAACTCGATTGCCACTCTGCAAGGACTCAGAAACCAGTACACCAATATCCAGGATGGTGTAGTGACGGTCACCGCAGAATTCCAGCTGGAAAAGCCCCTGCAAGAAGCGGTGGATGACGTACGTAATGCAGTGTCGCAGGTCCGTTCCGATTTACCCGCTGATCTACGCGACCCCATTGTCAGCAAGATTAACCTGTCTGGCTCTCCGATTCTGACTTATACCATCCAGTCGCCAAAAATGGATGAAGAAGCGCTGTCATGGTTTGTGGATTACGACATTGCCCGTGCCATGCTTCAGGTCAAAGGGGTTGGTGCAGTGGCACGTGTTGGCGGTGTGACACGTCAGGTTGATGTTGAACTTGATCCTGAAAAACTCTTGGCACTGAATGCAACGGCGACCGATATTACCCGTCAACTGCGCTTAGTCCAGCAAGATGCTTCCGGTGGCCAAACCAAAATTGGGGGCAGTGAACAATCGATTCGTACCATTGCCACGGTCAAGACAGCAGATGAAATTGGTGCAATGGATATTGCCTTAAGTGATGGTCGGCATATTCGTCTGGATCAGGTGGCCACGGTTCGTGACGGGATTGCTGAAAGACGTTCAGCTGCACTGTTAAATGGACAACCCGTCATTGGTTTTGAAATCACCCGCAGTAAAGGGGCCAGTGAGGTTGATGTTCAAAAAGGTGTCGCTGAAGCACTGGATAAACTGAAAACGGCACATCCGGATATCAAGATCACCGAAGCGTTTAACTTCGTCAATCCTGTGGTTGACAATTACGAAGGCTCGATGTCGCTGCTATATGAAGGCGCTATTCTTGCGATTTTGGTGGTGTGGTTGTTCTTACGTGACTGGCGTGCCACGATTATTGCCGCAACTGCCCTGCCATTGTCCATTTTACCTGCCATGATCGGCATGTATTTCTTTGGCTTTACCCTTAATACCGTAACACTACTGGCCATGTCACTGGTGGTCGGGATTCTGGTCGATGATGCGATTGTAGAAATTGAAAATATCATACGGCATCTGCGCATGGGCAAGACCCCCTATGAGGCTGCGATGGAAGCTGCCGATGAAATTGGTTTGGCGGTGATTGCAACTACTTTCACCCTGATTGCGGTATTCCTGCCGACTGCCTTTATGAGTGGCATTGCAGGAAAATTCTTTGTACAGTTTGGCTGGACAGCAGCATTGGCAATTTTTGCTTCCCTCCTGGTTGCACGTTTGCTTACCCCGATGATGTCTGCCTATATCCTGAAACCGTGGATCGGCAAAGTTGAACAGCAGGACGATGCTTCAGACGCCAAAACGGCGGCTGATCAAGGCACAGCCCGTTTAGCCAAAGACCGCGCCAAAGATGGCAAAGCCATGCGTGGTTATATGCGTCTGGTCACCTGGTGTCTCAATCACCGCTGGATCACCTTAGGCGGTGCAATTGCCTTCTTTATTGCCTCGGTCATGCTGATTCCCTTATTACCGACAGGATTTGTGCCGCCACCGGATACCGGTCAAACACAGGTTCGTCTGGAGCTAACACCCGGTTCTCAATTCGGGGATACGCTTAAAACTGCCGAATATGCACGCAACCTGATTAAAGACCATCCTGAAATTAAGAGCATCTATACCACTATTGGTGGCGGTGCTGCAGGATCAGATCCGTTTTCAGGTGGCGCATCAAGTGAACCGCGTAAAGCCACCCTCACAATTCAGACCACGGAACGCTCTGACCGTAGTGCCAGCTTGCAAGACATTGAAGATGAACTTCGCCAACGCCTTGCCCCACTTCCTGGTGCACGTATACAGGTCGGGCTTGCTGGTAACAATAGCCAATACCAGATCGCCCTGTCGGGAGATGATCCAGATACACTCATGGCAACCGCACGGAGTCTTGAGCGTGAATTACGAACTGTTCCCAATGTAGGAAGTATCACTTCAAGTGCTGCCCTGATTCGTCCCGAACTGGTGATTCGTCCAGACTTTGCTAAAGCAGCCGATCTGGGCGTCACCACCTATGATATTGCAGAGACTTTGCGTATTGCGACAGCAGGTGATTTCGACCAGAATCTGGCCAAGTTAAACCTGTCGCAACGTCAGGTTCCTGTAGTGATCAAGCTACCGCTTTCCGCACGTCAGGATCAGGAATTGATGAAACGCCTAATGGTCAAAGGCAGTCATGGCCCTGTCATGTTAGGTACCATTGCCGATGTCAATATTGAAAGTGGTCCATCCCAGATTGACCGCTTTAATCGCTTACGCAACATCAACTTTACCATCGAGCTGAATAATCAGCCGCTGGGTGATATCGCCGCAAAAGTTGACCAGCTCCCAACCATGAAGAATCTGCCACCGACAGTGAAACGTACCAATATTGGCGATGCCGAAGTCATGCAGGAACTGTTCTCCAGCTTTGGACTGGCCATGTTAACCGGCGTATTGTGTATCTATGTGGTGCTGGTGCTGTTATTCAAAGACTTCCTGCAACCGATTACCATTCTGGTGGCCTTACCTTTATCACTTGGCGGTGCATTTGTGATGCTGCTATTGGCAAAAAGCAGTTTTTCGATGCCAAGCCTGATCGGTCTGATTATGTTGATGGGGATCGCCAGCAAGAACTCGATTCTACTGGTGGATTACGCCATTATTGCCAGAGATGAAAAACATTACTCCCGCTTCAATGCCTTGCTGGATGCCTGCCATAAACGGGCACGTCCTATTATCATGACCACACTGGCCATGGGTGCAGGGATGTTGCCGATTGCCTTAGGCATTGGTACTGATCCAAGTTTCCGGGCACCGATGGCAATTTCGGTGATTGGCGGCTTGATTACCAGTACCTTCTTGTCCTTACTGGTGATTCCGGTGGTGTATACCTTTATTGATGATATTAATCGCAAAATCCACAGCTTGAGGAAGCCCCAACCTCCATCGATTGAACCCTCTCAATAGGTCGGAGTTAAAAAAGACGGTCAAATGATCGTCTTTTTTATGCTCAGGATAATATTAGTGCCAGCATAAAAAAGATAAAACTGCCGCCCGCCAGATAATACAAATAATGCATCTGCTGATTTAACCATGACAGATACATGGTTGCGCTCATCAATTTCACCATCGCCAGATTCCAGATCAGTACCATGCCCACCATCCAGCCACAGACCAGAATATTTTGCATTACATTGTATTGAGGATAGATCAGGATCACCAACACCGAATAAAACATCAGGTTCTTGGGATTGAGCAGACTCGAACCCAAACCCAGTAAAAAGTGCCTGAACGGTACTTGTTCTGGTGGTCCGGCATCATGTTCTGGTTCGGTTTTAGTCAATATCTGTGCAGAACGTGCAGCGCGAAAACATTGAACCGCCAGATAGGCAAAATAAAGCACACCTAACCATTTCATCGCGACCAGTAGTTCAGTATTGACTTTGCCCAGCAAGAACAGACTGCAATAAATCACCAGCAGAATAATGGCATTCCCCAGTGCAATCCCCATACACGTCAAGCGTGCTGCCTTTATTTTGCTTTGCATCAAGGTTTTTAAAATTAAAAAGAAATCGGTCCCAGGCGTCAGCAAAGCAATAAAATGCGTCACCACGATCGTTAAAAAAAGCTCCATAGCCTCTCTCCAGATGAAGGAGAGCCAGCTTAAAAAAGCTTAAAGCTTTATTCTTGTATAAAATTGCGGGAGCTAAGATTTTTTAGCATATTGTTTTGGGGTAACCCCCGTATATTGTTTAAATACACGATGAAAATGACTTTGGTCCGTAAACTCTAACTCATGTGCCAGCTGGGCCAGATCACAGCCCTGACGCAAACGTAAACGCGCCTGATTGACCTTTTGATTTAATTGATAAGCATGTGGGGTTAAACCTAAATACTGTTTAAACAGCCGGATCAGTGCATAGCGGCTGATCTGTAATTCATCAGCCAGTTGCTGGAGCGATAAATCCTCAATATCACTCGCCAGACACTTGATCAAACGGGGTAAATAGGACTGAAAATAACCTACCTCCCCAATATTTTCCCAATGAAAATTCGGTATGAGCATTTCGGTTAAGGTGTTAATCAAATATTGTTCTTTTTCCAACCGTGGAATCTGAGGATCAAATAACAGCTGATTTAACGCAGTAAATGCAGTGTAAAGATGGAGGTCATGGAGAATCGTGGGTCTTAATTGCGGCACATAGGACGTGTTTAAATCCAAGTGCAAATGCATTTCCTGTTGAAGCTCATCAAGCAGCCCAGCGAACCATGTTGCATCAAGATGCATCATCTGGTAACTCCAGGCGTGTTGCGGTAAAGGATTACAAGCATGCTCCACATGGGCTGGAATAACCACAATGCTACCCGCCTGAATCAACTGTTCGGAAGCAAAGGAACTGGAAAAATGACTCTGCCCTGCATCTACAGCCCCGATTGAAAAGGTAGGATGGCTATGCGATTTATAACAGATCCGGCTTTGACATGCCCTACGTGTTTCAACGTACGGCATGTCCGGATGGCGCCAAAACTCAACGCTTGAGTTCAAAATAACTTATACCTTTAACCGGTATCCCGATCATTTCTGTGCTAAAGCTTTTTCAATATCTGCTTCTAAGGCCTCTGGCTTAGTGGTTGGCGCATAACGCTCCAACACCTCACCATTACGGCCAACCAGAAACTTGGTGAAATTCCATTTGATATTACGACTACCCAAAAGCCCTTTTGCCTCACGGGTTAAATAACGGAAAATCACATGGGCTTCAGGCCCTTTGACATCCACCTTGGCAAACATGGGAAAACTGACGCCATAATTACGCTGGCAAAAGGTTCCGATTTCTTTATTGGTACCTGGGTCCTGTCCCCCAAACTGATTACAAGGAAATCCTAATACTTCAAGTCCCTGAGATTTATATTTTTCATAAAGTTTTTCTAATCCGGCAAACTGCGGGGTAAAGCCACACTTACTTGCAGTATTTACAATCAGCATGACCTTGCCTTTATAATCAGCGAGCGCTTTTGTTTCTCCCTCTAACAACTCAGCTTCAAACTGATAAATGTTACTCATGGATAAGTTTCCTCGTCATTCTTCTCATCTGTTTTAAGTTGTAATGATGCCGAATTCACGCAATAACGCAGTCCTGTCGGCTGTGGGCCATCCTCAAACACATGGCCCAAATGTGCATCGCAATCATGGCAGACAATTTCTGTTCTGACCATACCATGCGATAAATCTTCATGTTCTTCTATTGCAACACTATCAATCGGCTTAAAGAAGCTTGGCCAGCCACAGCCGCTATCGTATTTTGTATCGGAAGAAAACAATTCCGCACCACAACAACGACACACATAGGTACCATGTTGCTTGTTATTCCAATATTGTCCTGTAAATGCCGGTTCAGTGCCTTTTTGACGGGTGATGCGATATTCCTCTGCGGATAACTCTCTTTGCCATTCTCGGTCTGTTTTATTCACTTTTCCCATAACCTGCACCTTTTATTCTGATGTTAAAAATATCTTGATGATCAGATTTTATATTTACGCCATTCGCAAAAAAAACTCTAGTCTCAGATCGTATAATTTGTTGAAGTTTAAGCATCTAAACCTAAAAATAGCAAAAAGAAAGCAAATTAAATATTCAAAGTAAGCAAATTTTAACAATATTGTCTTTTGCGTGAGCAAATATAGTGATATTCTTGTTTCGCACGGTTGTATAGGACAAGAAATGTCTCAGAAGAAAAGTGTAGTGTTCCAGAACTTATTACCAACCATCAGACAATATCAACAATCGGGTTTTACCCATGAAAAGATTGTTGAATTGTTGAGAGATCAGCATGATCTCAATCTGGTCACAGTGGAAACCTTTAAAAGTTATTTATACCGATATGCAAAAGTGAATCCTGCTATGTCTAAAAGTACAGTTGTTCCCCAGTCTCATCCCTCAAGCCGAGAAATTAAAAAATCATCTAAGCTTGAGCATGTTTGTTATGACATCCGTGGACCTGTACTACGAGCCGCCAATGAAATGGAAGAGCAAGGACACAAGATTATCAAACTGAATATCGGTAATCCTGCCCCGTTTGGCTTTGAAGCCCCTCAAGAAATTATTAATGATGTCGCGTTAAACCTGCCGAATGCGATTGGCTACACCGATTCAAAGGGGATCTTCCCTGCACGTAAAGCCATCTGCCAGTACTACCAGCAGAAAGGCATCTTCGATATGCATGTGAATGATGTCTATGTCGGCAACGGCGTGTCTGAACTGATCGTGATGGCCATGCAAGGTCTGCTGGATGATGGCGATGAAATGCTGGTACCGATGCCCGACTATCCGTTATGGACGGCAGCGGTAAATCTTTCTGGCGGTACCGCAGTTCATTATAAATGTGATTCGGAGAACTACTGGTATCCAGATATCGCGGATATGGAAAGCAAAATTACGCCAAATACCCGTGGTATCGTGATTATTAACCCGAACAACCCGACAGGTTCTGTTTATCCACGCCATGTGTTAGAGCAAATTGTGGCATTGGCGAAAAAGCACGACCTGATTTTATTTGCTGACGAAATCTACGACAAAATCGTGTATGACGGCATTGAACATGTCGCTGTCGCAGCATTGGCTGGCGAGCAGTTGTGTATTTCATTCAATGGCTTGTCCAAAGCCTACCGGATTGCCGGTTATCGCGCGGGCTGGATGGCAATTACAGGCAATAAAGCACGTGCCGCAGACTACATCGAAGGTCTGGATATGCTGGCTTCAATGCGCTTATGTGCCAACCACCAAGCACAATATGCAATTCAAACAGCCTTAGGCGGTTATCAGTCGATTAATGACTTGATTCGCCCGGGTGGGCGTTTATATGAGCAGCGAAATATTGCCTGGGAAATGCTGAATGAAATTCCCGGCCTCAGCTGTGTGAAGCCTGATGGCGCAATGTACTGCTTCCCTAAACTTGATCCAGCGGTTTATCCAGTTGAAGATGACGAGAAACTGATGCTGGATCTGTTAAAAGCTGAAAAAGTATTATTGGTACAAGGCACCGGCTTTAACTGGCCAACACCTGACCACTTCCGTGTGGTATTCCTGCCTGCGGAAAATGAGCTGCGCGAAGCGATCAATCGCCTCGGTCGCTTCCTGGCAAAAATGCGTTAATAAAAAAATCCCCCTCAGTAAAGGGGGATTTTTTTATATTTATTCCGATGCATTGCTCTCGCTTTGAGCTTCCCGCCATATCTTTTCATATTCTTGCGATTTTTTCAGGTTTTTGGCCAGACCAAAACCACCAGTTTTGTATAGACGCGCAAGTCCCTGCCAGCCATCCTCATTATCCTGCTCTAAGGCACGTTCATAAAACTCGGCTGCCTTTTTATAGTTTTTAATGGTTCCTTCACCATACTCATGCATCAGTCCTGCACTAAAAGAAGCAAGACCGGATGCCTCAGAAGCCAAGCTAAATAACCGCAAAGCCTCTTTATTATCTTTCTCGACACCTCCTGTCCCTTCAATATAGAAAAAGGCCAAGGCATTCATTGCTGTAGCATCACCTTGCTGAGCAGCCAACTGTAAATAGTGTCTTGCCTTCCCGAGATCTTGCGGCAGACCTTTCAGCCCTGCCTCATACATACGCCCTAACGTCGTCTGAGCCACATCAAATCCGGCATCTGCAGCTCGCGTAATCCATTCCACGCCCTTTTTAAGGTTGGTTACCACCCCGTCTTCATCAGAAAGATAAAGATAACCCAAACTATATTGTGCTCGTAATTGCCCTTTTTCTGCAGCTTGGGCATACCATTTCATGGCAGTCAGGTTATCTTCTTCAATACCCTCTCCCAGATCATACATATAACCGACCTGGTACATTGCATCCGCATTTCCTTGTGCAGCAGCTCTTTTAAACCACGTCAAGGCTTCATCATAATTCCATTCTAAGCCTTCACCAAAATAATAGGCTTTGGCCAGCTCATATTGCGCATTCACATCACCAGACTGAGCCTGTACCATTAAAGCTTGTCGGGCTGGCGCGTCATCGGCATAAGATAAATTTACCCAACTGTTGATCAACAATATTGCAAGCACAATATTTTTAAATCTCATTATCTAACTCATATTGCTATATTTTTATGCGATCACATTCTAGCGATAAAACCAATGATGTAAATCGATATTGATATATGTAAGGAAATCAAAAACTAATTTTTATCTTTTCAGCGAAATAACAAAGCAAAGATACGGTTTGCCAAAATATTAAGCATGCCATTTTCGGTTTGCATGCTAAACTATGCGTTGGTTTGAAAAAGGATAGTCCTTCTATGCGGTTTGTTCATCTCGGTATCCATACAGAATTCTCGATCACGGAATCGATTGTTCGCATACCTGATTTGGTCAAGGCTGCCGTAAAAGATGAGATGCCTGCGCTAGCACTCACAGACTTATCCAACCTGCATGCCGCAGTAAAATTTTATGAAGCCTGCCTAAAAAAAGGCATTAAACCGGTTTTAGGCAGTGTCATTCGCCTTAACGATGCCGAACATCGTGCCACCCTGCTGGCCATGAGCAATACCGGCTGGCGTAACCTGACTGAAATCGTGTCTCGCGGTTTTATCGAAGGCCAACAGTTAAGTATTCCATGCGTACAAAAAGAGTGGATACTTGAACAGGCTGAAGACCTGATTGTCATGCTGGGTCAACATAGCGATGTGGGCAAAATGCTCTGCTCTTCCAATCCACAAAAAGCTGAACCTTTACTGGAAGCATGGATTGAGAAGTTTGGTAATCGGGTCTATCTGGCCTTAACCCGTACTGAACGTGTCGGTGAAGAAGATTTTATTCAGCAAGCCGTCAAACTCGCCGCCAAATATCAGATTGGTGTTGTTGCCCATAACGATGTTCACTTTGTTGAGCAAATAGATTTTGACGCGCATGAAGCGCGTGTCTGTATTGCGGATGGTTATGTCCTTGGCGATGCTAAACGCCCCAAAAACTATAGCCCTGAACAATATTTTAAAACGGGCGAACAAATGTCTGAGCTGTTTTCAGACATTCCGAGTGCGATTGAAAATACTTACCATATTGCAAGACGTTGTAATGTCGCTTTACAGCTCGGGACTTATTTCTTACCTGATTTCCCGATTCCAGATGGCTATACCATCGACACCTATTTCGAGCATTTGTCTCGTGAAGGTTTAGAAGAACGTTTAAATGTACTTTATCCGGTTGCTGAACGTGACGAAGACTGGGCTGAGATTCGCAAACCATATGATGAGCGAATCAAATATGAAGTCGACATTATTCTCAAGATGGGATTCCCGGGCTACTTCCTGATCGTCATGGACTTCATTCAATGGGCCAAAAATAATGGCGTGCCTGTTGGTCCGGGCCGTGGTTCAGGTGCAGGCTCACTGGTTGCGTATAGCTTAAAAATTACCGATCTTGACCCACTCCGTTATGACCTGCTGTTTGAACGTTTCTTAAACCCGGAACGTGTCTCGATGCCCGACTTTGACGTCGATTTCTGTATTGCAGGTCGTGACCGTGTAATTGAATACGTGGCACAAAATTATGGCCGTCAAGCGGTTTCACAGATTGCCACCTTCGGTACCATGGCGGCCAAAGGTGCGATCCGGGATGTGGCACGTGTCTTGGGTAAATCTTATGGTCTGGCTGACCGTATTTCTAAAATGGTACCGACCAAGCCACTGGGTGTTGATCTGGCCACTGCGATCGATATGGAACCGCAGCTCAAGGATATCGTCACCAACCCGTCCAATCCGGACAACGATGATGCTGCCGAAATCTGGGAAATGGCACTCAAACTGGAAGGGATTACACGTAATACCGGTAAACATGCCGGTGGTGTGGTCATTGCACCGGGTAAAATTACCGATTACTCGGCAGTATTATGTGATCCTGATGGGACCAACCGCGTTGCACAATATGATAAGGACGACGTTGAAGCCGCAGGTCTGGTTAAGTTCGACTTTTTGGGCTTACGTAACCTGACGGTAATTGAAGATGCCGTTCAGAATATCAATAAACGGATCAAATCCGAGATCCCCCTGAACATTTCCAATGTTCCTTTAGACGACAAAGATGCTTATCTGGTATTTGCTGAAGCAAATACCACTGCGGTATTCCAGTTTGAATCCGTCGGCATGAAAAAGATGTTGAAGGAAGCACGACCAAGCAAATTTGAAGAAATTATCGCCTTCGTTTCCTTGTATCGTCCGGGTCCGATGGACCTGATTCCCGACTTTATCCATCGTATGCATGGTGGGGAATTTGAGTATCTTCATCCGCTACTTGAAGGCGTGCTGGAACCGACCTACGGGATTATGGTTTATCAGGAACAGGTGATGCAGGCTGCACAGTTCTGTGCAGGTTATACCCTTGGTGGCGCAGACTTACTTCGTCGTGCCATGGGTAAAAAGAAACCTGAAGAAATGGTTAAACAGCGCCAGATCTTTATTGAAGGTGCTGCGAAAAAAGATATTGATGAAGCCACCGCTAACCATATCTTTGACTATATGGAAAAGTTCGCAGGCTATGGTTTTAACAAATCGCATGCCGCAGCCTATGCCCTGGTTGCCTATCACACGGCCTGGTTAAAAGCACATTATCCTGCTGAATTTATGGCAGCGGTTTTATCTTCGGAAATGCAGAACACCGACAGTATCGTGTTCCTGATTGATGACTGCCGTAATAACAAACTGGAAGTACTGCCACCTTCAGTGAATATGTCTTTGTATCATTTCCATGCCAGCGATGAAGCCACCATTGTCTATGGTTTAGGTGCCATTAAAGGTGTCGGTGAGCAGGCCATGCAATCGGTCATCGACTCACGCATCAACGAAGGTCCGTATAAGGATTTATTCGACTTCTGTCATCGTATTGATCTGAAAAAGATCAATAAACGGACTCTGGAAGCCCTGATCCGTGCCGGTGCGCTGGATTGTCTCGGCATTGAACGTTCTAGCTTGATGGCACAATTACCAGAAGCCGTGCAAGCTGCCGAGCAAGCGCGTAGTAACCGTGAAACAGGAATAATGGATCTGTTTGGTGAAGTTGAAGAAGTTCAACGCAAACCGGCCAAACCCGTGAAACCCTGGTCAGATGAAGTACGCCTGAAAGGTGAAAAAGATACGCTTGGACTTTATCTCACAGGTCACCCGATTGATGTCTATCGCCCGGAATTGAAATCATTTATTTCTGCAAAACTGAATGAACTGACCCCGACCCGTCGCGGTGTGACCACTGTTTTTGCAGGTTTAGTGGTCGATATTGCCAACTTCCCAAACCGGATTATGATCACACTGGATGATGGTACAGCCCGTGTCGAAATCAGTTGCAACCACGAGCGTTTCCAGCGCTATAAAGAGGTGGTTCGCTTAGAGCAAGTGGTGGTGATCGAAGGTGAAATCTACGAACGTGAAGGTTTTGACCGTCCAATGGCACGCTTAAGCAAGGCATTCAGTCTAAATGAAATTCGCCAGAAACGTGCCCAAAGCATTCAGGTTCGACTGGCTCAAGAGCTGATGAGCAAAACGCTGGCGAAAGACTTGCAGGCCATTCTTCTCCCTTATTGTAATGTGGATATGTGCCAGCATATCGGACTGCACATCCAGCTGGACCAGAGTTTTGCAACTGCCGAGCTACAACTTGGCCCACAATGGAAAGTTGCACCACTGGATGAGCTGCTCAGCAAGTTGCGGGATTATTTTGGCAAAGAAGCCATTGCGATCGAATATCAGGTGAAATCTAAAGCGGCCAGAGTGGCTGAAGCGCCTAAAGTGGCAAACATCGCACCGCTGCCGGATAATATGTCAATGGATGAAGCGCTTGATCTCTATCAGGCAGAAGTCTCTCAATACTCTTAATTCTGGATAATATATGAACCAGTTTGACTCAAATAACGTGTCCAAACATTTGGATCATGTCCGTATTGTCATGGTCAATACCACCCTACCCGCCAATATTGGTAGTGCATTACGTGCAATGAAAACCATGGGCTTATCCAAGCTGGTACTGGTTGCACCGAAAACCTATCCACATCCCGATATTGATGCTTTGGCAGCGGGTGCACAGGATTTGATTGCACAAATTGAAATTGTTGAGACTTTAGAACAGGCCATTCAGGATTGTCATATTGTCTTCGGCACCAGTGCCCGTAGTCGTACTATTCCATGGCCATTGCTTGATGTTCGGCCTGCGGCAAAAGAAGCCTTACAAGCGGCTAGCAAAGCACAGCATATTGCCATCGTGTTTGGTCGTGAAGATCGGGGACTGACCAACGAAGAACTGGCCTTGGCCAATTACCACTTAACCATTCCGGTCAATCCTGAGTATGGGGTGCTGAATGTGGCACAAGCCATTCAGGTGGTCTGTTATGAATTGAGAATGGCTGCGCTTGAACAAAATACCCAGACTGAAGATACGCCAAGCGATCACATGCAACTGAAACAACAGCAAAGCATGGAATGGGATGAACCGCTGGTGAAACAGCAACAGATGGAAGAATTCTATCCTCATCTGGAAAAAATGCTGACTGAAATCGAGTTTTTGGACCCGAATAATCCGCGTTTATTGCCATTACGCTTGCGTCGTTTATTTGGCAGGATACAATTAGATCGTATGGAGTATCATTTATTACGCGGCATCTTCAGTCGCGTTCAGGCATTGGCCAATGGTTCATGGAAAAAGACAAACACGGAGGATCGTTCAAATGATTAAACAGCTTAAAGAAGATATCGAGGCTGTGTTTGCGCGTGATCCTGCGGCTCGAAACACGCTGGAAGTGCTAACCACCTATCCGGGTATCCATGCGCTGATCATGCATCGTATGGCACATGAATTGTGGAAAAAAGAATATAAGGGTACGGCTCGCCTGCTTTCTTCATTTAGCCGCTTTGCCACAGGGATTGAAATTCACCCGGGTGCAAAAATTGGCAAACGTTTCTTTATCGATCACGGCATGGGTGTGGTGATTGGTGAAACCGCTGAAATTGGTAATGATGTCACGCTTTATCATGGCGTGACCTTAGGCGGCACCACCTGGAATAAAGGCAAACGCCATCCAACGCTGGAAGATGGTGTAGTGGTGGGTGCCGGCGCAAAAATTCTGGGACCGTTTACCGTGCATAAAGGTGCCAAAGTCGGTTCAAATGCTGTCGTAACGAAGGAAGTGCCTGAAAATGTGACTGCGGTTGGTAACCCTGCCCGATATATCTTCAAAGATAAAAGTCAGGTTGAACAGGATGAAGTCAGTCGCCGTGACTATGCTGAAAGTATTGGCTTCCAGCCTTATGCCACCACTCAGGATCAGTCTGATCCTATTTTAGAAGGTATTCGTGTTCTTCTGGACCGTATGCAAAAAAATGAAAAGCGGATGAATGTGCTGTGTCAGCGCCTGTCAGAACTGGATCCGAGTTTCGCTCCGCAAAGTTCTAAAAATCAACCATTGAGTAAAGAAGAACTGAAAATTATTGAAGAAGTTAGACGCGAGTGCGAAGCACAGAACAAAACTTCGGCAACATAAGCAGATATATAAGAAATGTAACAAGCTTATCATTGCAAGTTGGTTTTGCTTTTCCTAGACTGGTGAAACCAACGATCTACTTCTCATTTAACTAAAATTAATGGATGTAAGCATGAATTTTAAGCCTTTGGCATTACTTGTACTTTCAACTGCTTTTTTAACCGCTTGTGGCGTCGCCCCTGTCAAAAAAGATAAAGCTTCTGAGCCATTTGTATTCAAAGAGCCAGAACCGACCGCACCGTTCTATGCTTTAAATCCAATCAAATATGATGCGCCGCCAAGCTTTGAAGTTGCACTTAAAGATGCTGCAGCCCAGCCTGTGACTAAAATGGTGGTGTCATTACAGAATGACCCGTCAAAAACAACCACATTAGATATCAATAAACTGATCGTTCCGACCATCGACAGTAAACAACGTAATGTTAAATATGCGGTTCTTGCTGGTGAAAACGAAGTCGACGTGACCGAGATTGATGACTTCTTACAACTGGTTGAAGGTAAAGCGCGTCACTATCCACCTCGCTTCCCTGACCGTCAAGAACGCAAGGGCTATGAAGCCAAGTTAAAAGAAACCACACAAAAACTGGATGCTTTGGCAGAAAAACCAAATGCGTCTATTGATGTTCTGACACGTGCTTTTAAAGCAAGTGTAATGGCACGTAATATGGATTTGGGTACCGCTTATACCACCAAATCATTGAACTATGCGCAACGTATTCTGGCAATGAACCCGAATGATGCTGAAACAAACTTCTGGTTCGGTTTTGGCCTGTCTGAAGGTGGCGGTCAACGTGAAGCGATTCCTTATTTAGATAAGGCGATGAAAGGTGGTGTTCAGGAAGCTTATCTTTCTGCTGCCAACAATTATCTCTGGTTAGAGCAAAAGAAAAATGCGCTTCAAACCTTAAAGAACTACAAAATCAATTACCCAGATGAAGCTGAAGTCACTGATCGTCTGATCAAGGAAGTTGAATCTGGAAAACGCTGGAATGTGTGGCAAGTATTGAACTAATTACTCGCCCATGCTGTAGTGAAAAATAGACTGTCGTGTACAGTCTATTTTTTTATGGATGATTGAAAAAACATTCGATTTTCGTATTATAGCTACCAACTCCCAGCCAACTTGCTGATTTATAATGCTAGCATTTACCCCGAATCAACGTTTATTTGCGATTAGCCTACTCAGTGCGATAGTAATGAGTGGCTGCCAAGTTGTCAGTCTGAAACAGCAAGACCTGAATGTCACGATTGCGAACGAGCGTAATAGTATTCTGACCCAGAAGAAATTGAGCGAAGCCAGTCTCAATGTGTTGTCAATGTCAGGCAAAGAAGCAAAAGTCTGCATGCAGACTCCAGATGAATGTATTGCAGATCTGCATAAAATTCCGCAGATTCAGGATGAGCAGCTGTTATCGACTGCCAGTGAATTATACCTTTCCAAAGCCATGAGTCTGTCTGACTCGTCTGAATGTAAAGTCAGCAAGCTCAGCAAACATAAGGACGAAGAAGAACAAAAAACAATTCAGAAAACCTATGAACAGTGTCTGGATCAAGAGCTTGAAGCCCTCGATAAGAGCATTCGTTATAGTTATGCTTATTTATTTAAAACCGCTCGTCAGCCGCAAGAGCGTATTTTCGATAACAGACAAGTTCAGATCCGGGATTTCTATAATCAGGCCTTGACCAAGCTGGTCAATGTCCATAGCTTAAGAAATCCGGCTAAAACTATTACCCCGACCATTAAAATTGGTAAAAGTATCTATACCATTGATATCCAGTCTTATCAGCGCTTGCAAAACATGCAGCTTGAGAAGTTTATTTCCAGCTATAACATGAACTTTTCCGGCTTAAGAGCGATTAACCGTCGGGATGGTTTCGGCTCGGATTTCGTTGCGGTATTCCCTTCATCAGAGAATGCTGCCCACGGAGACAATAAATATATTCTTGATCCGTTAAGCTTTGACTACCCCAATGGTGTTAACCCGAACATTCATAAAGCCCGTTATCTGGCTGCCACCATTATTGCTCAACCCAAGAATGCGGCTGCAACGATCAATGATGTTTTAAATAATCCAAACTTTGAAGTCAAAGTTTATGATCCCTATAGTGTCGAGAAAGTAAGTATTGCCGGAAAAGAATATTCACTGGCAGCCAATTTCTCTGCACCCTATGGTCTATGGTTAGCTGAAAATAATTTAGGCACTGCTGCCTATTTGACCCTGATTGACCGCGATCAGCATCTAACCATGCCGCATCTCTACATGCTAGAACCTTATAATCCAAACAAGAAAGTGATTGTACTGGTGCATGGTCTGGCCAGTAGTCCTGAAGCCTGGATTGCGGTGACTAACGATATTATGGGCGACCCTGTATTACGTGAGCATTATCAGGTCTGGCAAGTGTTCTACTCCACCAATATGCCGATTCTGGAAAGCCGTTTTCAAATCTATGCCCTGTTAAAGCAAGCCTTTGCTTCACTGAACCCGAAAGATGCAGCTGCACAGGATGCAGTTTTAATCGGTCATAGTATGGGTGGGATTATCAGCCGGCTTTTAGTGAGCAATGCGGATATTTCCAAAGAGGCATTGACCATGATGAATAGCCGCCAGCAGGCACGTTTGCGCAAACATCCGGTGATTGGCGAGCGACTGAAAATGGAACCGATTGCCAATTTTGATCGTGCCATTTTCCTGGCCTCCCCGCATCGTGGTACAGATTATGCCGATCGCTGGTTTACCTTGGCAGCCCGAAAGATTATCAAGCTCCCTGCGACGTTCTTGACCACTTTGGCGGATACACTTACCAGCGATGACATGGACCTTAAGGAGTTTGTTAAAACCCTGACCAATGACGTGATCCAGAATGGCCCAAGCGATCTGAGTAAAAAATCCAAATTTATGGAATTAACCGCCACCATTCCGCCAGAAAAGGGGCTGGTTTTCCATTCCATTATGGGAAATGTCACCAAAAGCAATGATCCAGAGGTTATCACCGATGGCATTGTGCCTTATAAAAGTGCCCATCTGGATGGTGCGGTATCGGAAAAGATTTTCACCGGCGGTCACTCTATTCAGGAAACACCTGAAGCCGTATTGGAACTTCGCCGTATTTTACGTGAACATCTGGTTGATCATGGCTTGTATAAACCGACTAAAAACTAAACCCAATAAAAAAGCCCCAAATCATTGGGGCTTTTTTAACAGATTATTAAACGCCTGAACGGATCATGTAATCAAAGGCAGACAGTGAGGCTTTGGCACCTTCACCGGTAGCAATGATAATTTGCTTGTACGGCACGGTCGTACAGTCACCTGCGGCAAATACACCCTTGACGCTGGTTTCGTTACGATCATTAATCACGATCTCGCCACGGTTGCTCAACTCCACCGCACTGTTCTTTAAGAAATCGGTGTTTGGCAACAAGCCGATCTGTACAAAGATCCCTGCCAACTCAACTGTATGTTCAACATCAGTAGCACGGTCTTTATATTTCAGTGCTGTCACCTGAGCACCATCACCGACCACTTCGGTACTCAATGCATTCATCATCACGGTGGTATTTGGCAAGCTGTTTAACTTGTCTTGCAACACTTGGTCGGCACGAAGTTTGGTATCGAATTCAACCAGTGTGACATGCTCAACAATACCGGCAAGGTCAATCGCTGCTTCAACACCCGAGTTACCGCCACCAATCACTGCAACACGTTTGCCTTTGAATAATGGGCCATCACAGTGTGGGCAGTAAGCCACACCACGGGTACGGTATTCAGCTTCACCCGGAACATTCATCTCTCTCCAGCGTGCGCCAGTTGAAAGAATGATGGTTTTGGATTCCAGCTTGGCACCATTTTCCAGTTCAACTTCAACCAGACCGTTGGCGGTCTGATCTGCACCTGTGATCTTGCTGACACGTTGCAGGTTCATGATATCCACGCCGTATTCACGGACATGTGCTTCCATATCCTGAGCAAACTTCGGACCGACAGTTTTTTGCACCGTGGTGAAGTTTTCAATGTCCATGGTATCCATCACCTGACCGCCAAAGCGTTCAGCCACAATACCGGTCTTGATGCCTTTACGCGCGGCATAGATTGCCGCAGTACCGCCGGCAGGACCACCACCAATCACCAACACATCAAATGCATCTTTGGCATTGATTGCTGCTGCATCTTTCTCAGCCGAGTGAGTATCTAATTTGGCTACGATTTCTTCCAAAGTCATACGACCTTGACCGATATGTTCATTGTTCTGGAACACCATTGGTACAGCCAAGATTTTGCGCTCTTCCACTTCATCCTGGAAGAAAGCACCATCAATCATGGTTGCGGTGGTATTCGGGTTGTTGATTGCAATCAGGTTAAGCGCTTGTACCACATCTGGACAATTATGGCAGCTCAGTGACACAAACACATCAAAGTTGGCAGTCAGGTTGAGGCCTTTGATCTGGGCTAAAACTTCATCAGAGACTTTTGGCGCATAACCAGACACTTGCAGCAATGCCAGAATCAAAGAAGTAAACTCATGGCCCATTGGCAAACCAGCAAAGAATACACGCGGTTGTTCGCCCGTTTTGGCAACACCGAAGCTAGGACGGCGAGCGTTTGAACCGTCAAAACGCGCCGTAACCTGATCAGAAAGTTCTGCGATTTCAGTCACCAGTTCTTTGATTTTCTCTGCTTTGTCTGAGTCATCCAAAGCAGCAACCAGTTCGATCGGACTTTCTAAACGTTCTAAGTAAGCTTTTAATTGAGTTTTGATATTTTGATCTAACATGTATTTCTCCAAACCCTAAGACTTTTGAATCGGTCAATTCATTCAATGAGGCTATATTACGTAAAAATGATAAATAGGTAAAACAGTATGTTTTTATGAGTTCAATCGAATAAATCTATCAAAAACAAATCGACCGGCACAACATACTACGGCAACGACGAAGGTTAACGTGGTGCGATACGCTGTCAGGTGTTCTGAACATAAAAACAGATTAATACTCAAGCTTTTGACTAATTCGATTGCGACGATTTTTTAAATGCTTGGCGAGCATGTATAAAATGGCAGTTAAAGTCAAAACCAGAATAACGATTCCGCACAAGATCACATTCACAATCTGAGAAATACGCTCGGCTTGCTGGGCCCGTAAATCCAGCGGTTGTGTAAGTGCAGTGATGCTTTTACCGTAAAGCTGCTGTTGCATGACCCACAACTGCTCAGCTTTAAAATCGTATTTCTTAAATAAAAGCGGATCATTCTTTTCTGCATCAATCAGCTGATTCATATAGACATTGGCGGTCTTACGATCGGCAGGCTGATGCAATAAGGCCACTTGGGCCAGCACATACGCTTTTTCAGTCGAAGAGATCTCGGCTTGTTGCAAATCCTGAGCAATCTGGCTTTCTACAATATTATTTTGATAACTCATCCACTGCTGATAAGCCTGTTTGGTTTCATCTTTCCAGTCATATTGAATGTAGCTTAAACCAGACCAGAGTAAGATAAATGCAATGATCCATGCCAGAAAGCGTTGCGTCCAAGCCTGAAAACGCTGCTGAAAAAACCTGAGTTTTTTTGCCCAACTGACCAGAAAAAATGCCCCAATAAATGAAACCAGGATTTTCAAGAACAGCCAGCCGACCCATGACAGTAAATTAAATAAATAATCGACAGGTTGCTTGAAAGGAACAAGCTCCTGGACATGATAAGGCAAATCGAGTACCTGAACCTGCATGGAAAGATCGAAGAAACGATAGATCAATTCTTTTTGAAAAAATAGCGATGCAATGGTAACAAGCGCCAGAGTACTACTTAGAAAAAACCAGATCATTAAATGACGCTGACGTTTTTTTAACACATCTAAACGCTGGTCAAGCGGCTGTACACTAAAATCGTCTATCGGTGACAATGATCTTTCCTTCAAAAAATTAATCGTATCAAGACTGAGGTGGCTGGCTATTCTCCAGCACCAGATGATTCAGACTATCCTGTAAGGCCCGTAACCGTGTGGTCGCTTCCGCACGTTTCTGCATGCCTTCTTTCTGGATCTGAATCACATCATTTACTGTTTTAATGAGGGTGTTTTGGACATGTTCAAGGGTTTCCACATCAATCACTGAACGCTGATTGGCTTTAGCCGTATCAACCGAGTTTTGATGAAGTAACTCTGCATTACGGCGTAATAACTCATTGGTGGTGTCATCAATGGCTTTGGCAAGCTGTACGCTATTCTTTTGCTCCTGCAATGAAATCGCCAGACTAATCTGGTTTTTCCAAGCCGGCAAAGTGATGTTTTTAATCGCATAGAACTTATCGACCAGCATCAGGTTATTCGACTGGATAATGCGGATCATGGGCAATGTTTGCATCGCAGACTGTTGTAACACCTGTAAATCACTGACCCGTTTTTCCAGATTATTGGCTAAGTGATTCAGATCATAAATCTGCTGTGTGGTCTGCTGGTCCTGCTCTTGAGCCGTCAAAGCCGAAATCTGCTGCTGGATATCCTGTTGCTTCAATTGACCTGCTGCGATATACACACCTAGCTGCTTGTATTCATCCTGTACGGCATCAAACATTTTATCGAGCGTACCAACCCGTGCCTTCAAGCCAGATTGCGAGCTTTCAATTTCCTTAACCAGCACATCAATCTGTTCTTTGGTGGTATTAAAATGCTGATCAAAATTTTGCTTGGCGCTTTTAAACTTGCTGAGTAGACCGCCCAAAAAACCCGAGCTTTTTGATTTATTCAGAATGCTAGACGTATTCAGCTGCTGGGCGACCTGCACCACTTCATTGAGTTTTTGACCGGTGTTATCCAGATCTTTATTCTGCACCAGACTCAGTAATTCATCCGTATAGGTTGAGGTCTTGTTGGCAATATTTTTGCCATATTCCGCCACAACAGTCGGACTCATCTCTGCCAGCTCTTTATGCGCATCCATCACCTCGGCAAGGTCATGCGGCTGTAAACCCAGCTCTTTCAGGTTAAGCTGCTCGAAACGTTGCTCAGTTTTGAGTTCAAATTCATGAGATACTTTGCTAAGTTCTGAATCTGACATGGTATTCCCCTCTTATTTCTGTAATGATTTTTTCAAATTTTGAATCAGGTTTTCTCGGCTCTTGTCCAGTTGCTCAATGGTCGACAATGACCCGGACTCACGACTTTGCTTCAAATGATATTGCCATGCAGGAATTAACACCTGTTGCGCTTCCTTAAAACGATCTAACAGACTAAACGACAAATGCTGGGACAATTGCATCTGCTTCATCGCAATATCATTGCTGCTCTGTAAGGTTTGTAGCGTATTCACTTTTTTTGACAGGCGCTCGACAAAATGGTCCAGCACTTGCTGCTTGCTAAATTGAGGATATTCTTTTAAAAACTCATCCGCGGCCTGAATATAGGCTGCCATCTGCTCACGCAAACCCAATGCCTGTTGCAAACGTGACTGCGATTTCTGGATTTCTATCTGCAAGCGCTGACTCAGGTGACTGGCTTCATGAATCAGACGATCTAAATCTTTGAGATATTTGACTTGACCCGCATCATATTCGACATCAATCCCCAACCATTTTTGCAATGCATTGAAGCGACGTCCACCCAGATATTTTTTTGAAAGCGAAAGCTGCTGAATAATCTGGCTAATCACTTCGCTCAATTGCTGATTCAGTTTAGGATCAACACCATTGAGCAAAACACTCTGGGCTTGTACCAAATGATCTGCATAATGATTTAAACGATGTGGATCGTTCAGCAAAGGCACTAAATCATTACGCTTGATCGCTAAAATATGTTCTTGATTTGACTCAATTTGCGATAAAGGTATCAAGTCGGGCGGTATCGTCATATAAGTTAAAAATCGTGGGTACAAATAAATTTGGACAGCTTTAGTTGTAGCATGTTCTGGCAGTTTCGCCTACAGCATTGTTGTTATGTTTTTTAAAATATATGGCCTGATTAAAAAGCAAAAACCCTCTAAATTACAAACAATAAAGAGGATTCTAACAAGCTTAATTCATGATTTATTCATCATTCAGTGCACATTCAAAACTATTTGGATTTTGCTTGCAACGCACCTTCTTCAAGAAGTTCATCATTTTCGGATCATAAATCCCGGCCTTGGTCAGGGAAATACGTGCCTCACGCATCATTTTCATATAATTCACCTGCTCTTCAGGGGAAATATTCATCCAGTATCTGGCTGGGATTTCCTTTTCATATTTGGCAATAATATTAAAAGTACGGCCCAATTGACCTGCCACCCATTCACGTGACTTTTGTCCAAAACCTGCCGGAAACTTATCTTTGCGAATAATAAAATTTGCCGAGATTTGCGTGAGCGGGAATTTTACGATGCCGCCTTTATCGCCTAAACCTTTATAAAGTTCAAAAGGCTTATAGGCCACAATCGGTGCAGGCACGATATCAATCTGGTGATTATTGAATTTGGCACCGGCATTGGTCACATCAACTGAAACTGCTTGGGCACCAACCTGAGCCACCAGCTTCGGCTGTGCCTCGTCATAGGCAAACACCCCGACCTTCTTCCCCGCAGCCTTAGCTAAGGTATTGATACTACGGTCAGAAACAAACAGATAGGCAGGCCCAATAGTACCAAGCCCAGCAATCTCATAAGGTCCATTGATCATGCTTTTTGCAGCTTGTGGCTTGGACAAAATTTGATAGGCTAAAATTGCCGTTTTTAAATCGGTCAGCGCACCAATCGCATCTAGAGAACCGACATATTTATTGAACTGTCGGCCACGTAAGCCACTGATAATCGCCCCATCGCATTGCCCGACCTTTAGATCTTCTGCAGCCACACGCTCATCGACATAGGCACGTAAATCGATATCAGCCCCCCATTTCTTGGCTTCAAGCGCATAATCCTTTGCCAATGCAAAAGCATCGCCCGATTTACCCACAGGATCGAATACACACACTGTTTGCTTGGCCTGTGTAGAGACTGCACATCCTAGCAATGCCAAAGCCATCAAACCGTTTTTAATGATCATTCCGTTCTTCCCGAATCAGATTTGTTATCTATTGATCACACCTGATTGAGCCGCATGATCCTATGACATGTTTTATTTTTTTAAGTGATTTGCAGTCAATAAAAACCGAGTAGATCCTGCAGATCAGCTGAATCATTGACCCGTTCTAGATATTCAATTAGATGATTTTTGTGGCAGTGCATAAGTACCAATCACATGGGCGACAGGTTCTTCATCATCCAGTGAATATAACCAGACTTCGCCCGTAACCAAGGTTTTACCAACTTTGATGAGTTTGCACACTGCCCGGATATCGCGATTGCCATTTGGTTTACGAAAAAAGTTAATGGTCATATTGGTGGTCACGGCCATCGCAACCAGACCTAAATGCCCCAAAATGGCAATGTACAGCACGTAATCCGCGACCAGCATTAAGGTCGGCCCAGAAACCGTCTGACCAGGCCGTAAATCGCCTGTATCAACACGATAAAGCAGCTGTGCTCCTCTGGGTGTAATTTCCTCAATGCTACTTTTCATTAGTGCTTGCGGAAATTCTTGTGCCAGAAATCCCATGATTTGGTCTTTTGTTGCTGCCATGCGTTCTTCCCTTGCTCCTGTTATTTGATCCCTGATTGAAACTGACATGCTTGTCACGCTCATTTAATCCGTCTGACTGGAAAGCTGATTTAATACCTGCCAATAGCTTGGCGGTTCAGCCACATGTCCACGTTCACGTAGCATTTGATGCACTTTTGGCAGTTTAAAGTAAGGTACCGCTGCCATCAAATGATGTTCTTTATGATAGTTTACATTGATCGGAGCAACCAAGGCGCGTGCCAGAAAGCCCGCTTTGGTGGTCCGGGTATTGGTTAAGGCACTGTGACTGGTCTCCATGCCAGCATGCTCTGCCATTGAACGGACTCTGAGAAATAATGGAAATGGGGTTAAATATGCCACCACCCACAATGCATAAAGTTTAGGATGGCCTGCTGCCCATAATGCTGAAAATAGCGCGGCATTGGTGGCAATTGCCCCACCACTATTCTTTAAAAAGGCTTTAGGATAATCAGTCCAGTGTTTGCCTTCCTGAGAAATCCAGCGACGGTCATTGGAAACTGTCCACTCCATTTTCTCAATATCCATCAGCACACGACCGACCGCAAACTTAAATCCGGTCACTCCGGTTAAGTCACGCATAAATTTGCGCATCAATGATTTCTTAGAAGTGGGAAAACCCGCAACCAGTGATAGATCGGGATCATCTACTGTCGAGGTTTTGCTGTGATGATGCATGTGATGGGCACGGTACTTATGTAAATCATTCCAGATCGGACGCGCGCACAACCAGTCAGTGAATGTGTCATTCAGCCATTTGGTTTTAAACAGGCTCTGATGTGAGGCATCATGCATGATAATCGCCAAGGCCAGCTGACGCCCTGCCAAAATGACCAGTGCTGCTATGCACATCAGTAATTTACCCCAAGCGGGCAAATATTGCCATGAACTGGCTACGGCAGCAAAAGTCCCGCCAATCACGGCCCAGGTCGAGAACACCGCCCAACTGCCATGCAAATCTGATTTTGCTGTGAGTTCAGTAATTTCCTCTCTACTGAATAAGTCACTAATTGCAACACGTGTATTCATCTGTTTACCCTGCCTGGAGCTGTCTATTTTTATAAAACTACACAATTTATATTTTTATTCTAAACTTAGTAATATTTCTGTCAATAAATTAAAATTAAAATAATCGTAATATTTGTAATCAGGATTTACTCAACATGGCTTTCATAAAATTTGCGCCATGCGTCCAGTCCGGTCTGATCCAGCTGTTGTACACTTGCAGCGAATTGCTGGCGCAGTTGCACATCTACAAAATCTTCTGGCAATAAAGGATCATTCATCAATAAAGAAATGGTCTGTCGCCCAAGCAATAAAGACTCTCGAGCAGCATCCTCTAAGGAGAGTTGCGATACAGTCGCTAACCACTGCTGAATCATCTGGGCATATTTTTCATAATTCTGGTTTAAGGTCTGGGTTGCCCAGAGTTTTGGCAAATTCGCTAAAGTTGTCGCATCAAAATGATTGATTTGACAGATCTTGGCAGACTCTTCCAGTCCCGAAGACTTCAGTTCGGAAAAAAGCGCATCAAAACCAATAGCCAGATTATCCGGACGAATATAAATTCCCTGTTCCAGCTCTTTAAAACCAAAATGCTTGAGTGCTCTTTCACGCCGATTTAAAGCGGTACGGTCAACACGCCCTAACGCTCCGGTTAATACTGCCAGATATTGATGATTCCAGTTCTTGGTCTGTTTAATGCCTTGTTTACGGTTTAACATGACATCAGCCCATTCATGCGACTGCACTGTAAACTGATAGATACCACGCTCAATTGCTTCAATCACGCCATCACTGGACAAACGGGTCACTGCGACGCGAATACTGTTTTCACTAATGTCAAATAGTCTGGCCGCCACAATAATCTGCTTAATTGAAATTGCACCACCTTGTAAGCCCAGCAATAAATCTATTATTAAATCACGCGCATTCATTTTAGCTATTGTCATGTTGCAGTCGAACCGATCTGGAAATATGAAAGATAAGATATAAGAGATTGAAATCTTAACTGAGAATCTTCCTTTTGGCATGTGCCAAAAGGAAGAGTTTTTTTATTATTTATAGGAAAACAAACAGTAAAATAATACCGAGAACGATACGGTACCAAGCAAACACACGTAAGGTATGGCGTTCAACAAATTTTACCAGTGCGCTGACCACAAACAATGCCGAGATAAAGGCCGCCACAAAACCCACAGCAATATTCAGCATATTGTCTTGCGTCAATACATCCGCATTACGTGCCAGATCAAATACCGCTGCGCCCAACATGGTCGGCATCGCCAGGAAGAATGAAAATTCGGTTGCGGCTTTACGAGACAAGCCTGAGAACATTCCCCCAACAATGGTCGCACCTGAACGCGAAGTTCCCGGAATCATGGCCACACATTGCGCACAGCCCACCAGAAACGCTTGCTTATAGGTAATCTTGGTTGCATCCGTAGTTTTATGATCAAATTTAATCGACTCCACCCAGAAAATGATCAGACCACCTACAATTAAAGCGACTGCAACCACCAGCGGACTAAACAGGACACTCTTAATAAAATCGACTGCAAATACCCCGATCACTACCGCTGGAATAAATGCCAGTAAAACGCTAAAAGCAAAATGCCGTGCTTCTGCATCGCCACTAAAAAAACCTTTGATCAGGTCAAAAATCTTTTGTCGATATAACCAGCAAACCGCCAGAATTGCACCCAGTTGAATCACTACCTCAAACACCCGACCGTCATCGGAATGAAAGTCGATCATATGACCAAATAAAATCAAATGACCGGTACTTGAAATTGGCAGGAATTCGGTTAAACCCTCAATAAAGCCTAAAAACAAGGCTTTTAAAATTTCAATATGTTCCATAAATTACTCAAAAGCAGGTAATACAAGAATAAAAATAAATGGCAAGCTTACCTTGAAATGGCAGCATTTTATGTGTTTGTCACGTAACGTTTTTATCAAAAAAATACGTGCAAGCGAATGTCCCTTAAATAATCATCAGACTATTTTTCTTTTGCATTTGCTCAACCACTTCGTGTGTATCAAAACCCAGACGCCAATATAAAAGCTCTAAAACATCCAGCTCATCCTGGGTAATAATCCGGTCATTCCAAAGACATCTTTCTGCAATCGACAAAATATTAAGACGATCGCGCAATAACAACCCCGACACGTCATTCAGGATTTCCGCCAGATCCAGTGGCTCATCCGAAATATCGGCATAGGTTTGCATTTCGTCTTCAGTCAACAGCAGTTGCAAGATACGTTCCCGCACCTCAAGCTGATTTGGACTGTTAATTTGCTGAACATGCAGCAAGGCATCAATCAAATGCACAATCTGGGATTTCACATCTTCAAAAGCCGCAGGTAAATGGGCCGGCATTAAATTCAGTTCATGTTTGACGCGTTCGAGCAACAAAGCATCCAGCAAGCCCACTTCCCCATCTTCCTGAATAATACAGGCCAGCTTGGTAAGAAATTGACGGGCGATACTGGCTGGCATGTGCCCAATATTCTTGCAGGCATCATGGAAAATCTGCACATGGATACGCCCATCCAGATTCAGTAAGGCATCGACGATGGCATGGCTGACCGGTGCATCCTGTGGAATAAATTCGCGATATTGACGGATCATCAGAATCGCCACCATCACCTCGCGCGAACCCGTTGCGGTTTGCATGGCGCGCTGAATCAGTTCAGGGCGTTTCTTATTTTTACGTATCTCTGGGTTAAGCGGCTTAATCGCATCGTTCAAGGCAAAGCTAATCGGCGATAAACGCAACAGCGGCAAAGGCTGCGGTGAGCTCCACGGCGTAGTAATGTCGGTTGTTTCTTCTTCCAGCGAACGAAACAGGCTGAATAAAGGACGATTACGCAGTTTTCTGAGATTTTCCAATTGCAAATCTTGCAATAAGGTCGGGTTCAATTCATAGATGCGATCTTTAATGCTGGGATGAATATTCATCCAGCTTTGCGGGCTCAATGAATTGGCAAAACACATATGTGAAATGGACTCGGAATAAGCGCTATGAATTTGCGAACCGGAATGATGCACGTAAATCCGCAATAAGGTTTGAATATTGGCATTATTATTCATCAATCGCATGGTCTTGAGATCATTGCGAAAAGTTCGCCCACTCAAGGTAAGGTATTTAATTGCACGAGTAATCAAAATACCCAAACTACCAATCAGCCAGATCACGCCCCCTATAGCGACAAAAATGGTTTCAAACTTATTGCGATAAGAGGTTGCATAGGGACTATAACCCGCCTGAGCCAGCTTACTGCCCCATTGGCTAAATGTGGTTAAGCCACTGTATAACAGCTTCAGCTTGGTATTTTCGACGGCTTCACCGGATAGAATCTGGTTAAACTCATAGCTGAGCAAGCCATACAGTTCCAGTTCATCCAGATTTTGCAAAGCCCCCCAGGTCAGGATAATTACAATATCCTGTGATCTGAAGCCTGCGGTTAAGGCATTTACCCCGACTTCATCCGGTAATACATAGACAGCAGGAGGATCGATGGAAAAACTTTTGGCAACTTGCTCGACAATTTTTAATGCCGTACTTTCTTCCGGTGTACTTTCATCAAATACCAGACGTCTGGCTTTTAATTGCTTGGCAAGTGAATGCCCACCTTCACGGAGTACATATAATTCTGCGCCGACCGACCAGAACAGCACACAAATCAGCAATAAAATAAAATAGGGGCTGAGCGCATGCCACCAGATGGGCTGGGTATAATCAAAAAAATGAACCACCAAACCTAAAATTAGATTAAGAATAAAAACGGTCAATAACATCGCCAGCCAACAAAAGCTCATTGACCATGCAATATTCTTATTTTCGATTAAGTAATGGCTCATTTCTCTCAATGTAAATTTTCCTGATTACATTGTTTCTATTAAGGACTTCCGTATCCGCTATCATAAAATAAAAAAGCGGGAAATTCCCGCTTTTCTATGGACCAAAAGGTTTACATTTCTTTGATACCGGTTAAATCCACCGAAGCGGCATCAATATTCACATCGATATAGCTATCCAGTTTATTTTTGGCAGAATCGCTACGTTTTTGCTCAAGGTTATCAAGGTAAGCTTTGTCGATTCCACCTGCAACATAAATACCATCAAATACAGAACAGTCAAATTCAGTCAGATCTGGCACTTTACTGGTACGCACGGCATTTTTCAAATCTTCCAGATCCTGGAAAACCAGACGGTCTGCACCAATATTTTCACGGATTTCTTCCACGGTACGTCCTGATGCAATCAGTTCAGCCTTGGCTGGCATATCAATACCATAGACGTTTGGATATTTCACCATTGGCGCGGCTGAAGCAAAGAATACTTTCTTCGCACCCGAATCACGTGCCATCTGGATAATTTCGTTACAGGTAGTGCCACGTACAATCGAGTCATCGACCAGTAATACATTCTTGTCTTTAAACTCAAGTTCGACCGGATTCAGTTTTTGACGAACCGATTTTTTACGCTGTTGCTGACCTGGCATAATAAAGGTACGTCCGATATAACGGTTTTTCATAAACCCTTCACGGAATTTCACCCCTAAAATATTCGCCAACTCTAAAGCGGAAGTACGGCTGGTATCCGGAATTGGAATCACCACATCAATATCGTGCTGCTCGCCCCATTCTTTCAAAATCTTGTACGCCAGCTTCTCCCCCATTTTCAAACGGGCTTTATACACGGAAATACCATCAATCGTGGCATCTGGTCGCGCAAAATACACGTATTCGAAAATACATGGACGATATTCTGGGTTTGCAGCACATTGCTTGCTAAACAACTGACCATTTTCATCAATGAAAATCGCTTCGCCTGGCGCAATATCACGCTCAACTTTAAAACCGAGTGCGGTAATCGCAACTGACTCAGAAGCGATAATATATTCAGTGCCTTGCTCAGTTTCGCGAGAACCATACACCAGCGGACGGATACCATTCGGGTCACGGAAGCCGACCAGGCCTTGGCCTGTGATCATGGCAACCACGCCATAAGCACCTTTACAACGCTCATGTACGCGAGAAACGGTGTGGAAAATATCGTCCGGAGTTGGATTTAAAGTGCGAAGCTTTTGCAGTTCATGCGCAAATACGTTGAGCAGGACTTCGGAATCGGAATCCGTATTCATATGACGTAAATCTGTTTTAAACAGGTCATCATGAATTTCTGCGGCATTGGTCAGGTTACCATTGTGTGCAAGGGTAATCCCGTAAGGAGAGTTTACATAAAACGGCTGTGCTTCAGCACTGCTGGATGAACCTGCGGTTGGGTAACGCACATGTCCAATCCCGTAGTTGCCAAGCAATGCACGCATGTGACGGGTATGGAATACATCACGTACCATACCGTTATCTTTGCGGAGAAATAAACGCCCTTGGTGGCAGGTTACGATTCCTGCGGCATCCTGTCCTCGATGTTGCAGCATCGTTAAGGCATCAAATAACATTTGGTTCACTGGTGATTTACCGGCTATCCCAACAACTCCACACATAGCAACCTCGCGACAAGCTAGCGATTAATAAAAAGGATTTTTCGTCGAATGATCAGAACGCTCAGTGACTGATGCGCGCTCTGATTCGTCCATTTCTGGTGAAGGGCGATGTAATAGCGCACCTTCGGATGTCATTTGATGTAAGGCTTGATTTGCCGCATCTTTGGACATTTCAGTTGCCAAAGGTGCATAAGGTAATAAAATTTGTACAAATTTAGACTGTTTCCAGTGCGGTGAGCTTTCAACCCATGGTCCAAGACCCTGCATGGTGATCAGCACAATCAAAAGGCCTTTGAGCGAACCAAAAGCGCCCCCTGCTAAACGATTTAATGGGCCCAGTTTTAAACTTTTCAAGAGCCCGTTGAGTAATGCCGAAACAATCCAGGTACACACCACGATGATCAATACGATAAAAGCAAAAGCTGCAATTTTTTGCACAACCGGATCTTGGCTCAGACTGCTCATCGCAGGGGCCAATAACACAGCGTATTTTGCTCCAATGATCAATGCAAATATCCATCCGATCAAGTTGGCAAAGGCTTTAATAAATCCTTGGCGCAAACCGTTCAGCCCTCCAATGAGCAAGATGACCAGAATAATGATATCAAGCGTGTTCATTTCACAATGTCATCGCATTAACACAATCTTTAATCAGGGTTGGACCGGTATAAATCAGTCCGCTATAGACCTGAACGAGGCTCGCTCCTGCCTGTTGTTTCGCAACCGCATGTTCGCCTGCCAGAATACCGCCGACACCAATCAGAGGAATCTGGCCCGCAAGTACTTTCGCAAACTGACGCAAACATTCGGTACTTTTCTCAAATACAGGCGCACCAGACAAGCCACCCGCTTCATTACCGTTTTCCAGGTTTTCGACGCCTTCACGGCCCAGCGTGGTATTGGTCACGATGAGACCATCAATCTTGAATTGCAATAATTGTGCTGCAATAAAATCAATATCTTCTGCAGTGAGATCAGGTGCAACTTTAAGCACCAGAGGAACATAATGATTATATTGTTTTGCCAGCTCTAGTTGTCGATCTTTTAATGTTTGTAACAACTCTGTCAGTGCGTCACCACTTTGTAAGCTACGTAAGTTTTTGGTATTTGGCGAGGAAATATTCACCGTAACATAAGAAGCGTAATTATAAACTTTTTCGAGACAGATCAGATAATCAGAAACCGCATCTTCAACTGGCGTATCGGCATTTTTACCAATGTTAATACCTAGCACACCTTTAAATTTTGCTGCCTTGACATTGTCAATCAGTTTATCCACGCCGTCATTATTAAAACCCATACGGTTAATAATGGCTTTTGCCTGAGGAATACGGAATAAACGTGGTTGAGGATTACCTGCTTGTGGACGTGGTGTAATGGTTCCAATTTCGATAAAACCGAAGCCTAAAGCTGCTAAAGCATCAATATGCGCACCATTTTTATCCAAACCAGCGGCAAGACCTACAGGATTCGGGAATTCAATTCCCATACATGTCACAGGTTTTGCTGCTACTTTCTGATGCATGAAGCCAATTTTATGAGCTTTATCCAGCATTGAAAGTGTAAGTTCATGTGCACGCTCTGGCGCTAAAGTAAACAACAAAGGGCGAGCCAATGAATATAACATACCAATCACAGTCTACTGTTTTTTCAAGTAGGCATATTATAGGCATAGGCGTATCAAAACGCCATGCCTGACATAGGGTTATTTTTTAAGGTCTGGTGACATTTCAGCCATATATTGCCTGACTTCTACAAAACCATTCAAACGAGACCTCAAATGTAGATAAGGAGACCCTGTTGGCAAACTTTATAAGCCAGTTTGCTGATTTTTTGCTTTAGTCCCAACAACCTATTTATATTCAGGAAAAGACACGCCGGGCTGCTCTAGACAGGCAGCTATGCAGTATTATTCCTCATACAACCGACCTTCCCTGACTTTGCTTACAGTTTATGATTGAGTTCCAGTATCGCCTGCTAAGAAAGACCATGTATTACAAAAAGGCTACGCATTCAGGCTGAGCCCTCATACTGTGTAAAAAATCCAAAACCCTGATCTTATTGCACTGTTGCAGTCAATTTAATCTGATTGTTGTTTGACACCATATCCATTTTTTGAATGCTAATGCCCATTTGTGACAACTGCATTAAAAAGTTAGCTAAAACGGCATAGTTCTGATGTTCTGCCACCAGTTGAATCTGTTGCCCATTTTGCTGGGAGGAGACAGCCAGGCCCTGCTGCTGCGCGGTACGCTGAATCTTGTCCGCAGCGGACAGTGCAAGATCATTGGCAGGCTTCATGGTGGCAGCATTGCTCTGCATCCAGACGGTCAGATCCTTGAGTTCATTTAAACGTTTTTGCTGTTGATCGGCCAAAGCATGCATTTTCCACAAGGAAAAACCAATCACAGTCACGATCACAAAGATGGTCGTAAAAATAACCATCACGCGCTCACGTACAGATAAACCTTGCAGATAGTCATTAAGCGCTTCAATTTTCTGGTCGAAGCTGTTTTGTAAACGTGTTAGTGCTTTCATTATTTTACTTTTACCACCCCGATTGCGCCGACACTGTCCGCCTGCACATTACCTAACTCAGCCTGAAAACCTTGTTGATTTAATTGCTGGGTCAGCCCTTGCAGATCTTCTGCCGATTTTGCCTTGAGTGACATGGCCAGTGTTGAAGCCTCATAGCTGACTTGCTGGGCCACAATCTGTTTTTGCATCAGGATAGGCCCGACACGACTCAACAGTGAAAGAGCCTGGGTATCGCCCAGCTGACTCATCCGTAACTGGCTTTCAAACTGGCTCTTGATATTTTGTTCAGTGACCCTGATATTTTCGCCGAACCAGTATTTATATTGGTCAATGGCTTGAGCAGCGGTCTGATCCGCGACTTTTTTCAGTTTCGACCAGCGCAAGGCATCATAGCCGAGTTGCACCACGATCACAGCCAACAGCACTGCCGCGGCAGCTTTCCAATAACCCGACCATTGGGTTTCGGCATGTTTTGACTTCGGCAAAACATTAAACGGATGCTGTTTTGCTTTTAACAGGGGCTGAAATTGATAACTGAATTCCGTGCGCTGGTCTTTGCTGGATGCCGTTGCCAGACTGTCCATCTGGGCAGCATTTAAATTGGCAAACTTAAACTGCGTTTCAGCTGGCTGGAACTCAAGAAATAAACCCAGATCATCCACCGAGTTTCCCAACCATGCATTTTCCCTGACCAGTAATTGATCATAGAGATTGACCAGCACCACTTCATGCTGTGCGGGTTCAGGCAAAATCAAAAAGTCAGGCAAGAAGGCACTGATCTGGACAGGTAACAGACTGAGTGCATGTTGCCAGGTTTCAATACTTGACTGTGCTACCCCCAGAATACTGACCTGATCCTGCTGAAAATGATGGACCACTTTCATCTGGTCAATCGGCAAGCTTACAAACTCTTCCAGAAGATATTTAATCCCTTCTTGTCCCAGTTGTTTGTAATGTACCTTGGTCATCGCCTGTTGCAACATCTGCGCATGACGGCTTGGAAAATAAACCACGGTCTCTTTTCCGCTATGCGCCTGCAAGTCTTGAATCAGTTGCTCAAGACTGTCTGCCTGCAACCAGTTTTCCCCAGCCGACCAATACCATGTTCCATTGGTTTCGGGCATCCATATATACAGCATCGGTGTTCAGTACCCTTATCCTAACGCGGACATATAAAAATTATAATGTTGGCGTAAAACGGTTGTTTTGTGTCGATAGTCCATTCGCGATCACAGCTTGATCATAAATACGGGCTTCTGCTAATGCAAATGGATTAAAGTTCTCATGGGTCAACTGTTCAGCAATATGCGCCACTACATTCATATGACAGACCACTGCAATTGACTCATACGGTAATTTTGACAACCATTCAATCGCATCTTTGGCATCATCATCCGGTTTGATTTTATCGCAAATCAATACGGGAATACCGTGAAAATGTGCCTTGATATGGGCCAAAGTTTCCTGAGCACGCAACAAAGGACTCACCACAAAGATGTCTGGCTGAATCACATCTTTTAAAAACTGCCCGGTTTGCTCAGCCTGCTGATGACCACGCTGGGTTAAGGGGCGTTGCATATCGTTTCCATTGATGGCTGGAGACGCTTCACCGTGACGAACTAAAGTTAACTGCATAAAACGACCTTATTTTTTATAGCGGTATCATAACGCGAATAGATGACAGTTTTTTGATACATCTCATGATTTTGCTTAGACTTCATGATGAGGCAAAACAAACTCAACATCACTACGATGACCATTTTTCATTAACGACAATGCAATATTCATGGGTGGTGCGCCTTCAAAAATTACTTCATATAGCGCATTGGTAATCGGCATATACACATCCAGCTCTTGTGCTTTGGTACGCACCTGAACAATGGTATTAATCCCTTCAGCGGTCTGCCCCAATTCTTTGCTTGCCTGATCCAGTGTTTTACCTGAACCCAGCGCAAAGCCAATCTGATAATTACGGCTTAATGGACTATTACAGGTTGCGAATAAATCACCCACGCCCGACAATCCCAAGAATGTTAAAGGATTGGCACCCTGCTTGACCGCGAAACGGCTCATCTCAGCCAAGGCGCGGGTCAGAATCATACTTTTGGTATTTTCACCAATCTTGTAGGCATCCCCCATCCCCATCGCCACGGCATAGATATTTTTCAATGCACCGCCCAATTCCACACCATGCACATCATCGCTACCAAACACACGGAATAAAGCACTGTGTAAGGCATGCTGAACGGCATAGCGAACCAGTTCAGAATCACTGGCAATCACCGTGCCTGATGGCATACCTGCCATGATTTCTTTGGCAAGGTTAGGACCCGATAACACACCGTAGGGAACTTCCGGCAATTCTGTACGAATAATATCACTCATGAAACTGAAGGTTTTGGCCTCAATCCCTTTGGTCAATGAAACCACAGCCTGGGACGTAATAAACGGTGCAATCTGCTTTAACACATCACGAAATGAATGGCTCGGAATCGCCACCAGAATAATGTCACGGTCACGTACTGCAAGCTCCAGATCGGCGACTGCACGCAATCCGGCTTCCAGAGTAAAATCAGGTAAATAGCGTTTATTGACGTGAGTCTGGTTAATTTCCTCTGCGACGGCAGCATCACGAATCCAGATCATGGTATCGCAGCCATTACGCACAGCCAGGTTAGCCATGGCTGTACCAAAACTACCACCACCCAATACTGTAATTCTTAATGCTGTTTTTTGATCTACAGCCACCGGTTCAACTAAATCGCTAAATTTTAACTCTGTCATTTTTTATCCTGAAACCTGTTTTCTTTCTTTCATCATTGCAAACCGAGCTTAGTTTGCTTGCCACACCTTGACAAAATCCTGACTGTTTATTTCTGCACGTGGTGCAATCGCCTTTGCCGCAGTGCCAATATAAATAATTCCTGAAATTAAATCTTGCTCTTTTAAACCCAACTGCTGTTTTAACCAGTTTGACTCAACGACGGCACCTGAACGCCACATGCTGGCAAACCCTTGGGCCTGTAAAGATAACAAGAAATTCTGTATCGCTGCGCCCGTACTCAGAATCTGTTCAAAGTGCGGTACTTTGGGATGATCCTGAAGCGTCGTTAAAGCCAGAACCAGCAACGGCGCACGGAACGGATGCTGCTTGACCCGATCGAGCTGGGCAGGATCTGCTTCTCCGAGGTCTGCCAAGGCCTTAGCCAGATGCTCACCAAAAGCAGCGCGTTGCTCAGCACTAACAATGACAAAACGGGTCGGTTTTAAACGATGATGATCTGGGGCAGTCAGCGCAGCTTGCACTGCTTTTTCAAGTTGTTCTGTATTCGGTGCAGGCTCAATGAGTTGCCCAATAGATTGACGTTGATGAATATTTTGATGAATTGTCTCTATATTTGAGTCCGTCATTGAAATGAATCTAACTAACACAAGGATGGCGCTAGATTAGCATAATCTGAATGAATTCCACTATGCCTAATTCCTGCTTGTAAGGATGGGTTATATTGCTTTTTTGTCAATAAATGGAAAACCTCATGATTACTAAGCTCATCATTCATTTGACAAAATTAACAGAGTCTCTGCACAAACTGTACATAACCTGCCAAAGCACCCATAAATTATATGTTCAAATAATATGATTATGTAATCACTTGAGAACAAGCAATGAAAAAAACCTTCATCATGAGTTTACTTGGCGGCCTGACATTGGGTCTAACGGCATGTGCATCTACACCGACCAATACCTTGGCCATTCAAAAAGAAAATAATCAGTTTGAAGTGACGGGCATTGGTAAAACCAACCTGATCGCCAAAAATAATGCGATTAGCGCTGCTCAAAAAACCTGTAACCGCAATACCTCACCTGTTGTTGTAGATGAAAAAACCGCCTATCAAGGCGTACTCAAAGGTGTGGTGGATGAGCAAACCGGCAAGATGGTTGAAGCTGCCGCAGGTGTGATTGGCACCATTACAGGTAAAAATGCCTCTTTAGCCAAAGATGATGATTACCAGACCACTCTCACCTTCTATTGCAAGGCCAACGCCTAAATACAAAAAAGCCGATGTTTCTACATCGGCTTTTATTTTATGTATGGCTTAGTGAGCTTGGCTCGCAGCAACTTCTGAAGCCGCCCCATGCTCTGCAACATCGCTATTATGTTCATCTAGATTGGGCTTATCAATGGCATCAATTGCAGCTTGTTGTTCTGGAGTGGTCTGTGTCGATTGAGTAGATACAGCAGAAGCTGCCTGATCCTGCTGTTCAGCATTCTTCGATTCATCTTTCTTCGCACATGCAGTCAGCATGATTGGAGCAATGATTAGCGCGGCAAGGGTCAATTTAAATTTCATCACGGCTTTCCACAGTAACTTGATTAACTTGTGACAAGCATATTTCAGATATATGACACTTTAATGACGACCCTGTTATACAAAAGTAAAAAGAGCCGATTTAAATCGGCTCTTTTTTATTTCTTTATTTAATCAAAGCACTACGTCTTGATTAAGCGCGTTCAAGTAGAACCGCAACCGCCGGTAAAGTCTTGCCTTCTACAAACTCAAGGAAAGCACCGCCACCCGTTGAGATATAACCGATTTGGTCAGCAACTTCATATTTATCAATCGCAGCCAATGTGTCACCACCACCTGCAATCGAGAAGCCAGCAGATTCAGCAATCGCCAAAGAAAGTGCTTTGGTCCCTTCACCGAATTGATCCACTTCAAATACGCCCACTGGGCCATTCCAAAGAATGGTTTTTGAAGATTTCAGGATTTCTGCAAATGCTTTAGCCGTTTCAGGACCAACATCCAGAATCATATCGGTGTCAGTCACATCTGCAACATTTTTCACAACAGCTTGTGCGCTTGCCAATGAACCTAGGAAGTCCTCAAAGTTGATCTGGCTAGCATCTGCAACCACAACATCCGTTGGCAATGGCACACTGACTTTTGCAGCAATTTGTTTTGCCGTTTCAACCAGATCAGCTTCGTAAAGTGATTTGCCCACGTTATAACCTGCTGCTGCCAAGAAGGTATTGGCAATACCGCCACCAACGATCAATTGATCGCAGATGGTAGACAATGAGTTTAATACATCAAGCTTGGTTGATACTTTAGAACCGGCAACAATCGCCACCATTGGTTTTTCTGGGGTTTGCATGGCACGACCAAGCGCATCTAACTCAGCAGCCAGTAATGGACCTGCCGCTGCGATTGGTGCGAAACGTGCAGCACCTTCAGTTGATGCTTCTGCACGGTGCGCTGTACCAAATGCATCCATTACGAATACATCACAAAGCGCTGCATATTTTTTTGCCAGTTCTTCGTTATTCTTCTTTTCACCATGGTTGAAACGCACGTTTTCAAGTAATACCACCTGACCTGCTGCAACGTCCACACCATCTAGATAGTCTGTGAATAATTTAACGTCTTGACCCAAAGCCTTGCTTAAATAAGCAGCAACTGGCGCAAGTGATTGTTCTGGTTTTGGCTCACCTTCTACAGGACGACCCAAATGAGAAAATACCATCACTGCCGCACCTTTCTCTAAAGCAGCTTTAATGGTCGGCAATGCCGCACGTAAACGTGCATCACTGGTAATTTCCCCATTTTTTACAGGAACGTTTAAGTCTTCACGAATAAGGACACGTTTACCTGCTAAATCAAGATCAGTCATGCGCTGAAAATTCATGGATGGCTCTCTAGTTGATTTTAAAAACGGCACAATTTTAAATGATTCTCTGAAATAAAGGTGAGTTTTTTTGCAGAAAAGCTGCCGAAGCCGTCACTTTTGATTATGATAATCAGCGTCACTCGATCTTTATTATTATTATGTCTATTCATCCAGATCCTAAAATTAATCGTTTAAATGTGCTTGGCGAACCTTTAGCCAGCTGTTGTTATGATCCCTTAACCGGATATTTCCGTAATGGTTTTTGTCACACGGCGGTCACCGACTCAGGCCAACATACCATGTGCGCGCAAATGACCTCTGAATTTCTGAATTTTTCGCAAAAGGTCGGCAATGACCTGATCACCCCGTTACCTGAAGTCGGCTTTCCGGGGCTTAAACCGGGTGACTTCTGGTGTATCTGTGTCACGCGCTGGGTCGAAGCTTATCAAGCAGGACAAGCACCACCGATCAAACTCAATGCATGTCACAATGCGGTACTACACTATGTACCCCTCAATATTCTTGTGGAATATGCAGTGTAATGCGTCAATATGAACTGATTCTGGCATCTGGCAGCCAGACCCGTAAAGACCTCATGGATCGTTTAAGGCTGGATTATCGCTGTATCTCGCCTGATATTGATGAATCTGCAACAGGTGAATTACATGCCGACGATTTGGCTAAACGTCTCGCTTTTGAGAAAGCAGCTGTAATTGCTGCGCAACATCCAGATGCGATTGTGATTGGTTCCGATCAGGTCGCTTGGCGTGAACATGCACCTTACGATTTCATTGGCAAGCCGCTGAGCGTTGAAAATGCCATTCAGCAATTACAGGCCAACTCGGGTCAAACTTTATTTTTCAGCACTGCGCTCAGTGTTCAACATGTACAATCTGGCTTTGAAACGACATTGGCCGAACATTACCAAGTCAAATTCCGTCAGCTGACCTTGCCAGAAATTGAGCGCTATATTGAGATTGACCAGCCTTTGCATTGTGCGGGCAGTTTTAAATGTGAAAGCTTGGGCATCAGCTTATTTGAAAGAATGGTGGGTGATGATCAAACCACCTTGATGGGCTTGCCGATGATTCAGTTGTGTAAAATCTTACGTCAGTTTGGGATAAATACGCCTTAAAAAACACCCTGATCCAAACTACTTTAGATCAGGGTTAATCATTATTCCTCAACGACCTTGACTCGCTTTGGTAAAGCAAACCAGATAAAGATCGACAAGATCAAGAATAATAAGGCTGCCACATTCAACACGGAACGATGCGATTGACTAAAAGCCTGTTTTGCAGCTGCAATCACATGCTCAGCAATCATGGGCTGTAATTGCTTGGCAGCTTGAACTGCCTCCCCAATCGAGCTACTGACCTGTTCAATGATGCTAGATGGTACATCGGTTGGTACCACAATCGAGTTGGCATAGAACCATGACAACATCAGACCGAAAAAGGCAATGCCCAAACCTGCGCCCAATTCATAGGCCATGCCTTCAATTGCCCCTGCTGCCGTGGCTTTGCTTGGCGGCACTGACGACATAATGGCCGAGGTGGATGCCAGTAAAGCAATTTCTACGCTAATTCCCAGCACAACCATCCAGCTCCAGACCTGCATCTTCGCCTGCATAAAGTCTGTATTGGCCAGGCCCCACAGACTTACCGCGCTCATCAACATGCCCAGCGATGCCACCGAACGCAGACCGAAACGGTTGACCAGCATACTGGCAATTGGACCACCTAAACTAATCGCCACCATAAACGGTAAAATAAATGCACCCGCAGCCAATGGTGAAAGCTGGTAAACAAATTGCAGTTCCTGCGAAATCAGTAATTCAAAACCGACCAGCGCCATCATGGAGACAATTGCCATCACCACGCCCGTTGCAATCACCGGATGTTTAAACAATTGAATATCGATCATTGGCGAAGTTGAGGTGAGCTGTTTACGGATAAAGCCCACCAGCAAACTAAAGCCCACTGCGAATATCAACACCGACCAGATGCTAAAACCATGCATCACGGTTTTCACGGCATAGATCATACTCAGGATCGCAACCACCAGCACAATCGCCTGTAACAGATTAAGGTTCTGTTTTGGTTGTCCTGCCTGTTTTGGAATCACGAAGACCGTTAAAGCCAATACAGCCAGCATAATCGGCACATTAATCAGGAACACTGCGCCCCAATGGAAATGCTCCAATAAGAAACCACCGAGCAACGGACCAAAGGCAGCACCGCCCCCGCCGACCGTTGCCCAGATGCCAAGCGCAAAGTTACGTTGCTTTTCATCCAGGAAGGTATTACGAACTGCAGATAAAGTGGCAGGCAGAATCATGGCTGCACCCACTGCCAGTAAAGCCCGCGAACCAATCAAGGCATAAGCAGTCGAAGAAAATGCAGCTGCCAGTGATGCCAGACCAAATAAAATGCCGCCAATAATCATCAGGCGTTTAAAGCCAATTCGGTCACCCAATGCACCCATGGGTAAAATCAGACCGGCCATGACCAGAGAATAGATATCAATAATCCACAGCAACTCATTTGCTGTTAAAGAAAGTGACTCACTCAACGTTGGTGTCGCCACGTGTAAAACGGTTGCATCAATCGATACCGGGAGATAGATCAATACAACGATTGCAAGAATCAACCACTTGCGTGACATAAATGCCTCTAAATTGGACAATTGTTCAAATTGATGTCATTATAACCAAATTTGAACACTTGTCCAACTTTTAAATTTGGAGTAGTGTGTTCCCGATTTATATCTTGGTAAAGGTGCGAATAAAGAATGGCTTATTTAAATCGCGAACAACGTCGTGAAATGATTCTACAGGCAGCCATGCAGGTCGCCTTAAACGAAGGTTTTTCTGCGATGACCGTACGCCGTATTGCCACCGAAGCCCAAACATCGACAGGACAAGTTCATCATCATTTTGCCTCCAGCTCACATTTAAAAGCAGAAGCATTTATCAAACTGATGCAACAACTGGACGAAATTGAAAATCAGGTCAGCACAGCCAACGCCTTACAACGTCTTTCCCTTCTGCTAGGTTGCGAAAATATTGAACAGATTCAGCCTTATTTAAGACTTTGGAATGAAGCTGAAGTGCTGATTGACCAAGATGAAGAAATAAAACGGGCCTATAATATTGCTATGCAAGATTGGCATCTTTCCATTGTCAATATGATCAATGAAGGTCAGGCACAGGGAGAGTTTCATTTTGAGAGCAATAGCCATGACATCGCATGGCGGTTAATTGCATTTGTATGTGGTTTGGAAGGAATTTACAAACTTGGGCTGAATGGTTTAAATGAAATCGACTTTAAACGTCATACTGAGGCCATGATTCAGGCAGAATTGTTTAAAAAACTAAAATGAGCTAACAATGAGACACCCTTTATTACAAAGCCAAAGACTTAATTTATTTGTTTTTCAACTGGATGATCTTGCTGACATCTACCCATGCGTTACAACGACACTCACACGCTATATGAGCTGGGAGCCTGCATCCAGCTTTGCAGAACAGGAAAAAATTGGTCAGCAATGGCTAGAAAAAGAAGTCAACAATACAGACTGGCATTTTGTGTTACGTCATAAACAAGACCAGCGCTTTATTGGCCTGATCGGTGTGCATCGCATGCAGACGTCAACACCTGAACTGGGCTTATGGATTCGGGAAGATTGCCACCATCAAGGTTTTGCCAAAGAAGCGATCCTTGAGGTTTTCTGTTGGGCCTCTGCTCATCTATCCGCTCAATATTTTTTATATCCAGTAGCAGTGGATAATCAGCCCAGTCGTAAACTGGCTGAATTTTTAGGGGGCACTATTGCTGCATATAAGACTGAGCGCAAATATGAAGCAGTGATTTATCATATTCCACCCTATCAAATTCAGGCGAATTAAAACCAGCCTTTGCGCCCATTTAAAATTGCATCGGCACAACGTAATGTTTCCTGGCTCAAGCCCCACAGACGATAATCACCGGTTGCTGAAGTCACATTAAAATTGTGGGTATAAGCAAAACTCAGTTCACGGTCAACATCACACCAAGCCCCCGAGCCATTAAAGCCCACATGTCCAAAGCCGTGGGGCGCACGTTTACCCAGGGTGAGAATACGGTGATAGCCCAAACGCCAATGCATTGGAATTGGCATCACCCGATCACGTGCTTTGCTTTGTACCGTACTGAGTTGCTTAAAGACTTCTGGTCGAATCAGTTGCTGGCCTTGCCATTGCCCCTGATTGGCCAGCATGGCATACACTTTAGCCAGACTATCTGCAGTAAATACACCATTGGCTGCAGGAATAACAGCTTGCAAGCCCTCATCACTATAGAAGCTAAAATGACGCATGCCTTTTGGAATCATGGCATCCTGAAAATCTTGCGGGTTTTGTCCTGAAAGTTCCAATAAGCGTTCCGATAAAGAGGCTTTACGGGGTTGACTGTTTTTCTTGTTCTGCGGTTTAGCTTGAGATGCCGTTTTGGGTTTTTCCAATAAACGTGCAACACGATCTAATTCTGAAGCAGGCGTTCCAAAATAAGCGCCATCCAGTTCAAGCGGTTGTACCAGATATCGTTGCATCAGCCAGCTTAACGGCTGTTTGGCTGCTTTTTCAATGACACCACCGAGAATCCAGCCATAGGTCAAAGGTTGATAAGCATAGCTTTGCCCTGCCATAAAACGCGGTGTTGCTGCAGCCACCACATCCAGCATATGCGACCAATCCAGCATTTCTGTGGCAGTATCAATCATATTGCGAATATCAAACAAACCGCTTTGATGTGATAAGACATGACGCAAGCTAATATTGGCCTTGCCATTTTGAGCGAATTCAGGCCAATAATGTGCAATCGGCTGCTCATAATCCAGCACACCTTCACTCACTAAAATATGAGCCAGCGTTGCAAGAATCCCCTTACCGGTTGAATAGCACATGGCCAAGGTATCGGCTTGCCAGTCTTCATGTTGAGATTTTTTCCCCGTATAAATATCAACAACTTTCTGCCCTTGAAAATACACCACCAATGCCGCTCCACCTTGCTGGCTACGTGCATCCTGTAAACGGCTAAACTGGTGAGCCAGATCAATAAAGCGTTCATCAACGCTACCGTGATAATGATGCGTATCAGCAAATAATAATTCTTTAATCAAAGCTCAATTCCTTATGATATTTATGTTTTTATAATATCCCTGTTGCATACAACAGGGAGCTTTTTTAATTTAAAAATGTATTTACAGTGCTTTTACTGTACCTGCCACATGCGGCTTTTTAGATTTCAGATTACGGATCAGGAAATCTGTTTGCTTTGCTTCAGCTGCGGTAAGGAACTCAACCGTTGAAGGTAAATACATTGGCAGTTTAAACCAGACATCTGCCTCATAAGCCGCAGGCAATTCGATACTTGCCAAAGCTTTGGCCTTGCTCCACATACCATGTGCAATCGCCTGTTTAAAGCCAAACGCTTTTGCAGTCACCGCATGGATATGAATGAGGTTAAAGTCACCCGAAATCACCGCATAACGGCGCCCGGTATTTTCTGAAATATTCCACTCTGCTTGTGGTTGATAAGCGGGTTCTTGCGTATCTTTAGCTTTTTCGCCTGCTTTTTTCTCAGTTTTCTGACGTGATAAATAGGTGGTTAAACTCTCCATTACCACTTCACCTGCAACTTTCGCAGTGGTGATGAAATCAAATTGCAAACCTTTGTCGTGCGGTTTTAGTTCGCCAAACTTGCACGACAACGTGATTTGCTCATTCACGCCAATATTACGTATTTGCTTGATCTGGTTACGAATATGCACCAAACCCAAGATTGGGAATGGAAATGCTTCGCTAGTCATCATGTGCATTTGCAGACTTTGTGACAAAACCGCCAGATAAATTGCAGGTACGACACCATCATTTTTAAAACCACAAATCTCGTTATAGCTTTCTAAATGTTTACTATCAATTTTAAGAGTATCTACTACATACTCAACTTGTGGCAGAACTTTTTCACCTTTTGGCTTTTTGAAAATGAGACCTTGAATGACTTTTGGATAAGCTAAATAAGGTTTTGGCAACTGACTAAAATGACGTGTATTCATAATAAACCTTTCAATATTTTTATAAAAAAGGGATGCACAAGCACCCCTCTTCAAAACCCTAATGCTTAAGCACCTAACAAGCTTTGACCGCAGACGCGTACCACGTTACCAGTCACACCTGTTGAACCAGTAGATGCATACCACGCAATTGCTTCAGCTACATCTACAGGTAAACCACCTTGATTCATTGAGTTCATACGGCGACCAGCTTCACGAATCGCGAACGGAATCGCAGCAGTCATTTGCGTTTCAATGAAACCTGGTGCAACTGCATTGATAGTAATACCATTTTTCAATGTCGGCGCAGTAAATTTAACCAGACCGATCACCCCTGCTTTAGATACTGCATAGTTGGTTTGACCGAGGTTACCCGCGATACCACTGATTGATGATACACAAACGATACGACCATTGGCATTTAAACCGTCATGAGATAGTAAGTAATCGTTAACACGCTCAATGGCAGACAAGTTAATGTTAATGACAAGATCCCAAAGCTCAGGCTTCATATTTGCCAAAGTTTTGTCACGGGTAATCCCTGCATTGTGCACGATCACGTCTAAACCGCCTTGTTTTGCAGCAGCAGTCTTGATTTTTTCACCCGCATCCGCAGCTGTAATGTCGATTGCCAATACTGAACCGCCAATTGAACCTGCCACACGCTCAAGATCCGCTTGTTGTTGCGGAACATCTAAACAAATAACATGTGCACCATCACGTGCCAAGACATGTGCAATCGCTTCACCGATACCACGGCTCGCACCGGTAACCAATGCAGTTTTACCTGCAAGTGGTTTCGCCCAGTCCAGATCCGCCACATCAGCTTTAGATACACGGATCACTTGACCTGATACATAAGCAGAACGTGGTGAAATCAAGAAACGTAAAGTTGATTCAAGGTTCGCTTCTGCACCTTGGTCGACATAAACCACTTGAGCAGTAATGCCTTTTTTGAATTCTTTACCAACAGATTTGATGAAACCTTCAAGCGCACGTTGTGCAATCGCCTGTTTGACTGTTTTTGCAGTTTCAGGTGTGGTACCGATCACAATCACACGACCTGAACTTGAGATTTGACGAGCGATTGGATTGAAAAAGTTATACAACTCTTTTAACTGCTCAGAATCCTGAATGCCAGAGGCATCAAATACAACCGCTTTGAATTTAGATTCTTTATCATCGGCATTTAATGGACGCAGATTTAAACCGACTTTTGCAGCAGTCTGCTGTAACTCAACATTATTACCGACATAGCTATCTGCATGAATATTGCTAAGAACTTGAGCAATCGCAGCAGAAACCGTACTTGATGGTGCTGCGCCAAGCAATACTGCCCCATTCACAACAGGTTGGGCACTTTCAAAACGATCTAGCGTCACTGGTGATGGCAGACCTAAATTTTTTACAACAAATTTACCTAAAGGTGATTGTGTAAATGCTTGGTATTGATCAGTCATGGTTATTATCTCTCATACAAATGAATTTGTTACAAACACATGAATCATGTTGGGATATGGCATGAAATCAATGTCTGATTGACTCATCACAAATCATACTTGAGTTCATGTCTGGATGTCTTGACCTGAATGTGGTCGCAAGCGTCATTCTAGTCAATACAGCTGTATGGGAAATATGGTATGTTTGTAGCAAGAATATCGCAATTATGCTTGGAAAAGCCTTATGAGCAAAACAACTCAAGAAAATCCAGCAGTCGACAATTCTGCTCAGGAGACTGTGTCAAATACATCAACAGCAGCTTCTACGAAACGTAAAACTGCGAGCACAACTCCAAAAGCAGCAACCACGACACCAAAAACAACGCGTGCCCGTTCTACAACACGTAGTGCAGGTGCGGCAAAAAGCGCTGCTCCTTCTACCACGACGAAAGCAGCGACTGCTAAAACAACCAAACCTTCTGTTCAACAGGATAAAACCATGAGCCAAAACACTGTGCGCCGTGTTGCCATTATCGGCGGTAACCGTATTCCTTTCGCTCGCTCTAACGGCGCTTATTTCACAGCTTCTAACATCGACATGTTTACAGCTGCGTTAAACGGTTTGGTTGAGCGCTTCAACCTGCAAGGTCAACGCCTAGGTGAAGTGGTTGCGGGCGCAGTATTAAAGCACAGCCGTGATTTTAACATGACGCGTGAATGTGTATTAAATACGCAACTTGCACCAGAAACCCCGGCTTATGACATTCAACAAGCATGTGGTACAGGTTTACAGGCCGCTTTCCTGGTCGCAAACAAAATTGCTTTAGGTCAAATCGAAGTGGGTATCGCAGGTGGTGTTGATACCACTTCTGACGCGCCAATCGCTTTCGGTGACGGCTTACGTAAAGCCCTGCTTGAGCTTAACATTGCCAAAACAGGTAAAGACCGTTTAAAAGCTTTAGCGAAAATAAATGTAAAAGACCTGATGGATGCACCTAAAAATGGTGAACCACGTACCGGTTTATCAATGGGTGACCACCAAGCAATCACTGCGCTTGAGTGGGGTATTCCACGTGAAGAACAAGATGCGCTAGCTGCTTCTTCTCACCAAAAAATGGCAAAAGCATACGAAGAAGGTTTCTTCGATGACTTAATTACGCCATTCCTGGGTTTAAGCCGTGACAATAACTTACGTGCTGACTCAACTGCCGAAAAACTGGCAAAATTAAAACCAGTCTTTGGTAAAGGCGAAGCTGCAACCATGACAGCAGGTAACTCTACACCATTAACTGATGGTGCGTCATGCGTTCTTTTAGCGTCTGAAGAATGGGCGAAAGCCAATGGTCACGAAGTCCTTGCTTACCTGACTTTCTCTGAAACTGCTGCGGTTGATTTCGTGGGCAAGAAAGAAGGCTTATTAATGGCCCCTGCTTATGCAGTTCCACGTATGCTTGAGCGTGCTGGCCTTAAACTTCAAGATTTCGACTACTATGAAATCCACGAGGCATTTGCATCACAAGTGCTTTCTACATTGAAAGCTTGGGAAGATGAAAAATTCTGTAAAGAGCGTTTAGGTTTAGACGCACCTTTAGGTTCAATTGATCGTAGCAAGCTGAACATTAAAGGTTCTTCTTTAGCTGCGGGTCACCCATTTGCTGCTACAGGTGGTCGTATCATCGCGACTGCTGCGAAAATCTTAAACCAAAAAGGTTCAGGTCGTATCCTTGTTTCGATCTGTGCTGCGGGTGGTCAAGGTGTGACCGCGATTATTGAAAAATAATTGCTCACCGACCGAAGCAAAAAAGCTGAATCAAGTGATTCAGCTTTTTTATTGCTCAGTGCTTTACTGCGCTTATGCCCTGCTTAATCAGATGCAGATTCATCAAGTTGTATATCATTACTTACGATATATTCCTGCCAATGCTGATATTTTTCAGGATTTTTAAACTGTTCCGATTCAGCATAATAATGCAGTAACTGCTTCAATGCATATGGATAATCAGCATACTGCAATGCCTTCTCAAAATATTGAATGGCCTTTTTAATATTCTGCTTAAACTGATGCCCTGCTTCATACATCAGTGCGTAATAGATCGCCGTATATGCCTCGTCTTTATCACGCTTGATCAGCTTGGCAACTTGAGCATACTCCGCCTGTTGATAGTAGATATCAGCAAGCTGTTCTCCACTGAAATAAAACTGCTGCTCGGCACGTTGATAATATGTTGCGGCAAGCGCCAGATCCTGTTCAACGTCAATCCCGTCATAATAAAACCCTGCCAGATTTTTGCAGGCCTGGCCATTCCCCAATTGTGCACTCTTGTTAAAACATTCAATCGCCAGCTGGACATCCTGCTCAATCCCGTGCCCGCTAAGATACATACACCCCAGATTGTTCCAACCCCACGAATTGTCCAGTTGCACTGCTTGCCAGTAATAGTCCAGCGCACGCACATAATCTTGCTGCACACCTTCACCGTTATTATAAATCAGGCCCAAGGCCACCATACTCTCACTATCCCCCTGATCCGCAGCAGCCTGATAATATTCTATGGCTTGCGCAATATCATGATGTTCTTCAAAAGATTGCGCCATTTTTAACAAGGTGTTGACCTTCAGCTGGCCAAAATAGCTATCGCCTTGGGTGGCCTTCCAGCGTGAATAGAACTGCTCGAAAAATCTTAAATCCTTGCCTTGGAAATTAAAGCGCCGCAGATAAAATTGAGCAATCTGATCAGGGTCAGCTTGTACCAGTTGACGCTGCGGGTTGATAAAAAATACATTCAGCGCTTTGAATAAAGTTAATAGCCCTTGTTCCGGGTCATAACGCTCAATTGCCGGCGCAATATAGTCAAAACTCGTTGTTCCCAGCATGTTTTGTTTTGCATCGTAGTAATAGCTTCCCGCTGTTGTGATGCACTGGAACACGCCGTGACTGACATGCTGGATACGCTCAAACTGATTGGCAAGCGGGATCAGCCATTGCTGTTGCTTGGCATCGAACAGACCATATTGCCCTGCATGTTCAAAAGGATAAATATCCTCGAGTTCATGCAGATATTCCCCCTCAATCAGCTTATCCATACCTTGTGCTAACAAAAAGCAATGGGTTTCGGTCTGATAGACAGACCATTGCTTATTTTTGCAATAAGCAAAACTACGATAACCATACCCCGACCATTCCTTTAGCTGATCAATATCATCAATCAGTAACTCGCCATTTGGTTTTAGTACACAAATCTTGCGCTGGAACTTATTCGGCTTGACCCATAAATAGCCATTACTGAGCGGTTGTAGTACATTTTCAATATATTCTCCCAGATAGCCCCCGTTACTCAGGAAATAACGTCTTTTTGCCGAGCCTTTTTGAGCACAGTAATACAGCTTAACCTGTTCATTCAAATAATCCAGATCGAAAGGATGGTCCGATGATTCAGCGACAATAGCCTGATGCTGGAGATTAACCAGGCGATACTGGCCTGCTTTAAACACATTAAAAACATCAGAGTAAAGTAGCTGCTCTACTGCTTCGTAGCAGGCGGGAATCATCCATTGACCATCTTCCACACAGATTAGACCTTCTAATTCCGGCTTTTCCTGTGGATGTACCACTGCATAATTTTTACCTTCCAGCTGAAAACTGTCATAGGCATCTGCAAACTGTGCTTCGAGCAGAATCTCCCCATAATGATTGAGATAACCATATTGTGCGTTGCGCTCAAATACGGCGATTCCCTCATCGTTAAATGCCCAGATCTCGTTCATTTGCGGCGCAAGAACAACCTCTCCCTGACGGTTTCTGAGTCCCCATAGGCCATTTTCCTCAAAGCTTTCCGAGGCATCGCGATAAAGTGATTTTTCCCAATAGCCCAGTCCCCATTGCACCCAGTCTGTCTGTAAGATATCCAGAAAGTTTTCATAGCCCGTTCTGGCCAATACCGCATCCAGAACAGTTAAATCCCGCTGCTCCAGAGCCTGATCATACAAAGCTTTTTTCTCCAGGATGTCTTCAAGCCATTGCTGTGCCTGCTGACGATGACTGTCCTCATTCATATTAAAGACATCAGTGGCATCCATTTCTAGCTGTTCATAAGGCAAATGCTGTAACAGCTCGAACATGGTCTGCTGGGCCTCTATACAGCCCGCCTGTTCACTGAATTGATATTGTTCATTTAATAAATCGTAAAAACGTTGTAAGTACTCAACACCACCTTGGCGGTCAAAGTACAGCAAATGCCCCTTACGAGAAGGCTGTGCAAAAAACAGCGGAAGTAACAACTGTGGAATTTCATATTTCCACTCACCTAGATAGCCCAAATCGCTATGCTGTTTATCTTTATTAACATTATATAAATAAATACGATGTGCCATGCATTTGTCTCTAGTTATTATCTTTATGAAAGTTCATACCCGAATATAGGGTAAGACTACACTTTTGTAGCCACACCTTATATGTGTTGGTTACTTAATAGATAGTGTTGCACTTATACTGCTCTATCTGGCCCGTTTAAACTTTACATAATAATCATTTAAAACTTTAATCGCTTGCTTGAGTTCTTTGAGATTGTCTTCATTATTTCCCAACCGCTCAACAAAACGTTGCGAGTGTAATTCCAGATCAATTTTTTCATTAATTTGTGGTGCAATCCGGAACAGCTTTTCTAAATCATCAAATCGTTCTAATTTTCGGTTTGAGAAATATGCCAGACGAAAACTTAAATCATTCAGTACCACACCATTTAAAATTGGCCCCTGCTCAGCATCAAAAGACAAAGCGTGTTCTTTTAGAAATAGTTGCTCGGGTGTTTCTTTAGAACTTTTAAATAAGTTGGTCAGTTGGCTTAACATTTCAAGATCACATCATTATTTTTTCAACTGTATTAAACCGCTAAATCTATAATTGAAGCAACCGCCATAGCAGTTGATATAAAAAAAACACCTGTTAAAAGATGCTTTCTGAACAGCTATGCGCCGTACTGCTTCTTTAAATATTCTATAATTTTGGCAGACTCAAACATTTTCACACCTGTATTTGGATCAACGAGATAAGGCACCTGAATATCGCGCCCCATGACCTCAACCACCTTTTCACGTTTGCCATTCGGCAACGGAATATACTTACCGGGCTTTAGGCGCAATACGGCTGGCCCCATATCCTGCCAACGTTCTTTCGGTACATTATGCAAAATATAGGGCAGTTCTAACTCGGTCAGGACTTCACGCACCAAACGGGTATACGGGCTCGCCTCAAAACTCCACAGTTCCAATAACTGCGCTGGTGCTGGACAATCAACAATCTGCGGATCAATCCAGATGCCACGCGCTGCGTTAGCGACTGTTGCCAACGTAGACACATACGGAAGTTTTGGATAATGGCTATACTTTTTCGGTGTTTTCCCCGTTTTGCCATAGTGCTTAAACAGATGATGAATAATGACTTGTGACTCATATAACTGGTCACCGGTATTTTCATCAATCAAAAAGGGAAACTGTTTTTTCCCACCTTTGGCTTTGACGATCTGTCGATATTTTTGCCCGCCTTTAGGACATGGATAAATTTCTACATCCAGATTCAGTAAGGTGATCACTTCACGGACACGGCGGCAAAATGGTGAACCTTCAAACTCATACAGTTTTATTGCCTTTGCCGGCTGATTAGGGAATGGTGTTCCCATTGCCCCACGTCCACCTTCAATTACACTGGCAACAACCGATTGTAAAATCTTGAGTTGGTGATTCACCCTATTCAGCATCGCACTCTCCTTTTAGCAGTCGACTAATTTTTCTTTTGCAATCACAATGCCATTATTATCTGCGTAGATATAATCGCCTGAGTTGATTGTTACACTACCAAAATACAAGCTAACATCGACTTCGCCTATGCCTTTACGATTACTTTTTTGCGGGATTGCAGCCAACGCATGTACGCCCAAATCCAGTTCTGCAAGTGCATCCACATCACGGACACAGCCATAGATCACCACCCCGTTCCAGTGATGTTTCACTGCAGACTCGGCAATCATGTCTCCCATCAAGGCACAACGCATAGATGCACCGCCATCGACTACCAGTACTTTCCCTGTACCGTCGGTTGCCAAGAGTTCTTTCACACGTGAGTTATCTTCAAAACACTTTACAGTCACCACCTGACCGCCAAAGGTTTTACGCGCGCCATAGCTTTTAAAGAATTTACCATCTAAAGACGGGATGACCACTTGTAGCTCTTTTTCCGGGTTATCATCTAACAAATCACAGGTTACAAAAGGAATTGTCGTCACTGAAATTCTCCATTATTTGCTTTGTTGTATACTCAGATTATCGTAGAGTTTGAATGCGGCAGTCTGTGTTTGTGCTGCAACCCGCATAGTATGCGCCAATTGTTCTGCGGTAACAGGTTTAAGTTTAAACGGCCGAGTCCAGGTTTTTTCGACCAGTTTAAATGCTGTCTGTGCCAGATCTTCAAGCAGGCGAACCTCACTACGTTTGCCGATTAAAAGTGAGGGCTGGAAAATTGATAGCTTATAAATTGACAGGCTCTTCAAGTAATTTTCCAGTTCACCTTTGACTTTATTATAGAAAACTGGCGAATTTGCGTTCGCTCCCAACGCACTTACCAGCAATAAATGAATATTTTTATCCTGAATCAAATCAGCAAAATGCGCATTGATTTCATAATCAATTGCATAGAAAGCCTCTTTGGAACCCGCCTGTTTAATGGTGCTTCCCAAGCAACTAAAGGCGTGGGTATAGGCACTGACATCTTCATCATTCAATAACAGGAAGTCTTCCAGAATCAGCTGGGTGACCTTGCTATAAGCATTTAATGTTTCTGAATTTTTCCTGACGACCACGGTAATAGCATTAAAATCTTCAGCTTGTTGCAGTTCATCCACCAGCGCCTGACCGACCAGTCCTGTCGCACCAATTACAATTGCTTTTTTATCACCTGTTCTCATTTTTAATTCTTCCAAGCCATGACTAGGCTTAATGTAACGTTTTATTGGACGATTATCACCTGTTAAATGTACTTAAAAGTATCACAAGACTTGACTTCGGGGCTTAGTTTCCTCAAAATATGGCACTTGTTTACGGGCTGGTGAATGTTGCCAATGTTATTTTGGTTTTAACTTCAGCCCGCCCAGACCAACTTATTTTCAAGGAGTGCACGAGTGGCAAACTCTGCTCAAGCTAAAAAACGTGCTCGTCAAAACGTTAAAGCACGTAAACACAACGCAAGCTTGCGTTCTATGGTTCGTACTTACATCAAACGTACTGTAAATGCGATCGCTGCTGGTGATTATACTGTTGCTACAGAAGCTTACAAAAAAGCTGTTCCTGTAATCGACCGTATGGCTGATAAAGGCATCATCCACAAAAACAAAGCTGCTCGTCATAAGAGCCGCTTGAACGCTCAAGTTAAAGCATTAGCTAACTAATTTGATGCATATAAAAGAGCCCGAATTTTCGGGCTTTTTTATTGTCTTCAGTTTTTCAAATATGGCTGCAAACCTGTTCCCGCCTCTTTCACAAGCAGCATCAGTTTCTGACAGAACTTATAACTTTCCTCGAGCAATCCCAGATCACGCGCACGCGCATTGTGCTGAGTAAAAGACCGTTTATAAAACTGATAGCGCTCATTTAGATAATCATGATCCTGACTCAGTGCAATCATCATCAATTCAAAGCGAAAATCCAGATCCACCATAAAGTCTGTCGGCATATCGCCATAGGCCCACGCTTGCAGTGTCTCCAGTTTGCCGTGCCCCAAATGTTTAAAGATAAAAGCAATATAAGCATTTAGCTGTTTAAAGAAATCCTGAATATTGGCCGTGCTTTCCCAACGTCCCGTTAGTGCAAAACAAGGTTCTGGATTATATTCCCCATTAGCACGCCGATGCACATCCATCGAACGCAGCCTAAAAATCAACCGTTCAGATAACTGCTCCTGCAAGTGCTGAGGAATAAAACGATCAGTAAAATCCATTGCAAAAGACAGCATCGGACTAATGGTCAATTTTCTCAGCACCATCTTCAATTGATAAAACACACCCAGCTGTTTCTGGGTCAATAAAAAACACCGGTAACCCGTATCCAGCGCCAGCTCCGGTCGACCAATATTGCCCCAGTTAGAAATAAAATCATGCGCTACATTAAACACATCAAGTTTGAGATGCCGGGTATCCTCCTGCTGTTCAAACCATTGACCAATCAATTGCTCTGCGGCGGCCATATTATGTGGCATCTCAAAATCACCTGTTTGCAACAGCGATTTCGTCTCTTGTACAGGCTGAATTTGTTTTAACTCTAATGGTTCCAATAAATACGGTTGCAGCATATTTGAGACGGCATTTTCAGGAGACTGCAATTCACCAATCGCCCACACATTATAATTCGGCTCATAAAACCCGACTCCGGTCTCTTGAACCGTTTCATAAAAAACCCGATACATCGCATCATTTTGAGCCTCATTGGCCAGCACTTCGACTTGCACACTGGCACATAATCCTTGAGCAAACTTACTCTTGAGCCCTTGTACCCATTGTTGAGTAGGCTCGGAGAAATAGGCTTGATATTGCGGATCACAAATTTTATCGGAAAATAACTCCAACCAGGCCTGTAATGTTTTACCTTGGCTGGAAGTGTTGCAATATTGCTGATGCAACTCAAAAGCAACCTGTTGAGAATCATCTTCTGCGGGCACTTTGCCTGTAAAAATCTCAGGCTCCCATAAATAAATTGTGTTTGATAACATCTTTTTATCCAATTATGTGTCGGTTTTCTCTTTTTATTTTCTTATCATGACGAAAAAAGACTGATTTTAAAAGTACCGTTTTTATTATTTTTAACTTTTTAGGACATTTTATTGATGAAAAAAATATGAAGCCGCAAAGAGCTTCATATTTTTTATTTATAAAATCAACTTAGATACTATAGTAATTAAGGTGTTACTGATAAAGCCTTAGCGGCGATTAGTAAATTCCTGGCAGATAGTCCTGCAAGAAGCAAACTATGATTCATCACCGGAATACTCCATTTCTGATTGGCCCCATTGGTACAGCGATAACGGATTAAGCGTGCACGATTATTGCTTAGATACCCACCTTCCAGATCAAAACACTGATTTGACTGCTTAATTACCTGCGCAACAGTATCCATCCCCCACACCTGACTATTTGCAGTACCACAGGGCATCAGATTAATCACATTTCCAGCCGTAGTGGTTAGGCATTGATCGACATATTGCTTGTTATGGATTTTGCCCAAGGCATCATAAACCCATTTTTCCGAATCATCCCCAACACAACCCGTCGCTCCACTAATAAAGGCATTGAGCTGTCCATTTGCCAGCTTTTCGGCTTTTAAACAGTTGCTTCTGTTTAACAAGCTACTCCCTGATGCAAAACTCAGATCATCTTGCAGTTCTAGTTTTTCAATAAAGGCCTGAAAGGCATTTACCGCATCAGGATTCAAATTGCTTAAATCCGAGCGGTAAACATTGATCCAGCGATTTACACGATAAAGCTTAATTTGCTGCTGGGTATAACGCATCATTTCGGTTTGTGCATCTGCGGATAACTGATCCTTAAAGCTTCGATATGAATCAAACAACAATCTAGCTTCAGGTGAGAGATTCACAACCCGCTTATTCTTATTTTCGAGCAAAGCCTGTTCCAGCTGCGGTAACTCAATTGACCTTAGAGCTGAATATTCTGCCTCCTTACCAATATCAACTGCTGGTGTTAACGCAGGCGTATTGACAGGAACCGACATACTCGACAATAAAACTGCTGCCTGATTGGCCTTTTTACAATAAAGCTTGACCTGCTGTGGTGCCTCAGTTTGAGCAAGATTAATATGGAACTTATTGGCATTACCATTCATGCGCTGCGGTGCCAAAGCAATATTTTGTGTTGCACTTGCAAACTGTACATTGAGCCAGCAATTTGCGGTTACGGCAGCTGGATTTACTTGCGGTAGATCAAATACATTCCCCCAATTTCCTTTTGCTGCCGGATAAATCAAACCAACTTGTGCCTCTGGATCGTAACCCCCTAAAATCGTATACACAGGCACACCAAACATTCTTGGTTTTAGATAGTTACCATCGGCACGGTTATACCAGACATTACTTGAATTTGGCGTTTTAGGCTGTGCAACCTCCATCATACGGGTGCTGGCATTCCACTTTTTATAACCGGTCGGCGAACTCGCATCCCAGACATAACGATCAAAAGTCGGCTGAATTTTTAGGTAGGTGCTATAACCGGTGTAATGGGTATATTTGGAAATACTACTGGCAGTTGCACCGCCCGACATCGCATCCCAACCATAAGCATATTTATTCAGAAAATTCGGTACGCCATTGGTACCATCGCCTAGATTGGTATTGGTCCAGTTAAGATTGCCACGCATTTTGTTTCTAAAGGCGATATACCCCCAACCACTATCCGAATGATGTGCAGCCCAGAACATATTCTCACCCACGGCACCAGGATAATGCCCAAGCCCATAATGATGACCGATTTCATGACTAAACTCATTCCCCACAGAGTCGATCAAGGTCAACATACCATTACCACCACTTAAGCCATGGGTGGCCTCACCATTGCTATACTTCCCGCGTGCATAATGCGCTACCACACTCTGAGCAAGTGGTCTATCAATTTTTGCCACCTCGTCAAAGACCAATGGCTGTACTTGATCACGCATAGATGCACTCGTCACTCCAGCATTCGCCAAATTAATGCCCACACCGAAGGTCGATTTAGCAGTATCTTCACGCATATCCCCCGTATAAACATCACCCGTGGTGGCGCTGGCCGTATCATAAATAACACCGCTTGCGACCATGACCTTATCGAGTTTTAAATCATCATATTTTGCAACGATCATACGTGCCGCCGGAATAGTCTGGAAGTAATCAGTGCCCGCTTTGGCAGGCTCAAGCAGCATATAATGCCCTGTTGATTTCGGCGGATCGGTTAATAAGCCTAAACGGATATTCTGTAGCACCAACTCACCAGGCGCGGCCAGATCAATCTTGTCTGCAGTTAAATCACCACTACGATTATTCAATGGATCAATCACCCGAAGATGCAGACCTGCCCGGATTTCATGCCATTTCAATGCGACTGTCCATGCCCGCGTCGAATAACTGACAGGCGGGCGCGCATCGGTATTGGATTGATCCGAAGCTGCAATTCTTGAGGGTTCTTTCAATTTAACCGTTCGAAGCAGTTGATTATCCCGATAAATTTCGACGTTTAATGTCTGCAGATCACCCATTTCTGCCAATGGCGTCACCAGTAACAACGCATCTTTTTCCGCGGTTAAGCGTGGCATCGAATCTTTTTCATTCTGGTTAGGATTGACCACATGGCTTTGTGCAAATTGCAACATTGCCGCAAATCCGCCATTTAAATCATTGCGTAATATCCTTGGCAGTCCGAGTTTATCGTAATCATAAAAGCCCAATACCGCTGCATCGATCACATCCTTGTTGGGTTCAGGATACTTTTCCATAGCAGGAGGCATCGATGGTGTTTCTGTTGTCGTACCACCATCTTGATTCGGTGTCTCAGGTGTCCCATCGCCTGGCAACTCACTGCTTCCATCGTCTGGCACCAGGCTGCCACTTCCCGCCGTGGTATGATCATTGTTCGGTGGCTCAGTATGATTTGCTGTACTGCTGTTATCTGAACCACCACCGCAAGCCACAAGCATCATGGACAGCAAACAGGCCGTTAAATGTTTAAGTTGTAATTGCATCACATTTCCCCAAGAAAAATTTGTCAGATTATCGTTAATGATAAATTCTGTTAATTAATTAAAATTAATATAAATCATGTATTTACAATAGTAACAATTTAAATGATCGAATGTGAAGTTAATTTTTAATATTGAAATAGCATGCTTGATTTATTGTAATTTTAAAATAATAAACGCGGGTATAGCATCACGATCAGACCAATGCCCAACTACATTTCTACAACTTAAAGGCTCTACTTTATGAAAATAAAATTAATTTAAATTGAAGTGTATATAAATAATTAAATAACACATGCTGGAGAGCATCATGAATAAAATCTGGAAAGTTATTATTCCTACTGCCTTTGCTTTATGCAACAGCTTTTCCTTTGCAGCAACATGTAATAGCACCATTGATAACAATACGCTCAGTGATCTTACTATTCCAGCTGGCGCCACCTGTACGGTGAATAACACCTCCATTGAAGGCGATGTAAATATTCAAAAAGATGCCAGCCTGATTCTAAACAGTTCATCCGTTCAGGGCAGCATACAAGCGAATCAAGCCAAAGCCATTCGCTTAATCAATTCAAGCGTGAGTGGTGATGTACGGGCAGCGCAGGCTGCAACCATGATTCAGTTGGAAAAATCGGTTATTTCTGGGGATCTGCAGTGCTCTGCATCTACTAAACTACAAACCAATTTAAGCAGTATTGAAGGACAAAAAACCGGTAAATGCCGCTAATTTCCTTTCTTCAATCGCCTTTAGAACAAAGCCCAAATAAAAATATTTGGGCTTTAGTAAACACTGATATTGTTGGCATATTTAGAGCAATCCCGCCTGCCTCATTTTATACATTACAGTTCCAAATTTTCTGTACCTCTATCTATTTAAAAACTGCTTTATATTCAAAACATTTTTCTCGCCGCGCCAAATCCATTTTAACTGGCTTTCGGCAAAATCATCACCTTCAAACCAGACAAACAAACCTTCCATCATCGCTGGCCAATCTGTTTGCGCAATCTGGTTTTTGCCGGAAATGACAGCAATAATAGCCGCAAGAATTGTGTCATGACTTACTGCTAGACTTAGGCTATTTTGCTGGGTGGGATGAGTATGGTAAAGCAGTTCCAAAACATCAAATACGCCAGTGATCGGATGTTTCATCCCTGGCAGTGCATTATTCACAAAACTGTTAATAAAGCCTAAAGCGCCCTGCTTACGGAAATAGGGCGCAGCCTGCTTGATGTCTAGTACGAAACTTCCTGGCTCAACCAGTAAACGCTGTTCCACAATTTCAATACGATGAGTATTCACTGCTTTACGAGTCTGGTCCGCACCTTCGATCATTAAAGCTGCAGTATCGACACAACGTTGAATCGGACTTGAAATACAATGCTGAATGGCCCGATCGCTATGTTGACTTAAATACTCTCCCCAAGCATAAGCCAGATCACGCCCGGGTTCTGTCAATTGCAGATCATAACCCGCCAAGCCCTGCCCATCCACCAACTCACGCAAGGAGTGTCGGGTAAACAAGGTGACAGGAGTTGAAGCATCAGGTAATAAATCAATTGCTTCGAACATACTTTTCGGCAATAAATGCAGGGCCATATTCATACACAAATTCGGATTTAACCCACTATAGCATGAGTGGAATGACTCTCAATCTAAAATGCCAGAAAGTGCCAGAGCCTCATAAGCAATTTTTTTGCAATGCTGATCTCGAAATGCGATAAAACCGCCATTTAAAACCGTTTCACGCTGATTATATAAAAAGGGCTTTTGATCCAGCGTCATCAGGCCACCCCCGATGCTTTCCAGTAAAGCCTGTCCTGAACTGGTATCCCATTCCGAGGTGGGATGAAAGCGAGGATAAATATCAATTTCACCTTCCAGCATCATACAAAATTTATAGGCGCTGCCCGCTTCGCGTCGCTCAATGGCACGATGTTGCAAGATCGGTTGCATAAAGTTTTTATACTTCGGATTTTTGCTGTTATGGCTCAGACCAATTTGCAGGGGTGCGGAACAATCATGTTCTTCAATCTGGTACTGAAACCATTCTTGTCGACTAAAACTATATTTATAAGGCAATTGTGAGGTATAGCCGATATACATCACCTGCTCACATGGCACGGCAATGATCGCAAATGTAGTCCGGTCATCCTCAATCAGACTCAGATTAATGGTGAATTCATCACGCTCATGGATAAATTCCTTGGTGCCATCTAAAGGGTCCAGCATCCAGCAGCGTTGCCAAGCAGACCGCGCCGAATAATCACTCTCTTCCGACAATACCGGTAGTTGCGGGGTGATGGTCGCTAAATGCTTCATTAAAAAATGATTCACTTTCAGATCCGCCTGCGTTACCGGAGAATCATCACTCTTTTCCTGAATATTAAACTCGCACCCGGCACAATAACTTTGGTATTCTTCCAGCAATAGTTGACTAGCCTGCGCCATGATCGGAACAAGTTGTGAAATTAACTGATCTTGTGGGGCAAGCGTTTTAATAAACATAGACCAACCTTATGTCATATTCAGATTTACAGCAGCAGCCGATTGCCATGTTCGACATGGATGGCACTTTACTCGATTTAGCATTTGACGACTTTATCTGGAATCACTGTTTGCCTGAGCGACATGCTCAAGTGCATCAATGCAGCCTGGAACAAAGTCAGCAAACACTATTTCAGTTTTACCAACAACATAAGCATACACTATCTTGGTACTCTTCGGCGTTCTGGACGGCTAAAGTCGGAGTCGATGTTCTGCAACTTCAATACCAGCATCGCCAGAAAATTGGCCCACGTGCTGGCTGCCATCAATTGTTACAACAACTCAAAGCCGAAGGTTATCGTTGCTGGTTACTGACCAATGCCGATCGTGCAGGCCTGCAATTGAAGCTTGAAAATGTGGAACTTCGCCCCTATTTTGAAGTAATGATCAGTAGTGAAGAACTTGGGCACGCCAAAGAAGAAACCGCTTTTTGGCAAAAACTACAGCAATTGCATCCCTTTAATCCGGCTCAGGCCGTCTTTATTGACGATACCGTTGCCGTGCTCAAAAGTGCAGAAGATTTCGGTATTCGCCAGCTCTATAGTATTTTACAGCCCTCAAGCAGTAAAACTGCCAGAGTGGCAACCGAATTACCTTATCCTGCCCTTGATCACTTAACTGAACTTTTTGATTATCTTGAACCCAACCTACAGGTAACAGATGCCAAGACAGCATGAACCAGAAAGCATGGATGCCATGCGTATTGATAAATGGCTATGGGCTGCACGTTTTTTTAAAACACGTTCAATTGCCAAAGCTGCGATAGAGGGCGGTAAAGTCCACCATAATAATGATCGTGTCAAAGTCTCCAGAGACGTGCGTATTGGTATGGAACTGACCATCCAGCAAGGTTTTGAGAAAAAGACCGTGGTAGTCAAAGCTCTTTCAGCGGTACGTGGTGGCGCGCCGGCTGCACAACTGCTTTATGAAGAAACAGCGGAAAGTATTGCACGTCGGGAGTTGCATGCATCACAACGAAAAATGCATAATCTAGCCCGACCAGATCATCGACCAAGCAAAAAAGATCGTCGTGATATCAATCGTTTTAAGCAGGAAAATGTACAGTCATGGTCTTATCATGACGAATAAAATTTTCTAATTTTGGGTGCGTCATCTTGTGTCGCATAGACAGAGATCAGATGTAGAATAAACAACGAGAATCTGCCACTATACTCAAGTCCCAACAAGTTGAGATTCAATACATCCACTTGGGTTAGTCGTTAAGAAATAAAGTTTTGAGGTTTTGAGATGGATGATAATAAAAGCAAGGCGTTACAAGCTGCGTTAAGCCAGATTGAAAAACAATTTGGTAAAAATACAGTGATGCGTCTAGGTGATAACACTGTACAGGCAGTTGAAGCTGTTTCTACAGGCTCTTTAACACTGGATATCGCATTAGGGATTGGCGGATTACCTAAAGGCCGTATCATCGAGATTTACGGTCCTGAATCATCAGGTAAAACGACCATGACATTGCAAGCCATTGCGCAATGTCAGAAAAATGGCGGTACATGTGCATTTATCGATGCGGAACATGCATTAGATCCAGAATATGCACGTAAGCTGGGTGTCGATATTGATAACCTGCTGGTCTCTCAACCCGATCACGGTGAACAAGCGCTTGAAATCGCAGATATGCTGGTACGTTCAGGGGCAATTGACCTGATCGTTGTCGACTCTGTCGCTGCGTTAACCCCTAAAGCCGAAATCGAAGGCGAAATGGGTGATTCACACATGGGTCTACAAGCACGCTTAATGAGTCAGGCATTACGTAAAATCACAGGTAATGCAAAGCGTTCTAACTGTATGGTGATCTTCATTAACCAGATCCGTATGAAGATTGGTGTGATGTTTGGTAGCCCGGAAACCACCACTGGTGGTAACGCCCTTAAATTCTATGCGTCTGTACGTCTAGATATCCGTCGTATTGGTGCAGTGAAAGAAGGCGATGAGATTACTGGTAACGAAACTCGCGTTAAGGTTGTCAAAAATAAAATGGCGCCTCCTTTCAAAGAAGCCGTGTTCCAGATTATGTACGGCAAAGGTACCAATCAGCTAGGTGAAGTGGTTGATCTTGCAGTTCAGCAAGATATCGTACAAAAAGCGGGTGCATGGTATTCATATCAAGGCAACAAAATTGGTCAAGGTAAAAACAATGTGATTCGTCATTTTGAAGAGAATCCAGCCATGGCGCAAGAGATTGAAAAACAGATTCGTGAGCAACTTCTGACTAAAACCAATGTTGAAGCTGCACAAACTGAAGATGAAGAAGAACCAGACTTTTTAGAAAGTTAAGCTAAAACGCCCTTCGGGGCGTTTTTGTTTCATGAGGAAAATCGATTTTGTTTAATAGTGAAAAAACAGAAAAGCCAAAAACCCTGACCGGAACGCGACTACGCTCGTATGCCTTTGCCCTGCTCACACGTCGCGATTATTCACAGGCAGAACTGATTGCCAAGCTCAATCTATATGCGATCAATCCCGAAGAAGTCGAGAAACTGGTAGAGGAACTCGCGCAGAATAATTATCAAAGTGACCAGCGTGTGGCCGAGCTGACTTTGGCAAGTCAGTTAAGAAAAGGAAAAGGCCTACAACGCATCAAGCAGGCACTGAAAGCCAAACAGCTGGACGCAGAACTAATTACAGAAGAATTGCAAGAAGTGGATTGGCTCGATCAGGCCTATCAACTGAAACTAAAGAAATTTGGCGAAGAAGTCGCAACTGATCCGAAAATCAAGGCAAGACAAATCCGGTTTTTACAATACCGTGGCTTTGATATGGGTGTGATTATGAAAGCGATTGCTCGAACGAGCGAAGAAGAATAACTGGTGGCAGCCCTACCAGCATGACTTCGGCACATCATAGTTCTACTACCGTTGCTACCTTCCGGTCCTGGCGGGGTTCGTAGAGTACAATTGCGAAGCTACCAGCAGGGCTACCATTGCCTGACAAAGTATAGAGATTTTTGCCTGAGTTGCAAGACTTGTCTCTGTTTTTCAGTGAGTTTTTAGCTCAACTGCCTAATTCATCATCAAACCCTCTGTATTTTTGATCGATTTATTCTGAAGGTGTGCAAACATTCAACAATAACCGATTAATTTTCTTCAAAAGTGCTTGAAGATTGTAAATGCTTATTGCATTTAAATGAGTTGCTGTTTTAATGGCTAAATCAAAAATCTATATCTGGTGTGTTGCAAGTAAACAGTGAAGACTTGTTCGGCCACAGCTTTATATTTCAACTTATGGATGAATTTTTATGCTAAAAAAGCATTCCGTACTTTTTATTGCCCTGCTCAGTAGTGCACATTTATATGCCAACGTCCCTATTGAATCGCGTGCTTTAAGCCAGCAACAAGCCAGTAATGTGGTTGCCGGTACGCCGAGTCTGAACTGGGAAATCATGCAGAAGAACCAAAAGCTTGAAGAAGAGATCCGCAAGTTACGTGGTCAGCTTGAAGAACATGACAATGCCATCGAGCAATTAAAAAAAGAGTTAACTAACCGTTATACCGATCTGGATCAGCGCCTGGAACTGCTGTCACAAAAAATTGATCCGCCTGAGGACAATCCTGAGGCACAAGATCCATCGGCTGCAACTGCCTCAACCAATGCAGACACCAGTGCTCCTGCGATTGTACCTGCAGCACCAGTACCGCAACAGACGACACCGGCCACCACGCAAGCTCCGGCTGCACAACCGCAGACCAATACAGCAACAACAGAGAGTGCCAGCAGCCAGATTGAATTAGAAAAAGCAGCGTATACCGTAGCCCTGGATGCCTATAAACAAGGTGGCGCAAAAAAGGCGATTCAGCCGATGCAAAACTTTATTAAAAACCATCCCAACGGGATCTATGTGGGGAATGCCTATTTTTGGCTAGCTGAATTTTATCTGGCTGTTGAGCCTGTGGATTATAAAGCGGCAAAACAAAACTATAATATTGTTGCAACACGCTATCCAAACTCAGCCAAAGCATCTCGTGCAGTGTATCAACTCTATAGTATCGCCAAAGAAGTTGATAAAAACACAGCTTTAGCCAATCAATATAAAAGCAAGCTGCTCAGCCAATATCCTCAATCAGAGGAAGCAAAATTTATCCAGAAAAAATAAGCTTTTTGCTTTAACAAAAAAGCCAGTGGATATCCACTGGCTTTTTTATGACCTAGATCAAATCATTATTTGATCTTGGCTTTTGATTTTAAATATTCAGTGTAATCTTCCAGGATCTGTTGTCCACGGAACTGCTGGTACAGTTTATTCAACTCTTGTACCTGTTCTGCTGGCAAAGTACTGGCCACACTACTGTTTACATTTGAAACTGCCACGATCACCAATTCATTTGGTAATTTCGCAGTCGTAGCAGACCATAAACCTTCTTTCGCTGGTGCCGGAATACTGAAGGCAGCACGCTCAATCGGACGTTTTAAACCTTGAGAACGCGCAAAAGTACCTGCATTTTCAAAGTTTACCTGAGACTTGGCAACCACTTGCGCCGCTGGCTGGGTTTTAAAATCATTCAGGATGCTGGCAATTTTTGCTTGAGCTGCTTTATAGGCTTTCGCTTCGATCACTTTTGCTTTGACTTCAGCAGTCGCCTGCTCTAAAGGTTTAACACCGGCAGCATGATAGTTACGGACTTTGATCCAGATGGTATCGCCATTGGCCAGTTGAATATTTGAAGACGCGTTACGGTCACCATTCTTCACATCATCATTGAATAATTTTGCTTTAACACCTAGATCACTCAAATAAGGATTCTGAGTGGCTAAAGTCACGCCATTTGCAGATTCAATACGCGCACCCTTCACTTCCTCAGCCACAGCCTCTAGAGAATCATTACCGACCACCATTTCATTTAAGCTGTTCACGCTATCACTGAACTGATTCGCCAGTTTAGTTTTCTCGACTTCAGCCGTTAAACGTGCTTTTTCAGCTTCAAATGATGGCAATTTCAGCATTGGCGTTTCAGCTTCAATGATGTGATAACCATATTGAGTTTTAACAGGTTTTGAAATTTCACCGCTTTTTAATGCATTCACTGCATTATCAAAATCAGCCGAGAATGCCCCTGGTGCATAAGCCTCAACCAAACCACCCTGCGTCTTGGACGTTGGATCATCCGAGAACTGTGCAGCCGCATCTGCAAAGCTCATACCCGACTGAATTTTTGCATAAACGTCATTGGCAAGCTTCTGCGCTGCCGCATCGTCACGCGCATCCGTGGTAATCAGAATATGTTTAACCTGAGGTTTAACTGCTTTTTTCTTCTCATCGATAAAAGCGTTATAGGCTTGTTGTAAATCAGCTTCAGTCACCGCAAGATTTGCCTTAGGCAACAATTCCGGGGTTAATACCACATAATCGACATCAACACTGGCTACTTGCTTAAATTCATTCTTATGCTTGTTGTAGTAATCAGCGATCTCCTGATTTGAAGCCGTTACGCCTTTTTTATAGTCATCCAGCTTAATACTCGCCAAATGCAAAGTACGCTGTTCAGTCTGTAAATTCGCTAATTGCTGTACATCGGATTTACTGACCAAAGCATAATCCATCAACGAGGTTGAAATCATTTTCAGCGCATGATCCTGGCGTAAGCTGCTGATCAAGGCCTGATTGGTCATCCCTACAGAACGTAAGTAGTTTTCATATAAAGTTTGAGAAAATTTGCCATTTTCCTGAAAACTCGGTTGTTGTGCCAACATTTGCTCAAGTTGCACATCACTGAGTGTCATTCCCAGCTTTTCAGCTTGCTGTTGTAACAATGAACGGGCCACCAAGGCGTCGAGTGCTTTCTCTTGAATCACAGGCAAATTCAAAAGTGATTCATCACCTTTCACCAGTGATAAATATTGGTCTTTATAGTTTTTGGTTGCACTTTCTAATTCTTTATTAGAAATATCTTGACCGTTTACTGATTTTGCAACGTCTGCTTTATTGCTACCACTAAAATACCCTTCTATACCGACAAGTGCTAAAGGAGTCAAAAACAAAACTAACAGGACTTTGCCAAGCCAACCCTTAATGAGAGTACGAAACGATTCCATAAGAATTCCAATATTTTATTTCGGGGCAATTTTAACTGAAAAACAAAAGTGAATGAATGCAGAATAAGGATCAAATTAACTTTTTCATTCAATAAATAAAAAACGCACCCAAAATGGTGCGTTTATTGATTTAAAAAGATTACGCAACTGAATCTTTTAAACCCTTACCAGCTTTGAAGCTAGGTACTTTACTTGCTTTGATTTGTAACTCTTCACCCGTTTTAGGATTACGACCAGTACGAGCAGCACGTTCTTTAACGCTGAAAGTACCGAACCCAACTAAAGTAACCGTATCACCCTTTTTAAGTGCTTCAGTGATTGATGCAATTGTCGCATCGAGTGCCTTACCAGCATCCGATTTTGACACGCCCCCTTTTTCAGCAATCGCATCAATTAATTCTGATTTATTCATGATAAAAAATATCCTCTTAATATCGTTTGTTAAGATCCAAGGCTATAGTTTAAAAGGCCATGACGCCTTTATAGCAATGCTTTGGGGGATAACGCAATACTAGAAAGGCCTTTTAATTAAAATAAATACTGAAATACGACATAAACAGACGAGTTACCTGCATTTTTTTTACTTTTTATTCAATTTGGCCTTCAATTGGTTATTTTCTTCGATTAAGGCATCGACCTTGATATGCAGCTGTACAAGCAACTGTTCGATATGCTGCAAATCCTTAGGTGTCACCAGTCCAATCCGGTTAAGCGAATGATTCACACTGGTATCTAAAATCTTTTCAACCTTGTCTTTGGTATCCGTTACCGATTCTTTGGCCTTTTCGGTGACTTTGCCTACCGTGTTATCGGCGAAATCGACGGTTTTTGATTCTAATTCTTCCCCCACCTTGACCAGCGAGTCAAACAACTTGTTGCCTTCTTCTTCCGCACGCGAAAAAGCACCGAGACCAGCAAGCCAAATCTGTTGTGTATATTTTTTGAAATCTAACGCAGATTTTTTAGAACTCTTTGATTTTGGCTTAGTTTTTACCTCAGCTTCTTCATTAGGATTTTCTATATTTGAGTTATCCATTGACCCTTACTCCTAAGCACTTTACAAACAGTATGTCGTATTTAACCATAAAAATGTTTTTATAATATCAAAGTTAGGACTTGATCGTTTTAAAAAACTGTTCTACAAAGCAAGAAAGTCCTGTAAATTATTTTTAACAATTGAGTAAGGATACTCAGGTTTACGGACATTCTGTTTTTATTGATTGATTAACCAGGAAAACCAGACCTATGAATGATACGCAACAAAGACATAAACATCCGCATTTGTTGCTCAATATTGTCATCATTGTTTTAGAGACTTTTTTCTCTTTTATCCTGACTCATGATGCAGGATTGCGTCTGCACGCCAAAAAGTTAATCGATCAAAAAATCACAATCCGGATTAATAGCTACATTCCGTTCTTCGACTTTTATATCCAGTTTACCGAAAAAGGTCTGTTGTTTGATATGAAGGCACTAGATCGCAATATTGATCTGGAGATTAATAGCACATTGATCGACCTGATCAAGATTTTTGTGTTTAACAATCAGCGTAGCATTGCCAATATGCGTATTCTCGGTGATGCCACGCATGCTGAAGAATTTCTGGATGTCCTCCCGCATCTTACCCTATCCAGTATTCTGGCAAACTGGAAACAATGGTTTAGTGATGAGGCTGAAGCGGTTGCTTCACAACAACGCATCGCTCCGCTACTGGATAAAATCGATCAGCAGCGTTCGGAAATCAACACCTTGCTGGTTGAAGTCAAGCAGTACCAAAACCGCATTCAACGCCTGCAAAAACGTCAACGCCTGATCAATATTAGCTTTGCTGTTTTAAGCTTTATTTTCATCGCCTTTTTTGTTTATAATACGTGGATACAATAATTCCAATATATTTCACTTTTCACGCTCAGAATGGCAATTTAAAACTTGACTATTTTAGTCGGAATTCATAAAATTTAAACATCTAGTCTAACCATGTGTACCGAATCATGCGTCTTACAACTCGCGGTCGTTACGCAGTGACTGCTCTACTTGATTTAGCTTTGCAGCCAACTGAACAAACGATCACGCTTGCGGAAATAGCAGCACGCCAATCCATCTCAGTCGCTTATTTAGAACAGTTATTCGCGAAACTCAAGCGTCATGGGTTAGTTTCAAGTGTACGCGGTGCAAATGGTGGTTATCACCTGGCGCGCAATGCAAGTGAAATTACTGTGCTAGAAATCATCGAAGCTGTAAATGAAACTGTTGATGCAACGCGTTGTGACCATAAGGGTAATTGCCAGAATGGTGCAATGTGTTTGACTCATGACTTATGGCAAGAACTCTCCCACCATATTGCCGATTATCTTGCAAAAATCACCCTTGCTGATTTGATTGCGCGTGACAACGTTCAAACCGTTGCATTACGCCAGAATTCACCAAGTTTAGATTCAGCCCTTCTATCGGTTACAGGTATTTGACATGAAACGTCCAATTTATCTTGATTACGCAGCAACCACGCCCGTACTGCCAGAAGTTGCAGAACGCATGATGGAATGTTTAACGTTCGAGGGTACTTTTGGTAACCCTGCGTCACGTTCACATGCCTATGGTTGGCAAGCCGAAGAAAAAGCTGAATATGCGCGTGAGCAAGTTGCCAATCTTATTAAAGCAGATCCACGCGAAATCGTTTGGACTTCTGGCGCAACCGAATCTGACAACCTGGCATTAAAAGGGATTGCTCAGTTCTACGGTTCAAAAGGCAAACACATCATTACAAGTAAAATCGAACATAAAGCAGTGTTGGATCCTTGCCGTGAGCTTGAAGAACAAGGTTTCGAAATTACTTATTTAGAACCAGAACCGCGTACAGGGTTAATTACCCCAGAAATGGTTCAGGCGGCTTTACGTCCAGATACGATTCTTGTTTCACTGATGATGGTGAACAACGAAATCGGTACCGTGACGGATGTGGCTGCAATTGGTGAATTGACACGTGCGAACAAAACATTCTTCCACGTCGATGCAGCTCAAGCCGCTGGTAAAGTTGAAATTGATCTTTCAACCATGAAAATTGATTTGATGAGCTTCTCTGGTCATAAAGTCTATGGCCCGAAAGGTATCGGTGCCCTTTACGTTCGCCGTAGCCCACGTGTTCGCTTAAAAGCGCAAATGCACGGTGGCGGTCATGAACGTGGTATGCGTTCTGGTACTTTAGCGACGCATCAGATTGTTGGTATGGGCGAAGCTTTTGAAATTGCTGGCAAAACCATGCAAGCAGAACAAGAGCGTATTCGCAAGTTACGCGACAAACTTTGGAATGGCTTACAAGACCTTGAACAAGTGTTCTTGAATGGTCACCCAACACAAAACGTTGCTAACTATCTAAATGTCAGCTTCAACTTCGTTGAAGGTGAGTCACTGATGATGGCACTAAAAGATGCAGCTGTTTCAAGTGGTTCTGCATGTACCTCTGCAACTTTAGAGCCGTCATATGTATTACGTGCTTTAGGTTTATCTGACGAGTTAGCACATAGCTCAATCCGTTTCAGTTTCGGTAAATACACCACTGAAGCAGATATTGACTACGTGTTAACCATTACCAAAGCTGCTGTTGAGAAATTACGTGAACTTTCTCCGCTTTGGGATATGTACAAAGAAGGTATCGACCTTTCAACAGTTGAATGGGCTGAACACTAATTCATAAGGTGCTCAATAGAGCATCTCATTGAAAAGTATGTTTTAACCCTCATATTAATATTAGGCTGACCCCGAGGTTTGGAGAAGCGACATGGCTTATAGCGAAAAGGTAATTGATCATTACGAAAACCCTCGTAATGTTGGTGTTTTAGACAAGAATGCTGAAAATGTAGGTACAGGCATGGTCGGTGCACCTGCGTGTGGCGACGTAATGCGTTTACAAATTCAAGTCGATGACAATGGCGTAATTGAAGAAGCTCGCTTCAAGACTTATGGCTGTGGTTCTGCAATCGCATCAAGTTCACTGGTAACCGAATGGTTAAAAGGTAAAACCCTTGATGAAGCTCAAGCCATCAAAAACATTGATATCGCAACTGAGCTTGCACTTCCACCAGTAAAAGTACACTGCTCTGTCTTGGCTGAAGATGCAATCAAAGCTGCGATTGAAGACTATCGCGGTAAGAAAGCGAAAGCTTAATTGATGACCGAAATAACATTGGAGTTTTCATGATCCATTTAACTGAAAATGCTGCGACTCACATCAGCAATTACCTGCAAAACCGAGGTAAGGGTGAAGGCATTCGTATTGGTGTGAAAACTTCGGGTTGTTCTGGATTGGCTTATGTACTTGAGTTTGTCGATGACATCGACACACACGACCAAGTATTTGAACAACTCGGCGTTAAAGTCTTTGTAGACCCGAAAAGCCTGGTTTATCTCAATGGTTTAGAGATGGACTATGTTAAGAATGGTCTTAATGAAGGCTTTGAGTTTAACAACCCAAACCAAAAAGGTGAATGTGGTTGCGGTGAGTCATTCACTGTTTAACCCCAACCACTACTCTCTTTCTTTTCGTCAAAACAGTGTGTTCCGCACTGTTTTAACGTATTTATCAATAGCGGAATTCATCTCCCATGAATCATTTTGAGTTGTTCCAATTACCAGAAGCACTCGATATAGATTTAGCAGCTTTAAAAAAACAGTTTTTAAGTTTGCAACAGCAATATCACCCGGATAAAGCCAGCGACAAAGATCAGGCGCTGATCAAGTCAAGCGAAATCAATCAGGCTTATAAAGTATTGTCACTGGTTGATAGTCGTGCTGCCTATCTGCTCGCCCTGAAAAAACAAGATCATCATCTTGATCAGTCCATCAACGATTTTGAGTTTTTGCAATCTGCACTCGAAATGCGCGAGCAACTGGATGAAGCGACCTCAACCGAGCAGCTTCATACGCTAAAAGTTGAAATTCAGCAATGGATTGATAGTTTAGTCCGCGAATTCAAAATCGATTATGCGGATGAAGACTGGGCTGAGGCACGTGATACTGTTCGTAAGCTACGCTTTTTCCAACGTGTCATGAATGATATTGATAAAGCTGAAGATCGTATGCTGGACGAAGAAGATAGCTTCGATCTAGACGATGATTTTTAATCCGCTGTTACCGATTATTTTCAAGGGATACCGTACGCATGGCGCTTTTGCAAATTGCTGAACCAGGTCAATCTACCGCACCACACGAACATCGTATTGCGATCGGGATCGACTTAGGGACAACCCACTCTTTAGTGGCGACAGTGCTATCGGGAAAACCGAAAGTTCTACATGATGACCAAGATCGGGTTCTACTTCCCTCTATTGTTCATTACGCGAAAGATTTGACAACGTTTGGTTATGAAGCCAAACCGTTTATGATGACCGACCCCAAAAATACAGTTGTTTCAGTGAAACGCTTTATGGGTCGTTCACAGGCTGATATTAAATTCCAGCATCCCTATACCCTTGTTGGCGCAGAAAATGAAATGCCAGCATTTGAAACGGCTGCTGGACGTAAAACCCCGGTCGAAATTTCTGCCGAGATCTTAAAACAATTAAAAGATCGTGCTGAAGCAAGCCTGAATAATCCTGTCAATGGTGCAGTGATTACCGTTCCTGCTTATTTCGATGAAGCACAACGTCAGGCAACACGTGATGCAGCCCAGCTTGCCGGACTCAATGTTTTGCGTTTGTTGAATGAACCCACTGCTGCTGCGGTGGCATATGGTCTGGATCAAGAGACCAATCTTAGTACAGACCGCAACTATGTGATTTACGACCTTGGCGGCGGTACGTTTGACGTTTCAATCCTGCGTTTCTCCCAAGGTGTATTTGAAGTCCTTGCTACAGGTGGACATACTGCACTGGGTGGAGATGACCTTGATCGTTTAATCGTAAAATGGGCTAAAAAGCAGCTCAATATCGAAACATTAAGCGATGAAGAATATGCGGTATTCGTTATTGCAGCACGTCAAGCCAAAGAACATTTAACCGATCACGAATCGGCCGAATTAAAATTACTGGATGATCGCTTAACACTCGACCGCCCGACCTTTGAATCGATTATTCAAGTCGCACTCGACAAAACCATGAGTGTCTGCAAACGCGTATTACGTGATGCCAAACTTGAACTCGATGACATTGAGCATGTGGTTCTTGTGGGCGGTTCAACACGTTCTTATGCTGTACAAAAAGCAGTACGTGAGCTATTTGAACGTGAACCGCTATGTACCATTAACCCGGATGAAGTGGTTGCAATTGGCGCATCAATTACCGCCAACCAGCTCATCGGCAATAGCCAAGATGGTTCATTATTGCTTGATGTGACTCCACTCTCTCTTGGTTTAGAGACCATGGGTGGCTTAGTTGAACGCCTAGTTTCACGTAATACCGCCATTCCGGTTGCACGCCGTCAAGAATTTACCACTTATCAAGATGGCCAAACTGCCATGTTGATCCATGTGGTTCAAGGTGAACGTGATCTGGTTGAGCATTGCCGTTCCTTAGGTCGTTTTGTCTTACATGGCATTCCACCAATGACTGCGGGTCAAGCACGTATTGAAGTGACATTCCAGGTCGATGCCGATGGCTTACTCACTGTCTCTGCGAAAGAAACCACCTCTGGTGTGCAAGCGAAAATCGATATCAAACCGTCGTATGGTTTATCCGCTTCAGATACCGAACGTTTACTGGTAGAAGGTTTCCAGCATGCGGAGGAAGATAAACAGCTTCGCCACTTGCAAGAAACCAAAGTTGAAGCACAACGTGAGCTAGAAGCCTTAGAGCAAGCCTTGAAAGCAGATACCGATCTACTTTCCCAACAACAGGCGCGCGACTTGATTCTTGCCGCTGAAGCGTTAAAAGCCCGTCTTAAAACCGATGAGCTTGCAGCGATTGAACATGCAGTTCAGCAACTTAAAATTCACAGCGATGCCTTTGCTGCGCTTCGCATGAACCGACATATTGACCATGCCTTAAAAGGTACGAAACTTGAAGATTGGTCAAACTCAAACTAAAGGTATAGGTGATCAATATGCCACGTATTAAAGTTCTTCCTCATGCACAAATTTGCCCTGAAGGTGCAGAATTTGAAGTCGAACAAAACGCCAATTTATGCCAGAGTTTATTAAAAAATGGCATTAAAATTGAACATGCTTGTGATATGTCTGCAGCATGCACTACCTGTCACGTGGTGGTGCGTAAAGGCTTTGACAGCCTTGAAGAAATGAATGATATTGAAGCAGACTTGCTGGATCGTGCCTGGGGCTTAGAGCCTGACTCACGCCTGTCTTGTCAGGTTGAAATTGTGGATGAAGATTTAGAAATCGAGATTCCTAAATACACCATTAACCATGCTTCAGAAAATCATTAAGATCAAGTCATGATTCAAGCTATAGAAAAGCTAGAGTAAATCTCTAGCTTTTTTTATGATTAAACAAAAATTAAAGAACGATGCGCAGCGACGCCTGCCAGAGTACCATCACCAACAGCAAGTGATACCGAACCACCCAAGCGCGCCACATCACCACAGGCAAAAATTCCTGCAAGCGAAGTTTCCTTCATGGCATTGGTTTTAATCACCTCACCCATGGCACTCTGTTCCATCTCACAGCCCAGCTTAAAAATCCAGTCCTGAGCAATACTACATTTGGTCGTTGCAAAAATGCCCTCTAGCTGAATAACAGCGCCATCTGCAAGTAAGACATCGCTCTGCCCTATAATTTTCTGAATCAGTCGCTGCTCAATGACAACGCCACGAGCCTTTAATTGCTCAAGCAATTCATCAGCCAACGGATAGTCGTTTATAAACAGAGTGGTTTCGCCCCAGTCTGGGAGCATCATTGCCAAATGAGCAGCATGTTCTGAGCTGGCAATAATGCCAATTTTTCCTTGATTCAACTCATAACCATGACAATAAGGACAATGGAAGACTGACTTGCCCCAGCGTTCTGCCAAACCTGCAATATCAGGCAATTGATCTGTAATACCAGTAGCAATAATTAGACGCTTGGCCGTAATTGAATGTGTTGCATCAACACATACCGCAAAACCCTCTTCAATTTTTTCTACGCGCTCTACACTGCCATTCTGCCAATCCACAGTTTCATAAGCCAAAACTTGCTGCTTCGCAATTTGCGCAATTTCACTTGCCTGCGTTCCATCCTGAGTTAAAAAACCATGGGAATACTCGGCAAAGCGATTTCTGCGCTTTCCAGCATCAATAATCAACACTTTTTTGCGTGCTCTCGCCAATGGCATTGCTGCAGCCAAGCCTGCATAACTTCCACCAATAATCGCAACATCATATTGCATAGAATTCACCACCCATATGTAACTTTTAAAGTTACATTAATGCTTTTTATTTTAATTTGCAACTTTTGATGTTACATTTAAATCATTCGCTTATTTCGTTTGGATTGATTAGATGCGTACTGACAGTAAACTCTCCCGAATGCTGCATGTGCTTTTACATATGGCCAGACAACAGAAGACTTTTACCTCTGAAGAAATTGCGCAAATGCTATCAACCAATCCTGTCGTGGTCAGACGGACGATGTCAGGTTTAAAAAAAGCAGGATTTGTCCACTCAGAAAAAGGCGCTGGTGGTGGTTGGCAGCTAACTGGAGAATTAGAAAAAATTACCTTGTGGGATATTTATCAAGCTGTGGGTGAACCCACTATTTTTGCAATCGGTAATGAAAGAGAGAATCCAGAGTGCTTAGTTGAGCGTGTGGTAAACGCCGCTTTAGATCAGGCCATTCAGGATGCACAGTACATTTTAACCCGACAGCTAAAATCCACCACGCTGGCAGCACTCGCTTTAGAATTTGATCATTTATATGCGATGCATGAACATCAGAATAGTCATACTCAACATTGAGTATTGAATTGTCTATCTCACTTCATCATCTAAAGTGAGTTTAGGGATGCCCTGCGCATTGGTAATTTTTTGCTGGGTTTTGATACGCTGCACCATGTTTTCCAGAATCTCGACCAGTTCCGGATATTCATAGTTTTGTACTTCTTCCAGATTGAGCACCAAATGGAAGCCTTTATAATCGAAATCAAACCATTGTTGCGTATCAGATTTCTTGCCAGTGAATTTTTCCATCACCTGCCAGGTTTTCACTGGACCTTGAATGCCTTTTAAATAGATCGGCACTTTTGGCACACATAAAAACTCGTTTTTAATCAGTTGATGAGTGTCATCGGCAATCAGGATTTCATCCACCTCGGCAGCAGACTGCAAACGTGCAGCCAAATTCACATCACGTCCGACAATGGTATAGGCCATACGATGTGAAGCGCCATAGTTGCCAACGTGGCAATAACCGGTACTGATCCCCATGCGGATATGTAAGGCCGGATAGCCCATTTTCTTCCAGCGTTCACGTAACAATTTCATTTGTTGACGCATCGCAATTGCCATTTCCACACAAGATTTTGCATCTTGTTCAACGCCTTGTGAGTTGGGATCACCAAAGAAAATAAGAATCGCATCGCCCATAAACTTATCGACGGTTGCTTCATATTGCTTGGCAATCTCGGTCATATGACTCAAATAATCATTGAGCAAGAAGGCTAAATCATCTGGAATCAACGTTTCAGAAAGTTCAGTAAATCCCTGAATATCGGAGAAGAAAATCGTTAGTTTTTTACGCTTGTATTCGATTTTGGCTTCCGCTTCACCACGCATAATAGATTGCCATAATTGCAGTGGTGCATAACGGCTCAGCTGATTGGCAAATGCAATATAGCGTGTCATCTGATTGTGGTAGTGCTGACGCTGTTGACCTAAAATATTCAGGCGGCGGTGCTGGTAATAGTTACCGATCACGATAAACATCATCAAGCCGAGCAGACTCACGACAGTCAGTTCAGGATTGGTCGGTTCAAAATACTCTTCAGTCCCAAAAATGACATAGGTACTAAAATAAAAAGTCATTACCCCAATCAAACCGATCAGACATGAGACGGGCAAGGAAATCTTATTGTTCAGCCCTACATAGAGCAATGCAAACAAAATGGTAAATGTAGGAACCAGACTTAAATGTAATGCAGCAAGAACCAGCGCAATAAGGATGGCTTCATTGGCAAATAGAACGTTTTTTTCTATTTTTTTATCAAATTTATATTGCAGCCATTTTTCCAAACGCGGGCAAAACAGAAAATAGGCCAATAATAATGGAAGGAGATAGAGTTGGTAGCTAGCACTGGTAGAGGTAAATGTATAAATTACCAGAATCAGTGACAGAATCGAGTATCCCATCAAACGATGGAAATAAGCGAACTGTCTAGGTTCTTTATCAATTAACCTATCTAGTGGCACTCTGTCCTCCTTTCTTATTATAGAATACTGTTTTTATTCTATTTTCTGGATCAGTCCATACGCCAGTCAAATGGCATATCACCCTGACCACGTAACGCAAGCATCAGTGTTTGACGCATGTGCGCGAGTACATCGTTACTATAAGGTACTGCTGGTGTGCCCCAGACAGGTTTCGGCCATGCCACATCGTTTTGATAACGCACCACATGATGAAAATGAAGCTGAGGAACAACGTTCCCTAATGCCGCAACATTCATCTTGTCTGCACGGAACACACGTGAAAGCTGGCTTGATAACCAACTTGATTCACGTAGAAATTGTTCTTGGTCTGCCTGGCTGAGTTCATATAATTCTGTAACACCTGGTACACGCGGTACAAGGATCAGCCAAGGAAATTGCATATCATTCATTAAACGACATGTTGAAAGCGGAAAGTCGCCTACAAAAAATGTATCTTGAGCAAGTTGTGGATGCAAACTAAACATATCTTTATAAATGATGCAGAATAATGATGATCAATACTATCACATCAGTTTTGATGTGAATATTCTTAGTCACCCGTTTGATTACAAATAACAATGATTTTCCTCATTTATTGCAGCAACATCTGACCAAAAACATGTCGCGATCTTGCAAACAACCAAACTTGCTCATTTAACACTCAACGATCATTTTTCAAGATACTAATTCAACTCGCTCACCAGCTTGTTGAGCAGGTCAATAATGAACTGGATTCGCTTGTCATACTCAGCCAGTTGCACCATGACTTTCAAGCGTTGCCCGCCTTCCATCCGGTAATACGTCGGCTGCTTCTGCATCAGTTGAATGATACTGATCGCCTGCACAGGTGTGTCTGGAGAAAACTCGATATAACCGCCATTGCTGTTGATATCAATTTTGGTAATACCCAGTTGTTCTGCCTTTAAACGCAACTGATGAACACTAAATAGCTGTTTCACCGGTTGTGGCGGTATCCCAAAACGGTCAATCAGCTCCATACGAATATTGTCGAGCTTCTCCAGACTATCGGTATTACTAATGCGCTTATAGAACAATAGGCGCTGATGTACATCACCCAGATAATCATCAGGAATCAACGCTGGCATATGTAAATTAATTTCAGCCGTCAATGAAAGTGGAGCATCGAAGTTCGGGGTTTTACCCTTCTGGATTGCTTTGGTCGCTTTCTCAAGCATTTCCATATACAGGCTATAACCGATCGCCTGCATCGAACCGCTTTGCTGCTCACCGAGCAGCTCACCCGCCCCACGAATTTCCAGATCTTCGGTTGCCAGCATAAAGCCCGCACCCAGCGTTGAAGCACGTTGAATGGCATCCAGACGTTTCTCTGCATCCCCTTTCAGATGCTTGATGGATGGCACCAGCAAATAGGCATAGGCCTGATGATGTGAACGCCCGACACGACCACGCAACTGGTGTAATTGTGCAAGGCCGAGTTTATCTGCACGTTCGATAATAATGGTATTGGCATTCGGCACATCAATACCGGTCTCGATAATGGTCGAGCACACCAATACGTTATATTCCTTGTGGTAGAACTGTTGCATTACCTGCTCAAGTTCACGTTCACGCATTTGTCCATGCGCCACCGCAACACGTGCTTCAGGCACCAGATGACGGATATTTTCGGCTGTCCGTTCGATGGTATCCACTTCATTGTGTAGGAAGTACACCTGCCCACCACGCAACAATTCACGCAGAATCGCTTCTTTTACCGAATCATCGGTATGTTCCTGAACAAAGGTTTTCACCGCTAAACGACGTGCGGGCGGCGTAGCAATAATCGAGAGATCACGCATGCCAGAGAAAGCCATATTCAAGGTACGCGGAATTGGTGTCGCTGTGAGTGTCAGCATATCCACATCGGCACGTAGCGCCTTGATCCGTTCTTTGTCACGCACACCAAAACGATGCTCTTCATCCACAATCATCAGGCCAAGATTCTTAAATTGCACATTTTCTTGCAAGATTTTATGTGTGCCGACCACGATATCGACCTTACCGTCGGCCAAATCTTCAATAATTTTTAAATGGGCTTTGTTACTACCAAATCGAGAAAGTACCTCGATGCGCACTGCCGTATCGGCAAAACGGTCTTTAAAGGATTCATAATGCTGTTGCGCCAGTAAGGTGGTTGGCACCAATACCGCCACCTGTTTATTGTTCTGTACCGCCACAAATGCTGCACGCATCGCCACTTCGGTCTTACCAAAACCAACATCACCACAGACCAGACGATCCATCGGTTTGGGCAGCTGCATATCATGAATAGTCGCTTCAATGGCATTGGCCTGATCAAGCGTTTCCTCATAAGCAAAGCCGCTGGCAAATTGCATATAGCCAGTATGGTCCAGTTCAAAGGCAAAGCCGGGTTTGGATTGACGACGCGCCTGAATGTGCAGCAGTTCAGCCGCCACATCATGAATCTGCTCCAAAGCCTTACGTTTCGCTTTGCTCCAGGTATCTGTACCCAGCTTGTGCAACGGGGCCAGATCCGGATCCCCGCCACTATAACGGCTGATCAGATGTAAATTGGTGACAGGAACGTAAACTTTTGCACCATCAGCATAATCTAGCTGTAAAAATTCATGATCCTGCTCATCAATTTCCAGCGTCACCAAGCCCGCATAACGTCCGACCCCATGATCGATATGCACCACAGGCGCACCAATGCTTAGCTCGGTTAAACTACGAATTAAAAATTCTTCTGAAACTTCCTGCTGACGCTTACGACGGCGCTGCACCACCCGATGTTCATATAGCTGATTTTCTGAAATGACCGATAACTGATCTGTAAGCAACAAACCACGATCTAAAGGGGCACTGGTAATGGCGACCGTTAATTTATCTTTCTGAAACTGGGCAAAACTCTCTACATTCTGAATTTCGCCTAACACAGAACGTAGCGCATCTTTTAAGGTTTCACGACGACCCGCACTTTCTGCCACCAATAGCACAGGATGTTTAGCCTGATCGATATACTGTTTAACTGCGTCGAAAGGTTGTGGCTTTTTCGGATCAACCGGCAATTTTGGCGGTTGATCAGCAGCCAGATTTAGCACACCGGCTTTTGCTTCAAAGCTATCCGCCGATGCCACAATTCTCGGAAACTGATTGAGTGCCTGCAATACATGATTCGGCATCAAGAACAGTTCTTCAGGTGGCAAAATCGGTTGGTCAATATTATGGCGACGATCTTCATAGCGACGCATCACTTCTTTCCAGAAAGTGATTAACTCATCTTCAATTTCATTATTTGTAATGACAACGCAATGCTTTGGTAAGTATGTCGTGAACATACTTTGCGCTTCCATCACCTTTTTATCAAAGAATAATGGTAGGTAAAACTCTAATCCAGGGGTCGAAATACCTTCAAGTACATCCTGATAAATTGGATTTTTCTTTGGATTTGCCGTTGGAAAACTTTCTGCATAACGGTCTCTGAAAGTAGAACGCCCTTCTTTTAAAGGAAATTCTTTCGCAGGTAACACCGTGAAGTTTTTTAATGATTCTGTAGTACGCTGTGTTTCTGGATCAAAGAATTTTAAGCTTTCAATTTCATCATCAAACAAGTCAATCCGAATCGGTTGATCTTGTCCAGAAGCAAAAATATCCATGATACTACCGCGAACAGCAAACTCGCCGTGATCATATACCGTATCCACCAGACGATAACCCGCTTGTACCAACTGCTTTTTTTGTACTTCTAAATCGAGCTTTTGCCCAACCTTAATATCAAAGTGTTCACCCACCACCCATGAATATGGCGCTACACGCTGTGCCAAAGTACTGGCAGAAATCAATAAAATGCCCTTTTGCGGCATATGCGACAAAATCGCTAGACGCTCAGATACAATATCCTGATGCGGAGATAAACGGTCATACGGCAAAATTTCCCAATCCGGAAATATCGTCGGCTTAATCCCATAAAACTCGAGTTCACTTTCCAACTGGGCAAGATGTTGGTTATTTCGAGCCACAATCATATAGAGATTAGAGCTTTGGGTTGCGATTTCTTTGAATAATAATGCAGCCGATGATCCCAGCAAGGAACCGATCCAGCGTTTCTCGCCCGCTTTAAATTGTTGTAGGTTTAATTGAGAGATTTCTTGTTGGAACATAGAGAAAATCATGCAATCTAAAAAGATAAGTCCCCTATTTTAGCATGATGTTTTTTGTGAATAGGAATTTTTTGGCTGATCCTGAATGCAAAATTATCTTTATAAAAGATCACATCGATTTTCAAGAAAGTATCGATGTTACCTAAAAATCGGATTTGATAACCAATCTTTAATGTTCTGAATTTGCTTTTCTACTTCGATAAGAAGATGAGGATTATCTTCAAGTGTCCATGTTTCATCCACCAGTCGCATGCATTATATAAGTTACCCATCCATGTTGGATAATATGCGATGTTTACAGGAAGATTTCTTGCTGCTCCCATAAAACCGATTTCGATATTATTAAAAATTCGACATAAATCAAAAGGACTTATCTGACCATTTTGGTAATGCTCTAAAAGCTTAAGGAAATAACGAGCTGTTAGAACTTCAGCTTCAACGGAGTCAGCTGAAAAGCTGGGATCTGTTGCTTGTATCAATTGAAGTAGTAAAGACGCCTGATTAACTGCGCTATCAAGTAGTTCAAAAAATTCGATCTCCATAATTTCATTGTTTTCTATGTATTCATTGATTTTTTTTAAGATGATTTCTTTTGAATAATCACCATAATAAATTTCAACAAAAAGCGCTTTAAAAGTCATAAAGTCCCTACTTTTCCATCTAAAACAAGATCAGATCATCTCTTCGGTTTAGAGATTTTTATATTCATGTGAAACCGTAATTTTGATCGCTTTAAAAGCATTTAACTTACTTAGACTATTTTTTATCATATTATTAGATAAATTACAGACAATAAAAAAAGCACCTTTCATCAAATGATGAAAAGTGCTTCATTTTTAGTCTTTATTATAAATTATGATGCCAGTTTGGCATTCGGAAAGAAACGTCCTTCAATCATGTCATAGCACCACTGGAAGATGAAGGTATATACCAGAATACACATGGTCAAACCAAAGTCCAGAATGATGGCTTCAATGATGGTCATTTTCATCAAATAGGCAATGATTGGAATTGTTGCAAGCATCAAGCCGCCTTCAAATCCAATCGCATGCAGAATACGGACAGGGATTGTTCTTTCCCATTGATACTTCTGCTCTACTTTTTCGAAGTAATGGTTAAAAATCATATTCCAGAATACTGAAATCACCGCCATGATCGTACCTAGAATACCTGTTACTTCGAGTGGCATACTGAAAATAAAACTTAACGCAATCGCGATGATGACCAATAAAATCACTTCATAGCTGATCGCATGAACGAGTCTTCTTTTGGAAATCAACATTTTTGTAACACTCTCTTGTTTGGATAGTGGCTATTTTATTTTTATAATATTGATTAATCCAATCAGATTCTTTCAGTTTTTTTGACAAATGAATATTAATCAAGAACAACTTCTCATGTTTCAGACGGTCATCGAAACAGGTTCCTTTTCTGCCGCTGCCCGTAAATTAGGTAAAGTTCCTTCAGCGGTCAGTATGTCGATTGCCAATCTGGAAATCGATCTCGATCTGAAACTCTTTGAGCGGATCGGCCGCGAACCGACACCGACCGCAGAAGCATGGGTTTTATATGAAAAAACCCAGCAATTATTGATCGAAATGAATCAATGGAAACAACATGCCCATGCGCTAAGTACGGGACTGGAATCGACCTTAAATATAGTGGTGGTGTCGGAGCTGCTACATACCAACTGGACAGACTACATTACCCTGCTCGATCAACATTTTCCGAGCCTGTCATTGAATGTGGTTTCAGCACCGCAAGAGGATGCTCTGCAAATGTTGCTTGATCAAAGCGCTCAACTCGCCCTGATGTTTGAACGGGAGCAACTGGACAGTCGCGAACAGTTTGTTGAGCTAAAAAGAGAAGCGCTTGTTCCGGTCATTGCAAAAATTAATCCCTTGGCAGAACTGGACAAGGTTTCCTTTGAGCAAATGGTGCAGACCCGGCAAATTGTAGTGGCAAGTCGTGATAATACCATTCGACCTGAATTACTTTATTCCAAAGATTATTGGCGTACCGACAATCATCACTCTGCATGTATGATGATTGTGCGTAATCTGGGTTGGGGGGTTTTGCCTTTAGAGATGTTTAATGAAAACCCTGAATTGCGTAAAAAACTAAAAATTCTGGATCTGTATGATTTCACGCCTAAATTTGAATACTATGTCGATCTGGTCTGGAGCCGGGAAAGTGAACTGGGTGCAGCAGCAAGATTCCTGATTGATCATATCCGTAAACAACGTCAACACACCGGTAATAAAAGATAACCTTAAGGAATAACTCCGCCAACAAAAGCGATGCTTTGCTTTGCTCTGGATTATGTTATAAAAGAAATTACCAATAATATGTTTAAGTAAGAACGCTATATCAATGACTCAGAATGCCTTATACCAATTAAAAGATTTAACCACTGTTGTTGCCGATAGTAGTGACTTGGAAGCAATTGAGAAATTTCGTCCACTCGACGCAACAACCAACCCTTCACTGATCACGGCTGCCGCGGAATTGCCGGAAAGCCGTGCACTGATTGAAGATGCCTATACCCAAGCAAAACAGGAAGGCTATCAAAGCGACGAGTTAATCGAACGTACCATTGATATCTTGACCGTAAAATTCGGTGTGGAAATTTTAAAACTGATTGAAGGCCGGGTTTCAACTGAAGTAGATGCTTCTTTGTCTTATGATACCGACGCCACCATTGCCAAAGCACGCGAATTGTCTAAGCTGTATCAAGGTTATGGTATCGAGCAATCGCGTATCCTGATCAAGATTGCTTCAACATGGGAAGGTATTCAGGCGGCTAAAGTACTCGAAGCAGAAGGTATTCCGTGTAACCTTACCCTGCTGTTTGGTTTACATCAGGCACAAGCCTGTGCAGATGCAAAAGTTACCCTGATCTCACCTTTCGTGGGCCGTATTCTTGACTGGTATAAAAAAGCGGAAGGTGTTGAGCAATATCCAATTGCCAAAGATCCTGGCGTACTTTCAGTCAAGAAAATCTACAATTATTACAAACAGCAAGGCATTCAGACCCAAGTCATGGGTGCAAGCTTCCGCAGTACCGCTCAGGTATTAGGTCTGGCAGGTTGCGATTTACTGACGATTGCGCCAAATCTATTGGCTCAACTTGAACAGGATCAGCAAAAGGTTGAAGCCCAATTGAGCGTTGAATCAGCCCAGCAAGCTGAAAAAATTGAGCGTCCAGCGCAAACCAAAGAAAGCTTTAAGGCTGAACTTGAGCAGGATTTGATGGCATTCCAGTTACTGCAAGGCGGTATCGATGGCTTTATCAAGGCCCGTGATCAACTGAGTTTATTGCTGCGTCAATCTTTTGGAATTGATGCTGAAATCAAGCCATAATTAGTCGAATTTTCACCCATAAAAACCGATTTTTGCTATATTAGCGAAAATCGGTTTTTTAATGAGTTTTCATCGTGTTCGGTATAACAGATTTAACCACTTATATAATTGGGACAATCTTAATTGTGTTATTACCGGGTCCCAACTCATTATATGTGATGTCGGTCGCCTCGCGTTATGGCATCCGTACTGGCTATGCGGCAGCCTGTGGTGTCTTTACCGGTGATTTTATTTTAATTCTCTGTACCGTTCTGGGCGCAGCTTCCTTATTAAAAGCCTTTCCGATCCTGTTTGTGATTTTAAAAATTACTGGAGCGGCTTATCTGGCCTATTTGGGTTTTAAATTGTTACAAGGTGCTTACCAGACATGGAACAAGCCGCCGCATCATGCTGAACTGGCAGCTTTACCCAATTTAGACCAGATCCATCCCTACCGTACCGCGTTAAGCATTAGCCTGCTTAACCCGAAAGCAATCTTGTTTTTCCTGTCCTTCTTTGTTCAGTTTGTTGAGCCAAGTTATGCCTATCCAGCTTTAAGCTTTTTAATTCTGGCGATCATTCTGCAACTGGTCAGTTTCAGTTATCTGACGGCATTAATTTTTTCAGGTATTAAACTGGCAAATTTCTTTAAACATAATTATAAAATTGCAGCCGCGGGTATTTTTATGGTCGGTATTCTCTTCTTTGGTTTTGGCTTAAGACTGGCAACCTCAACCCTGTCTTAACCGATTTAGTCTGATCTCTATTCGGCTTCCAAGACAAAACATATTTAAATCGAAGTCCCATAACGCTGGTCATTATTCGAGATATTTCATTTAATTTGTCTCTAAAAATAAAAAAGCCCTCATCAGGATGAGGGCTCAACCAAGATTGTCTTGATGACTACTTTTCGTCTAAATCCTTTTGTGCCTCTTGGTCATTTAAAATTCTGGCCGCCTGCTTAGGACGAATCAACGGAGCAGTCGGACGTGGATGCGTATGGGTATATTGCAATCCGACACCTGCATATACATCATCAGCCGCAATTTCAGTTTCAAAACGCTCTTCGTCACGGTCACGAATTTCATCGGTAATCCGTTGTACTTCATCTTGCTCTACCCCTAACTCTTGCAAGATCACGCCACCAAACTTGATTGCAGACTCGAAGGTTTCGCGAATCATATAATCCACTTTCTGTTTCACGAGATAGAGCGAATGTTCACGGTCATAAGAGCGAACCAGTAACTTTGCCAATGGAAATTCATGTGTGACCAGTTCCACAATGCGGTTGGTGGTTTCCTTACTATCGACACACACCACGATCGCTTGTGCCGTGGCAGCACCAGAGGCATGCAAGATATCCAGACGGCAACCATCACCATAATAAATTTTAAAACCGAATTTCTCTGCGTTTTGTATCATGTCGATATCGTTATCAATAATGGTGACATCGACACCACGTGCCAGCAATAACTGACTGGTGACCTGACCAAAACGACCAAAACCAATCATTAAAATACTGCCAGTCAAACCTTCGGCAACCGTGACATTATCCAGATTAATCTGGTCTTTGCTTTCAGTGAAACGTTTAAACAGGATCCCCACAATCGGGGTCAGCACCATAGAAAGCACAACTATCGCGGTCAAATTAGACTTGACCGTGTTATCAATTACCTGAGCACTGACTGCAGCTGCAAACAGCACAAACGCAAACTCACCGCCTTGTGCCATCAGCAACGCACGATCTAAAGCTTCGGTATGCGGGCTTTTGCTTACACGCGCAACGATATAAATCATCAGCGCCTTGGCAAACATCATGGCGAGAACACCACTGATGATCAGTTGCCAGTTTTGTGCAACCACCGATAAATCAAGCGACATGCCGACGCCGAGGAAAAACAGGCCCAGCAATAATCCACGGAAAGGCTCAATATCGGCTTCAATCTGATGTCTAAAAGTAGATTCCGATAATAATACCCCTGCCAGGAAAGCCCCCATCGCCATAGACAGTCCGCTGACCTGCATCAACAAGGCTGCGCCTAAAACCACCAGAAGCGCAGCGGCTGTCATGACTTCACGGGCTTTTGCAGCAGCAAGCAACCTGAATAAAGGATTTAATAACCAGTAACCCGCAGCTATCAGTCCGGCAATGGCAATTAAACCGATACCGATACTTTCAAGACGTGTAGAGGTACTTTCCACCACATGATTTGGTGCCATAAAGGCGACAATGGCCAGTAAAGGAACAATCAGCAAGTCTTCAAATAATAAAATAGCGACAATCTTTTGCCCATGAGGCTGGGTAATATCGCCCCGATCTCCCAACAGTTGCATCACAATGGCAGTTGAAGTCAGTACAAATCCAGCAGCACCGATGAAAGCCACCTGCCAGCTAAAGCCAAACAGCAGTCCCACCCCGGTTAAAGCCAGACCGCACGCCACGATCTGTAAAGTGCCCAGACCAAAAATTTCCCGCCTTAAACTCCACAGATGGGAAGGCTGCATTTCTAGCCCGATCACAAACAGATACATCACGATCCCCAGTTCCGCAATATGCAGAATCGAGGCGGAATCATGAAAAAATGCGAACCCGAATGGCCCAATAATTAATCCGGCAATCAAATATCCTAGAACCGAACCTAACCCGATCCGCTTAAATATCGGGACGGCAACGACAGCGGCAGCCAGCAAAACCACTGGTGCAATTAAACTGATAGAATGTGCTTCTGAACTCATACTGTTCTCATTGTTATCATGTGCGTTTCATTTTAAATGAAACAATACAGGCCATATATATCATTTATAGGACAATGCATCCCAATTCGATGCTTTAGGGGAAGATTTTCCTGAACTTAATTGATGGTATTTTTGTCCCAAAAGGCCTGACGAACCTGCGGCATGGCATTTAGGTGGTTAATGATATGTTGCGCTTCTTCTGCTTCAATCGAGGTGGCAATCAGTGTCACTTCAATCTCGACCTCTTTTTCACCAAAGGGTGTGACCTCAATATCTTTGGCAGGATAATGATGATGCATCAAGGTCAGATTCAGCTCATCCATGACCGCTTTACTGTGACTACGATCACAAATAATATATATCACATGCATGACCTCAGTATCATCATCCAGCGGACGGCGGTCAATCGCATGCACAATCGGTCTTAGCAAGGTATTTGCCGCTAGAATAAATAAGGTCGCCAATATCGCTTCAATCACCAGATCTGCACCCGCAGACGCTCCGACTGCTGCTGAACACCATAATGTTGCCGCAGTATTGAGACCATGAATATTGCCTTCCTGACGCATAATCACACCTGCACCCAAGAAGCCAATCCCTGAAACCACATAGGCAATCACCCGAACTGCCCCATCGGCGCCCGTCAGATTAATCGCAATATCCACAAAAATGGCAGCACCGACTGCTACCAGTACATTGGTCCGTAAACCTGCAGTACGCTGCCGGTATTGACGTTCAAAACCAATCAGCGCACCTAAAATAAATGCGACAGAAAGACTGATTAATGTATCCAGAATATTAGAAAAATCGGTATGTTGCAGAAATTTTAATTGCATATTCCACCTCTTTATTATTCATGATTTTGAATGAAGGATATTATGAAAAGCTGCAATTATGATGACGGCGTAAAACTCAGCCCCAAACCGAACCAATGCTGTTTCTCTGCACGCAAGCGATCACCAAAGGATGCTTCCAGACTTAATACATTGGGAATAATACTGTACTGCACTGCGGTCTGAAAGAATGGTGCCTGCCGATCCTGATTATAGGTTTCAAGGATTAACCCCAGCCGATCCGTTATGTTATAGGTTGAAGCCACACCCCAACGAACCAGATGCTCATCGGCATGTTGATAACCAAGATTGGTATCTAAAGCTAAACGTTGATCTAGAAATTCAAAACTTACAGGTACATTGAAAAACCAGTCCAACTGGCCACCATGATGTGAAACATCATCCCGTGACAACAACAAACTAGAGCCAACCGCCCAGTTATTTTCCATCGGTTTTAATATGGTTTTGGCCTGAGCTGAAAAACCATGAATCTGATCAATATCCTTGCTGGAATGATAACCTAAGGATATTTCTAAATTTTCATTAAGATTACAGGCAGGCACAACTTGATAACCCCAACTGCCATCTTTATTACGCGTATAGGTACTTTCCAATTGACAATGCTGTGCCGTTGTAATCGAGACATCATCGGTATTGATCAGTGGACCCGCCTTCGTTTTTTGTGTCAGCACTAAACCAGATAAAACAAATATATGAATAACAGCAAGCCATTGAATGGACGCATGAAAGAACATAGGCTTCTCCCCCATTTTAGGTGAGAAACTAAACAGGTTGCAGTCAATAGAATAAATTTTGTGAATACAGCAAAATTATACAGAAGGGTTAAAATTTATCTCAAAGCTATCTCATTGCAAGACAGCCGATCTAACAGGCGCTCTTGCTCAGTATTCGCTTTGGTTTAATCGTTTGATCAACCCGAACCTCGAACAACTACCCATTTAGGATCTCCGTGAATAAATTCAAAGGCATTATAGGACATGCGAACTGATTCACAAGCCCTATCCCATGAATTTTTTATTACATGATAAAATTTCAGGCTAAATTAAAGCTCTCTCACCACCACTGTTTTTGCCATTTTGTCGTGCCAGCCTTGTTTCTTGGCATCGAAAGCCACCCAGATCAAGCCAATAAAAAACACCAGCGTTGCAGGAATATAACCAATATAACGAATTACCCCTTGCCCAACGCTAATATTTTCTCCAGTTTTTTCATCCAGCACTTTCAAACGCAGTAAACGCTTACCCGGTGTGCCAGCAAACTTGATCCAGCAGAAAATATAAAATATGGCGCTAATGATTTGCCAGATCCAGTCTGAAGTAGACATAAACTGGAACGATGAAAATCCATCAGAAGCGACCGTGGTTTCACCACCACCAAAAATCATGGTTAATGGAATCAAGGCCACCAGTACGATAATTGAATCGATAATTGCTGCACCAACACGAATCCAGAAGCCGGCATACTCGTATTTCTCAGACATTTTCCCCTCACTTTTTATTTGTAAAAGTTAATATTTAGCAATAATAACCTGTTGTTCCAATGATTTATATTATGTTTTGTTTTAATTCCCGATCAAAAAATTCAACGGTTCGCTGCCACACCAGTTTGGCTTCAGGTAGACCACGACTGACACTCCGGAAACCATGTGGCATGTTATAAGTATAGGCTTCTACCCGATCTCCCAATTGCTGGATCAGTTTATTGCGTTTGCTGGCCGGACAAAATGGATCGATGCTTGACCAATGTCCCTGTAAAATACGCACCTCCCCCAGAGATTCTTTTTTCGGAATGCCAGCCCCTTCAATCCCTAAAGAATGGTGATAAACCACAGGCGCCAGCATATCGTCACGTTTTGCCATCTGAATCACGTATCCCCCAGTCAGGCACTGTCCCAACATCCCTAAACGACCATTCGATCTTGGGTCTGCCTTAAGCGCATCCAGCAAAACATGGATTTCCTGATTGACCTCGCTATCAGCTGCGTTACTGCGACCTGCTTTGCTTACCATGGCGCGAATACAGTATTTCACTGCGCCGCCACTAAACAGATTTGGCACATAGACCAGATAACCGCGATCGGCTAAGTCTTGGGCATCTTCCCGATAGACATCGAGTATGCCAAATAACTCGTGTAGCAATAAAATTGCAGGCGCTTTTTCAGCAGTCTGTGCAGGTGCATACACTTCTACTTCAATTTGACGTGTCGGTAATATGATTGTTTTTATTTCCATTGCAGTCATCCATTGCATTCGAATCGTTTTCATACTATTTATGACAATTATTATTGTCAAATAAAAAAGGATGCCTGACGACATCCTTTTTGCAATGGAATTGAAACTTGAATTAAATACTTAACAAGCTATTTAATGTCTCAGCTACATTTTTAGATTTTACTTTCGGTTGCAAGGCCTGAAGCGCTTGCTGGACTTGGGTTCGTTGTGGTTCGGCCAAGGTGTACCAGCGAGAAAGTACTTGCAGTAAACGTGAGCCCAAGATTGGATTTTTCTCATCCAGATAAGCTGCCAAGCTGATGAAATGATCAACACCAAAGCTCCAGGTATTCACTGGATTGGCTGCCAGACCGCCGCTAACCGAACGGATACGGTTGGGTGTACCGAGATCATAGTCCACATGCTTGGTGAGATATTCAATGGTTTCCGCTGTCGCATTTGGATTAGAGGCCTGAATGGTAAACCATTGATCCAGAGACAAGGCTTCATCTTTAAAACGGTTATAGAAATCCGCTAATGCAGCTTGCGCCTGCGGTGCATCGTTCCAGACCAAAACACGTAATGCGCCTAAACGTTCAGACATGTTGCCCGTGTTCTGGTATTGCGCATAAGCCAGCTCAAATACCGCATCATCACCCTGACGCGCCAGCATATTTAACATGATATTTTTCAGCGCACGCACCCCCATTGCCAGAGAAAACTCTTTTTGCAATTCAGGATCTAGAGCCAGATACGTGTCTTTCCAGAATGAGCCCAACTCACGTGCTAAACGATTCAAAACGGCTTCACGCTTTTCCAGCACCAGCTCAGGTTCGTAGTCCTGATCGATACGGCTACCTAAATAATTTTCGCTTGGCACATCAAATAAACGTGATGCCAATAGAGGATCTTTATTGACCAGCTCAGGTAAGGTGTTTTGAATGGCCTGAATATAAATATCGGCTTTATGATCGTCTAATAAAATCCGTTCCAGCAAGGTTTGGGTGGCTTGCCACTGGTTAAAGCCATTGGTTTCATGCTGGATCAGGAAAGCCAGATCATTATCGGAATAATCAAAGACCAGATTCACAGGTGCAGAGAAATTACGCAATAACGATACAACAGGTTGTTCAGTCACGCCTGTAAATTCAATCGTGGCTTCATTCTGGTCAAATAAATACACGCCATCTTTGACATCATTTACAAACAGATCAGCGCTGTGCAAGGTATATTGCTCACCGCTATGGGCGTTGAATAATGCCAAAGCGACAGGAATCGGCACCGCCTTCAAGTCCGGATATTTAGGATGTGCTTTTAAACTTTGTTTAAAGCTGAGGCGATAAGTTTGTGCAGCTGCATCATACTCACCTTTGGCCTCTAGCTTTGGTGTACCTGGCTGGTTGTACCAGGTCAGGAAGTTAGAAAGATCAACACCTGAACCTGCGCTCAATGCAGCCACCCAATCTTCAACCGTAACCGCTTGTCCGTCATGACGGCGGAAGTATTCATCGGTACCCTGACGATATTTTTCCTTACCCAGTAAAGTCGCCATCATGCGGTTGATTTCCGCACCTTTCTCATACACCGTTGCGGTGTAAAAATTATTAATCTCGACAAAATGATCCGGACGTGGCGGATGTGACAATGGACCTGCATCTTCAGGGAACTGATGCGATTTTAATACCGCCACATCATCGATACGTTGTACCGCAGCAGATTGTAAATCTTCAGAGAAGGACTGATCACGGAAAACAGTTAAGCCTTCTTTTAAGCACAGTTGGAACCAGTCACGACAAGTAATTCGGTTACCGGTCCAGTTATGGAAATATTCATGTGCAATCACCGATTGAACACGCATAATCGCAGCATCGGTGGTGTATTCTTCATCGGCCAGCACGCATGAGGTATTAAAGATATTTAAACCTTTATTTTCCATTGCGCCCATGTTGAACTGACTCACCGCAACAATCATATAGTTATCAAGATCGTAAGGGCGGCCATAATGTTCTTCATCCCAACGCATTGAATGTTTTAAAGCTTCCATGGCAATGTGACATTTAGGAATATCTTTTTCAATTGCATAGATTTCCAATGCCACATCACGGCCTTCAGACGTGGTGTAACGATCTTTCAGCACCGCCAGATCACCAATCACGCAGGCGAATAAATAGCTGGGCTTTTTGGTTGGATCTTGCCAGATGGCAAAGTGGCGGCCATTACCGGCATCACCTGTTTCCAATAAATTCCCGTTTGCGAGCAATACTGGATATTTCTTATCGGCTTCTACCCGGGTGGTGAATTCAGCAAGTACATCTGGACGATCTGGATAAAAGGTAATTTTACGGAAACCTTCAGGTTCATTCTGGGTCACGAATAAATCACCCGCCTTGTATAAACCTTCAAGCTGGGTATTTGATTCTGGGTGAATCACTACCTGAGTTTGAATAATGACCTGATCTGGTGCATCGGTGATCACCAATTGTTCACTATCCAGACGATACTGATCCGCATTGAGCACCTGACCATTTAACTGGATCGATTTTAATTCCAGATCACGCCCTAGCAGGACTAAATCACCTGCAGTCTGGCGCTTCATCACCAATGTTGAGTCTACAAGGGTATGCTCATCAAAAACCTGAATGTCCAGATTGATCGATTCAACTAAAAAAGCTGGCTTTTGATAATCTTTTAAATAAATGGTTTGGTCTGCTTGTACAGGAGGCTGTGCCGCAATATTCATCAGTATTCCTTATCTTTCATCATGTCGTTTAGATGGTCTTGTTGGCAAGACTTCTTGATCAATCGATCATACGCCAACTTGAACAACCTGTCTTTAGACGCATACATTGGTTTTAACAGTTTTATTGGGCTTAATCTCGCGCTTTTCAAACTGAATACGGATAGAACCTAGACGTTTAGACAGAATTACAACACAGTTTTCCATTCTTAAATAAAAACTACAGAATTGATTGCGTTATATCGCCCAACTTACATTTTTTGGTTGGGTTTTACATTTTGTGCATGGTTATTGCTTAATCAATTATGCCAATCTAGGTCAATAAAATAACAGAGGGTGATGATGATGGAATTAAAAGCACATCTTTATCGTTTAGAAAATATCAAGGCGATCCATGATCTCGCAAAAGCAGGTGTGGATCATCATGTCATTTCCGTTTTTTTAACTGCAGAAGGAATCGAGCTGAGCACACTAGAAGTCACCAATATTGTGAATACCTATGATGCGCTTGGCAAAGAAAAGCTGCCAAGTAAAAAAGTACAGGCATTGATTGCCGCTAAAAAAATTGGACAGGAGGACGAAAACTTACCATGCCCTGTTTAGCCATTCACTTTAACCATAAAAAAACCTCGAAATCGATTCGAGGTTTTTTATTACATTTAAGGCGTGGCGCTATCGGTACGCAGCCAGACCACAGTACGTCCCAGTGCGGAAACGCCCATATAACCCCGCATACGTAAACGCTTTCCTTCACCCGTGACCACACCTTTACCTTTATAGACACGACCCGATGTTGGCTCTAATACACGCCCATCTATATAAGAATCTGGTTTATTTGGATCTTCTCTAAAACCCGACAAAATTTCCAATCCTAGAATCGGTTTATTGGTATTCGGTGCCGCACATTTGGTACAGTTTGTTAATGCAATTCCATGCGAATTTGGATAACGATAAATAATCTTTCCATGATAACGACCGTCATTGCCTTTACGGATTTCGACAATAGAAAGTTGCTCGCCGGTTCGTTCTTCGATACTTTTCCAATAACCTTCAATTGAAGCTGAAAATGATGCTGCGCTCGCGCAAGCAAATGTGAGTCCCATGATTCCTTTCATGAGCATACGATTTAGCATATTCACCCCGTCTAAAAAACAACCTATCCAAAGAGATAGGTTTAAAGCACGAAAATTATCACAATTTTCATAAAGTTACACTGTACGCCAGAGTTCATTTGTATAAGAAATAACGGATTTTATGCATTAATTTCATAAGAGAATGAGTACTCTTTAGGCAAATAAAAAAGCCCTAAGCAGTCGTTTAGGCTTTCTTAAAAATCAGGCTCGGTTATGGATTTGCACTATCGGTACGCAACCAGACTTGTGTCCGTCCCAATGCAGAAACCCCCATATACCCACGCATACGTAAACGCTTACCATCAGCACTGAGTTGCGCTTTGCCTTTATAAACATTGCCGCTTTTCGGTTCTAATACCCGTCCATCTATATATTGATTCGGGTTTTTCGGATCTTCTTTCAATCCCCAAGCAATTTGCAGCCCTAAAATAGGTTTGTTTTTGAATGGTTCAGGACATTTTACACAATGGGTCAAGACCGTACCGCCAGGCACCGGATAACGGTATACGATTGTGCCGGTATAGGTATTATCTGCTTTTTTCTTGATTTCAACGATTGAAAGTTGCTCACCTGTGCGGTCATCAATACTTTTCCAGAAACCTTCTGGTGTTGCGGCAAAGCTCATGCTGGCGAATACTGCCAAGCAACTCCCCATGATTCCTTTCATGAGTGTATTTTTTTGCATAATAATCTCCGTAATGCAAAATAGATCCATCTATAACTTCATTTTTATGCCATCGTTTACACACAGTCAACACAACGCATGATTATTTAATCCATTAAAATAAAAGAAAATTTTAATCAATTCACACATTATTGAATTAGTGATGCCAGATTGGCACAGTATGTAAGATTGTGTCCCATCGTTTAGAACGCCATAAACGTATAAAGGCATTAACTCTGATTTTTATACATTTGGCTGAATTCAGTCATTACGACACTATCCAGCAACGTCATCGTGATGTGAATACCAGAGCTTAACTGTCTATAAACTTTGCATCACTCTGTCTACAGAGTATGTATAATTCCCTTTTAAATGGTCATAGGTTTAATATCAATGGATTTACAGATTCTACAAAAACAGTTAGATGAAAGTAGCCATTGCCCTCTGTGCCAAGCCTCGATGAACTGGGTCGAAGCTGAACAATATGCACAAGAATTTCAGTTTCATGAATGTAGCCATTGCCAGCATCGGGTATTTAAAAGCGATAGTAAACTCAATTGTCATTGTGCCCAATGTACCGCAAGCCGTAAGAAACAGACCCAACAAACCATTTTACAAGAACAACGTAAACATAAATTCAAAGATGAAGTGGTCTATGGTCTTAATCAACTGAGTTTCTTGCATAAACTATTTTTGCTGAGTGTGCTTGATGGTTACGCGCGTGAAGACGTACAGCATGATGAACTGATTCATTGGCAAAATATTAAATATCATGACTTTACTCCCAATTATCTGTTTCAGCACCAGCTTGTTCAGGAACTGCTGAAATCCGGGATATTGAAATCGCAAGATAGTCATATCGAAACCGAGCATTTTTATCTGAATATCCGGCTGGATGGCTACGCGGACCCAAGCCTGTTCAGCATTGCTCAACAATTACGTCAATGGTTTTATGAAAACCTGAGTTTGGGTATTCCCTTTAAAAGTACAGATGAAGTCAAAGATGTGCTGTACCTCGTACTCTACCAAGAGATTGTACAATTCATGCAGTTCTCTTGCCGCACCTGGGGTATTCAAATTGCGGGGAACCGCCCTTTTCAGGCATTCTGTTATCGCTTGATGGAAGGTCTTGCGGTCGGGCAGATTTTCTATCTGATCCAGACAGCACTGGAATATCTGCACAAACAGAAAGCCTTACAGCCGAGAAATGACAAGTTTATCAATACCAATTTGCTGAAAAAGACGCTGGAACAATATCGTGAACGTGCTTTGTCTGAACGTTGGGAAACCACCACCTTGCCACGCCCTTACACCATTCCATTCAGTAAAATGAGTGAAATATTATTGTTTAAATTTCTGGGTTATCACGAAAGTGTTTTTATCCAGCCGGTCTGGAAATCTTGGCGAAAAATCGAGCCCCGATTAAATTTTTATTCGGTTAAGCGTTGCATGTATTGTGGTTCCAATGATCTGATCGTAGATTATGATGCACAGGATTATGTCTCATTGATCTGCCGTAAATGTAAGCATCAAGATCACTATTTCACCCATTAACGCCCTGTTTAAAGTTGCTATAAAGGATATGTCATGTCACAAAAACAACAACTGATTGATCAAGTCATTGAAGCCTGGCGTGCCTTACAACAACAGGCTCCTTTAGTGCAATGCATGACCAACAGCGTTGCCAATAATTATGTTGCCAACATTTTGCTGGCCGCAGGTGCTTCGCCTGCCATGATTGATAATCCTTTTGAAGCTGAAGATTTCACCCGAATCAGTGCAGCACTCAGTCTAAATATCGGTACCCCAACCACTGAGCAAACCCAAGCCATGTTAATTTCGGCGAAAACGGCACAGCAGCATCAGGTGCCTTGGGTACTTGATCCCGTAGGTTATGGCGCAGTTTTGAAATGGCGTAGCGAAACCGTTGATCAGCTTCTGCAATTCCACCCCAATATTATACGTGGTAATGCTTCTGAGATCAGTACATTAGCAGGCAACCAGATTCAGTCTAAAGGTGTAGACAGTACCCTAAACAGTCAGGATGTATATGTACAGGCAAAAAGCTTATTGCAACATACCGAGTGTGTGGCGATCTCTGGCGAGTCTGATTTCATCATATCCAAGCAGCTCGATGCAGTTATTCAGGTCAATGGTGGTTGTCATTTACAGCCTAAAATTACGGCCACTGGCTGTGCTTTAGGGGCTTTAACCGCAGCCTATCATGCAGTTGCTCCAGCTACGGTTGCAGCACTGGCTGCACATATTCATTTTGCCATCGCGGGAAAACTGGCCTTTGAGCATGCGCAGACTGTCGGTAGTTTTAATATCGCATTTTTGGATTATGTTCATATGCTTGATGATAATTTAATTCAGCAGTATGTTGATATTGAGGTTGTTTGACGCAACATATGGACAAGATAAAACGCACTGATGAGTGCGTTCTTTTTATGGGATAGATTATTCTTCTCCATTAAACTGCCAATACACCTCACCCCAATCTGCTTCAGGAAGCACTGGCAATATTTCACTTTAGTTGAAATAAGTTCAGATATCAGGTTACCCAGAGATATAAAACAATCTATTTGAATCACAGGAAAGTTTTGCCAAGAACACGTCATTTTCTTAAAACTATTTCTTATTCTTTTCCTCTTCCAATTCTTCTGGCGTACAGTAACTTGGAACGATTTTCATAGTTTTTACATCAAAATATTCGCCACAAATTTCCCTGCCATTTTCATCAGTTCTACGTCCTAATTCCTTTTTTTGTTCCTCAGTCATTGAATCTAAGTAATTATAAAAAAACATATGATCAATTACTTCCGGATCATTAAAGCTGGTACTTAACTCAATTCCAAATTCCTCACCTTTTTGATTTTCATTACACACCGCCGTAAGATTGTAGCTCACCCGTGTTTTTGAATGGAATTTACTTCTAATTTCGTCATGCATCGGATAAGCACCAACAAGTACACCGTCTACATCAATCGCATTTTTAAAGGTATTTCTCACTTGCTCCGTATCAGGTTTCTTCAGCTCTTCTTCTATTTCTGCATCTGTTTCTTTCTTTATATCATGCTCTGGTCGTTCTAAACGAAATCGCAAACTATCAATTTGCTTGTCATTCTTTCTCTCAACCAAACGAACCCCTATATCATCATAGATATATAAATTGGTTAAATTAATTCCATCCGTACTGTCCACCTTTCTATAATTTTTTCCTAATGCCTTGATCCAAGGCTCAACACCAGAGTTCATATAGAGATCTGTACCATTATAATTAATTGCACAACCATGCACCTTAAACCGATATTGTGGATTTAATTTTTTTACAAATCCTTCTGTATCAGAATCTGTCTGGGCAGTTGGCTGACCATTGCTGCAACTGATACATAAAATAATAGGTAAAAAGCCTAATAGAATTTTTTTAGCGTAATCTGTCATTTTATACCAGTAATGAAGTTTATTGAGAAAGTTTCTCTTTACTAAATTCCAAATTGCTATCGCCATCCCCAACTACTTTTTCCACCAGTATCCATGTCGTTTCTACTTCTTCTGAATTTTCAATTGTATCTGGTGTCGTAAAAAGGTCAGGATTCGTTTTAAAACACTGAACCGCTGGAGCTAATTTCCAGTCTTCAGGATGCTTAGCTGACATTTTTTCTTCATGTATCAGAAACTTACATGCTGAATATGGTTCAGTAGATCGATAAAAACCTGTCACCATAATTGGTTCATCAGTTTTTACACTTATATTAGGATTTAAATAATATTTAGGTAATATTGGAGGATACTCTATACCCACATCTCTTTTATATAAATCATTTTTTAATAGATCTTTATAGTCCCATTGCGAGTCATAGTAATCACTTGCAATAAAGGTATTATTAACTCTTATTGATACAATATCCTGTTTAGCTTTATAAATAGCAGCCGAGCCTTTTTCAACATGATCCATCCAGTCATAGGGATAATCTCTCCATTGAGCAATAAGAGCATTACGAATGCCACTCATTCTTCTTAATATAGGCAAAAAGCCCTCTTTTAAGTCATCCAAACCATCAACTAAATGATGGAGGACGCCTTTAAAATTTGGTAGTACGATGGTTCCCCAAACATAGTCGGCTTGATGAGATGAATGTTGGGCACGATGATCGGGTGCTAAATGAGCACTATATTTATCTAATAGTTCTTCAGCATATTGAATCAACTCCTCCCATAACTTTACCGTTTCATAGTAATAGTTATATGAAATAAATTGTTCAATTGCATAGATCTCTTGAGGGAATAACTCTAGCTTCTTTAAATCAGTCATTTTAATTATATAAATCTCAAAATTTTAAATGCCCCGAAGGGCATATTAGTTATTCGTCACCATCCCAATACCAATACACCTCACCCCAGTCAGATTTGATCTCAGGTAAAATTTCACCTTCTTTAAAGTATTGACGAGAATTCTCTTGTGCAACTGTAAACCAATAGCCTGTTTTAGGACAAATCTGACCTGCCCGTACACTCAGTTTCTCAGGAGAACTCGCATAGCAATAAGTATCCTTAATACCAATATTTTCAATATCAAATATATAAGTTTTCTCTTCTTCTGGAATTGTTCCATCCAAATAACGTTTATCTTCCCAGATTAAACGCCATTTGACATCTACCCACTCATCAGTGCCTTCTAGTTGATAATCTGTTGCTCTCGAGCCATCTAAGAAATAGTTAGGACAACCCACTTTTCCATTAATCGGCAACCATGGCTCATAAATACCCGTAACTGTTACTTCTTCACCTGTAGTTATTTGCCCAATTGGATTTTGGTTAAAAGGTGGACATATTGGAATCGGTTCAGGATAAATTCTTAAAGGTGGCCATTCTTTAGAGAAAAAAATAGTCTCATAGGACCATTTTTGAGATTTTCGTATTGTATTTTTATCAATATATGCAAATGGCTCACTTACCTTGCCTGCTAAGTAACTCTGCATACAAATATTACGATACGCTAATGCAATTAATATTAAGCGTATAGAACCTGTATGTTCTACTTTTCGCCCTAGTGGATCAGCCTTATAATTTACTGGATCAAGAATATCAGTTGATCTGGAAATACCTAGACCTAATAAGATATAAAATAGATCTTCATATATTATATTTTCATCAGCATATCGATCAAATAACCAATCAGTAAAATCGACATTACAAAAACTATTATATGCTTCTCTTTTATGTTGAGTCGCTCTAAGTAGTGTCAAACCATTCTCTAACTCAACTATTTTATTCAGATAATGAATATACTCACTCTCATGTCTTTTTTGTAAATACTCAGCATATGGGTGTTGCAGTACTTCTTTCGGTGGATTTCTTAACTGCCTTTCAAAAGCATCTAAAAATTGCTGATATAAGTTACGTGCTTGATCTAAAAAAGTATAACTTGTGTATTTCTTAATTAAATAAAATGCCCTAGCTCGTGCTTCTTGTATCTCTACTGGTAAATTAGTTTGATTATTCAAAATTTACACACCATCAAACTGCCTCCTCACCCCAATCAGATTTGATCTCAGGTAGAATTTCACCTTCCTTAAAATATTGACGAGGATTCTTTTGTGCAACTATAAACAAAGAGCCTTTTTTAGGATAAATCTGACTTGGACATATACTCAAATTTTCAATAGACTCAACATTGATCTAGGTATCTTTGATACCAATATTTTCAATATCAAAGATATAAGTATTCTCTTCTTCTGGAATGGTTCCATCTAAATAACCTTTATCTTCGTAGGTTAAAAGATTCAAAAAATATTTTTCCACCATCTATTAGTTTTTCGCTGCTGGTTCTCTTCTATAAATCTATCAATTTCTGCATCTATTCTAGGTTTATTAGCCGCTCTTATAAGTTTTAGCACTTGATTTAGATCATCTCGACTCCAGAGATGAAATAGGCCCATAGAAGCGCCCATGGCTTCTACAATCGTATGATGTACCTTCTCATTATCATAACCTTCTAACTTTTTACTGAACATATCAACTACTAGATCAGTAAGATTAGGCTGTAGATCATTATAAAAATCTATTCCTATTGTATCCTCTAAACTATCATCCTGTAGAGTCCACTTAGGTACTGGCAGATAGAAATCATCAAAAACAATATCAACTCGTATAATGTTTTTATAATACATAATTCTTTGTGTACCATTGAAACGATTCGCTATTATTTTTTCATCATCCCATATCAATTCTTTAGTCAGATATGGCCTAGAATGTTTATTTTCTATTTGTTTATTTTTACGGTTAAAAAAACTAAATCGCATAGTTTTACCTCACATTAAAATAATGTCTAATTAATATATGAGTTAAGCAAGCTTAAAGACACTCTTTGCAAAATATATTTATTAAAAAAACCTATAACTTTAAGAGTACAAAAATAATTAAAAATCGCTTCCACAAAAAAATCCTTCTTAAAACAACTCTAGTTCCTTTAATTCAATCATTTTAATTATATAAATCTCAAAATTTTAAACGCCCCGAAGGGCATATTAGTTATTCTTCACCATCAAAGATCCAATATTCCTCACCCCAGTCTTTATTATATTTCGGAATTAATGTTCCCTTAGTAAAATACAAACGCTTCTCCTTTTGGCTAGATAAAATCCAATAACCTGTTCTTGGGCATAGCTCGCCACCTATAACTTTTAAATCAGGTGTAGCAAAAACATCTATCTCCTCTCCACCAATATCCTCAAACTCACCTTCTACTAATTCAACAAAATACCAACTACAATCAGCCTTAGAAAAAACATTATTTGCAATCAGCTCTGGGGCCAATCTTAATTGGCTATCATAATTTAATTTCACATAACCAAAATCGTCATCTATTTTCTTTTTTTTAATATTTTCAATTGCGAATGTTCTTAGTTCTTCAGATGGAGTCCATGCTGTATATTCATTAAACTTAGAAAACAATTGCTTGCCTAAAGCATTTATTGTACGGCACTTTTCTAACCATCCTCTTTCAAATGTATCAGACTCCTGATAAGTCCAAGCAAATTGTGGTACACCATATTGATCACCCACTGGGATATATACACCTGTTTTTGAGATAAGTTCCCCACTATTTACTCGTATATCTGTACGAATTGTAAATTTAGGTACTTTATGATCAAAAATTTCAAGTTCTTTAATCACTTCAAATAAACTATATAAACTCCATGATCTTGGAGGCTTAACACAAGAATCGTAATAACTACATAATCTGTATAATTCATCAAAACGCATTTTAAAATCTGTTTCTTCTTCTTCTGACATCCAGTTGGGTTGAAACTCACCTAACATACGTGCTGTGTTATATGCAGGTGTCCAGCCATATTTTTCCTGTTTAGTCTGTTCTATAATTCGAATCAAACCTAGTCTGAAATCGAGTAAAGACGGGTAAGCATAAGTGCTCCAATTGGCTGATGTATCCCCCATTTCCCAACCTTCTTGCAATAGGACACGATCTCGATATTGTTGATCAGCGAGATCAATTACTCCACCAGTATATTGAATCAAATCATCCAGTTTGGTTAGTAACATCTCTAAATAAGATCGTGAAGTAACATAATAGATGAGAGCAACTGATTGCTTTTGAAAACGAGTCAATTGCTGTTCTATATTCTGCATTATGAGCATCTCTCAGTTTTATCTATTAATAACTTGTCCAGGTATATTTGGAAGACCAATTCTGACATCTTTTAGCTGCTCATCAAAATCAGTCATTCCCCAATTTGTATCATAAGGACCACGAATATTCGGTTCTTTAATTTTGCTTCGTACTGCCTGATATTTAGCTTTGTCAGCTGGAGACAGACTATTATAAGCATCCCGTCTTATGGGAGATTTAAGCGATAAACGTCCATAAGTATCCACGGGATAATAAATGGTATTGTCGAACTTTCCTTCTTTGAAAATAACTTGTTCCCAACCACCTGATAAATGATAACTATCTCCTAAAGCATCTTTTGTTTGGCTTGAGGCAGGGCCACGCCACACCTTAATTGATTGACCAGCAGGAATATCATAAATTACAAACTGACCATTTGCATTCCAATCTGGCCATACCGCAAGATATTTACGCCAAGCCGCTTTCGGATCAGGACTATTTTTAATTTTAATAAAGACTTCTTCTGTGACCCAACACTCTCCAAACGCACCATTTGCAGGTGAAGTTACACGGTATAATCTGGCAGGTCCATTAATAATATCTGCTGACAACCTACTAAATGAAGCAATATTATAATCAGCCAAAGGAGGATAGCCATCCTTTACCATTTCATTAACCATCTTTCTTTTACTAGCCGGCTCTAATGGTGCATGTTTTAAATCACCATTACTTAACCAAGTCGGCCGTGGCTTTTTAGTACGCATTAAAGTAATGGCACGTGCTTCCGGCAATGTACCTCTAAAGTGAACATTAGTAGTATTTCTCACTGCTGTTCTTTGTAGATATGACTCCATATCTAATCTATAAATAACTCTTGCTAAAGCATCATTAAGTGGTGCCAAAGCTTTTGCCAATGGGGCATCTGCAGCATTTCGAATTTTTCTCACAATAGCGACAGTATTTCTAATTTTATCTTTTAGACCAGGAATATATTTGGCCTTATTTGTTAAGTTATCCAATAGCTGAATTCCTCGGTCAAAAGCAGCCAACAACTCCTTTGCACTAAGCTTATTTTTTACTTTTATAATTTCATTCTTTAAATAAATAAGAATATCCACGTTCGGTAGATATTTTTTAATATAATCTTGTACTTGTTTTTTTCTTAAAAAAGTAATAACCCATGTCATAGCTGAATCGACAGCTTTAACAACGGCTTTTCCCCCGCTTCGCCTTACAAACAAGAAGAAGATTTTTAGGACCCCTTTAACCAAACTCCCTAGGCTTGGAAATAAACCAATTAAAGTAAGTGCCAAAGCGACCCAAGCCCACTGATCTGAAATATCTTCATTTAACTTCTTACAATTTGCCACTAAATCACGGACATCACATATCTGATCCACAAATGGGATCATGGAAATTGCAGCATCAAATACAATTTGTCCTGTACTACGATTATCATTGAAGTCGCCTTCAATGGCTTCTACCATCCACTCCCATATACTTTTTTCCTCTTGAATATCTTTTTGTTCACCAGTCATCCAAGCCAATGCATCTCTAGCTTGCGTAGCATTAGGAATACTATTCGCCATTATTTACATCCCCATAACTACGGATTGATGAGTCGTCTTCAATTTCTAATAACTCTTCTAATGGATTGGCAATTTTTTCTTTACCTTCTTGAGTTTCATATACTACTTTTTTTATAGTTTCAGGTGGTACATTTTCATGCCTAGCAAATCCATTAGCATCTAGTTTTCCTGCTAATGTTGCTCCATTTTTAAAGAAAATTTTATAGCCATTATGTGCGATACCCTTTCTTGTTTCAGGGTCAAGATAATCTAATTCAATCCAATTTTTTATATCAGCGCCTGGTAAAGTTATTGGTGTTAACTGAACATTTGCCCCGCCCATAAATAAATGCTGCCCTGCTTTCACCTCAAACTTGCCACCTGTGGTCGGAAAAATTCCTGAGCCATTGAGCTTGATTTGAGAACCACCCGCTGTAATTACAATTTCTTTTGGACTGGTGATTTCTATACGATCTTCGGTCGAGATAATCTGGATGCCTTGCTTGGCCAGTAAATCCATACCATCCGATTGGGCATGCGCTTCAAATTTACCTTTGCCAGCCACCTGCTTGATCCCATTCTGTGCCGCAAACAGACTAATTCGATTTTGCGCATGCGTAATCAGGTTCTTTTGCGTACTCAGGTTAATGCTATCGCCCGCCAGCTGATTAATCTGTCCATCCGCAGAAACATGAATATCTTCATTGGTACTCAGGCCAATCCCCGCCGGTGAACTCAGTAGCAATAAAGCTTTATTAAATCTGGCAATTTTTGCTTCTATCTGTTCGGCAAATGCTTTCAATTGTTCAACGGATTCAATTTCGTCAGTCTGTTGGTTCTTGGCAACTTCGCTTAATGCTTTGGCATTGCCTTGATTGCTCTCGAGCTGCTGTTTGGCTGGCTCTGCATCGAGATGCTCGCCTTGCGCCTGATCCTGTTTCTGCGTACTCAGCAATAAACCTTGACCTGCACGTAGGGCTCCCCATTGATCGGTACGCAGTTCAAAACCTTCACCCCGATCTTCACTCTCAGCCTTGTCCTTTGGGTGGCTCAGTTTACCGAGATTCAGTTGGCTGGCGGCATGACTGCTTTGTAGTTGCGCGCTGATCTGTCCGGTGGTGTCATCAAAGCGTAACTGGTTAAAGCCTTCGCCTTGAACTTCTTTAGATTTAATCCCTGCCAGTTTCTTGGTATCTGGCAGCTTGCCGGCATTATCAAACTTGGTTGGGTTACGCTGTGCTTCATGAATTCGTCCCACCACATAGGGACGATCAATATTGCCGTCAAAGAAGTTGATCACCACAATCTCACCGATACGTGGCAAGAACCGCGCGCCATAACCTTCACCTGCCCACGGCGTCAGTACATCGATCCAGGCTGAATCGGTATCATTGTCATTGGCACCTGCACCACCATCGTGGCTGTGATCCTCTGTACGGGTAAACAGGAAGCGGACTTTAATGCGTCCCCATTCATCCACATGGATCTCATCACCACTCGGTCCCACCACGCGAGCGCGTTGTGGATGGGCTACTGGTCGATGCTGCAAAGGGTTGTATTCTGGCACCAATGCCATATTACGGCGTTGTAACGTCAGCTGATTCGCCTGGCGTTCGTTGGCCTGTGCTGCACTCAAGCCTTTTAATGGCCAATGACTGTGCTGAAGTAAGGCATGAACCTGATCTGTCAGGTCCTTGGGTAAATTATTCTGGTTATAAAAGCGTTTTGAGATAATTAAAAATTCTTTGTCTGCGCCCTGATGCTGATCAATTTCAGGATGTTCATTCAATTCAAACCAGTAACCGACCTGTGCATCCCGAACTGTCGAATTTGCAACAAACTGCTTGGCCTGAGCATCGTAGTATTGTCCTAAATTCTGATTCAGTTTTTCGATCTGGGCATTGCCTGCTTTGGTGGTGCCATCTTCACCATTCAGGTCCTGAATCCAGGCCGGTGAAAAATGCCATGCCTGTTCGAGCGCCAGTTGCTGGTTATCATGCTGGTCACTATGTTGATGCTTACTCTGAACACTACCCGCACCTTCTTCCTGTTCCAAGGCATCGGCCTGCCAACGCTGTACATGTACTGCGCCAGGTTGTAATGTACGTTGGGCGACGAATGCCGTGATACTGTCCTGTGTTTCCGTGGCACTACTGCGATGAAAACGGATATTACGACGTTCTAAAGCGTTATATTGAGTGTTGTCATCAATCAGTCTGAGTTTCTGTGTCTGAATCTGCTCACTTGAGCTGGCAACTTTTAACTGGGCTTCATCAATCAGCCAGTTGATCCCTTCACTCCGCATCAAACGGGTCAGAAAGTCGTAATCGCTTTCATTGCTCTGCATAATAAAAGGACGGACATCATAGTCTTTGCTAAGTCCGCTGACATCCAGGGTCAAACTGGCTGCAAATAGTGGACTTTTAGACTGCCATTCCTTAAAGATGGTCTGGATGACATCTGGAACTGATTTCGCCATAAACACACGGCTATTACGTCGATGCTTCCATAAAGCTGTCGGGTCTTGTACGCCGAGTTTGTATAGGGTGAGCGAACCATCGCTCGCCCCAACATCAGCCTGGGTCACGATACCGGTGATACGGGTCAGTTCAGCGCGATCAGTGACAATATCAATGGCAACCTGACTGCCAATAAAACTTTTTAATGGAATGACGGCACTAGTCGAAAGACAGACCAGTTGAAGCTCAATACCCTGATTGAGCTGATGAGTGCCTTCTACATATTGTAAGAATACTTGATCATTTAAAGATGAGTTGGAGAACTGAGCATGGATCGCACGTTTTTGCGCGTTCAGCCCTAAAGTCTCTAAAGCTTGAAAGATATTTTTCAGCATCTTTTTATAGATTATTTAATAAAATTTCGCGCATTTTATAAACAGCATACATACTTGTCTATATTTTTAATGTTACGCCCTTACCAGCTTGTCTGCATACGAACAAAATCATCTGAGAAAATAAAAACATAGCTCACTGTACGGATAAGTCTAAAAAATCAGGAATATTTTTTATTCAAAAATGAATCAACTTCACCTGTGCACTCAAGTGCAGTTGATTCAGATAAAATTAAATGCTTGCCTTAAAATAATATTCGCTTGGCATATCAATTACTTCCACACATAGCTGTAGCGGTAATTGATTCTCTACTGGTAGATAGTTTTTTTGTTCCAGTATCGCCAATAAGACGCTGCCTAAATCCTGCTTTTGTTCCGCAGTTCTACCGCTGAGTAAATACAGCTTTAAATGGATATAGGCATCTTGCGTTTCGCCCATTCCAATCAAAAAAGCCTCATCTTTAAAAATACGCGACTTTACATCATTCGGGCTAAACAGATGGGTTGCAATCAATGCCGAATTGACACTGCTAAGCAATGTGTGCTGATCAAGTTCAGTCAGATTGGCTGAATAGTTGGCAACGAGATGAGGCATGTTTGATTTGTCCTATTCAATAAACAGTAAAGCCAGACGAACCTGATCATAGGCCATACGCGGGCTGGTGGCTTCCACGATGGGACGCAACTTGATTACACCATCGTCGGTAAAATGTTCCGGATTCTTACGCTTATGCAAGCGTTTATAAATCTTGCGCACTTCTTCAACCACTTCATCACCAGGATTGGCCACTGAAATATCCAGCCCCTGCTCCTTATGCAGTCGCGCCAGATGATTGATAATCGTGGCAGGCGTTAAACCACGCTCATGCGCAATATCTTCAATTTCATAACCGCCTTCAAATAAAGCACGGGTTTCATCTAAGGTCGCTGCAGCGTAGTTCTGCTTGCCACCTTTGGCAATTTTCTTCTCATTGCGTGCGATTTCAGTCGCGTTCAGCGTACCGCCACAATGACGAATAAAGGCATTGTGCTGGGTCGTGAGATCAATATTTTCAAAGTTGGCTTCCGCTTCGGCAGACAGTTCCTGAAAACGGCGATCGGCTTTAATGGCCAGACTATCCAGTTCCAGTGCCTGCTCATTAAAGCCCAGTAATTTCAAACCAGTCAGTGATTTTAAGCGGGATAAAGCCACATAGCCCTGACCTTTCTCAAAGGTATGGCTTAAATTGATTTCTGCCGCTTCCAGCGTCATGCCTTGGCTTTTATGAATGGTAATGGCCCAAGCCAGACGTAAAGGAATCTGCTGATAACTGGCAATCACCTTACCTGCTTCATTTTCGATTGACCATGTTTCCGGTTCAACTAGAAAAGTGGTGCCATCGGTCAATTTGACTTTCGGCAAAATACCTTGCTTATCATCTTCTTCAAAGCCAATGACTTCGCCCAAGCTGCCATTGATATAACCCATATCAAAGTTATTTTTGACAAACATCACTTTGGCATGTTTTTTAAGGGTCAATTCTTCTGGCGCACGGACTGAGGATTTCAGGGTTTCAATTAACTTTTCATTACCGTCCAGCACTGCATTAAATTGATGACTTTCGTTGTCGATTTCATTGAGATGCTGATAGTTAATATTATCTACATCCATATTGTGGGTGTACAACCGGGTAAAGGTTTCCCCAATATCATGCTGGCGTGACTGATGTAAGGCCGAGATATGATTGTCCTGAATACTTTGCGCCCGAATCGCATTCAAAATCTGGTTGAGAATCTCGTCATCCTGACGATGCTGTTCAGTTAAATAACAGACCCGGAATTTGGCTTCTACCCAGGCATCGGACATAAAACAGAATTTATCACGATTGTTTTCATCTTTTCTGCCCACAGGCGGTAACTGGAAGAAATCCCCAGCCACAATCACCTGAATGCCCCCAAAGGCTTCATCACTTTCTTTAAAGTATTTTAAGACCTGATTCACCAGATTCAGTTGCTTGGCATGCAACATGGAAATCTCGTCAATAATCAGAACTTGGGCATTTTCCAAATGCTCTTTTAAATATTTACGCTCTTTCATTCGCTTGAGATCATCATCACTCAAGCTATCTTTAATCCCGATACCCGCCCAGGTATGAATCGTCATCCCGTTCATATGCGTTGCCGCAATACCGGTCGATGCGGTAATCGCAACCGGAACTTTACGTGCTTTTAAATAATGAATGTACTGATTAAGCGTATAGGTTTTTCCTGCACCAGCTGAACCCGTCAAAAAAACATTTTCCCCAGCTTTAAGTAACTTCAGTGCAGTCTCTTGTTTCATAATTTCTTCAGTCAAAAACAACAGCACATAGCTTAACGATTTTTTGGCAAAAATAAAAATGCAATCCAGTACCAATCTGCGCTCTAACATGAAATGGCGATCCGTGACTCAACTGCTGAGATCGTATATTTACGTTGACATCCAGATGTTTTCATTTAAGGTATTTATTAATGAATTCAGACTTGATCTATAAAAATGACGACTTCAAATCTTTATACTTATCAGCCAGATATACTAGGTGAAGATTATCAGCAACTGATCTTAAATTTCGCTGATGATTATGATGGGAAAGTTGTAGCCACTCTGGTACGCAAGAAAGCTGCTCAAACCACAAAAAAAGCAGTTTTATATATTCATGGATTTGCCGATTATTTCTTCCAGAAAGAAATGGCAGAACAGTTTAACCAGCATGGTTATGATTTTTATGCACTGGACCTGAGAAAATATGGTCGTTCCAGACTGCCCCATCAGAAATTTTATTATGTACTTGATTTACGCGAATACGATGCCGAAATCAGCAAAGCCTTAGAAGTCATTGGTCAGGAAAATCATCAACAGGTGGTACTGGCTGGGCATTCGACTGGCGGTTTGATTGCGACACTTTATGCGGCACATTATCCGGATCATCGTCTGATTAAAGCAGTCTGGGCCAACAGTCCATTTTATGATTTCTACAAAAGTACCATCGAGAAAAAACTCGGCATTCCCTTGCTCAGTGAAGTTGGTAAACGACTACCCAAGGCGAAGTTCCCAAGTGGTCTCAATCCATGGTACACCCCAAGCTTACATCAAGATTTCTATGGGGAATGGGATTTCAATTTAGACTGGAAACCGAAAACCATGCCCTTTGTGAATTTAAGTTTTGTGACGGCGATTCATGAAGCACAAAAAGAAATTCATCAAGGCGTGAGCTTAAGTGTACCCACCTTGATCATGCACTCGCATCAATCCAACAATCCGAGAAAATGGGGTATTGATGCACAGCAAAGTGATGTCATTCTGGATGTCAAAGATATGACACAGAATGCCAAGAAAATGAAAGGTGATGTACAAACTCTAGCAATTCACAATGGTTTACATGACCTTGTGCTTTCAGCCCCACCGGTACGGGAAAAAGTCTATCAAGCACTGTTTGACTGGCTGGCAGAAAAAATTAAATAATCACCATGATCTTGCGATGCTCAGCAGTCAATAACTCCAAACAATCAGGCCATTCTACGGACATATCTTTAAAATATGCGCTTCTTGCTGCAACTTGAGACAGGATGAGGACATCTGCGGTATAAATGCTTTAAGATGCCTAAATCTCCTCTATCCATCCTTGGTACGCGATAATGACAAAGTCCACCTTTATGAAAACCGTGAATGTAATTCAACATCTTGCCTTTGAAGATCTGGGTTCTTTAGAAGATGTCTTTTATCAGCTCGGTTTTCGCGTACGGTATTTTGAAGCAGGTGTTGAAGATCTCAGCCCTGCGCTGGATTATGAAGGCCTCACCGTAATCTTGGGTGGACCAATTGGCGTATATGAAACTGAAGATTATCCTTTTCTACTCGAAGAAATTGCCGGATTGAAACAACGCCTGAAAGCCAATAAGCCCACCCTCGGTATTTGCTTAGGCGCACAATTGATTGCACATGCGTTAGGTGCAAAAGTTTATGCAGGGCAGCAAAAGGAAATTGGCTGGAGTCAGCTAGACATCAAAGCGGTTGAAAATAATCCATTAGCATCACTTGAGCATGTAGAAGTATTGCACTGGCATGGTGATACTTTTGATTTACCTGAGCAGGCAACCTTACTGGCAAGTTCGGCAATCTATCCGAATCAAGCCTTTTCTGTCGGCAATAATATTTTGGCCTTACAATTCCATCTTGAAGTGGTCGGACAGAACTTTGAAAAATGGCTGATTGGCCATACCTGTGAAATACGTCATGCGGGCCTGTCTATCCCTCAGCTCAGAGCAGATAATTTGACCTATGCCATGCAACTGGAACAACAGACTGCAAAAGTCGTGCAACACTTTTTGAATAACTTAGAAAATGCCTAATTTCCAAAGCTTCAAAAAACAGCATCTCATCTCAAGTGCTTTAATTTTTAAAGCACTTCTTTTTTCTCCCGCTCCAACTGACCACCAGAATGAAAATAAAGAAATAAATACATTTTAGACAGAAAATAAATACCCGTTAGGACAAATATCGTCATTTGAAGGCTGAAATATTGCAAGAAAGCGCAATTCATTCTAGTGTTGAATGATTAGGCAGTCATTGCCAAACGATAAGTAATATTTTTGTGTTGGAGAAAAATGGCTCTTTTAAAATTCATCAAAAGTTTTCATACGCTAAATACGTATTTGGTCTTGGCTTCCATTTTATTTATTGTGCTGTTGGTTTATTTTTACCAAGTCAATCCGCTTTAATCATTTCCAATTAAAAAGGGCCTAATCTATTAGGCCCTTTTACTGTTACTTCTTGTCGGCTTTAAAGCTGTCTTTCAGATCAAGAATACGGTTAAACACCGGTTTTTCTGCTTGATGATCCTGCTGATCCGCCACAAAGTAACCTTCACGTTCAAACTGGAAACGATCTTCAGGTTTTGCTTGTGCCAAAGCAGGTTCAATCACGGCCTGAACCACTTTTAATGATTCTGGATTCAGATGAGCCAAGAAGTCATCATCTGCATCTGGTGCCGCTTCATTAAATAAACGATCATAAATGCGGACTTCAGCCGGGATACCTTTGGTCGCAGAAACCCAATGAACCACACCTTTTACCTTACGACCTTCAGGATTCTTGCCTAAAGTCTCTGGATCAATCGAGCATTTAAGCTCAACCACTTCACCATTGGCATCTTTAATCACTTCATCACATTTGATCACGTAAGCATGGCGTAAACGCACCTCACCCTCAGGAATCAGACGCTTAAAGCCTTTAGGCGGTACTTCTTCAAAATCTTTACGATCAATATAAAGTTCACGGGTTAACGGAATAATGCGTTCGCCCATATCCACATTCGGATGGCGTGCATGAGTGAGTTCCAATTCCTCAGGTAAGTTGGTAAGCGTGACTTTAAGTGGGTTCAATACTGCCATACCGCGTGCTGCAGCATTTTCCAATGACTGACGGATACAGAACTCAAGCATCGCCACATCGACGATACCATCGGTTTTTGAAACGCCAACACGCTTACAGAAATCACGCAAGCCTTCAGGGGTGAAACCACGGCGACGCATCCCCACCACGGTTGGCATACGTGGATCATCCCAGCCGTGTACATAGTTACCTTCAACCAGTTTACGCAATTTACGTTTTGAGGTAATGGTATAGTCAACATTTAAACGAGAAGACTCGTATTGACGCGGTACTGCTTGCGAATGAACTTTCTCGACAATCCAGTCATAGAATGGACGGTGGTCCTGGAACTCTAGGGTACAGAGTGAATGAGTAATGCCCTCAATTGCATCTGACAATGGGTGAGCATAGTCATACATTGGATACATTTTCCATTTATCACCGGTTTGGTGATGCTCTGAATGCAATACACGATAAAGAATCGGATCACGCATATGCACATTCGGGCTGGCCATATCAATTTTGGCACGAAGTACAGCGCCGCCCTCTTGGATTTCACCATTACGCATTTGTTCAAAACGTGCCAGGTTCTCAACAACCGTTGCATCACGGTAAGGTGAGTTTTTACCAGGTTCAACGAAATTACCGCGGTTTAGCTTGATTTCCTCTGGAGTTTGCAAATCCACATAGGCATCACCTTGTTCAATTAACTGAACCGCCCATGCATATAACTGATCAAAATAACCAGAGGCATAGCGCGGCTCGCCATTCCAGTTAAAGCCTAACCATTTCACATCATTGGCAATGCCATCGACATATTCTTGTTCTTCAGCATCCGGGTTGGTATCGTCAAAACGCAAATTACATAGACCATCAAATTCTTCGGCAATCCCAAAGTTCAGACAAATCGCTTTCACGTGACCAATATGTAGATAACCATTTGGCTCAGGTGGGAAACGTGTCACTACTTTTTGGGTACGACCTTCATTTAGATCATCAGTAATCACTTGACGAACAAAATCTAAGCCTGCCTGTTGTTCTTGCTGCGCAGCATCGACAGAGGCTTGAGTATTCGGCGTCGGGGTCTTTGGCAGTTCTGAAACAACATCATTTGGCTTCATAGGGTGTAAATCACTTCTTACAGTTAAAAATGGGAAATAAAAACGCAATCTTTACTATTTATGAAAGATTTTAACGTTTTTTACTTGCCTTGTAGTTTACAGTTTGCTTATGCTTCTCTCAACCAAAAACCCATGGTCAATTTGCCCATGTTTAGGAGATTAATGTAATGAGTTTTCCTCAAGTCGAATTAAATACCAATAAAGGTCGTATTGTTCTTGAGCTTAACGCTGAAAAAGCACCAAAAACGGTTGCAAATTTCTTAGAATATGTACGTGACGGTTTCTATGACGGCGTAATTTTCCACCGTGTGATTGATGGTTTTATGATCCAGGGCGGTGGCATGGACGAAAACTTCAAAGAGAAAGCAACACGTGATTCAATCGAAAACGAAGCTGACAACGGCTTAAGCAACGATGAAGGCACAATTGCAATGGCGCGTACTCAAGCTCCGCACTCTGCTTCTGCTCAATTCTTCATTAATGTTAAAAACAACTCTTTCTTGAACCACACGGGTAAAACAGCTCAAGGCTGGGGTTACGCTGTATTCGGTAAAGTCGTTGAAGGCATGGACGTTGTTGAAGCAATTAAAGGCGTTCGCACAGGTAACCGTGGTTACCACGCTGACGTTCCTTTAGAAAACGTTGTGATTGAATCTGCTAAAATTATTTCTGAATAATAATCTCTCCTAAGTAGCATCGCTACGCAGCTCCCTCTTTGTTAAAGAGGGATTTAGGGAGATTAAAAAGGATAAAATGTGACCTATCTGTTTATCTCAGATTTACACTTGTCACCTGATCACCCTCGACTCGTTCGAGGGTTTTTGGCTTTACTGGACGAATACAAGAATAAAAATACCCAGCTCTATATTTTAGGTGACTGGTTTAATGCCTGGATTGGCGATGATTACACTGCTCCATGGCTGGATGAAATTATCACCGCCCTACAATCCTTTTCTGCCGCAGGTAATCAGATCTACTTCCAAGTGGGTAATCGTGATTTTGCCTTAGGTCAAAAATTCTTGGACCAATTCAACGCTATTTTACTGCCCGATGTTTATACCCTTGAAATTCATCACACCAAATTTCGACTGGAACATGGCGATGCCTTATGCACCGATGACGTGGCTTACCAGCGTTTCCGCAAAGTGATTCGTAATCCAGTGTTATTAGGCCTCATAAAACGAACGCCGCTCAGTTTCAGGCAAAAACTTGCCAACGGTTTCCGCAAAAAAAGTAGTGCAACCAAACAGCTCAAAAGTTACGACATCATGGATGTGAATGCTCAAGCCGTAGAATCTGTGATCGAACAGGTTGATTATTTAATTCATGGACATACTCATCGTCCTGAAATCCATCAACTGCAAAATAAGCAACGGATTGTATTAGGCGACTGGCGTGAAGATACAGCCTGGATCTTAGAGCTCAATCCACAAGAAAATTATCAATTAGATTTTAAAAAATGGACGTATTAAATAAAATTATTAATAAGTCTAAGGAATAGTTGCATAAAAATTTAACTAAATGATTTATTTAATTTTTTCAGGTTTAAATTTAAAGGTTTTTAAAAATTATTAATTTACCAAATATTTATACAACAAAGCCAAAAATGTGAGAAAGCATGACTCAATTGATGAAGTTTTGATAAAATTACCTTTAATTTCAGAAGAATAACAATAAAATAATTAAAAATGATCATTTTATTTACACGAGGCTACATTAAAAATAGAGACTATTAAGAGTTATTAAAATAATATTTTAGAACAACAATTAAACAGATGGTAAAATGAAAAAAATTTTCGCTCTATCTTTAGTAGTTTCTGCAATGTCAACTTGTGTATTAGCGAATGAAGATATAGATATGGATATCCGAGCCTTATCTGTCTTAAATGGTGTTAGTACTGCGGAAGCTAAAAAATCATTATTTTTAGATGCTCATCGTGATGCAGAGTTGGATGCTATCGAACAAGAATTTAAAGGAAGAATCTCTGGTATTTACGTAGAGAGTTCTCCTACTTATAAGATAGTTGTACGTGTCAAAGGTTCTGGCACCAATCAAAAAAGAAATGTAGCTGTTGGAAATACTGTTGCTAAAGAAAATTTACCGATAGAAATTCAGTATGGCGCTACAGAAACCAGAGAAGCTGGAAGAGCCCAAATCAATAACGTCCGCAAATTAGTTAAAAACTATTTTAATACTGTCCAGACGTATGCTTATGATGAAGTAACTGGTGCTATAGTAGTGGCAGTTAAAGGTAAGGAAACAGTAGAAAATCTAAAGAAAATTGATGCGATTAAAACGGTTTGGAATAATCCCAATTTGCCTTTAGAGTTTAAGTTTGTTAACTGGACGATTAAACCCTTGGTGGATGCTCATGGATGATCAATCAGGAACTTGTCAGGGTTATTACTATGTACCTACTGACAATATCTACGAAAATAGTTTCTTATTGGGATATTAATAACGATAGTTTTTATACGACTGGGCAAGGTTCTTTACGTTGTTATCTTGGAGACAGTGGTGGCCCTTGGTTTGCATTAACTACTGGATATGGAATTATGCATGCCTGTTTTTGGAAAGGCCAAGATTCAACGAGTCCAGTAGATATCTCGATCTATACCAGTCTCGATTATTTAAATTCGATAGGTGCCAGCATTGTTACTCAATAAACACCATAACCTTTTTATTATGCTCCTAACTTTCTCCATGTTAAGTGGATGTCATTCAAAAGAGGACATGATGAACATATCTCAGCTTAAACCTGAAATTGAGCTTGTGACTTATAAAAAAATGGGTGCGGGCTCAAGACTGGGTATCGCAGGAGGAACCATTAAAGTCATTAACAACTGTGTTTACCTATCAACAGCGAACAACAATCTTCCACTTATTTTCCCAAATGAATTCCGATGGGAAAATGGAATAATTACCGATGGAAATATTCAACTAAAGCCTGAGCAAGAGGTGAGAATGAATGGTGATATGCTGGAATTAAACAATAAAATAATTGCCTCTTACCATATATCAAATAATCATTGCCTAAATGGAGTGAGTCGAGCTTTGTTTTATATTCAATAATACATTCACATTCCTATTGATAGATACTTCCATACAAAAGCCTGATCGCTGAGACTTGTGATCAGGCTCCACTTTATTTTCTTACAACTCATCAGAACATTAACCAATCTGATACCCCCCATACGACTTAAATCGATATCAAAATCACATTTAGCTACTTTCAGCGGCAGTGAGATCAAGTAAAATAAATAAAACTTTTAATTGAGTGAATGACGGATGGATACCTTAGCTACAGCAAAAACACGTTATGCAACCAAAGCTTATGATGCAGAGAAAAAAATTCCAAAACAGCAGTTTGAAAAGCTTTTAGAAATTTTACGTTTCAGCCCTTCTTCTGTGAATATCCAGCCTTGGCATTTCCTGATTGCTGAGACAGATGAAGCCAAACAACGTATAGCATCAGGCTTGACGGGCAACTATGTATATAACGCTGCCAAAGTGCTTCATTCCTCACATACTTTAATCTTTTGTACCCGTACCGATATTTCGGCTGAGTATTTAGAACAGTTATTGCAACAGGATGATCTCAGTGGTCGTTTTAAAGATGAAACAGCCAAACAAGGTCAACGCACGACACGCGAAGGCTATGTCGAGTTTTATCGTAATGAACTGAAAAATCTGCCTGCCTGGATGGAAAATCAGACCTATCTGGCATTAGGACAATTACTTTTTGCTGCAGGTCTGGAAGGCATCGACGCCACCCCAATGGAAGGCTTTGACCGTAATACCATCAATCAGGAGTTTGGATTAAGCGAAAAAGGCTTAAAAGCTTCTGTCATCGTGGCCTTAGGTTATCGCAGTGACAGTGATTTTAATGCCAAACTGCCTAAATCACGCCTCCCTGACGACGTGATTTTCACGCGTTTATAAGCATTCAAAAAAGGGAGTATCTTTACTCCCTTTTTACATCATGGCTTTTGCCAGACAAAGGACCGCAACAATACCACTGACCAAACCAATCCATGTATAAGCCTGTAAACGTTCTCTAAAGAAGATCACACCACTCAATACACCTAATACCACCACAAGAATATTCATACCTGCAAAAACAATGGCAGGCGTTTCCTTGAACAGCATATGTGCCTTGACATATAAGGCGATATTGGCAAAATTCAGTACACCGAGCACTAAACCCGTGAAAATATTTTTAGGCTGCCAATTTGGCTGTGTAATCGCGATATATGCAATTGAAAGGATAAAAGCACCAATAAAGGCCAAGTTAAGCGTAACAGCCGATTGAAGCCCCAAACTACTGCTGTATTTAAGCAGCACATCAATCGCAGCATAACCCGCCCAGACACTGAATAAAAACAACGCAGATTTTAAATTGATGCCTTTACTGGCCTGCTCCGTAGCCTGACCAATAATAATGGCTAAAATTGCAATGATTCCCAGAAACACACCAATCAATTTGATCTGGCTAAACTGTTCCCCAAAAATAAAATAAGCGGCGAGTAATGACAAAATCACCGCAAGTCGCTGCGCAATTTCTGTTTTAAGAATCCCTGCGAACTGCAATGATTTTGCCAGACATAGAAAAATACTCGGCAATAGCACAGCAAGCACTAAAATCAGCCACCAGGGCGTGTGATTGAAAGAAATATGGGTAAGATCGGTTTTAAACCAGTAATAACATAAAATGCTTGCACTTAAATAATTCCATGCAATCATTTGAAAAACATCGAATCCCTTGGCTTTCAGGTATTTCAATACAATCGAGACGAGAACACTACAACATGCGGCAGCAACAATCATTTCCATAATATTTATTCTAGCTTTTTAAAACACAAAAAAATGCCAGTCGATTAAAAGACTGGCATTTTCTTAAAGATCATCGATCAATTAACGATTATTTTCGTCTTCTTGACCATCTTCAAATTTAGTTTCGCCATCGAAGCCACCTTGATTACCGCCACCGAAGCCGCCTTGACCACCGAAGCCACCTTGACCACCGAAGCCGCTTTGACCGCCACCGAAGCCGCCTTGACCACCGAAGCCACCTTGACCGCCGAAGCCACCTTGACCACCGAAGCCACCTTGACCACCAAAGCCACCTTGACCGCCGAAGCCGCCAGTAGAACCTTGACCACCGAAGCCACCAGTAGCGCCTTGAGCCGGGAAGCCACCTGCAGCGCCTTGAGCACCAGCTGGACGTGGGTTACGCGCAGGAACAACTGTAGAAATCGCGTGTTTATAAACCATTTGGCTTACAGTGTTCTTCAATAAAACGACATATTGGTCAAATGACTCAATGTGTCCCTGCAATTTGATACCGTTTACAAGGAAAATAGAAACTGGAATACGTTCTTTACGGAGAGAATTTAAGAACGGATCTTGTAAAGTTTGACCTTTAGACATTTTTAACTCCAAAAAATTTTTAAATCAGCGCAAAAAAACTATCTTTATTTTTCAACTAAAAATTATTAAAAAGACAGCTTGCGAATTTTGCTTTATCCAAAGAAGTTTCGCAAGTCTTCTTTCGCCTGCTTTATCGTCACGTAAGTTTTAAAATCGTGTATTTCTTGCAAAGAACGTAACCAAGTGTATTGACGTTTTGCTAATTGCCTTGTAGCAAATAGCGCTTTGTTCTCCATTTCTACTTTATTTTCGAGACTCAAGTCACTTTTTAATAAAAATTCTAAAGCTTGACGATAACCGACAGACCGCATCGATGGTAAATCCTCATTTAAATCGTATTTTTCAATCAACCCCTCTACTTCATTCAAAAAACCCATATCCCACATCTTGCGCAATCTTTGCTCAATGCGTTGATGTAATTCTAACCGATCTGGCATCAATGCGTAGTTATGAAATGTGTAACGATATGGTTGATTTTTAGGTTGTTCAGCTTGTAATTTTGTTATGGGTTGACCAGTAATGCGATACACTTCCAGTGCCCGAATAATCCGCTGTTTATCTGATACTTTAAACTTTTGTCCCGCCACAGGATCGACTGCAACCAGCTCATCATAAACCGCCTGCCAGCCTTCCTGCTCTGCTTTAGAACTGATTGCATCGCGTATACTTTGATCTGCATTCGGTAAATTGTCAGCCAGCCCTTCCAGCAAAGACTTAAAGTACAGCATGGTTCCACCCACCAGAATCGGGGTCTTGCCGCGCGCATGCATATCATCAATCAATGGACAAACATCTTCCACAAATTGTGCTGCCGAATATACTTCTAATGGCGTAATAATATCGATTAAATGATGCGGATACTGCTCCTGCTCTTGCTTGGTCGGCTTGGCAGTACCAATGTCCATATCTTTATAAACTAAAGCCGAGTCAACGGAAATCAGCTCATAATTACCACGCTCGTAAAGTTCACATGCCAATGCGGTTTTACCACTTGCGGTGGGCCCCATTAAATTGATCACGGGCAATTGATTTGACATGTAAAACTACTCTCCTCGAGCAAATAATTTATCTAATTGATGCAATGGAAACGCGCGCCAGGTTGGACGACCATGATTACACTGACTGGCGAATTCGGTCTGTTCCATTTGGCGTAATAAAGCATTCATTTCTGAAAGGCTTAATTGTCGATGGGCACGTACTGCCCCATGACAGGCCATGCCCGCCAAAAGCTCATCACGTTTTTGCAATAAACCTCTCGCCTCATCATTGGGGTCCAGATCATTTAATAATTCTGGAATCAGATTAGCAAAGTCTGCTTTGTGCAAAATCGCAGGAACACCACGTACAATCACCTGCTCATCGCCATATTGATCTATTTCCAGACCTAAACGTTGCAATTGCGGCTGTAGATCTTCGATTCGCGTCGCCTGCATGCGGGTGATCGAAACCACCTTCGGAATCAGCAATTGCTGTGAGGTCCAGAATTCGGGTTTATCCCATGCCGATTTCATCTGTTGTAACAGAATCCGCTCATGTGCAGCATGCATGTCCACAATAATCAGGCCTTCCGTATTCTGAGCCAGAATGTAGATGCCATGTAGCTGTGCAATCGCAATCCCTAACGGAAACTCATCTACTCGAGACGATGTATTGTCTTCTTCAGTCGCAGTTTCAGACTCATCACGCAAAGGTGCCAAATAGGTTTTCAAGGCATTATTCAATTGTGCCGAACCGTTATATTTGGGTTGCTGAGTTTGGGCTGAATTGTACTGTACCGCCTGGGGGCGACTCTGATGAAAGTCGGTCAACAAATCGGTCGACACCTCGGCAGGCTGAGCGGCCTGTGGTGCAGCTTCTACAGCGGCACGATGCAGATTAAATTGTTCCTGATATTTTGGCTGTGGTGGAGCACTAAAGTTATTCTCTGCCCCATCTGTTTTCATGGCCTGTGCCAGATCAGCGGTTGCCGTCTGGAATTGCGACAAAGTTGCTTTGGCATAATGTCGGACAAACTCATGCACTTCACGCTGGTTCAGAAAACGGATTTCATGCTTGGTCGGATGCACATTGACATCAATATTTTCGGGATCAACTTCCAAAAATAACAGATAGGATGAATGTTGATGACCATGCAAAATACCGTCATAGGCCATACGTAAGGCATGCGAAATGGTCTTGTCCTTCACAATACGACCATTCACATAGACATATTGCAAATCGGCCTGTGCCCGCGCATCGGATGGATGTCCTAGCCAGCCAGACAAACGCATATTAATACTATCCGAATCAATCCAGTAGGCATTCTGGATAAATTGCTGTCCCAATAATTGCTGCACCCGCTGATATCGTAGTTCACCACTATCCGCGATCGGCAGGTTTAAACGGATATTATCGTTATGTTCCAGTACAAATCGGATATCGAAATGGGTTAAAGCCAGACGACGCACAATTTCTTCAATATGATTAAATTCTGTGGTCGGTTTTTTTAAGAATTTACGGCGTGCAGGCACATTAAAAAATAAATCCTGCACTCGGATATGCGTTCCTTTCTGGGCAGCCACCGCCTGAATCTGCTGATGATCAAATGCTGTCCCGTTCACTTCAACCTGATAGCCAACACCCTGCTCATCCTGACTGCTGGTCAAGGTCAAACGCGATACCGCTGCAATCGAAGCCAAGGCTTCACCCCGAAAGCCCAGACTCACAATCGCATGTAAATCATCTGCAGTCTGAATTTTGCTGGTGGCGTGCCGCATCACGGCTAAAGGTAAATCTTCCGGATGAATCCCGTTACCATTATCAATGATTTCAATCAGGGTTGAACCACCCTGAGCAATCCGGATAATCAGTTCAGTTGCGCCCGCATCAATCGAATTTTCTAATAATTCTTTGACCACTGATGAAGGACGTTCAATAACCTCACCCGCTGCAATCTGGTTGGCTAATGCAGCATCAAGGGTATGAATACGACGGGTTGAATCATGCGCCATTCAATTGTTCCTGCAAAATTTGAATTAAAGATTCTGATTCTGTAGTTAAGGTGACAGACCGGGTCAACTCATCCTCTGATTTTTGAATATCAATCACGATATCCGGCTTTGGAATCTCATCGCCACCTTTGGATGGCCATTCAAACAGAAATAAGGCGTCAGGCGTTTCCAGATAATCACGAATCCCCATCAACTCCAATTCATAAGGATCATCCAGGCGATAAAGATCGAAATGGAAAATTTCTTTACCCTGAATGGTATAGGGTTCAACCAGCGTATAGGTCGGACTTTTTACTGACCCTTTATGGCCGAGATTTTGTAAAAAATAACGGGTAAAGGTCGTCTTGCCAGCGCCCAGATCACCAATCAAGTAAATAATGCCTGAATGCACATGCTGAGACAGGATGCGTGCAAACTGTTGGGTGTCTTGTTCATGATTTAAGTTAAATTTCACTGAATATGACATGGCAAATAGAACAAAATTGGGATGCTGGCTATGATAACATTGCCCTGCTTCAAAGCCTAATATCTAGGAAAAAGTTGCTACTTTTTAAAACAACTTCTAAATTATTTTCTGAGGAAACTGTTGTGGAAGAACATCGGATACTCATTTCGAAATTTACGCATCAGCTTTTTTTATCCATTGGGAAACCTTTTGAAAAAACAACTGAGCTAGAAAGGCAAATTCTTGCGAGTTTTAGTTTCGGTGCCATTCATGCCCAATGTTTTTTAAATCAACTACCTGCTTTAGAGATTCATAAACTCGCCATTTTTATTTTGACTGCAGAATTTAAATATACCCCTCAACAAGCTAAAGATTTCGTAGAGCATCTTATTCAAGTTGCTAGCGACAAAGAGCTTCACCCGACCACTCATGCAATCATTCATAGAGGAATTGATGGACACAGGCAATTCATCAATTCTGATTATGTCAATCTAAGCAATAACATCAACGGTATACTTACTCTGATTTGCCCTTAAAATGCGCATCTTGATTTTTAAGGGCATAATTTAACTCAATGAATAAATTCTCAAATACAGATTTTACTCCGCCACTGATCGACGGCGTAAGTGCCAGTAAAGTTTTTTTACCTCATGATGGTTGTGCAAATACCATTTTTGACTATCTCTGCCAGCATTTTCCTCATATCCAACCCCAAGAATGGCAACAACGCTTTGCCGATGGGCTAATCTATGCAGCAGATGGCACAAAACTCGGTATCGACAGCATTTACACGCCCAATACCCACATTTTTTATTATCGATTTCTCGTACACGAAATTCATGTACCATTTCAGCATGAAATCTTATTTGAAAATGAAGATTTGCTGGTGGTCGATAAACCGCACTTCCTCACTATGACGCCAACTGGACAATATGTTCAGGAAACACTTTTGGTAAGATTAAAAAAGCAGACCGGTTATGCTGAGCTCACACCTATTCACCGACTGGACCGTGAAACGGCGGGTGTGGTTTTATTCTGCAAAACACCTGCAACCCGCGGCATTTATCAGCAGCTGTTTGCCGAACGCCAAGTTGAAAAGACCTATCACGCCATTGCTGCCTATCGAGCAGAACTCAACTTTCCACAAAGCTTGCAGTTGCATCTGGAAAAGGGAACGCCCTTTTACACCATGCAAATTAATCCCGATAAAACCTCAAATACGGAAACATTGATTGAGTTGCTGGAACATAACCAGCACCTTGCAAAATATCTGCTCAAACCGACAACTGGAAAGCAGCATCAACTGCGCGTCCACCTCAACTCTCTTGGCATTCCTATCTTAAATGATCCGTTCTATCCAGTGGTCGCACATAAAACAGATGATGATTTTAGCCATCCATTACAGTTGTTAGCCAAGGAGATTCATTTTGTTGATCCGGTGTTACAACAACAAATGCACTTTAAATCCAATTTCGAACTGACATTGTAGATACACCGTAATGACAAAAATTCTATTTTTTCACCTCAAAAATATTGAAATTACATTGCAATGGTTTAAAATACATGACGATAACTAAAAATATGTGGTTACATTTTTTATGCGTAAAACAGAAGTTTATCAGGTTCGCCTCGATTCTCAGGAAAAGAAACAGGCTTTTGCCGTTTTTAAGCAGTTGGGTATCTCCCCTGCTCAGGCCGTTCGTCTTTTCTTTAAACAGGTTGTCCTGACCAAATCGATTCCTTTCGCAATTGAAAACCAGAACATCAATATGGAACAATTGCTTAAGTTACGTAAATCCAAAGCTGCTGCATCTGCCGAAAATCCGTCTGCGATCGAGCTTGAGGATGATCATGAAGATCTATTCGAAGAGCTAAATGCACTATTGGGTGAAAGTGACAAAACTTAACAATGTTGCATTTATAAACAAGTTTTTATTTTTTAAGCTGAATTTTTTTCGCTATTCTGACAGTCCAAATAAAATTATAACTGTAAGGATGGGCTGGAATGATTGTTAAGCGAGCCACAAAGGAAGATCTTCATCAACTTGCTGTCTTGTTTGACGAATACCGTCAATTCTACGGTGCATCATCAAATCTTGAACAATCTTATCAATTTCTCAAGCAACGTTTTGACAATAAAGAAAGTGTCATTTTCATTCATGTAAAAGACGATGTTATTACAGGTTTTGTTCTACTCTACCTTGCTTTTTCTTCGGTGGCCTGTGAAACCTATTATATTTTAGATGATGTCTATGTCACTCCAAGCTATCGCAAACAGGGTTCAGCCAAACAACTGATTGATACTGCCATCCTTTTTGCACGCCATGAAAATGCACTACGGATTAGTCTGGAAACTCAAAAAAATAACTACCAATCCCATCGTCTCTATGAACACATGGGATTTATTCAGGACAGCGAATTTAAGACTTATCACTGCTTCTTGAAGTAATTAATCTTCTACCGCGATATTTTGACTCAATTGTTTTTGCTCAGCACTTAAATACATCCATTCACCTTCTGGCAGCTCAGGCAGTTCAAGTAAACCCACTTGATGTCGGTGTAATGCTTCAACCTTATTCCCTACGGCAGCCAGCATTCGTTTGACTTGATGATAAACGCCTTGATGAATGGTCATGCTCAACTGATGTTCCGAAAATAATTTAACATCCGTTGCAGCAAAGATTCCTTTTTCATTTCGAAGTTCCACACCCTGCTGCAAGCCCTGAATTTGCTCAGGTGTGATCGGATCTGCGGTAGTGACATGATATACCTTAGGCACATGTTTGCGCGGATGAGTCAAGGCTTGTAAATATTGCCCATCATCAGTCAAAAGTAACAGACCTGTCGTGTCCTGATCCAGCCGCCCTACACATTGAATACCCCGATGCAGTAAAATTTCCGGAAATAAACTGAATACACTTTTATGGTGTGTGGCCTGATGTGAGCATTCATAGCCCTGCGGTTTATTTAAAACCAGATAAACATGCTCGCGATATTGATATTCTTCACCAAACACCTGAAACAGCAACTGATCGGTATTGATATTCTGTTTGGGATTATCACACATTTGATGATCAATCAGGACAGAACCATTTTTAATTAACTGCTGGCAATACTTACGAGAACCAAAGCCTTGAGATTGCAAAATTTTTTCCAGCAGCATATCTAGATCCTAAACCAAACTTTTTCTATTGTACCTGATTAGCACACAGCCCGTTGTTCATTGCTTACTCATTCTTTATTTTTATAATTTATTCACAATTTCTTCACTTGTAATACAACCCATACAAAACCCTCGTGAAACACTCTCAATCCAGATATTGCACTCCATAATTTCACTAAAAATTCTTGTTACATTTGTCCCAAGCAAAAAGAATACTGTCCAAAAGAATGGATAAGGAGTTTCATCATGAAAGCAAATATGTGGTTATGTAGCGTTATCTTGGCAACCTCGTCAATGGTGACTGTGGCACATGCAGACAATGCAACCCGCGTTGCGGCAACTTCAGCGTTAGGCAGTGTGGTCGGTACCGCATTAGGTAAACAATTTGGTGGTGATACCGGTGCCATGATTGGCTCGGCTATTGGTGGAGCTGGTGGTGCAGCTGCCTCCAGTAATAAACGTAACCGTACCGAAGCTGCCATTGGTGGTGGTTTAGGTGGCGTCGGTGGTTATACTGTAGGTCGTAACATGGGTGGTTCCAACGGCGGTTATATTGGTGCAGCCTTAGGTGCGGCTGGTGGCGCAGCGCTCGGTCAAAAAGTTGGCCAAGATCGTGATGAAGACAGTCGCTATGACCGCCGTTATGACAATCGTCGTTCTTATGATGATCGTCGTTACTATAATTCACGTCATAACGATCGTCATGACAATGGACGCCATCGTGGCTGGTACAAAAATCGTTAATCCAGTCGGTTTCTTGTTCGTTTTACCCTTTATAGCACCTTCGGGTGCTTTTTTTATAGGCTGAAACAATATATCGAACAAATTCGATATACAAACTCAAACATATATCGTAGTATTTCGATATATGGTTTTGAGATGTAATGATGAAAACACTACAAGATATAAAGTTCTCTATTCTGGAATTAGCTCCTGTTAGAGATGATAAGAGTATTGAATTTTCACTACGCCACGCTTTAGAGCTTGCACAGCATGCCGAAAAGTTAGGCTATGAACGTTTCTGGCTGGCAGAACATCACAATATGGATGGGATTGCCAGTTCTGCCACAGCTGTTTTATTAGGTTTTATTGCGGCAAACACCCAAAAGATCCGTTTGGGTTCAGGCGGAATCATGCTGCCCAATCATGCGCCATTGGTGGTGGCAGAACAATTCGGCACATTGGCAACACTTTATCCAGATCGTTTTGAACTGGGTCTGGGCCGTGCACCGGGTACCGACCAGATGACCATGCGTGCGTTACGTCGAGGACGTCAGGAAACAGAGGATCAATTTCCGCAAGATGTGCAGGAAATTTTACAATATTTTAAAGCACCGCAACCGGGTCAACGAATTATTGCAACGCCTGGGCAAAATACCCATGTACCAGTCTGGTTACTCGGTTCAAGTTTATTTAGTGCGCAACTGGCAGCCAAGCTGGGACTGCCCTATTCGTTTGCTTCGCACTTTGCGCCAAGAATGTTAGGTCAGGCCATCGACATCTATCGGGATAATTTCCAGCCTTCTGAATATCTGGATCAACCTTATGTATCGATGGGTGTCCCGACCGTGGTTGCCGAAACCGATGAAGAAGCTCAACATCTGGCAACCAGTTCTTATCAACGGATCTTGAACCTGATCCGGGGCCACAGCCTGAAACTCAAACCACCCATTGCATCGACTCAAGGTCTGGCAAACAGTTCTGAGCAACTTGCCATTCAGAATTTCTATGCCATGGCGCAAATCGGTTCAGCAGAAACAGTGAAAGCGGGTTTAAATAAAATTGCCAGTCAATATGAAGTAGATGAGTTTATTTTCACCTGTGATATTTACGACACCCAGAAACGGTTAGAAAACTTTAGCCTGTTGATGGACCTTAAAAACAGCTAAATGGCTATCTGAAAGTAAGCATTATTTTTCATAAATAATGCTTACTTCACGACGCCTATATACTGATAAACCGTATTGCTTTTGCGATAACGCAAATACTTGGCTTGTGGTTTTGAATTTTGGTCCAGCAGCATAATATCAATGGTTTCTAATTTTTTATCACTGCGAATATAATCAGGCACATCATTCCGATCTTCATGATTGTTACAGTCAAAATCAACCTGAATATGATCCAGCAGCTTTGTTTTGGTCTGGAAGAGCTTTATTGGCCGCACCGCTCCCGTTTTAGTCGGCTGAAATGCAGCAATCGCATAGGCACCGACACAACTGCTACCTTTATAATAGCTCTCAACCAGATAAACCGGTTGTTTCGCCAATATCGTTTGCTTCACATCAAAAATGAATCCTGTTTCAACTGCAGTTAAGTGCGTTTTGCCATCATTTTGAGTTTGCACATAAGAGGCGTATTCGCCCATTGTTCCACCACCACCGACATCAAAAGTATAAAACTTTAACTGCTGATCCGGTGAAAACTGGATATGCATATGGTAATCGTCTTGCAAAGCAGGAAAGGAATATTTAAAGCTGGCTGGATCATGCTCGATTTGCTCGACGATTTCCGACTCGATTGCCTGATTGACCTGATAAAAATCTTTATTTGCATATTTCTGAATGAGCTTTTTTTCAAATTGTGCCAAGGTTTCCGCATGCGTTTGCGAAATCACAAGAAGCGGTAGAAGAAGTACCAGTCTTTTCATTCTATTGTCCTGTTTTTATTATTGCAAAAATAGAAAAAAGCGCAGCACATCGACCACGCTTTTTCTATTAAATCGCATCTTTAACCAATACGACGTTTTAAACCGGTCATTTGCAAAACACGGGTTGAGATTTCTTCAATCGACATCTCTGTGACATTGAGGTATTTAATTCCTTCCGAGATATAGATGCCTTCAACTGCACGGAGCTCCATCTGGCACTGACTAAAACTTGAATAACGGCTATTGGCCTTACGTTCATTACGAATCGCGACCAGACGCTCGGCATCAATCATCAGGCCAAACAGTTTATTCTTATGTTCGCGCAGCACTTTTGGCAAACGGTTGTCATCCAGATCTTCCTCGGTTAAAGGGTAGTTTGCTACACGAATCCCGAATTGTAATGACAAATAAATCGAGGTTGGGGTTTTACCAGAGCGTGATACCCCAATCAAAATGATATCGGCTTTGTCATAATGACGTGTTCTGGCACCATCATCATTGTCCAGCGCAAAATGCACCGCATCGATACGGGCTTTATAATATTCAGAATCGGTAACCGCATGCGTTTGCCCGACCAATGTGGTAGGCGGTACCCCGATTTCTTGTTCTAGTTTACTGATCAGGCCTTCAAATACATCCAGATTAACCGCTTTGGCCGTATTAATGATTTCACGGACGTTCGGATCAACTAAGGTATCAAAAACCAGCGGCAAAGAGCCATCCCGAGACTGGCAGGCATTGATCTCTGCCACAGCCACCATTGCGGCCTCTTCGGTCGCGATATAAGGCATGATATGGATGTCAAAATCCACGTTCGGAAATTGCGCAAGTAGTGAATGTCCAAGGGTTTCTGCAGTAATTGCGGTGCCATCCGAAATAAAAAAAACGCTCCGTTTAATTTCTTTACTTACGGGCATCAAAATTCTCCTTAAACATTTGTCTTAGTGCTCTATAATCTTTATAGTAAACTCATCTAACATGACTGTCGCTTAGTAAAATACTAAATCTAGGCACTTTTGTATAATTTCATACCAATGATGGTCATTCATACTGCAAAAAAAGTGGAGTAAATACTTTGGAAGCGCGCGTAATCGGTCTGGAAAAATTAGGAAAACACGATGTCGAACTCGTAGGTGGGAAAAACTCATCTCTGGGTGAAATGATCAGCCATTTATCCAATGCTGGTGTATCGGTACCAGGTGGTTTTGCAACAACTGCTGCTGCCTATCGTGAGTTCTTGGATCAAAGCGGCTTAAATGCTCGAATTCAGGCTGAACTTACCCAACTCAATGTTGATGATGTCATTGCACTTGCTGAGACTGGTGCGAAAATCCGTAAATGGATTGTTGACACTCCGCTTACTGCGACATTAGAACAAGAAATTCGTGATGCCTTTGCAGCACTTTCAAACGGTAACCCAGACATTGCCGTTGCTGTACGTTCTTCGGCAACTGCTGAAGACTTACCTGACGCTTCATTTGCAGGGCAACAAGAAACTTTCTTAAATATCCGCGGTATTGATAACATTCTTATCGCAATTAAAGAAGTATTTGCATCGCTTTATAATGACCGTGCCATTGCTTACCGTGTACACCAAGGTTTTGAACATAGTGTTGTTGCTCTTTCTGCTGGCGTACAACGTATGGTTCGTTCTGAAACTGGTGCTGCTGGTGTTATGTTTACGCTTGATACCGAATCTGGTTTCCGTGATGTGGTGTTCATTACTGCATCTTATGGCTTGGGCGAAATGGTCGTACAAGGTGCGGTTAACCCTGACGAATTCTATTTATCAAAACCGCTGCTAAATGCCGGTAAACATTCTGTGTTACGTCGTAACCTCGGTTCTAAACACCAGAAAATGATTTATGGTGAAGAAGGTGCGGCGGGTAAATCAGTGGTGATCGTTGATGTTGAAAAACAGGAACGTCAACAGTTTGCCTTAAATGATCATGAGCTTCACGAATTGGCGAAGCAAGCTTTGATCATTGAACAGCATTATGGTTCCCCAATGGACATCGAATGGGCGAAAGATGGCGATGATGGCCAAATCTATATCGTTCAGGCACGTCCGGAAACAGTAAAAAGCCGCCAGAATGTCGGCACAATGGAACGCTACCTGTTAAAACAACGTGGTACTGTAATTTGTGAAGGCCGTTCAATCGGTCAACGCATTGGTTCAGGTAAAGTTCGTGTGGTGACTTCAATTAAAGAAATGGATAAGGTTCAGGACGGTGACGTCCTAGTATCTGACATGACTGACCCGGACTGGGAACCAGTGATGAAGCGTGCCGCTGCCATTGTGACCAACCGTGGTGGCCGTACTTGTCACGCAGCGATTATTGCTCGTGAATTAGGTGTGCCTGCGATTGTCGGTTGTGGTAATGCTACAGAAGTACTTGCTGATGGTCAGGAAGTGACTGTTTCATGTGCTGAAGGTGATACTGGCTTCATTTATGAAGGTGCGCTTGACTTTGAAGTGCAACGCAACTCAATTCACTCTATGCCACAATTACCGTTCAAAATCATGATGAACGTCGGTAACCCTGACCGTGCATTTGACTTTGCCCAAATCCCGAATGAAGGGATCGGCCTTGCACGTCTTGAGTTCATCATTAACCGTATGATCGGCGTGCATCCCAAAGCATTGTTGAACATTGACAGCTTGCCACGCGAAACCCGTGCAGCAGTGATGGCGCGTACTGCGGGCTACTCTTCTCCAATCGAATTCTATGTCGAGAAACTGGTTGAAGGTATTTCTACCCTTGCAGCCGCATTTGCAGATAAGCCTGTGATCGTGCGTATGTCTGACTTCAAGTCAAACGAATATGCCAACCTGATCGGCGGTAAACTGTACGAGCCAGAAGAAGAAAACCCGATGTTGGGCTTCCGTGGTGCAAGTCGTTATGTTTCAGATAACTTCCGTGACTGCTTCGAACTTGAATGCCGTGCCTTGAAAAAAGTTCGTGATGAAATGGGTCTAACCAATATTCAAATCATGATCCCATTTGTACGTACGGTTTCTGAAGCTAAACGTGTGATCGAATTACTTGCTCAAAATGGCCTAAAACGTGGTGAGAATGGTCTCAAAGTGATCATGATGTGTGAACTTCCTACCAATGCATTATTGGCTGAGCAGTTCCTTGAACACTTCGATGGTTTCTCGATCGGTTCAAACGACTTAACCCAGTTAACGCTTGGTCTGGATCGTGACTCCGGTATCGTGTCGCACCTGTTCGACGAACGTGATCCAGCAGTGAAAGCGCTTCTTTCTATGGCAATTCATGCGTGCCGTAAAGCAGGCAAATATGTCGGTATTTGTGGTCAAGGTCCTTCGGATCATCCTGATCTTGCAAAATGGCTCATGGAACAAGGAATTGAATCTGTATCATTGAATCCTGACTCAGTCCTTGACACCTGGTTCTTCCTCGCTGAAGAGCAAATCAAGAAAGCCTAATCTTTTTTAGAAAAAGACCCTCTCTGGCAGGGTCTTTTTTCATCTTTAGAATAGAGAATTTTTATTTATGCAAATTTACTTGGCTCGTAACAATCAACAAGCTGGTCCCTATAGTTTAGAACAAGTGAACCAAATGCTTGCCAGTCAACAAGTTTTATTGACGGATCTGGCTTGGCACGAAGGTATGGCTGAATGGAAAACACTTGGTGAACTTACTCAAGGTAAACTTGTATACGAACCTGTAGGTTACTCAGCTTTTGCTGCCCCCGTTGCAACCGAAAGCAATGAGTCTTCTTTTAAAATCAAGGTGGAGCAAAAAGCCAAACCTGAATTGGCGCCTTTTCACTCTCGTGCGCTGGCAAAAGTCTTGGACTTGATGCTTTGGTTGCCAATGGCAGCCATACCTTCATTCTTTTTTAATGAAGCTCAATATAAAGAATTATTTGAAATTCAAAAGCAATTACAGACAGCGCAAGTGGCGTCGAGTAAAGCGGTTGAATTACAACAACAGCTGATGCAGCTCATCCCCAATGAAGCCTGGATGAGTATTTTTGCCTACTTGATTATCATGTTAATGATTCAGGCTTTTTTTATTGCAAAATCAGGCCAGAGTATTGGTAAGAAAATTGCAAAAATTAAAATTGTAGATGCTGAAACATTGACCCAGGTCAGCTCAATTCGCGCTTTCTGGTTGCGCAGCATTCTCTTTATTATTCTCAATTTACTGTTTATGCCATTTATTACAATTGTTGATTATGCTTTCTTCGCATTGAACAAAAATCGTCAAACCCTGCACGATAAATTGGCTAAAACTAAGGTAATTAAACAGTAGTCACAATTCAATAAAGAAAAGAGGATTTAATCCTCTTTTCTTTTATATTAAATTGATATCTATACAAAAAGAACTTAACTCAACCTTAATTCCTACAAGATAAATCGGGTTTTAAAACAAGCATTTCAGGCCACTTTATCAGTAGCTTAGTTCTTCAATATGAGGCATAATGCCCAACAACGTAGCGGTGTCGCGTGATTGCTAAGCATTTTTTAAACAATTCTTATCAATCACGCGACACTTTAATCGCTATCCCATAATTTAATTAGGGAATGGGACTCTTCACCGAGGTTGTAAAATGAGACAAACGATTTTAGCTGTATTGTCTTTATCTGCGATGGCCGCGCTCTTAACTGGGTGTGGCGGTGATATGGTACTTCTAAACAATAAAGGTCCAGTTGGTCAAGGTCAAAGTAACTTGATGATGACTGCGATCTATTTAATGCTATTGGTGGTAATTCCATCAATTATTATGGCATTGTGGTTTGGTTGGAAATATCGCGCGTCGAATAAAGATGCAGACTATAAACCTACTTGGGCACACTCTACGACAATTGAGATCGTTGTTTGGGGTGTTCCTGTCATTATTATTGGTATTTTAGCTTGGTTAACTTGGTGGGGTTCCCACAAGTACGACCCTTACCGTCCGTTAGAATCTGATAAAGCACCATTAACTATTCAAGCTGTCGCTGAACAGTTCAAGTGGATTTTTATCTATCCTGAGCAAAACATTGCAACGGTAAACGAAGTACGCTTCCCAGAGCAAACACCAGTAAGCTTTAAGATCACTTCTAACTTTACGATGAACTCGTTCTTCATCCCGCAGTTAGGCGGCCAGATCTATGCAATGGCTGGTATGCAAACTCACCTGCACCTGTTAGCAGATGAACCAGGTGTTTTCCGTGGTTTCTCAGCAAACTATTCAGGTTATGGTTTCTCACAAATGCGCTTTAAAGCACACAGCGTGACTGAGCCGGAATTTGCGCAATGGGTAGAAGCAGTTAAAGCTGGTAATGGTACAAGTATTAACCCTGAAGCAATTCAGAAAGGTACACTTGACCAAGCTGAATTAGCAACTTTGAAAGATGGCGATCGTTCTAAGCATCAGATCGAGCATTTAGTCAACCGTGCTAAAGCTGCTGGTGATGAAGAAGCGCTTGCTAAAGCTGAAGCGATGAAACCGTTCCCGACTAAGCCACACCCAGTGACTTATTACTCATCAGTTGAACCAAAATTGTTTGAAACAATTATCAACCATTATATGAGTAACTATCACGGTGCTGACCATTCTGCTGGACATGCAACAGCAGAAACTCATGCTGCAGCAGAACACGCTGCTCAAGGGGAATAAGACATGGATATGATTTTTGGTAAACTTGGGTGGGATTCGATCCCGACAGAACCCCTTGTACTTGTCACCATGGTCTTTATGGCACTTGGTGCAATTGCTGTTTTAGGCGGTATCACCTATTTCAAAAAATGGGGATATTTGTGGAATGAGTGGTTTATTACGGTAGACCATAAAAAGATTGGTATCATGTATATCATCGTATCTGTGGTCATGCTGTTGCGTGGTTTCGCTGATGCGATCATGATGCGTCTACAACTTTTCCTCGCGAAAGGCGGCGGTGAAGGTTACCTGCATCCTGACCACTACGACCAGATCTTCACCGCACACGGTGTGATCATGATCTTCTTCGTAGCCATGGGTCTCGTTGTTGGTATGATGAACATCTCTGTACCTTTACAGATCGGTGCTCGTGACGTTGCGTTCCCATTATTGAACTCTTTAAGCTTCTGGTTATTCGCCGGTGCTGCTGGTTTGATGATGCTTTCACTGGTATTGGGTGAGTTTGCTGCGACTGGTTGGATGGCTTATCCTCCTCTATCTGGCATTCAATATTCTCCTGGTGTAGGTGTTGACTACTATATCTGGGCACTTCAGGTTTCTGGTCTAGGTACGCTGTTATCTGGTGTTAACTTCTTTGTTACCATCATCAAAATGCGTGCACCTGGCATGAAACTCATGGACATGCCTATTTTCACGTGC
>PJTY01000033.1_pt1 | contig 182761 bp, 159 predicted proteins | sample 1512121 | NCBI WGS metagenome assembly PJTY01 (sample SAMN08177680, study PRJNA422409) | Soil metagenome, whole genome shotgun sequencing project. | isolation source: Soil enriched (2) on filter paper: alkali lignin treatment | place: USA: Madison | collected 2015-01-15
GCCCCACAGTTCCCGCGCACATCCCTGAGCCTCCATCGGATCGAACCCGGCCGGCCCTTCTTTCGAATCCTTAATACCGTTAAAACAAAAAAGCCAATCTTGCGATTAGCTTTTCTCTTGTGAACCTCTTGGTACAAAACTCGAACCTTTTGTTAACAGATTTAAGGAGATTTTCTTCTACAAGAAGATTCTGAATTTGCAGCTATATCATATTTTCTATGAATACAAGTTTATAGTCGCCTAAAATCTTTAACGATACTGAATTTCTGCACTTACGATATGGGTATTTTATCTTTATGAACATGTGTTTTTTTGCTATACCATTGTATTGCACGAACCAGAGCTGTTTACTGATTTGGCCAATCGTTCAGCTTAGCTCGTTTAGAGAACCTTTTACCGCTGCAGATGGGTACTTACTCTTGTTTATAAATAGGCGGTTATCTAAGTAGCCAAGAGAAAAAAATATCTTATGTCTTTATTATGAATTATAACCAAATTTAATATTGGATAAATCATATTTTTCAAACCATGAAATGCTAGCAAAATCTGCTGAAATTGTTTTTTTTCGTCTGCAGGTGCAGGAATGAATTTCAATGCATTTATTTACAAGTTTTGATGAGCCTTTTTAGTTATTCTGGCGGTTATTTCTCCTGAGCTCTCGTTCGATCTCATCAATTTCCGGTAAAGGAAGCAGATAGCTTTCACTTATATATTGCAGAATATTTTTATTTGTTTTATCATTTACTTTTCTAATAAATAGATTATTGGAAGATTTTAGAGTTTCAATGAAATTATTGGCATATTGCTCTTTATTAAAAAGATTTTTTTCAATGACTGCTCTTTTGTCATCATTCACAATAATATCATTAAAGATTGTATTGAGGAGAACTGTCTGGAAAAAAGACTCGGCAGGTAAGAGAGTATGCAGATAATAGTCTTCAAAATCCATTACTCTTTTATTATTGGTCATAAAAACACAGGTTTCTCTTGTAAAAATAAACCATTTTCCGCCAATATAAGGTGTAACTCCCTTCATAAATTCTCTTTTATAAATAAATGAAGAGATTTTATGGGTCAGCTCTGTAAAGTGATTTTGTATCCTTTGAAGCGTATCGGGCCTGTAAAATTTCTGGTCATAATAAAAAAGATAATTTCTTCCATTATTAACGGTAAGAAATTTACGTATCGTATTTTGTGACTTGAGGGGAGAATCTTCCCCGCTAAGGTTGATGAAATAATCCCAGGCATGACTCACATTTAAAAGAAATTCCATCGCATTAAGTTCAGCCTGAATCATACTAAACCCTCCGGCTACAATATTCATGCTTTCCAAAATATACACATTGGGAAAGTGTATTACATATAATTGTATTTCTTCCGTAAATTCTGCTTTTGCTTTCCGGTCAATATGAATAAGATAAAATTGATCCCTTGTATAAATCTTCTGAAACATTTCTTTAAATGTATTAGGTTTATGGTGGATCATAATAAAATAAGCAATCCTCACCTGCGGAGGAGAATGCAGATCTGAGGTTTGGGGATGGGGATGGGGTATGGGAGATGATGTTTGCATAGGATTAAAATTTAAAATCATCCGCACCGGCAAACAATTCAGTTTATGTGCGTAATCTACGAATAAATTTTTGATAATCAGTTAATTAAATTAACTATTACTCAATTACTTTATTGTACATTTGCAAAGCATTTATAAAACAGGTTTCTGCCTTTGCCATTCTGTAATAGTTTAAACTCACAATTTTTTCTTTCAGTCTTTGCTTTTTCAGCTGCCCAAATTATCGATCGGGATTCGAATATGAAAATACTCTACAAGTCTTTTTCATCCTAGAATGATACGTTATTGCAGACTTATGAAATACTACACAGGTAATTTATCGGAAGTTAAGCAAATAAAAAATGATGGATAGAAAATAATTTCTTTGTTTATCCTTAACACACAATTCAAATTCCAAAAGTGAATTTGTTTACAAAATATCGGAAATCCGAAAATTTTAATGAGTTTCAAAAATTTAAACTTAATCAACCCGATTATCCGTGCTGTCACAGAAGCCGGGTATTCTAAGCCTACTGAAATACAGCATACCGCAATACCCTATATTCTTGCAGGGAAAGATATTATAGGATGTGCGCAGACTGGTACGGGAAAAACGGCGGCATTCGCGATGCCTATCCTGCAGCTGTTAAAAAAACATACTCCTGATCATAAAGAGATAAGAACATTAATACTCACGCCAACCCGGGAATTGGCGATACAGATTGAAGAGAATTTTGCTGTCTACAGCAAATATTTACCTTTATCACAACTCTCTATTTACGGAGGAGTTTCGGCAGGCGGCCAGCTTGCGGCTTTAAGGAAAAGGGTAGATATTCTTGTGGCTACACCCGGTAGATTGCTGGATCTGGTTAATCAAAGACATATTGATCTTTCTAAAATAGAAATATTTGTTTTGGATGAAGCAGACAGGATGCTTGATATGGGATTTATCAATGATGTAAAAAAAGTTTTGAAACTGATTCCTCAGAAAAGGCAGACATTATTTTTTTCAGCCACAATGCCTGCAAGTATAAGAAAATTTGCAGAAACAATTCTCAATAGTCCTGTAGAGGTTATTGTTAATCCTGTGTCTTCAACTGCACAAACGGTGAAGCAGTCCGTTTATTTTGTGGAAAAAAGGGATAAGACGGGCTTACTGATTGATTTATTACAAAATGAAAATATGAGGCGTTTATTGGTTTTTACCCGTACTAAACATGTAGCCAATAAGCTGGTACAGCAATTGGAAGGGGTAGGAATTTTTGCCGCGGCAATTCATGGGAACAAATCTCAGACGGCAAGACAGAATGCGCTTGATGACTTTAAAAACAGTAAGATCAAAGTGTTGGTAGCTACAGACATTGCAGCGAGGGGCATTGATATTGATGACCTTCCTCATGTAGTAAACTATGAACTTCCCAATGTTGCAGAAACTTATGTCCACCGGATCGGAAGAACCGGAAGGGCAGGGGCGGAAGGTACCGCTATTTCATTTTGTGATACCGGGGAACGTTTAGATCTTAAAAATATTCAAAAACTGATAGGATTCACAATGCCTGTCAGATCATTTTATAAATAAAATCTGTAGAGTTTACAGATATAATAATAATTTTTTAATAATAATTACAATGCAACAAGGCACAGTAAAATTTTTCAATGAAGCAAAAGGCTTCGGATTTATTTCTCCTACAGACGGGAGTAAGGATATATTTGTACATTCTTCAGGATTAGACACAAGAGCTATCCGTGAAAATGATAAAGTAGTTTTCGATGTACAAAAAGGTGATAAAGGTTTAAATGCTGTTAATGTAAAACTGGCATAATTAAGCTTCGATATTATCTATATGAAATAAAAATTGTTTTCAATTTCAGTATCATTTTATATTTTCAATTAAAATCCAACCACTTTGGTATCTGGATATCTTGTTTGAAAGAACATTGATGTAGATTACTTTTTATTTTCCATATATTCATTGCCTCTCACAATATGTGAGAGGTTTTTAAGAAAGACCACCAATCAACTTAAATATAATGACAGATAGATATGGTTATCATTAACAATTTTATTGAATATAAGGCTTTAGAAGGACAAATGGTTGGATTTTCTGACTGGCACGCAATAGATCAAAAGCAGATTAACAGGTTTGCTGAAGCGACTTTAGATGATCAGTGGATTCATATTAATAAGGAAAGGGCAGAAACAGAAAGTCCCTTTAAATCGACCATTGCTCATGGCTATTTGCTGTTATCGCTCATTCCTCATCTCTGGAAGCAAATCGCCGAGGTGAGAAACGTAAAAATGGAGATTAATTATGGGATTGATAATTTCAAATTTGGTCAGGCTGTAACAGTAGGTAGTGATGTAAAGCTTCAGGCGACTGTAAAATCGGTTATCGACCTTAGAGGAACTATAAAAGCAGTGGTAGAAGCAAAACTTCTGATAAGAAACAAATCTAAGCCTGCTTATACAGGAGATGTTATTTTTCTATATCATTTTTTAGAAAAGAATAAATAGTACATTATATTGTATTAATTATCTACTTTCTTAGCTGCCCGGAATCTGGTTACTTGTCAAATCACATCATAATCATTCAATCCTACTACAAAGTAATGTTCTATAGTTTTTTGGGCTTTTTTACATATTGATAAAAGATCATTTTCAGAGGTATCTTCAAATATAAAATCATCGGGTATCTTAACGATAAATTCGGTTACTACTTCAATATTCATTAACTCAAATTCTGTAAGATCTGTTTTTAGCCTATGCTCTTCCTTGAAAAAAGGAATTTTACGGGAAATAGAATTTTTGAACTGAAAAAGATGTATTGTTTTCACGGCAAAATATTTTTAATAATATAAAATTTAGTTTGAGGTTTATTGGGTAAGCTTATCTTTCATTTTCCTAATAATTGATTTTACAAATATTTTCTGGAGGCAGATATCTATTCCAATCAGAGCGTGCTTTATCTAAAAGATTCATAGCCGCTTTTTATTATTGTTATGATCATCTTAAAGCGTTTATTTCCTTTTATAGAATGAGATTTATGGGCAGGAATAATAATGCATTCCCCCTCTTCCATAAAATAGGTGGCTCCGTCTATAATAATTTCTGCTTTACCTTCAATAATTTGTGCAAAAGCGTCAAAAGGAGAAGTTTTTTCAGATAACCCTTCTTTTTCATTAAATGCTAAAGCGCTGATATTGCAAGGTGATTTTTCTAGTATGGTCTTACTGACTACAGAATTCGGTATGTATTCCACAATCTGACTGATAAGATATACTTTTGATTTTTCAAGTTCTTGATGTTTCATCGCTGCTTGTTTAAGTATGGCAGAATATGTTGTAAATAAAAGGGATAGAACTGTCTAATATTCCATCCCTTTTTACAATTAAGTCTTTGATAAATATACTTTATCAATAGGTTTTAACTATTCTTGAAAACAATTTATGAAAGATTGATTTCTTTGATAATATTGAGAACTTCTTCACGGTTTTTTCTTAATCTATTTCCGATTCTTTCCAGCATCTCCTTTTCTTTGCCTTCTTCAAGCCTCAGATCATGGTCCGTTAATGTTGAAAATTTTTCTTTCAATTGTTTTGACTGCTCAATCCAGTCTCCAGGAGTTTTGAAAAATTTGTCGCCTTTGTTTTTGTTTGTGTCCATAAGGTGGATTTTAGTGTAACTTCATTGCTACAGTACAAAGGTGGGTATTTAATAATCTATTATATTACAGATTGTTTCTTTTATGTTGCACATATCACACCTTTACAAAATTCCAGCTTTTTTGAGCATCTGAAATACGGTTGATTATAAAAAGCTGGAATTTTGATAACTCTTTATGAAGTAATGGAGATTAGTCTTATGAAATGATTGCAAATCTAAAATACTCCTATATAATTTCCAATAAGTGATTAATTAATCGTATCTTGCTGATTAACTACATTGAACTGATGATCCGGACTCTAAGTTCCGACATATTCACTTTTTTCATTATTTGATATTTCCAGTATATCTTCTCTAGTCTGCTTCAAATCATTTATAGAAATTGTTTTGAAAAAGGGAATATAAATCTTGTGATTTTCTCCAAATGACAATTCAATTGTAAAAATATTATTGTTTTTATGAAAATAAAAAAATATTTATGGATGTGGACGTTTTTGGTTCCTATCCTAGCGTGGTTCTCTTTTGCTGGGAATTCTGTTTTTTCATCAGGGTATTACTCTGTGATTCTTGCTTTATTTTTGATGGGAAGCGTATTGGCTGCAGTGTATCATTCCGAAGTTATTGCCCATCGTTTGGGGGAACCATTTGGAACTTTGCTTCTGGCATTTGCGATTACGGTTATAGAAGTAGGGCTTATTATTTCCATCATGATGGGAGCAAAAGGTTTAGAAACCATTACCCTTGCCAGAGATACGGTTTTTGCTGCCGTGATGATAATCCTTACCGGAATCGTTGGGAGCTGTATTGTGATAGGTTCCTTAAGATATAGAGAACAAAGCTTTACACTACAGGGAGTAAGTACTGCATTGATTACGCTTACGTCAGTTATTATTTTTGTGCTTATTCTGCCCAATTATACGGTAAGTCATCTCGGAGGCGAATATACATCCTTTCAATTGCTTTTTATCGCCTTGATTTCTTTGGGACTTTACCTGGGTTTTACCATGATCCAGACTTTTAGGCACCGAAGCTTTTTTATTTCCCCACAAAACAAACTATCTAAAAATCAGTCTGTACAAAGTAGTCATGAAGTGATTTCAAGAAAACAATTGTATATCAGTTGTATATTGTTAATATTATCCCTGGGAATAGTTGTTTTACTGGCAAAGCTTCTTTCAAAGGATGTTGAGCATATAGTAGTTTCTGCTGGTGCCCCAAAATCTCTTGTAGGCATCATTATTGCAGGTATTGTTCTCCTTCCGGAAGGGTTGGCTGCGTTCAGGGCTGCGAAAAGTGATGAGATCCAAACCTCATTAAATCTGGCTTTTGGTTCTGCTTTAGCAAGTATAGGTCTCAGTATTCCGGCCATTGCTATTATATCTGTAATAACCGGTATCAGAATGACATTAGGAATAGATATTAAATCAACAATACTTTTAGGGTTGTCGCTTTTTATCATTACAGTTTCACTGGCAACAGGCAGAACCAATATCATGCAGGGAATCGTATTGATCGCTATTTTTTTAATTTACCTTTTTATTACAATAGTTCCATAAACCACTATGTATTAATCTATAAATACAGCGATAATTAAGGGTTGCTATTTTGGAAAACATAGTCTTGCCATGAGATAGCTAACTGTTGATTCAGCGCCCTGATTGAGATTAACATTTTTCTCTTCAAGTCCGTCATAACATCCGCCTGTTGCCGGGTTATAAATAATCTGATGTAAATGATTTTTTCCTAAAAACCAACTAAAAGCACTTCTCATCATCTGCAAATATTTTTCATCTTTAAAAACCTGGTAGAATGTTGATAAGGTCAGTATGGTATAAGCGACATCAATAGGCTGTTCACCACCAATTGTTTCAGGGCTTTTAATTGTTTCCTTCTGTAGCCATCCTTTGTTGGATATTACTTTGATCCCGCCCTTAATAAATATTTTAGAAAGCAAGAATTTGAATGATTCATTGGCAATCTGTTTATACATTTCATCTTTGGTTGTGATCCATGCGCACAATAAAGCTTCAGGGAGCACACTGTTTCCATAGGTGAGATAGCTTTCAAACCAATGCCAGTCTTTATGTTTTTCATGTTGATACATTTTTACCAGTCTGTTAGCCAATTTTTTCAATAATGGGGTATTGTTTTCAGAGTTTTGATAATGCAATCCCTTGATGATGAAAGCCATAGCTCGTGTAGAATGGATGTTCTCAATAGATGAAAGACTTTTTTCAAGAATGGACTCCGCTTCATCAGAAAATTGTTGGGGTAAGATAATCTTTATTGAGAGAAGGTATCCCAGTGCCCAAATAGCTCTTCCATTGGAATCTTCAAGATTGGTATCGTAGTTCTGTTGTGCAAATTCCTTGTGTTGATTTATATAATTAAGAAAGCTTCCATCCGGCTGCTGGCAAAATTTAATAAGCTCCAGATAAGTTGAGATTAAATCAAGGTCAGATTCATCTTTACTTAACTCATAATGTCTGCAGGCTACAATCATGGCACGGGCATTATCGTCTAAAGTATATCCGGAATTTATATCCGGTTTGTTGATTTTAGAGAACTGGATCATTCCAAAATCTGTTGTCATATTTTTGATATGACTAAGGTTGATGATAGGAAATGTATAATGTAATATCATGTTGTTTTTACTGTGTTGTTGAAATAATAATGCGTGTGAAATAGAAGAATTCTCCCAGGCTGTGGGAGCCATTTTTTCCAAACTATTTGAGCGTAGCTTTTCCTGTACGGTTTCATTTTTCAGTAATGTATTCACGGCAGCAGCGAGCTGTTTCGGGGCTTCAAAATCAATAATAATTCCAAGGTCTTCATTTAATACTTCCAGCGCATGGGGAATAGGAGTAGAAACAACAGGGCATCCACAGCTGATTGCATAGGAAAAGGTACCACTTACAGCCTGGTTTCTGTCTTTTGAAGTAAAGAGATAGATATTACTAAGTTGAAGATAATCCAGTAGTTGATCTAATGGCAGATATTCATTGATAAAATATGTGTGCTTTTCCAAATGCAGCCTTTCAATAGTATCCCGCAAAAAATTCCGGTATTTTTCGCCTTCGTACTTAATGATGCCGGGATGCGTTTTTCCAATGATCAGAAACATCACATCTGGATTTTGGGAAATGACTTCAGGGAGTGCTTCCAAAGTGGTTTCAATATTTTTCCCGGAACCCAATAGGCCAAATGTCGAAAGTATCTTTCTGTCTTGTAGTCCATACTTTGCTTTCAGTGTAATTTTGTCGATAAACGGCAGTAAATGGGTGCCGTGTGGTATTACGGTAATTTTATAAGACGGAATGTTATAATCACGGGACAGAATATCAGCAGAAATACCCGTCATTACAATGATAGATTTGCAGAAACTGCTGATTTCTTTTACTTTTTCTTTTAACTCCCAGTCCGGTTTTGGCAGGACGGTGTGAAAAGTAATGATAACGTCTTTCTCTAAGTTTTGAAGAAAAAGAAGTAATCCGTTTTTGGCCTCAGTGAAAAATCCAAACTCATGCTGGAGCATAACCAGCTGAATATTGTCATTTTTGTTGATTTTATCAGCCAGCTCAAGATAAGAAATGGCATCAGATGTATTCAAGCGATATTGAGGATTTTCTTCGTATCTATAGCTTTCATCTTCAGTTTCCATTGGGCAGATGATAATGGTAAATGATTCTTTGAACTTTAGCTGAAGAGATTTTATCAAATCCTGGCAATATGTTGCAATACCACATACCTTAGGAGGAAAGGTACTTATAAAGATAATTTCAGGTTTATGATAAAATGTGTTTTTATTACTTTGTACAGATCGTCTTTTTGTCTTTTCCTCCACTTCTGATTTTATATTTTTATTCATGATGATATCTGTTTTAAAGTCTGACATCCTGTATTGAATAGTCAGTTATGGTGTGTACCGTAGTAATTCTTTCAGTAATTCTGAAATACTTAAAGAAGCAACAGCAATTCTTTTATCTGCTGCTCCATAGTAAACATGGAGTGTATCTCCTTCTACGATGGCTCCGGTAGGGAAGCAGACATTGTTTACTTCTCCCTTCTGTTCCCATTCTTCTTCTGGTTTGAAAAGAGGGTAAGGAAGCCTTGAAATTTCCTTTTCGGGATTATTAAGATCCAGTAAGGCAGCACATGCGCTGTAAACATACCCTTCAATGGTATCATGTACCCCATGGTATATCAAAAGCCATCCATCCTTGGTTTCTATAGGGGGACATCCTCCGCCGATATAGCTTACTTCATGCTCGTATTGAGGAGCTAATAAAATATGTTCTTTAAAATGAAGGAAGTAATCTTTCCAGAAATCAGGATTCAGATCTTCAATGCTTTCTATACCTGCAATTTGGATATCAGGTCTTATGCGATGAAGAAAATAAAGCTTACCGTTAATTCTTCTTGGGAAAAATATGACATTTTTGTCCCAAAGAAAGATCTCTTTATCTTTTTTATGAGCAGACGGGAGTTTGTTGAAACGTTTGTATTTTTCTCCTATTTCCCCTTGGGACTCCGATAAAAATCTAAACTTGTTATATGGAATTTTGGGAACAATTATCCCCTGTTTTTGCCATGAAGTAAGATCCTCTGATACGGCAAGTGTTCCCAATGCGTTAACCCCATCATAACTTGTATAGGTAATATAAAATAAATGATCGATTTTTACGATTCTTGGATCTTCAACCCCATGTTTTTCGTATTCAAACTCAGGAATGATCACCGGACTGCTCAATCTTATTTCTATGGTCTTATAATCTGATAATATGCAGTATCCGATACTGGAGAAATTATTCCTGGCAAGAGCCCTGTAGAATAAGTGTATTTTTCCGCTATCCTGAATGACAGCAGGGTTTAAAACACCCTCACTCTCAAAGTCTAAAGTTGTTTTTCTAAGTATAATTCCGTCTCGTTTTACAGATACCAATCAGTTTACGTTATTTCGGGCTTCTTGTTCCCTTTCTCTTCGTTTACTCATTTTATCCTCCCGTTTCTCTTTTGCGGATTTTGCGGGTGGAGTCTTATCTGATTTCTTTTTTCCGTCTTTTTCTTTTGACATTGTAATTTTTTTTGTTACCTGTAAATTTCAATCATTAAAAAAGGAAAGCTTTGCAATTGTCTTTTAATTTGTTGTATAAATCACAGATATTTCGGATTTAATAAACTAACTTTGGATAAATGACTGTTAATGAAATCATTGAGGGGATAAACTGCTAGGATATGAAGTTGTATATAAAATATATGGTAAGTTTGCGCTGCAAAATGGTTGTCCATCAGGAATTGGAAAGACTGGGCATTAAAAATTCTGTTGTCGATTTGGGAACAGTAGAATTATTGGTTGATATTAGCTCAGAACAAAGACAAATTCTGAAAGAAAATTTACTTAAAACAGGACTTGAGGTATTAGATGATAAAAAAAGTATTCTGATAGAAAAAATAAAAAATGTAGTCATAGAAATGATTCATTATTCAGATGCTCTTCCAAAAGAAAATTTCTCAGATTATATAAGTGAAAAGTTAGGATATGACTATACTTACCTTGCGAATACTTTTTCTGAAGTGAAAGGAATGACACTTCAGCATTTTATCATTATTAATAAAGTAGAAAAGGTAAAAGAATTACTATTGTATGATGAACTCAATCTTACAGAAATTTCTTATAAACTCAACTACAGCAGTGTGGCTCATCTCTCCAATCAGTTTAAAAAAATCACAGGACTTTCTCCTTCATTTTATAAGCAATTGAAACAAAAACGCCTTGGAAACCTGGAAGACTTATAAGAGTAATAATACATAAATTTACAAAATTTTTCAACAAATTGTATCAGAATTTCTTTGTACTATTTATGAAATATTTAAATCTTAAACACTAGTTAAAGAATTGTGAAACACCAAGTCATTTTCAACTTTTTAAAGGTTAGAATTCCAATATGATTTTTTAACTTAAAAATCAATAAAATGTATAACTATTTGAATTTCAGATATATGTATTTGTTATTGTAAATAAGACGAAATTAAATTAAAAATTTCTCAAAATACTCATGAATAATAGTATTGTAAAAGAAAATGACGCCATTTAAGGACAAATAATGCCTAATGACGTCATTGTGAAAACCTCTTGGGACAAAACTCGAACCTTCTGTTGTTAGATTTAAGAAGATTTTCCTCAATAAGAAATACTTCCACTTAATTTTATTAATCTATCTACTTTACGGTTTCCCATAATTTTAATTGAAGGTAATTGCTTACATTATTAGCTTGTTATAAGAAAGAATATTATTTAATCAATATTGGTGAAAAGATCGTAATGATCCTAATTTGTTGTCTAATTTCTTAATTATATTTATTTTAGTAAAAATTAACAACCATATTTAAACTATGTCCGATTCTGCCTCCGGTTCAATATCAGGTTTCCTTTTTCAATTTGAAAAGGCTTTGGTCCTTCTTGCTACTCTCAATAATACTACAGATGTAGTTTCTATTGAGCAGGTTGATGATGTGGCAATTCAAAATGATGAAGACTTAGTTTTGGTCACCATACAATCTAAACATAGTATTGCACCTAACGGAACAACGTTCGAGGATACTAGTAAATCATTATGGAGGACTTTTCAGATTTGGATTGAAAAGCTTGAAAGTGGCATTTTTAATAATTCTACAAAGTTTATATGTTCTACTAACAAAAAAGTTGGGGATAATTCATTACTAAGGAAAATTCAATCAGATACATTTGAGGAAGTTATAGAAGAAATCAAATCCCTGTTAACAAAACAGAAAGTAAAACTTAAAACCTTACAATCTTCCAAACCTGAAGCTGGCCAATCAATAAAGTCTATAGTTAAGCTTATAGAATTTGTTCTTTCGAAAGAAGACAAGTTTAAAATTATAAAGCAAAACCTTGAAATCGAAGATGAAGAGTCACTGATGGAAAGATTTTTTATTGCAACCCATATGACAACAGATAATTATCCCCAAGCCAGAAAAGAGCTTGTCTATGATGCGATGTATGGATGGTTGCTAAACGGAAGTAAATCAAAATGGTTACAAGGGACAAAAATTGGTGCGACATTTACAAAGAAGGATTTCGATTCCAAATTGTCTATTGTTAATACTAATCCAGCAATTGTAAATGCTGTATTCAGGAAAAAAGAAAATTTAGGAACAATTGACTCAAATCACCTTTCTGAGATACGGAAAGAGCTCTTTGTAGCACAGATTGCAGATCTCGAGCGTAAGAAGTCTGCAAAAGAGCGACTGATCGAAAATGCAATTTTAGATTATATATATCACGATATTGAAATAGCTCATATTGTTAGGGGTGGTGATTTTACAGAGCCAGACTTTAAAGAGTTTCAAAAGGCTTGCAAAGACAGGTGGCAAAAATATGTTGACACAGTAATACTTAAAGAGTTGGAAGAGTATAATGATATCGAAAAAAATGAATTAGGTATAACTATTTTTGATAATATAATGAACAATATAGAGATCAAGTTTCAGGAGGGATTTTCATTTAACTCTTCGAACAGCTACATACGTAATGGCACATTTTTAAAATTATCAAATGTACCTGAAATCGGCTGGCATCCGGACTGGGAGGCTAAATATAAAAAGTCATGAACATTCTTGAAAATAGATTGGCTGAAACCGAATATAATCTCTTTGAGCTCATGCAAAACGATGCATTGGGCGTAATTGCTTTACATAGCTTTACTCTCGGTTATCATACTATAGCGAAAAATAGAAAAAATGAAGTTACCTTTCCGAGATTGGAATACCTTTTTTTTGTGCTTCCAATAGTGTACAATTACTCCGCCATGCTTAGCTTTCTAAATTCAAATGAATTGTATACTGCGTTGATGAAAGAACACTCTATCCTCCTAGGGCTACAACAACGAGCGGTGAAGATGTCGGAGCAAACTTTTGATGGTCTAAATTTGGCCTTTAGTAAGAAGATCTTAAGTATTAATAAAGAAAATGGTACTATAATCTTACTTAGACCTTACACGGCTAAAAAACTAACATTAGCAATGTCATCAAATACTTCCTTTGATAGTGTTAAACAAATTCAGGATAGCGCATATAAATTAGGATGCATTTTTGCCAAAAAACATGATAATAATATACAAAACGATCTAAACATTAGATTTTAATGAAACTTAAAATAAAAAATATTTTACTTTATCCCATTGATGACAACATCAATCCAAGAATTATTAAATTTGAAGAGGCAAAAGTCAATGTAATAACAGGCTATAGTCAACGGGGTAAATCTGCAATTATATCGATAATTGATTATTGCCTTGGTAGTAGCGAATGTGATATTCCAGTTGGAACAATAAGAGAGAAAGTTGATAAATTTGCGATCTATATTTCAATTGGGGATCAAAATATTTTTTTGGCCAGAGACTGCCCGGGAAACGATAATAAAGTTTCTGATGTCATGTATATGTATGATGTACAAGGAAAAGGTGATAATCCTGCTCTTAATACAAACGAGTGGATTAAGGATGCGGGCAAATATAAAACAAACAGAGATAAAGTAAAAAACTATCTAAGTGTCATAGCAGGTTTTGAGAATATTTCAATAAATAATGAATCCCAAAAGGAGGATGCTCCGGCAAGTTTCAGGGATACTGCGGCGTTTATGTTTCAACCCCAGAATATTATCGCTAATCCTACAACCATATTTTACAAGACTGATACCTTTGAACATTTACGGCGTCTAAAGACCTTGTTTCCACTTGTTCTAGGGTATAAATCGTATGAGATTTTAAATTTAGAAAGTGAAATTGATCTTTTAGAGCGTGAAGAAAAAGAAAAAGCGAGAAAATTGGATGATTTACGAATCCAATACGAAAATTGGCAGTCTGACGTATACGAATACTATTCCACAGCGATCAATTTAGGACTTTCAAATGCTGACATTAGTATTGAGAGCGCAAGTGTAAACCTAATAAAAAATGAACTAAAAAAGATCGTTTCAGATGTGAAGAATAACAGGTTTTTTAAAGAGGGATCAGCTGTTAGATATTCAGAGAAATTGGAAGAGCTAGATAGTGACCGTATTCGTATCGTTAGAGAACTCGATGAATTGAGAGTAGGATTGCAGAAAATACAACAATTTGATCGTTCCAAAGTAGAATATGTTGAAAGCGTCGCTATTGAAATAGATAAGAGATTAAAACCAGTAGATTGGTTCCTGAAACAAAAAGGGACAAATATCTGTCCTTTTTGCGACTCGATTTCTGAAAAAGCAATCAATACACTTCTTCACCTTCAGAATGAAAGTCAAAAAAACCGTAAAGTCTTAGAAGCTTCAAGATCTGAAAATTTTTCATTTGAAAAAGAGAAAGGTGATTATAGAGAAAAGATTAAGGCAAAGGAGCGGGAAATTGTAAAAATTGATGCAAATATTCAAATCTTAAGAAATGAGGATCGTAAAAACTTCCGAAAACTTCAAGATATATTTGAATTTAGCGGCAAAATAGAGCATGTGCTTGAAAATTTGGATAAAATTTCACCTTCCGCAGAATTGGCCACTGAGCTTGAAAGAATTTCAAAAGAATTGGCAAGTAAAAGAAAAATACTAAAGGGGTTAAAGGAAAAATTTGATAAAGAGTATTGTTTAAGAAAGGTGTCAGATGCTATTGCAAATTACGTTAGAATTCTACCAATTGAAAATAAGCAACAGAGACGAGTGCTATTGGACCCAGATGTAAGTGTCGGTATTCGAATTGAAGACACAAGAACTAGGAATATAAATTTTTTATATAAACTGGGTAGTGGTGCAAACCATATGTGTTTTCACTTAGCAACTATGCTTGGATTGCATGAATACTTTTTGAAACTTCCGGACTCTGGAAAGAAGAACTATATTCCTTCTTTGTTGGTACTTGATCAACCCAGTCAAGTATATTTCCCGGAAGATTTTAATGATCTTGAAAAAGATAATCTAGCTAGTGAGAAAAAACAAAAGATTTCCGAAGATATCCAGAATACGACCTTGATATTTAAAGCTTGTAGTAAATTTATGGAGAGCAATGAATTCAAGACTCAGATAATTGTACTTGAGCATGCTTCGGAATCTACATGGGGAAATGATCCGAATATACATCTAGTAGAGGAATGGAGAGGATCTTTTGACCAACCCAACACATATAAAGCACTTATTCCAAGAGCCTGGTTCGATTAGGGACAAAAATCGTAAATTTTAATTCAATTTATCTTTTGTTTCCGCATAAATATTTGCCGTAATTAATCTTAAAATAGAAACCAAATAGAAACTAAATAGAAAAATGAATAGCAAAAATAAAATACCGGCTGTTTTCAAAGAAGATTTACGAAAACTACTACATTCCATTAACGAAATTGAACCTATTGAAAAAGGTGATCGAATCTGTAGCATATGCGCGAAAGTAATTACCTTACAGAATATTCAAATGATTATTCCAAGAACTTCAAATAATTATGAATATATATGTGACAGTCCCGTTTGTGTCGAAGAATTTAACCGTAAGAAAAATAAGTTATGAATAAATTAGTAGAAGCTATACTTATTTATATACCAATTTCATTATTATTGATATTGGCAGGAGTATTTTTAGGTGGAGAAGTTTGGGCAAAAGGCAAAGTTGTATTAGGTGATATATTAAAAATTTTTGGTTGGGCAGGGAAAAGTGTTAGAAAATTAAGTGTAAAAAGTGAATATGAAGGAACTATCAATTCAATAATCCATGACTATAATAAAAATTTTGAAAGTCCAATACTAACAACGTGTAAAATAGAATGGGTTACACCTGAAAACCAGCGAAACATTTTAAAAGAAAACGAAGCAATTATCTGTCTAAGTTTTGATCAGAAAGATCATAATCTGAATTTCTATAATGCTACTTTAAACTTTGTCCAAACTGCTCTAATTGCGAAAGCAAAAGATTATTTGGACAAGCACTCATCGAAAGCTATTGACCTACTTACAACCCATATCATTTTGCGGAACAATAGAAAGGAAGTGCTAACTACCTTTCGAAAAAAAATGAGCGAGTTTGATGATGAAACAAGAAAAGAATTCGAAAATCTTGCACCAACAAACGACAAAGGACTTTTCTTGAATATTCTCCTTCCTGAATTTCACTTCTACGGTGAACTTATTGACTCTTTGCCACCGACTTCAGAGTACAATATAGAAGCAAATGGCTTGTTACATTGGTTTAAAGAATTGGCCACACGAGAATTTGATGAAAGAACTAACCTTAAGTACATTTCAAAAAATTTAAAGGTAGGGGTAATACTTGTTGGAAAAGATGAGACATGGGAAACACAAGGTGCATCAGCTTATACTAAGTGGGCTGACTTTTACGCAACAGAAAATTATAATTCAGTGTACATTTTAGCAAGAGGAAGTAACGGATACGAGAGGGCCACGACTGTTACCAAAATACTTACTCAATCAAAAGGATTTGACCAACTAAATAAAAACCCTAAAATTAAATGCGTTTCAGCGGAAGGTCAGGAATATATTGTTACATGTTATTCGCTCAGACCAAATAGAGCTACAATATCATATTTGGCTTGGGAAAGCTTTAAGGAACATAAATCAAACGGAACTGTCGTTCCTGCAATTGTCGATAGCGTCCAAAAAGAGGCAATTGTAGTAAATGTATTCGGTTTAAAATTTGAGCTTGCTACTAATTTGCTTTCTGATTTTGAAATTCCCGATGCCAGAAAGATCTTCAAAATAGAAGACGAACTTTATTTAAACATTATAGAATTTGACATAGATAAACAACATATCATACTTTCAAATAAGGGAACAGTGTCAGACCCTAAACACTATATTGAGGCAGTCTTAAATGCTGATAAAGTCTATCCATGTAAAGTTGAAAAAATTCAAGTCGACAAACAAGGCTTGCAAACAGGATTAAAAGTTTCAACTCCCGAAATGCCGCACTGGATTTATATTCCGAAGTTTAAGGCAACACCAAGCCGATTTCTTGATCTCAATACAAAATTCCCTATTGGAACAGAATTGAATGTTATTATCGATAATTATGCTGCGTTCTCTTCTAATTTTGTAGGTCATTTAGAAACGCTAGTTGACCCATGGGCTGACGGTAATTTCGATAAATATCGTATAGGTGATATTATAAATGTGACAGTTAAGCAGATTAATGAGTTTTCAATAATTTGCGAAATTGAAGAAGGGCTTGAATGTAGTTTTCCTAGGCAAGAAATATCATGGACGCATGAGGAATGCAACACATCCCGATTCAAAGTCGATGATGAAATTGAAATATTAATCATTGCGGTAGATGCTTCCAAAAAACGCATAGATGTTTCCATTAAGCGACTTTCTAAAACTCCTGAATTAGAATACTTTGAAGCCAATTTGAATAAAGTTGTTGAAGTTGAAATTACTAAAGTAGTTCCTGGGAAAGGACTTGCAGTAAAATATGAGGGTGGTGTTAATACAGGATTTATTCATTGGTTTGAAATTGGTTATGGATCAGTAGGTAGCTTTGAAAATATTTACAAACAGGGTGATAAATTAAATGTTGTTGTTTCTAGTTTTGATAGTGACAAAAACAGTTTAAAATTTAGTATAAAAAAACAATATACACATCAATTTGATCAGTGGACAGCTGCGATAGATCAAAATGAATCGGTTCAAGGAACTGTAATTCGTTATTTTGAAAACAGTGCGCAAATTGAATTAGTTCAAGATGGCTTTATCGTTCAAGCATTTGTTTTGCGAAAATTTATATCTAATTACGCATTCATAGAAAAAGATGATTTACCTTTTTATTTACCAATCGGCGAACGTTTTCATTTCTACATTTCAGAATTAGATGAGGAAAGAAAAACAATTTCCTTAACAAGAACTGAATTTTTAATGGAATTAGAAAAGCCTAATTATGGAGATAAAATTCAAGTTGAATATGTAAAAGAAAACCATTCTAAAGGCTTTTTCTATTCTGATCTATTAGAAGGTTGGACAATTATACCTGAAAAAAAAATAGTATTGGGTTCCAAAATTGAGGTTATACCAATTTCACATTCAACAGGAGAATATGCAATTGTTTAAGAATAGATAAATGATAATGACGCCATTAGGCACTATTTGGCCTATAATGGCGTCATCGTGAACCTCTTGGTACAAAACTCGAACCTTTTATTGACAGATTTAAGAAGATTTTCATCAATTAGAAATACCTACAATTACTTTTATTAATCTACTTTCTTGTGATTTTGCTTCTCTTCTTTCACTTTAACAAATGTTTCAATACATTTGATCACTAAGTAAGAAAGGAATTTATACTTCAACTAACAAATATAATTTATATGCCAAATGCAAAAGTTGAATTTGATAGAATTAATGCTTATCTAATTAAATGGATAACTGAAATTTCAATCAATAATGCGCAGGTTTTTTTTGATATTAATAGGGTATCGGAAGGTACCGCTTCATATTTGTTGAATTTACTATTTGGTTATAATCTTACTGATTTAAATGAAGAGAATCAAAATATGCCAGGCATTGATCTTGGTGATAAAGTGATATCAAAATTGGCTTTTCAAATTACTTCAAGAACAGACATAACGAAATTTAAAAATGCTTTGGATACCTTTGTTAGTAAAGAATATATTAATACTTATAGTAACGGCTTAAAATTCTTAATACTATCTAATCATAAACTTCCACAGTTTACAGAATCCTTTAAAATGAAATATCGAAGGTTCTTCGATCCCAAAAATGACATATTGAAGGTAAGTGATTTATTGAATAGAGCGAAAAAATTATATTACGAGGATTACGAAAAATTTGAAGCTGTTAGAGATTTTTTAGAAAAAGAATTTGGTCAGGCAGAAAATACAAAATCGAACTCTTTATTGAGTTTTAGTAATAATGAGGAAAAGGTCAAATTTTTTAAACAAATATATTCCGTTAATCAAAAAAATTATACAGAAAAATTTATTCCAATAGAGTATAAATCCGAAAACCAATTTTATTATTCTGATCAAATAACAGCTGAAAATTGGGAAAACAATGGATTGATTATTTTAGGTCCTTCAGGCTATGGAAAGTCTGTATTAGCAAGGTTAATCTCCATAGAATTGATTGAAATCGTATTTCCAGTATTCCTTCAAGCAAAATATTATGAGGACGGAATTCAAAGTATTTTTGAAAAGGAAGTTCGTGCATATAATTTCGAATCTGTAAATGAATTCTTAAAAATTGCGAGGGAAAAGAAGCAACGTATTTTACTAATATTAGATGGACTTAACGAATGTAAAACTGAATATCAATCTAAACTTATTTTTGAGCTGTCAAAAGTAGTAAAAGACCTGGATTTTTTGACAATCATTACAACCCAAGAACAAAGTGATATCCTGGCTACGCTTGGTTATAAAGAAATTCTGATACAGAAACCATCTCAAAAAATATTTGAAAAAATAGTTTATTCCTATGGGGGAAAGAATATAGGTAAAGAGTTAAATACACTTTCACCTATTATTTCAAGTGGATTGGAAGCTAAAATGATAGGAGAGATAGGAACAAACCAAAAATTGACAAAAAGCAGGCATAATCTTTTTTTATCTTTTATTAAATTAAAAGTAAAGGAATATTGCATTGAAAGTTTTCAGCTAATGTCTTTAATAGCTGGAACTATGTCAAATAGAATAACATTTAGCCTTTCCACTCGTACAATAGAGGAATTATTGTTTAAGAACTCAATCAATTCTCAAATTTTTATTGAATGTATTAATAGCGGAATTCTTGAAGAGAAAATAGGAAAAGTAAGTTTTGGACATGAAATGTTTTTTAACTTTTTTGTTACTGAGAGTATTATTAGGTTTGCCAAAGGCAGTAAGGATATAATTAGGACTATTAATGAACCGAAAAATTATGATAAAAAATTATTGATAATTGGTGCAATAGACGACGAATCGCAACTTATCGAAGTTCTAAAATCTATAGAAGACGCAAATGTATTTGATCAACTATCGAATGGTTATGGAGGAGAGTTTTCCAAACTTTGGGTTGAAAATCAAATTTTAGAAATATTACCTAAAATAAAAAATGAAATTGAAAGTTCAGAATTTCGATTTTCCGAAGATTTAGAAGCTTTTGAATTAAAAAGTAATGTGAAATTTGATTGGACTGAACATGAAATAGCAATAATCAAATCTATACCGGGTCAACTACTTAATGGCATTTTTTTAGAGGACTTTTTAGATATTGTTAACGCAATGGATGAGATTTGTTTAGGTGCAGTTAATAAATTTAGGTACTTAGTAGAGGAAAAGAGTATTAGTGTCCGTTCAAATATATTCCATACTATATATATAGGCTCTTGGGGACATCAGCTAATTTTAACTCAGCTATTTTCTATAATACATTCTGGATTATTGAATTTTTTGGAACGTCCTAAAATATCCATTGTGCATCTTAATCAAATGATCGAAAACAAAGAATTGTCGTTTGGCCAAATCTATTTGTTAATGTTGTTATTTCGATGGGATAATCGACTAAATATATTATATGCATATGCTTTAAATTGTTTCCAGAATTGGCGCCTTGTACCATTTTATTTAATTTTTCAATTTCTTGACCAGATTCGTTATTTATATAATGATAATGAAGAAAGAGAAAAATTAATAGATGCTATAAAAAAAATGCATTCTGAAACACAAAATGTTTGGCTTTCAACTTATATTTATGATGCTTTATCATTACTAGGTGAATTGGAAGATGATGCAGATGAGTATAAAAATGTTGTCAATGATGAAATTAATAATTTATTATTATTTCCAGAAGATAAAGATGCATGTGAAAAAGCTGCTGGAATTTATATATGCCAATATGACCATCCATATACATCCTCTTATATAAATGCAATTGGAGAATTAACTACTGATAAAAAAGAAATATTTTTTGAAATGGCATTGCAAGGATCTCATAGTCCATTATTTACTATTTCATTAGTCTTAGATGCATATAAAATCCTTGGTTTAAAAGCTTTAAAATATATTATTAGATGGACTAAAACACCTTTTGAAGCGGTTTCCTTTCCCCAAGATTCGTTAGCTCTATATATAATTGCATTCCTATTATTGGGAGAGGGAGAATATCCATTGCCAAAAACTGATTTTTCTTCCTTAGAGGAAAAGGAAAAATCAATTCGTTTATTAGCTGAAGTATGTTATTTGCAAAATAGTTCTATTAAAGAAATGGAAAAAAGTCAACTTATTAAACAGCGCGCAGATTTATTTTTCAATTTAGAAAATAGGTTTTTACTTGATACTGTTAATAAGTTTAATGAGGCTTTTTACCAAAGAAGCTATTATATGAATGTTGACTTTAAATCAGTATTTAATATTGAAAACGAATTTAAAACTGAAATCCTAGTGGCATGTAGGAAAGCATTGAAGAATTTAGATTGGCAAAAAGCTATATTTTCATTTAGAAATGACAATTTAGAATTAAATCAAAATGCTATTGAAATAATGGGTCGACAAGGTTCAATAATTGATATTGAACTACTAAAAACATTGACTTCAGACCAAAACTACGGCAGACATGCCGTTGAAGCAATTAAGAAAATTAGTGGAAGATATTAGTCGCAAATTTCTACTATTTATGACATTGCTAATAGTACTATCTAAGTATTTCTTGTGCCACATTTCAATTAAATGTATTACTTTAATTATAGAACCAGTAATTGTCAGTAAAAGTGGTAAGACCCTCTTAAACTATGATTTAAAATATTATATTTTTTATGTCCTATACACAAGAGAACTTTCAGGAATGGATATTTCTAATCGGAGAGAAGATGGATGCTTTAACTCAAGATTTTGCCAAAGAAAATAGCCTGAATCTTGATTACAGCATTCACTCTTTAGATGAAATAGAAATATGGATTATAGGTACCTATCTTACCATTCAAGAATTGAGGAATGATCATAAAATGTTGGACCTTCTGACTATTTATATCGGAGAAACCTTCAGAAAACATATCGGAGGGAAATGGGTAATGGATACAGAAGATCAGGAAAATGCCTACTATATGATGCCGACCCTTACAAGCCCTCATTATATGGGAGAGGTTTATAAATCCCCACGTACATTTGCAACCGCTTCCATTCCTAGGAAAAAAGGAAATTATATCAGCACTATACTCAAGAACTGTATGGGGGATATGGGTATTTAAAATTATAAGGGCAACAATGAGTATTATGTGTTTCCCCCACCTCTAAATTCAAGACTATTCTTTAATGGATTATTGGTTGCTGATTAGTAGCCAATTTTTTTTATACCCATTAAAAAAAACTTTTTCAATTTGACTTTTGTGCTATAGGCAAAACCAAATTATCTAGCGGCGTAATATTTGCATTTTTTTTAAAATTCAAAATATTAATTACTTAAACATCAAATCATGGCAGACAATAAATCAAAAAAAGGAAAACAGGACAGAAATAAGGTTAGCGGATCTGAAAATTATGAGATCCAATATTTTAAGGATAAGATGGGTGTCAGCTCACAGGCGGTAGCTGGGGCTATGAGAGCCACTAGATCAAATGACCGGAAAATCCTTGAAGAATACTTAAGAAAACGCCACAAGAAATAGCCACGGAGTTTGTGCAATTGTAAATTTTCTCTTTTATGAAAGATAAAAGAGAAAATTTGTCGGCTTCATATAATACTAAATTCTTTAATATGGCTTTAGACAAATACCGTGAAAAGCGATCAGCAGAAAAAACACCTGAACCATTTGGTGGTAAACCGTCTGGAACAGAATTGAGATTTGTCGTTCAGAAACATGACGCTTCCCACCTGCATTATGACTTTAGATTGGAAATGGACGGCGTGCTTAAAAGCTGGGCTGTTCCCAAGGGCCCTTCGCTCGATCCCGATGTAAAAAGACTTGCCATGATGGTTGAAGATCACCCCAATGACTATCGTAATTTCGAAGGTATAATTCCAAAAGGGCAGTATGGTGGCGGTACCGTGATCGTCTGGGATGAAGGAACCTACGAGCCTGCTGAACCTATAGAAGGTGATATCAAACAGAAGGAGAAAAAACTTTTGCATCAATTACATAAAGGTAAGCTGAAATTTATGCTCAAAGGAAAAAAACTCAAAGGAGAATTTGCACTTGTTAAAGCTTACGGTCGTGGGGAAAATAGTTGGTTATTGATGAAACTTGAAGATAAATATTCAACTAAAGATGATATCACATTAAAGGACAAATCCGTGATTTCCAAGAAAACAATTGCACAGATGGAAAAGTCCCCGAATAAAATCTATGGGAAGAAAGAGGATAAGATTGTATCGAAATCAAGGCCCAAAAAAGCAAATGATAAGGAACCCGAAAAAATTATTGAAGATCAGGTTGAACAAATCCCTGTGGTCAAACGGAAATCAAAGGCCGAGCTTAGCAGGCTTCTTAAAGATACTCCCGAACAAAAATTTTACACCCATATCGAGCCCATGCTGGCAACCCTTGTAGATAAGCCTTTTGATAGTGAGGAGTGGATATATGAAGTAAAATGGGATGGATACCGTGCTGTTTCTTTTATTAATGAAGGGAAAGTCGATATAAAGTCTAGAAACGATAAAAGCTTTAATGAGAAATTTTATCCAATTCATGAGGCATTGACTAAACTAAAATTCAACGCGATTCTCGATGGTGAAGTAGTTGTAGTAGGAGAAGGAGGAAAATCAAACTTTGGTGCGCTTCAAAATTGGAGAAGTGAGTCAGATGGTGATCTTGTATATTATGTTTTTGATGTTCTTTGGTATGAGGGCAAGGACCTAAAAGACCTTCCTTTGGTTCAGCGTAAAGCGATTTTGGAACAGATTCTGCCAACTAGCCAAACAATTTTGATAAGTCAGGATTTTGATACATCCGGAATTGAGTTTTTAGAAGCCGCAAAAAAGATGGACTTGGAAGGTATCATGGCAAAAAGAAAAGATAGTCTTTACCATCCCAAGATTCGTACTAAAGACTGGTTGAAGATTAAAGCAAATAAACGGCAGGAAGTTGTTATAGGTGGCTTTACACTCAATGATGATTCAAGTAAATTATTCAGTAGTCTTTTAGTTGGAGTATATGATGGAAAGGAACTGGTGTATACAGGAAAAGTGGGTACAGGATTTAATGATGCTGATCAACGTGAAATGTTGGAACTTTTCAAGCCCCTGATCACTAAGAAAGTTCCTTTTGCCGAGGAACCCGATGTCAACAAACCATCAAGATTCCGACCTAATCCACCCCATGCTTCTGTCACATGGCTTAAACCGGAACTATTATGTGAGGTAAGTTACACCGAACTTACCAGTGACGGTGTAATGCGGCACCCTTCATTTCAAGGGATGAGAACGGATAAAAGTGCAAAAAAGGTTGTTCTTGAAAAGGGAAAACCAGTATCAGAAATTATCGACGATGAAAGCCACACCATTCTCACAAAAAGAGGAAAAGCTGAACGAAAGACCTTACTGAACCCATCCGATAAAACGCAGGTAAAAAAAGTGAACGGACATGAACTTAAATTCACCAACCTGGATAAAATCTTCTGGCCTAAAGAAAAAATTACGAAACGTGATTTGATTAACTACTATTATCAGGTCGCTCCCTATATATTGCCATATCTTAAAGACCGGCCACAGAGTATGAATAGATTTCCCAATGGAATTGAAGGTGAAGGTTTCTATTTTAAAAATGTAACAGATACTGCACCGGACTGGGCTGAGACATACCTTTACCATAGTGAAACCGATGAAAAAGACCGCCATTATCTTGTCGGAAAAGATGAAGCGACATTATTATATATGGCAAATCTGGGATGCATAGAAATGAACCCGTGGAGTAGTACCATTAAGAAACCAGATTATCCAACATTTTGCATTATCGATCTTGACCCAGATAAGAATTCATTTGATCAGGTCATCGAAGCTGCACAGGTCACCAAACAGATTTTGGATGAAATGGGTGTTGATTCATATTGTAAGACCAGTGGTTCTACAGGGCTTCATATCTATATTCCTTTAGGAAATAAATATACTTATGAACAGTCCAAAGAATTTGCACGTGTTATTGTTACCCTCGTACATAGGGAATTGCCAAATTATACCAGTTTAGAAAGAGCGGTTAAAGACCGTAAAGGAAAAATGTATCTGGATTTTCTTCAGAATAGGCCACATGCAACGATTGCAGCAGCTTATTCGGCCCGTCCAAAACCCGGGGCTACAGTCTCCATGCCGCTGCATTGGGATGAGGTGAAAAAAGGGCTAAAAATGGGCGACTTTCATATATTCAATGCTTTGGAAAGGTTAAAGAGCGAAGGCGATATATTTAAGCCAGTTTTAGGTAGCGGAATCGATCTAAAAAATGCTATCAATAAATATACAGAAAAAAATACGCAATAGAATTTAGTAAAACAAGTGGTTACTTTTTCATCTTAAAAGAACTTAGATTTTTGCAACAAAAACCTCCCAAAAAAGGGAGGAAAAAACATAATGATTAAAACGTTCCCATAAGGGGAAATTATATTATCGAAATAATTGATCCAGACCTAAAACACTATTAACGATAAAAAGCAGTAACTAGTTTTTAAGTGAAATTGTTTGATTGCAATAAAGATATAATATGGAAGATAATGAGATCATTAACAAAATAATAGAATTTACCGATCAAGCTCACGGAGAACAAACAAGAAAGTATAATTCGGATCGTTATATTGTCCATCCAATAAGGGTAATGGAAACCTGCAAACAATATACGAACCGACTAGATATATTAGCTGCTGCCGTTATGCATGATTTGTTAGAAGATACATCTTTAACTAAAGATGATATTTTAAAATTTTTACATTCTTTAATGGATCATGGAATGAAAGTAAGAACAGTTAAAATGATCGTTGACTTAACCGATGTTTATATAAAAAAAGATTTCCCTCACCTCAACAGAGGCCAAAGAAAAGCGCTGGAATTAAATCGATTGCAAAAAATAAGTCCCGAAGCTCAAACTATAAAATATGCGGATATTTTAGACAATGCTAAAGAAATAGTACAAGACGATTCGTCTTTTGCACGACGTTATTTGCAAGAATGTAGAAATATCCTCAATGGTTTAAAAAGGGGCAATTTTAAATTAAGAAAAGTTGCAACTGATTTGGTCAATGGAGAATTAATGAAACTAAAATAGGTATCATAATAATTTTGTGTGTCCTATCATTAATTTCTTCCAAATAATACGAAATTCAGAAATTTTAAAAATGTAAACCGTCTACGCTACACATTGCGCACTGTGTAAGCGATGACGATTATAATCATTTTTTTATTCTCCAGGGGTCGAGATCCTTGATAGGTGGATCTGACTTAATGGTATCAGAAGAACTTATTTCATCCGTATGATTGGATTTAATACTGTCATTCATCTTTTCATTTAACTTTTGGTAAGGTTCATAGACCTCTACTGGTATTTCCAAGTCCTCTGATTGACAGGATAACAAGCAGGAAATTCCAGAAAGAATGGAGATAATTGAGATAATCTTTTTCATGTTGTAATCAATTTTAAAAATTATCCCGGCCGGGTTCTTTAGAATTCTGGAATTGAAATTATATCACATATTTCCATTAAAAAATTGATACTTGTATCATTTTAGATAGTGATACGTACTATTATATAAATTGATACAATTATAATGAATTGAGCCTCAGAACTATATTGGCTCACGCATGTCGGGGACGTATCTATTCACTATTTTGGGAATTTATGTAACTTTATATATTACAAACTAATCTATTCTATGAAAACCTCACCTAAGCATTATAGTATTCTGCTATTCATTTTGCTATTTCAAGCAGTGAACTCTGAGTTAAGAGGGCAGTATAGTGAATTTTATCAGATCAGGAAAAGATATGAAGACAGAAAGGAGAATGATACGAGTGCCCTTCCTTTAGTTCAGTTTTCTATTGAAAAAGCTAAAAGAGAAAAGAATTATCAAGAGTTATATAACGGATATAAATTCGCTGCCTATTTTTCTCAGTCAAAAAAATCAAAACTCAACTATGCAGATAGTGCCATTGAAGCCGCTTTCTTATCAAAAGATGAAGCACTGATAAGTAAAGCTTACATGGGAAAAGGAATTGTATATTATTATAGTTTTAAAAAGTATAAACATGCTTTAGATCAATTTCTCAAGGCATATGAATACTCAAAGAAAACTAAAGACCAATACCAGAAAAATAAATTGCAATACCACATAGGAGTAGTTAAAAGTTACATTGGCTTTTATGGTGACGCACTTGATAATTTATATCCTTCTAAAAACTACTTTTATAATGAATCGTTAAAAAAAGATATTCATCCAAATATTTTGTTTGGATTCAAAAGGGGATATTATAACAGCCTTCATCAAATATTGGTGTGTTACAGAAATCTCAGAGATTATAAAAGAATTGATTCATTACTAGCTTTAGCGGTCAAGGATCAAAATTTAAAGGATAATTTCACTCTTGAATACGGTTATTTTCTCAAAGAAAAGGGAATAAATGAATTTCATAAAGCAGATTTTATAAGTAGTATTACCTCGCTAAACCAGTCTTTGATTCCGATAAAAAAAGCAAAGGATTTTGCATGGGAAAGTGTATGTTATGCATATTTAGGAAAGTCCTTTTTGAGATTGAATAATGAAAAAAAAGCCATTGAGTATTTTACTAAAATAGATTCTATTTTTCAAAAAGAAGAATTTATGATACCAGAAGTCAGAGACTGCTACGAGTTTTTGATCCAATATTATAAATCCAAAGGTGAAGCTAAAAATCAACTTTATTATACCGGCCAGCTGGTCAAAGCTGACAATATATTAAATCGCGAATTTCCTTATTTATCTTCTAAAATTTTTAAAGATTATGATACGAGGAAACTGAATGAAATGCATCAAGAGGAGAAAGAAACATTTCAAAAGGAAAAAATACTTTTGGCTGGTGGCTCAATCTTACTTTTCTTTATATTATTATACAGATATTGGAAAGAACGAAACCTTCAAAAGAATTATAGGCTTTTAGAAGAGAGAATTTTAAATATTAATATTAAAGTAGAAAAAAGGCATGATAAAGGCAACAGCTCATATTGCTGTGGGATTGAAAAAGAAAAATTAGATGATTTATTAAATAAACTGGATGACTTCGAAAAGAAAAATAAATTTTTAGAGAGCGGTATAACGCTGAATAAACTGGCGTCGAAATTTCATACCAATTCTACTTATCTTTCGCAAGTTATCAATGAATATAAAGGTTCTAATTTCAAAAAATACCTTGGAGAATTAAGGATCGAATATATTACTCAAAAACTTTATAATGATAAAAAGTATCTCAGTTATACCATTGAAGGGCTTGCTGAAGAATGTGGGATTGCCTCACGACCCAATTTTTCGAATCTTTTTCAGGAATATAATGGGATAAGACCCAGGGATTTCATTAAAAAACGTATGGAAGACCTGAAAAAAGAAAATCTTGAAGAAGGTGCAATCAGTTGTGAGTAAAAGGAATCACAGTATAAGATTAGATTTGGATATTTTTATTAAAAGATAATTTTTAACTTTATATCGGTTAACCAATGAAGTAATGAAGCCTTTTACAGGAATCGATGATGATGATGTGCTTAAAGAGCTGCGCAGAGGCAGTGATTTGGCATTTGAGTGTATATATCGCCATTTCCAGCCATCGCTTATTTTCTTTGCCAGAAGGTTATTAGTTAATTTCGATATTGGTGAATCAGAGGAAATCGTCCAGGATGTTTTTTTAAAGCTGTATGATAAAAGAAAAAGCTTTGATTCCCTCTCTAAGGTTAAAGCTTTTTTATACTTGTCTACGAAGAATTCCTGCCTTAATAAAATAGAAAAAGAAAAAGTTCAACGGAAGAGATTTGATCTCTATATTGAGACTTTCTCCGAAGAGGATGAGAGTTTCATTTCTTCAGAAATTATTTATGCGGAGGTTGTTCGCGAAGTCGGTTTGGCTATAGAGGAACTTCCGGAAAAATGCCGGATAATAATTAGGGAATTTTTGGATGGTAATAGAAACGCTAAGGAAATTGCTGAAAAATTAAATGTTACTGTAAGCACTGTCAATAACCAAAAAGCCCGCGGAATTCTACTTTTAAAACAGAGATTAAGCAGATCCGGAACTGCATTTTTACTCTTTAATCTATTGATGTAATCTGTTTCAATATTACGACTCAAAATAAATTTTAATTTTTTTCAATTTTCTTTAGAGATAGAGAACCTTTTCCTGTTTGTATATAAAACAGGAGCTCATGACACGCTATCATATAGACCAGGAATTAAAAATAATTGAAATTCTAAAAAAGCATATTAAAGCTATCCCTTTAAGTGTTGAGGAACATGTTATTTTAAAAAATTGGTTGGAAGAAAGCGAATCGAATCAACAATTGTTTCAAAATCTTGGTAACGAAGAAATGCTGTCGGAGTCTATTAAGTCGCTTTACAATACCGACACTGAGGTTCTGCTTAAAAAGTTCCAAGTGCAAGTACAGATCAAAAGGCTCAGGAAGAATAAACAGGATAGAATAATATGGTTAACTGCCGCAGCTTGTCTCATCGCTTTTCTTTCTGTAGGTTATTATATCGCTACAATCCGCAATCAGGGTGATCAATCTATGAATATTACCAGCCAATTTGGGGGCGAAGCCCTTCCAGGCTCTAATCGTGCTATTTTAACATTATCCAATGGAAAAGCCGTTACCTTGGACGATCAAAGCAAAGGGATTTCAAACCAAGCCGGAAAAATATCTTATGAAGGCGGAAAAGAACTGTTATCCTTAGAGGATGCTCAATTTGGTATTTTAAAAACCCCTAATGGAGGGCAGTACAAAATTACACTAGAAGACGGAACCAAAGTATGGTTAAACGCATCTTCATCTTTAGAATATCCCATAAAATTCCAACGGAATACAAGAGAAGTTAAGGTTTCCGGTGAAGCTTATTTTGAAGTGGCCCATAACAAGAATAAGCCATTTGTTGTTTCTTCCAAAGGGCAAAAGATCAAAGTCCTAGGAACTTCATTTAATGTTCGTAATTATGACGGAATTGAGCAAACTACTCTTTTGACGGGAAAAGTTTCTATTTCTACTGAAATTGGAAATAAACACATTCAATTAATACCTGGTCAGCAATCAATAGTTTCCAATGGAAAGCCAGAGGTGAGAAATGTAGATGTAGGCGAGTTTAGTTCGTGGAAAGATGGATTTTTTACCGGAAGTTCCATGAGCCTTCAATATTTGACTAAAGATATTGAGAGATGGTACGATGTCCAATTTGTTTTTCCGAAAGATTTTAATAATTCTGAAAAAGCTTACCTGCACCTCAACCGCAACGAGAAGCTTTCCTCAATACTTAAAGCATTAGAACATACATATGGAGTATCATTCCGTATTAAAGGGAAGGAGGTGATCGTTCAGTAAAAATTAGTTTCAGTTTATGTTTATTTCCGATGCTTAAAGATGCCGTCCTGGCTGGAACCCAGGACGGCGGCAGCGGGTCTTAAAAAGAGTTTACTTACTAGATTTCGTAACCCAACCGTTAACAAAAATATGAATAATACCATTAACAACAATGGTAGTTTTATCTCTTTTCACCAAAAGAAGGATGATAAAATTCCAATGATAATCAAATGGAAGGTGATGCTATTAAGAGCATTATTCCTTTGTTTGCTTATTTTCCTGTATGCCCAAAGCAAAGGCCAGAAACTCAATTTAAAACTTTCCGGTGCGCCGTTCAAAGTCGCTATTCAGCAGATACAAAAACAATCAGGCTATTCTTTCTCTATTAATGAGAGGCATATGAAAATTTCAAAGGCTGTTTCTATCTCTATTAAAAATCAAGAATTTTTAGAGGTAATCCCCTTGATATTTAATCAACAGCCATTTGGATATAGTATTGATGGAAAAATTGTGGTTTCTATAGACCGTAAAAATAATACGAGTAAAGAACAGGGAAAAGTAATATCATCAGATTCCAGACAGTCAACTTTAAGAGGAAAAGTTGTCAATGAAAAAGGTGAACCTCTAGCAGGGGCGACCATAAGAATTAAGACTACGGGGGAGCAGTTTTCCACAGATTCAGAAGGATTTTTTGAAATACCTGGCATATATCGAAATGAGGAATTACAGATATCCTACATTGGATATTCAAGCCTTGAAAAATTCGGTGAAGATGCTATACATACAGTTTTGGTCCCTCAACAAAATACATTAGGAATAGCAGACGTGGTTTCAACGGGTTACCAAACAATTCCGAAAGAAAGGGCAACAGGGTCGTTTGCCATTGTCGATAACAAACTGTTTAATATGAGGGTAAGCCCAAACCTTATTGACCGTTTGGAAGGAAATGTACCAGGATTGATCTTCCATAAAAATACATCATCAAGCAATGATAATGGCGTTGATATCAATATTCGCGGACACTCAACGTTATTTGCCAGTGACCAGCCACTTATTATTTTGGATAATTTCCCTTACGATGGTGATCTACGCAGAATTAATCCCAATGATATTGAAAACATTACCGTTTTAAAAGATGCTGCTGCCACTTCGATTTGGGGAGCTAAATCAGGAAATGGTGTTATTGTAATCACGACCAAAAAAGGAAAAAGAAATCAAAAGCCCAATATCGAATTAAATTCAAATGTGACTATTGGAGCTAAGCCTAATGTCTATTATAATAAGAACTTTATTAATGCAAATGATTTCATCAGTATAGAACAGGAATTATTTGACAGAGGATTTTATAATAATGATCTGGCAAGTTTAAGTATGCCTGTTATTTCTCCTGTGGTAGATATTTTGGATAAAAAGAAAAGAGGCATAATCTCAGGTAGTGCTGCAGAAAAAGCAATTTCGGAATTAAGAAATGTAGATGTTCGAAAAGAGATTGAAAAATATTTCTATCAAAAATCAGTGAATCAACAGTACTCGGTAAATATAAAGGGAGGTGGTGATAATATTGATTATTTTGTCTCATTAGGTGCTGATCATAATAAATCAAATTTGGTTGGTAATATAGATACCAGGTATACAGTAAATGTGAAGACCAATATTAATCTTACGAAAAAATTATTAGCTATCATTAACTATATGTTTGTACAGACAGGTTCAAAACAAAATTATACGCTTGCAAATCTATCCCCAAATTCAAAGTCAATTTATCCTTATATGAAGCTTTCTAATGATAACGGGGTTCACTTACCAACCGTAAAAGAATTCAATATGAATTATATTGATACGGCAGGAGGGGGGAGATTCTATGATTGGCAGTACCGTCCATTAGATGAACTTGGTTTTGCAAACGATAAAGCTCGCTCAACAGATAATTTGGTGAATTTGGGTTTGAAATATGATTTTTCAAAATCACTTTCCGCAGAGGTCAAATATCAGTTTGGAAAATCAACAACTCAAAATAAAGGCTATTCAAGTGAGCAAACCTTTTCTACTAGAACCCTAATAAATAAATTCACCTATTTTGATGAATCAGGTAATCCAGTTTTTCCTGTGCCAAAAGGAGGAATACTTGACCAGACCAATTCAACGCTAACAACAAAAAATCTGAGGGCACAGATTAATTATAATAAATCTTGGAATGTTCATGAACTCACTGCCATTGCAGGAGCAGAGATTAATGACGTGGTAAAGGAAGGTGACTTTAATACTTACTATGGGTATGACTTTAGTACAGGAAGTTTTACAACACCGGATTTTGTAACGAACTTTGAAACCAATCCGTCTTCTTCTTCCCTGATTCCTTATTACCCGAAAATTACCAAGTTCACCGATCATTTCATTTCTTATTTTTCCAATGCAGCGTACACCTATAATGGAAAATATACGTTTTCTGTTAGTGGTCGAATTGATAAATCCAATCTTTTTGGTGTCAATACTAATCAAAAAGGCGTTCCGCTATATTCAATTGGTGGAAGTTGGAATTTAAGTAAAGAATCCTTTTATCATCTTGATTGGCTTCCTTATTTGAGATTAAGAACAACGTATGGTTATAGTGGCAATGTAGATAAAAATGTGACCGCTGTTACCACCATACGGCAATTAAACAATTATTATTATTCAAGAACTCCATATGCTCAGGTGGTTAATCCAGGAAATCCTGATCTTCGCTGGGAAAAAATAAAAACAGTGAATTTTGCTGTTGATTATGCTTCAAGAAATAATCGAATTTCCGGTAGCATTGAATATTTCATCAAAACAGGATTAGACCTTTTTGGAGATATGCCTCTAGCGGGTTCAACAGGATGGCCTAATTTCAGAGGAAATTATGCAAGGACAAAAGGAAGAGGATGGGATATTGTACTAAATACAAAAAACATAATTACTACGAGCTTTCAATGGAATACCCAGCTTCAACTAAGTAAAGCCCAGGATTTCGTAACCAAATATGACGGTAAAGCTGCTGATTTAAATTACCTGACCTTTGGGTCTGGAAACTTTGGGACAATTATGCCACTTGAAGGAAAACCATTATTCGCTATTTATGCATTTAGGTCCGGACCTTTGACCCACGATACTGGTGATCCGCAGGGATATTTAGACGGCAAACTAACCACTGACTATTCCTCTATTTTCAATAAAACTCCTTTAGACAGCATGGTATATGCAGGTCCTTCAAGACCAACTGTATTCGGTTCCTTAAGGAATACATTAAACTATAAAAGGTTTTCGTTGTCCTTTAATATTCTATATAAGTTTAACTACTATTTCCGTAGGAACTCAATTTTTTATTCAAGTTTATTCAATTCCTGGAATGGTCATGAAGACTTTTCAGACCGTTGGCAAAGACCAGGTGATGAAAATATCACAAATGTCCCATCGATACAATACCCGCCAATGAATACTTTCCGTGAAGGTTTCTATGCTAATTCGGAATCATTAGTAACCAAAGGAGATCATATACGGCTTCAGGACATCATGCTAAGCTATGATATAGATAAATCCAGCAATAATCGTCTTCCAGTTTCTCATCTTCAATTGTATTGTTATATCAATAATGCAGGAATAATCTTTAGGTCAAATAAAAAAGGGTTAGATCCGGATTTATTTGGTAATGGACTTCCCCAACCTAAGTCTATAGCACTGGGTGTAAGAGCTAATTTTTAATTTTTAAGCTATGATTATGAAAAAATACATATTCAAAAACAGAACGCTCATCATATTATTCCTGTTAAATACCATTATCGGTTGCACAAAACAGGACGAATTTTTAGATGCCAAACCTAATCAGGCTTTGACCGTTCCAACCTCACTCAATGATTTTGAATTACTACTCAATAATGAGGTGGTATTTAATGCCTATTCTCAACCTGCTCTCGGAACACTGCTTACCGATGAAATTAACGTTACTACTGCCAATTTTAACAATAAGGGGGATGCAATAGATCAAAATGCATATACTTTTCAACCAGATGTTTTTAAAGGGTCTCCCTATTTTCACGAATGGAATCAGCCTTATAACCAGGTTTTTATTACAAATATTGTATTGGATGGTTTAGCTAAACTGAAAGATAAGAATACCAATGTGAGCCTCTATAATGAGATAAAAGGTACTGCGCTGTTTTATAGGGCATTTGCCTTTTATAATTTGGTACAGACTTTTTCTCTTCCCTACGACCCTGCTAATTCAAAGTCGGATTTAGGTATTCCTCTTCGGCTAAGCCCTGTTCTTACTGATAAAGTACAACGAGCTTCAGTTGAGTTGACCTATGAGCGTATTATTAATGATCTCAAAGAAACTTATACTTTGTTACCTAATACAACAAGCTCTCCCCGCAAACCATCAAAGGCTGCCGCTAATGCTATGTTAAGCAGGGTTTACCTTGCCATGGGAGATTACCCCAATGCGTTATTATATGCTGAAAAATGTCTTGCTACAAATAAAAAATTAACGGATTATAACACCATAGTTCCTAGGCGGAATAATCTTAGTCAGAATTATTTGGATGAGGTAATATATACTACTTGTGTGATTAATTATGGATCTATTTACACTCCAGATTCGATAATATATAAATCATATGATATAAATGACCTTCGAAAAAACCACTTTTTTAGAATATCAACTGTGGATGGCAGCTTAGTATTTAGGGGCACCTACGATGTGAACAATGATAAATTTTGTGGTTTGGCAACTGATGAAATATACTTAATTAGGGCGGAATGCCTTGCCAGAACAGGAAAAACGAAAGAAGCTATGGATGATCTAAACCTCTTATTAAAGAATAGATTTAAAACCGGAACATTTACGCCCGTTAATGCCTCTGATGCTGAACAGGCGCTGAAGCTGATCCTTGAAGAAAGGAAAAAGGAATTACTGTTTAGGGGAATAAGATGGACGGATTTAAGAAGGCTCAATAGAGAGGAGCGTTTTAAGAAAACTATTGTACATATAGTCAATGGAAAGACCTACACCCTCCAGCCCGGTAATTTATTGTATGCGATCTCAATTCCGGAACAGGAAATTCAATTAAATGGTATTCAACAGAACCCAAGATAGGAAGTATTTTAAAAAGATTAAGATGAAAAAAATTATTATAATTTTTGTCCTTAATACATTAGTATTATTATCATTTGCCCAGCAAGATTCCATTATAATTTCTGGTAGTTTCCAACATTTACGAAGTGGAGATTCTATCATACTGGAGGTAAAAAAATATTATGATGTAGGTGATAAAAATAGTGAAGAGGTTATAATCGTAAAGCCAAAAGCAGGTTCCTTTACCTTTAAAATCGCAGGGCAAAATTACCCACAGTTTATAAACCTTATAATGCCTGGTGGATATCAGGATATAATAGCTAATAATTTATCTTTGTATGGTTATTTGGTAGAAAATGGTGATCAAATACACTACTCGGATAAATTTAAAGATAGGTTAATCGGTCCCGGATCAGAGAAATGGAAGATCTTAAAAAGATTGAGGTCTATTGATGTGCCATATGAAGAGCAGAGACGACAATTAAAGGACAGTGATTTAAAGAATCTTTTTAGTGTTTACGATTCATCGTTCATTGCGCAGTTAGAATATCTTTCTGAAAATGAAAAGAGCCTTTCCCAGAAGGCATATACTTTGATGCAAGCTGATATTGTTTCTTCAAATATAAGCTCCAAGCAGTTTTATATCAGGCAAATTGAAAAAAGTAATCCCGATGCTTTAAGTGGGCTTTCAAATAGTTCCATTACCGATTCATTGTTCAATTCTTTAGCGAATGATACATCAATGTTTTACTCAATTGATTTTATAAGAGCTGTTATATCAAACTATCATACTAAACAGAGCCTTAACAACAGGATATTTGATGTGAAAGACTGTTATGATTTTTTGTTAAATACCTACCCTTCTAATCTTGGTGAAAGAGCAATTGTATCATTATTTCTTCATTATATTAAGAGGAATGATATTGCGCCCTTGTTAAAAGACGCAGTTTTAAAAATTAAGGATCAAAATCTCAATAGTATTATTCAAAAAATAATATCCGGACGTGGAGAAGGTTCGGAAGCATATAATTTTCAGTTGCCGGATGCAAATGGCCATATAGTTAAACTGTCAGACTTTAAAGGGAAAACTGTTGTGTTGGATTTTTGGTATACTGGCTGTGGGGGCTGTGCAGCGCTTGCACCTTATATGAAAAAAATTGAAGAGAAATTTCAGGGAAAAGATGTTGTATTTATTACAATTTCTATGGATAAGAACAAGGAAAAATGGCTAAATAGTTTAAAACAAAAGATCTATTCATCTGAATTTACAATTGATTTAAATACTGAAAGTGAAAGTAATGATCATCCAGTAATTAAAAACTATATGATACGATCATATCCAACTCTAATTACAATAGATAAAGATGGTAAGATAATGCGTCAAGTTGAAGATCCAAGAGGTGATCATGGTAGTGATTTGATTTCGTTATTAAATCAATCATTAATAAAATAAAAAAATTGGGCACTTTAAAGGTGCCCAATTCGATTAAGGTATTCTTTCAAGCACATGACCATCAGCTGTATAACCTGGTGGTAAGGTATTAGGAGCCGGAGCTGAAGCTCCTTGGTAAGCGGCACAAGCAGCTGACCCAGGTTTGCAATCATATTCTGATCTATCAATCATTTGCCATGTAAACCCTGTACCGTTTGCATCTTTTACTGGGTAATATGTATTCAATGCTTTACTCTCCGATTTTTCAATTTTTGTGAATGAAAAAGCAGCGAAACTTCCGATTGCAATAGCTGCAATTCCTAGTGTTAATCGTAAATTTTTCATGATTTTGGTTGCCTTTATAAATCAAAAAGCTAAACTTTAATTTTGCCTACTCTGAAATAAGGTTTTCGGCTTCCCCTTTTATTTGGGCCTGATTTATTTTATGTATTATCAATTCAGTGAAAATTTCTCATTTGGTTTTTCTTTTTGGAGCAGGGCTATAAAAGTTATAGAAACAATAAATAGATTAAATAATAGATGTTGTGGCCATGAGAGATTTTTTATAACTCCTCCGCAACTACAGGGAACATGATCAAAAGCATTAAATAAAACCAATGCTGTATAAATAGTAAAGAGACTCATTAAGGTTAGAGAAAATAATAGTGCTAATCTTCTTGTCTGATTTACGCATAACATTAAAGCAATTGCAATCTCTGATATAGGAAGCACCCATTTAAGCACAGGAGTAATGGAATTGGGAAAAGGCTGGCTATTCAAATCCCTGGTAAAACTATCAAAATCTAAAAATTTACTCACTGCGGTGTAAATGAACAATATGACTAATAGTAATACAACGATTTCAATGAAGATATTTTTGGCTTTCATGGTCAGAATTTTTTTGAGGCGATCATTTTTCATCTTTGCTTAATGAAAACGATTACAACAAATGTAGAATAGAGCCAATTTGATATGCAAAATGTAGTTGTACCAGTTTTTAAATTAGTACATATGTCACTTCTTAAATCCCAATTTCACATATGGAATTCATCCATAAAAAGCGTGTAGCTTGAAGTATCAATTTATAAATTGATACATACATAACTGATAGATTCTAATTATTCTTTATAGCAAAAAGATCTATATTCTCAAAATCCAGGGAATTATTCGGGTGGAATTTCAATTTTCTTAAATTACCCCTTTGCTCATTCAACAATAATCTTCCCTTCCTAAACCCAACATTACACAACATCCGTATTCAGAAAACTTCGTTTCTTTTATTTGGAAGTAGCAATTCCATTAAAATTTTATTCAACAAAACGACCAAAAAGGGAAGCGAATGTAGAACGGGCAGCCATCCCTTTTGACCTGCAAAAGACTACGGCATAAACGGTTTCCTCCCCAAAGGGTCCCCTCCAATTATTCCGTTTCCTTTTGCCTTACGCATTGCCCATTCTCTTTTTGGGCTTTCTTTTTTTTCGTTTTTTCTTTTGAATAAAAATCAGGCGAAGCAGGGCGAGCCACCGACAGCGGAAAAAGAGGAATACAAAAAAGAATGTAAAACTCTAAAATCAATGCTTATGAACATTATCGGACGTTTGACAAGTGATGCACAGGTAAACATCACGTCACAGGACAAAAAAGTAGTTAATTTTTCCGTTGCCGTCAATGAAACGTACAAAAACAAAAAAGGGAAGAGAATCACCCAGACGGCATTTTTTAGCTGCTCTTACTGGCTTTCTCCTAATGTTGCCAACCATTTAACTAAAGGACTTCTCGTTGAACTTTCAGGTATGGTACAGGTGTCTGCATGGATGGGAAAAGACGGAGAACCCAAAGCAGGAATGAATTTTCACACCTCACAAATTAAATTCCTTTCGGCTATCCAAAAAAGGAATACTGCTAATTCGGATTCCAATAATGGAACTTCTATAGATGACGATCTGCCTTTTTAAATACTAATCCCAAAATCAAAAGATCATGACAACAATAGATATTAACGAAGCAAATGTATATGTAGGAACCTATAAGAAATATAACGAAGGTTCACTTTTTGGCAAATGGTTAAACCTGTCAGATTATACAGATAAAGAAGAATTTTATAAGGCATGCGCAGAATTGCATAGTGATGAACATGACCCCGAATTCATGTTTCAGGATTATGAGAATATCCCAAAAGGACTAATTGATGAATCATGGTTAAGTGAAAACGTTTTTGAAGTACTCCAAGCCCTTTCCGATCTAAGCGACAATGATCAGGAAGCATTTTTTATATGGTGTAATAACGGTCATGCTGATTTATCTAATGGTGATATATATGATTTGATCAGCGATTTTGAAAGTGCTTATGTCGCCCATTATGAAAGTGAAGAGGATTTTGCAAGGGAACTGATCGAGGAACGGGATGATCTAAACGATTTCGCAAAGCAATATTTTGATTATGAAGCCTATGCGAGGGATCTTTTTTGCGGAAGCTATTGGAGCGAGGACGGACACGTATTCTACAATTAAAATGAACCGCAGGCGACTTATGTCAAATGTCGCCTGCTAAAAAAATCAAAGCTATGGTCATTGAAACATATAAAATAACCATAAAAAGTGATGGCGGAACCTTTACGGTTATACTTTCCTCATTAAGTGGAAAAAAAGGGGCAATCAATCAGGTATTAGCGTCTGAGCTATGTCCGATTGGGGCAATATTTAAAGTAGAGAAGATCAACCAGAAAATTATCAATTGAAGCATCATCTTATGAATATTGGAATTATTACCTATAAAAAATATGAAGAAAATGTGCTACTCAATGCCCATTTCAATATCGATGAACTATTTAAAATCATCCTTTTTGACAAAGATTTTGTAAAGTTTGAAATCTTTGATACCAATAAAAAGCTATTGGCGTCAACCTATTATCCCCAAATTGAAGGGAAAGGCGTTTTCATTGATCCTGTAAAAGTGGAAAGGGAGGAAGAAATTAAGTGGATTGATTATTATGCGTTTAGATCACCTTCCACCATACGGCATACAAAAGTGACTTGGAAGGTGAAAGGCGAAGTTTTCAGGACAAAGAAAAAGGCGGATGAGTGTGTAAAAGTATGGAATAAAAGAGCTTCCTACTTTATTGAGCACTTAATTGATCGCAGTACCTATTCAAAAAAATATAAATGAATTGAAGATGGAAATGAAAATCACGGATTTAAATGGTTTGGAAATTACTGTAACCGATCTTAATAAAGCCATCGAACAGGTGGAAAACTTTAAAGATATGCACCATATTCCACCTGTTCCTGCCGATAAGGAGCGTCAGAATTACTGGAAAGATATTTATCACAAACTTTTGGTATTAAAAATAAAAATAGAAAATGAGCAATCTAGCTGATAAAACATAATATCGAGCATTATGCATTTTCGCCCGAATGGTTAAGGAATTTGAACGATTGCACTGTTTGAACATGACAGCAACGGACGATTGGGATGCCACAGGAGCAAGGAACCTTTTGGAAGGTATTATAGAAACCAACGGTTATAAAGTGAATTACAACCGAAAGGGCAAGGGGAAAAGACCCATTCTAAAAGATGAATGCCAAAAGCCCAACCATAATTATATACGGTAATTCTTAGAATTACTAATTATCAATCATAAAAATCGAAATAATGGAAGCCAATTTTTTTAAGCAGTTAGCAGGAATGGACATTGACAGCCGAATTATGCTAACAATAGCCAAAGCGACAAAGGATACTCTCATAGTCTCTATTTTAGTTCAAAACGATGGATGCGGAGACAAAGCAAAGAATATAATTCCTCCACTTAATCTCAAAGGAACTGCCGAGGAACTAGATGCAGGTTTTTTCTCCTTCGTCAAGAAGCCAATCGAATCAGCATCGGGATTGATGTCAAATATGGAATCTTACATGAAACAGCTTGAAGAAGCCAAGAAACAATCCGCAATGGAGAAAGAGAAATCAGATAAGGAAAAAAAGGAGAAGGATGGCAAAACCAAAAAATATAATGATGCAATGGCAAAAGCTGAATCTCTGGAAAGAGAAGGCAAATATAAAGAAGCTTGGTCAGCGTTGCCGAAGACTTCCGAATATCCTGAAAATGCGGATGCCATTCGTAAGAAACAGGATATTTATGAAAAGCATTTTGCGCCGAGTTTATTTGCGAATGAGCGGGCGGACACCGAAACGCAAGAAGAAAGACCATTTTTTACAGAAATTAATGTAACCCCTATATAAGCCGATTATGATTTTAAGTACAGAATTAGCGAGAGTTTTTATACTCATGGATAAAGGGCAGAAGATTACCCTTGACGACCCTGAACCACGTTGGAGCGTGGATGCTGTTTTGAATTTCTATGCAAATATTTATCCCATATTGACGACTTCAAAAATTTCTGCTCCCATTATTAGAGATGATAAGGTGGAATATGTTTTTGAAAGTGTTATGGGGACGAAAGGTTAAATCTCAATCTTAAAATAATGAACAATGCAAAAACATATTCAGTCGGGAATGATCCGGTCCTCAAAGGTCGAAAAAGAAAACAGCCTTTATCATCGTTTGGGGGAGTTCGCAAATTGGATGCAGAAACCAAAAGATGCGCAGGAAATCAAGAAGGACAAAAGGAAGTCAGTTCCCATAACCATGTTGCCGATGGTTTTTTAAGGACATCGTTTCTCCCGAAATATCGGGAATCTGAAATGACACGAATTTCATCGAAGTCTGCCAAATTGGAAAGGGATTTTTTTAAGTCCCTTTCCAAACTGACCGAGCATTATTCAATTGAGATTTCTAAAAAAGATCAATTGGGTTTTCCGTATAGCATTTTTCTTACGCTGGCTGATGTCAAAAAACAATTAAAAAATACCATTCGGAATTATTCAGATGTCCGCATAATAAAAGATAAAGGAAAAACTTTTCTTGTATCCGAAGAACGATACAGTACGGGAGCGACACTATTTTACATTCCTGTATTTCCTCTGTTTAAGTTGTTGCATGACAGGGGCAGAAGAAAAACAGGAATTCTGATGCAATCTGTTTTTTCTTACCTATATCATGTAGCCGAGATACCTTATTACCGACATCAGGCAAGTTATCTGTTTTGGGAATATGAAATGCTTAAAGATTGGGCTCTTGATGATGAAATTGAAGAAGGAAAGGAAGATTTCCGTATTGATGAAATGAAGATGGCGGAGTGGGTCGGTGATAACATTGAAAAGAAAATTTATCATCAAAATAACCTGAATTTTTTCGAGCATCGCATTACCCATTTTAAACCCAAAGATCAGCTTGACAAAGACTGCCTTTTGATAGCTGAAAAAATATTATCTCTTTATAAGACCTACCCGACAACGACTATTTTCTGCAATGCCAGTTCATTGATTGATACGGATAGTGATGATGTTACCGAAGAGATCATTTCAATGGACAGGTATATTTCCTTTTATGCCGATAATGAAGGTTGGCTGTCTTCGACATTATTTGAAATGGTTAATAATGAGTTTCAGGTATTTTCAGATACACAGGAGCCTGTAATTGAAAAAAGGTTTGATGGAAGTGACATAAAAGGAAAAGACCTTTTATTTGAAAGTTCACTTTTTGACCTATTGCATGAGATCATTGATCTGTTGAACGAATATAGAAAATTAAGCAATGAAAAATATTGATATAACACAGGATTTTGAAGGGTTATATTATCCAAAATGTGCATTGGTCGTTTATGAAGCGGAGGGAAGGCAAAATGATATCTATGTGGAGCATTTTGATATGGATTCAAATGGAAATCTTATTAATGCCCGTCCGCTTACTATGAAGGAAGCTGAGATTTTATCAAAGGCTCTTCAAATTGGACAGGAAAAAGAAAACAGATTTCTTAAACCTAAAACCATATTGCCGGCCAATATTTTAAGTCTTGACCCAAGCACAGAAAAAGGCACGGTAATTTGGCATACCAAAGCCCAATCTAAACAGCTCTTTTTTGTCGAGAGCTTAGGAATTCCCAATGGTAAAGCCTATGTTCCTCCACTTCTATGGAAGGCTAGCAAACAAAAATTATCGTTATTCGCACTGAAAAGTGACAGAAGACCATCGGAAAGAACTAAGCTTTTTCATGCTCCGTTTTTTAATGTTTATAATAATGGAAGCGTGTGTATGGGGACAGTCCATATTGATATCAAAAAATCCGTTACCGTAGAGGAATTTACACAGGCATGGGAACAATATTTCTTCAATAGTTATTTCAGCCACTTGCTGGGATCTGGAAGCCACATCAAAGGCAATTGTGTAAGCCTTTGGAAAACGCTGATCAAACAGGAAACTACATTTCCCGTCGATGTACTGATGCCTAATCATCTAACCCTTAAAAATATACTGTCATGAATTCCGAAAAACCAAAAATGCATTTTACGGACAAATATCTGTTAGCTCCGACAAACCCGATTACAGTAAACCTGATAGGGGCAGGGGGAACAGGCTCTAAGGTTTTGACTGCACTTATGGAAATTAATGAGAGCCTTTTTGCCCTTGGGCATCCAGGGTTACAGGTACGGTTATGGGATGATGATATGGTTACCTCGGCAAATTTAGGAAGACAGCGGTTTTTTGAATGCGAAGTCGGCTTGAAAAAATCCGTTGTTTTAATCAACCGCATTAACCGTTGTATCGGGTCTAATTGGAAGGCGGAAACTGTAAAGTTTGTTAAAGACAGCGCAGGAAATCTGCCTGAAAATGCAATGGCAACAATTACGATTTCCTGCGTAGATAGCGTAAAAGCGAGATTCGGTATAGCTGAGATACTTACCGAATTGATCCAAAAGCCCCATTTTTATAGGGATGCTCCAAAATATTGGTTGGATTTTGGAAATAGCCAATATTCTGGGCAGGTCATTCTATCTACAGTTGGAAATATAAATCAGCCAGCGTCAATGAAATATGAACCTGTAAAACATTTGCCATTTGTAACGGATGAATTTGGTGATCTTTTGATTCGATCGGAAAAAGATGATACTACTCCGAGCTGTTCACTGGCAGAAGCACTCGAAAAACAGGAGCTTTTCATCAACGCATCCTTAGCGCAGATGGGCTGTGATTTACTGTGGGGGTTATTTCGTAATGGAATGACCCCCTACAAAGGATTCTTTCATAATCTGAAAGATTTTAGAACGGTTCCGATCCCGATCACATGATTTAGGATCGGGCGAAAAGTTCTTCCCTACCTGCGGGCAGGAAGAACTTTTCGCGGGAAATCGGTGCAGGCAAGGATTGGGAAAATGATCACGAAGATCCAATCCTTTGCCTGCGGTTGGTTTGTGAGGTATTTACAGATACTTCTTTTTTTGTTGGATTTATGATTTGTTTGGAATTGTAATTAATTGATAGAAGAATTATAAAATTACTTCTGTATTTTGCATTACATACAAATTCTAATTTCAAATGGATATCAACTCAATTATTCAGGTCATTGCATCAATTTTCACCGTTATTATTTCTGCCTTTATAGCGCCTTTCTTTTTAAATTTTTACATGAAAAGGAAATTCCGGAAAATGCAGTATTTAATTGATTCTCAAAGTATATTACAAAATGTACATAAGGATTTCAAAACCAATTTTGTTGAACCAACTATTGCAGAGAATTTATTTTTTATAATGACTGGTATTAGAACAAATTACAATACTATTCCGGCATATCTTAAATTGAAAGATTTATTAGGGCAGGATTATGAATGGCTGATGATCAGCAGTGCCAAACCGCATTTTAAATTTGATCAAGATGGAGATATTCATATAGAATTGTCGAAAAATACCCTTTTATATAGGAATTTTTCATTAGTGCTGTCTTTTATATTTTCTATATCTGGTTTTGGAATTCTGATTTACTTTTCACGTTTTGACATCAATTCATTGTCAGAAATCCTACTTATATATATGGTGGCATTTCCTTTATTTATTTTTGCGTTCTATATTCTAAGTACCTTAACTTCCATAAGTAGGGCAGGGATATTACAAAATAGGCTTATAGCAGTTAAAAAGACTTTGGATGAATCTGAATCAGAAAATAAAAACTGATTAAAATTGATGGCTTAATAATTCCGATCCTATTTTTTGTCTTTATCATTGAAAATTACTTCTTTTTCGGAATACTTCTTCCCCCAAGCAAATAGCTCCAGCTAAAAATTTTAGGCACTATATCCGAATTAAATTTATAAAGACTATAGGTATATAATGAAAAAAGGAAAAACACAATCCAACTTAGTCCTATGACATAATACTTATCCCTCGCATGAAAACTAAATAATTCGGGTACTAATGATTTGACTAAAAATGCAGGAATTATACAACAAACTATTATACATATTGTCCATGGTAATACCCATAATTTGCTTTTTTTAGCCCGAAGAGCTATGTTAATACCTTTTAGAAAATAAATAATGCAGAATATGAAATAGGTAAATATAACAGTATAAATAATAAGCTCTGTTTTGTCTGATCCTTTATCCAAAATATTGTCTGCTATAAGAAATCCTACATAAAAAAATATCCCGTATAGTGCAGCTATTTTTACGATCAAAAACAAAAAATTCAAGATCATAAAAAGTATTCCTATTGAAGCTTCGCTTTCTTTATTTTTGCGAAGTTCATATTCTGATTCTGATTCGCCAGGGTAAGCATCGGGATTATTCCAAGCCATAATAATAAAATTTAAAATGTTAGGTAATCATCTTATTACAAGGTTGTTATAACTGTAAATATAATAAAAAAAAGCCTTTTCACCTCTAAAATTATATATAAATGATAATTAAAATCTTATGATTGATTATTATAATAATAAGATGCTGATCAAATTATGAATGCTTAGGGATAGAAAATAGTATAGGATCTTTATAAGGATTACTTTTCATTTTAATAAGAATCTTCGAAAAGTAAAGAGCAGAAGAAAATTCTTCTGCCCCTCTGAATGTTTATTTAAGTGACTAAAAATGTTCTATGAAAATTTCACAAAATAAACGGTCCTTAGTATTATATCTTTTGAATTAGTTTTTCAATAAGTTTATTCTGTACGTTTAAAAGTTGTGTAATTGCATCTTGATTTTTTAAAATACCTTTTATTAAATCAGGTGATTCCGAATAAAAGTTGGAATTCGGATTTCCAATATTTTGTATACTACAATCGTTATTCGTTATTGAAAATGTCGGGGCTTCTTCAAGAAGCTCATCTAAATCAATATCGTATACTTCACATATTTTCACTAGGTGTTCTGTTGAAGGTTTTGCTGTATCTGTTTCCCATTTATGGTAGGCTGGCTGCGAAATCTTTAGTTCATCAGCAAGCTGTTGTTGGGTAAGTCCTTTCTTTTTTCTTAATCTAGATAATTTAGTTCCCAGTGTAACCATAACTATTGTTTATTGAAACAAAAGTAGTGATTTTGAGAATACGAAAAAATATAATTTATAACTATTGGTTATTAAATTTATAACTTATTATATCAAAATTATAACCAAATGATTTGTTTTGATAATTAGTTTAACAATATCTTTCCGATCTATTTCTGTACCGTTTATTTTTTAAATTTTCCATTGAAATGCGACAGCTTTTGTCGCAGTGGGCTTCTATATTCGCAAAAGAAAAATTTCAAACCTAAATATTATGAAAAAAAAATGAGAGATACGATTCTCTTACTCATTACAGCAGTGTCCATTCTAATTATTCTTTCCATTTATCATTTTGGCAATGGGAAAAATACGGAAAACAAATATGGGGTTTTCCCCATTGTGGGATTTGGAGAATTGAAATAAGTTTAACCGCGTTAAAAAAAACATCTATTTTATGAAAATTACCTATTTGGCACTACTGACAAGTCCTTTGTTTCTAGTGCCTGCGCAAGAGGTAGTCTGGCAGAAGGATATTAAATCTTCAACTCAAGATTTCCTTAGCCAGGTTACAACTACCCTCGACCAACAGTATTTAATTACAGGAAGCAGTATTCAGGCTTCAAAACAAACAAAAATCAAACAAAACAATGGTTACGATTTCCATTTGATCAAGCTTGATCAGCAAGGGAAAGAAGTCTGGGAAAAATACTTTTCAGGACAGAATCATGATTTCCTTTCCGCTGCCGTGAATACACAGGAAGGAGGCTTTCTTCTGGCTGGAACTTCCTATTCAGGAAAAGGAATGGATAAAAAGGAAGACTCTAAAGGAGGATCTGATCTGTGGCTGATTAAAATTAATGAATTTGGAGAAGAACAGTGGCAGAAAACTTTAGGAACTGCTTCCGATGAAGAAGCCAGTGCGGTGATTCAAACCACAGATTTAGGCTTCTTTGTAACAGGAAATGTTCAGAACTCAGCTAAAGGATATGGCTCTAAAGATATCTGGATCATTAGACTCGATAAAACAGGAAAAACAATTTCAGAACTCATCTTAGGAGGAAAAGGGCTCGATGAAGAAGAGAAAATGATTCCTACTAAAGATGGCGGAGCTTTATTAGGGATATATTCAAGAAGTACTATTGGAGGTTCAAAGAAAACAGAGAACTATGGTGAAGGCGATTACTGGATCATAAAGCTTTCAAAAGACGGCAAAGTAGAATGGGAAAAGAACTTTGGCGGAAAAGCAGATGACCATGTAAGAACATTGGCTTTAACTTCCACAGGATATATAATTGGAGGAGAATCAAGATCAGAAAGATCAGGAAATAAAACCACAGGAATAGAAGAAGGAACTGACTTATGGCTGATTTCTTTAAATGAAAGAGGAGAAGAGCTATGGCAGAAATCCTACAACTTTAAGAACAGGGATGTCTTGATGGGAATGAGTGTGATCAGTGGGACGATGGAAGCAGGAAGCGGAAAGTCTCATGAAAATGCAACCAAAGGAATTTTATTAGGAGGATATACTCAGGCGGAAGGAAGAATAGAGAAAGATGATGAGACATTTTGGATGCTGTATCTGGATCAGGAAGGAAAGGAACAATGGAGAAAGCATGTGAAAGGAGAATCCAGGAAGAAGGAGGAAAGGTTATCGGATATTAAACTCAATAGAGATGGCTCCATCATTCTGGCAGGAACCAGTGCAGAGGAATTAGGAAAAGAGAACTGGAAGATTGTGAAACTGGGAGATGGACAGGTTAATCAATTGATCGAGAAGCAGGACATCAGAGTGTATCCAAACCCCGTATCAGATTACACTTATGTAGAGATAGGATATGAGTTTAAGGAAGCGGAGATCTTATTGTATGATATGAGTGGTAAGTTACTGCATCAATCAAAGACTAACAATAAGGTAACAAAGGTTAATACGCAATCTTTAATTCAAGGAGCTTATCTGATTACCATTAAAACGGATACTAACAAAATCGCAACTGCAAAAATCATTAAGAATAAATTATGAAGAAAAGACAGATTATATTGACACTGACCTTAGTGTTATCTTTTACAAGGTCATTTTCTCAGATCGAAAAAAATAAACCCTATTATTTTAAAGATTTCCCTCTACCCCCAACGACTTCGACATTTCAACGCTATGGTGCAATACAAAACGCAGAGTTTACCGGGGCAAATTCTCCATTGATACCGTTATACACCTTAGAGGAGGGAGATATAAAAATACCACTTAATTTAAATTATGTATCTGGAAACGGAATAAAAGTCCGAGAAGAAGCTTCAAGTGTAGGTCTCGGCTGGAACATACCATTACCCACAATAACTCAATATGTTTCTGGAGGGTTCGATGACTTCAGCCAATTTAACAAATTGAAATTTGATTTTTTATACGATAGTACGCCTCCATTTCTTAGGAATAATTTTGAAGTATGTGAGAATTCAACTGTTCCATCACAATATCTAAATCAGCTTGGATTCGATAAATACACATATTTTAAATCTATGAAGGCTATGCTGCCAATAAGCGGTTATTTTAAAAATTATAATTATGGGCTTACCGAGTATGATACCGCACCTGATATTTTTATTTGTAATTTATTTGGAGAAAGAATTGAATTTATAACGAGTAATTTCACGACCCATCTATATCCATTTAATCCGAGCTTTACTCCAACATTTCAAAGCATAAATAAAAAAGGATATAAGATTGAATATAATAGTACCGATTTATTTATTATTACCAATCCAGCTGGAATCAAATATTATTTTAGTAAGGCAGAAGAGTTTGGAAATGCCTCTCAAAGTTCTAATGGACAAATTGTTATTACCAGTGTCCAGGGAAGAAATTATGTTGTTACTAAAATCGTAGATAAAAATAATAGGACTTTAAGCCTAAATTATAAAGAAATCCTTGAGCCCGGTTATATCTCACCATATGCTCAACATTTAAACTTAACATTAGCATCAAGCCATAATACTCATACAGATGGTTATTTTCCACCTAATAGCTTTTATGCAGGGGATTGTAAACCAACATCTGGTTACAGTGATGAATATAATGGTGATATTAACGACCCATATTCGTCAATGGCGCCCTATGCCTCTTCACAAACGGTTGGAGATTACTTCATACCAACTGGTTTTAATATGGGCTATTATACTAAAAATCTATTATTGATAAATGAGGTAACAGGAGACTTTGGAAAAATCAGTTTTGAATACTCTGGTCGCGAAGATTGGTCAAAGAGCAATAAATTAGATAAGATTTTAGTTCAAAACAATGTCTCACAAACAACAAACAAGATTTCTTTTAATTACTCCTACTTTACGTCTCAGTCTAGCAAGACGGTCCGATCCGAAGCCGGAGCATTAAATATTCCATCAACGAATTTTCCCGTCAGTGATACCCAACGTTATAGTAAAAGATTAAAGCTGAATTCAATAATAATTAATGACACTGAAGAATATTCATTTAAATACAATTCAGTTCAACTTCCAGATAAGGACTCTTTTGCTGTTGATTATTGGGGTTATTTTAATGGGAATGTCGCGAATCAAACTATGTTTCCTAACCCGACAGACTTTGATTTCTCGCAAAATGGCGGAACAAACGTCCCATTAAATGACAAGAATAATAACTTTAAAAAAGCTAATTTAGATTATGCTAAAGCCGGAATACTTGAAAAAATAATATATCCTACTAAGGGATACGCGAAATTTGATTACGAACTTAATTCAGCTGATAACCTTTTTGTTAATGAATACCCTTCGTCCATTACAACTGGTAATGGGGTACGATTAAAAAAGCAGATCAATTATGATAAGAATGACGTTGTCGTGAATCAAACCGTTTTTGAATATGAAGGTGGCAAATCTCATAATCCATTAGATCTATTTAAAAAAACAACGACGAAGCTTCTTTCAGGTATTAATGGTAGTTATAATAGTTTTACAACTTATAATTTTACAACACTGACATTGCTAGCTGTTTCAGATAATACATCATCTCCTTTATCTACGGGAAATATGGTAGCCTATTCTACTGTTACGAAAAAAGAAGTGGATAACAATAATGTTTCTAAAGGACGAATTGTTACAAATTATTATAATAATGTAGAAACCGAATACCAGTTCAAAGATGACAAAGTTCCAGTGTATTTTCCTAAAATCAAGTCTAAAGATTTACCTGATAATGGACTAGTGAAAAAAATTCAAGTTTTTGATAGTAGTAATATATTACTTAAAGAAATTGAAAACGAATATGCGAATTCCCTTTCAAATCTATATTACGGGTCCTCACTAATTCTTTATCATAGCACAGCTTATACCAACGCTTGTGTCATACCAAGTTCGTGCAGTAATAATGGAGTTTATCAACCACAACTCGTAAATAATGCCGTTACTGCATTTAGCTTCTATCCTATATTCTCGAGACAAACTTTGCTGAATTCAACAAAAACAACTGATTTTTTAAACAACAAACCTTTATTAACTAAAGTAGATTTTGTATACGATAACTATAATCTACCACAACAAAAATATACATTCACACCTACCTCAGATTTTATAAGCGAGGGCTACGGATATTCCAGTACAATCAATAGATTTAATCTTGCCAACATTTTATCTGAACAAACAGGAATTACAATTTCTAAAAACGGTACGCAGATTCTAAATCGCTCATTTAAGTATGATAATGTTAATCATTTTAATCCTACTTCAATGACAACTTACACACTAAATGACCCCAATATAAACACTCCTCCTGATGCTATTTTTGATAAGTATAATGCGAAGGGAGAGATCTTGCAATACACTACTAAAGAAGGGGCTCCTGTTACAGTTATCTGGGGATATAAACAAACTCAGCCAATAGCAAAAATTGAAGGCGGTAGTTACTCGCAAGTGATGCAAGCTTACGGCTTAGATCCCAACGATAATAATTCATATTTACAGTTGGATATTGTCAAAAAATCAGACCTCGATATTAATGAGCTCACAGAATCAGAATTGATTAATGAATTGGATATCTTTAGAAAAAAAGCAGAATTTAAAGATTTCAAAATCACTGCATATACTTACGATCCATTAATAGGAGTAAAGACAGTCACGACCCCATCAGGCTTTAGAGAGATTTATAAGTATGACACAGCAAACAGATTGGAAAGGGTACTAGATAAAAGTAATAATATACTAAAGGAGAACCTTTACAATTTTGCGCCGACAACTTATTACAGTTCAGCAACTAGTCAAACATTCATTAGAAATAACTGTGGCTCGAACGCAATCGGTGGTAGCTATACATATACTATCTCTGAAGGTCAATACACTTCGACCATAAGTCAAGCTGATGCTGATCAAAAAGCTCAAAATGATATAAATTCTAATGGCCAGACAGCAGCGAACACAAATGGTACATGCACTACTTTAAACTGTTCGGTTACCAAAGGAAGTGGTATTAGCCAATTTAATTATGGTTCAATTGGGTTACAAAACACTACTAGTTTCAGAGTACAAATGGGATTCAGATATTATAGTAACCTATCATGGAGTACTGGCGTTATCATAGGAAAAATTAATGGAAATTGTGTGCCATCTGGCGAGCGTTCTTCCAGTACATACGCTAACGGTGTTTGGCTATTAACGATTGATACAAACGGGAATATCATTGCTAAAATAAGTTCTGCTTCCCCTTCTTTGGTTGATAATATGGATTTAAGCTTTGATTTTTCATTCTCTATAAACTAAATTACTGATGAATAAACTAATATTTGCAATTACCCTGTTCCTTGCTATTGGGCGCAGCTACGCACAGACGACGACTACAGAAAACTTTATATATACAAGGACTTACCTTGAACCTGTAACTAGTACAAGTACAACAGCTAAACAATCTGAAGATATTCAATATTTTGATGGATTAGGACGTCCTAAACAGACGATCAATATAAAAGCGTCCCCTTTAGGAAGGGATGTTGTAAGTCATTTTGAATATGATCCTTATGGAAGGCAAGTAAAGGAGTACCTGCCAATTCCCCAAGCTGTTACACAAAATGGAGGAATATTTTCAAATCCCTTAACCAATGCTTCACAACCTAATATTTACGGCCCTGAGAAGATATATATGGAGCAAAAGCTTGAAAACTCCCCTTTAGATAGGATTGAACAACAGATAAACGTGGGGAGTGATTGGGCTAATAAGCCAGTCCAATATAGCTATGATACAAACGTTGATGGTGAAGTACGGAAGTATATCACCTCTACGACCTGGGTAAATAACGTAACTGACTCAAAACTAAAGGTAAGTAACACAAATTCTCAAAATGGTTTTTATCTGCCACAACAATTATATAAATATAGTACCGTAGATGAAAACGGTAATATTGCCATAGAATTTAAAAATCAAGAGGGCCAACTCATTTTGGCTAGGAATGTGATTGGGCAAAATCAATTTGCTGATATGTATTATGTTTATAATGAGTATAACCAGATTGCATTTGTAATTCCTCCCCAAATTTCTGAAAATATCAAAAATCTCGGTCCAGATACAATTATCGCTGGCACTGAATTGAGTGAATGTTACCAATATCGGTATGATAAAAGGCTTAGACTTATTGAAAGAAGGCTACCAACCAAAGGTTTAGAGTATCTGGTATATGATAGACAAGATAGATTAGTCGCCACTCAGGATGCCAATTTGCGAGAAAAAGGTCAATGGCAATATTCCAAATTTGACCAATTGGGAAGAATTGCAATTATGGGTATTTGTACTGGTGGATCACGAACAGTAGAACAGAATAATGCTGACGGATTTGGCTATAATAATGTAAATAGAGTAAACACCACTGCTTTCAATAGGCAGGGAATGGATGTATATTATGCAAATTACGACAATACTTATCCTGAATCTTCTAAATGGGTCACACTTCTTTCCTTGAATTATTATGATACATATCCTTCATATTCATTTAATCCAACATTTCCAACATCTATTTTAGGTAAGGAATCATTAACAGACAATTACGCAGCGAGCTCAAGTACGAACAATTTGCCTGTAATGGCTTTGGTCAAGAATATCGAAGATGATAATTGGACTAAAAATTACACCTACTATGACACGAAGGGAAGAGTAATCAGTACATATTCTATAAACCATCTTGGCGGTTATACAAAGTCTGAATCTGATCTGGATTTTGTGGGGCTTCCTCTGCAAACGAAAACGTATCATAAGAGACTCAATAGTGACAATGAAAGAATAATTACAGAATCTTTCGAATATGATGGTCAGAACAGACTTAAAAAGCATTATCATCAAGTAGACAACAACCCTCAGGAATTATTAGCAGACAATACATATAATGAGTTATCTCAGCTTACCAACAAAAAGGTTGGAAATAATTTGCAAAATATTGATTATACATACAATATCAGAGGTTGGCTGTCCAAAATCAATGATCCTTCCAATTTAGGCGGGAAACTCTTTGGTTATGAAATAAAGTATACTAACCCAGCTTATAATACAGTTTCCACAGGTCAATTTAATGGAAATATTGCCGAAATCGATTGGGTTACCTCTAATAATGGCATACTAAAAAGATATAATTATCAGTATGATGCATTGAATAGATTAAGCAATGGAATTTATTCAGAGCCTAATACCACTGTTCCTCAGAACAATTATTTCAATGAAAGTGTAGCCTACGATCTGAATGGAAATATCATGAATCTGCAGAGAAATAGATTTATAACTTATTCAGGCGTGCAGTTAATGGATAACCTTAATTATTCATACACCGGTAACAGATTGAACTCAGTAACTGATGTTACTACTAGTTTTGGAGGTTACCCGGAGTCTTCAGGGAACCAGATTAATTATGATTTGAATGGAAATATGAAAGATCATTTAGATAAGGGGATTTTACAAATAAGTTATAATCATTTGAACCTTCCTGTTTATATCAAATTTGATCAAACATATATTCCGAGGTTACCTGGTGTAGATGAAAATGTAAATACTCAATACTTATATAGAGCGGACGGAGTAAAACTTAAAAAGGTTTATACTTATGGTTCAGGAAGGGCACAAACTGAAGTAAACAGAGTTACTGAATACTTAGACGGTTTTCAATATGAGGGAGAACATACCAGCAAAAGTTTTACAACTCCATTAAAGTTTGTTCCAACAGCTGAAGGGTATTATAATTTTGAAACTAATAAGTATATCTACAATTATACTGACCACTTAGGAAATATTAGGCTAAGCTATGTGAATAATGGCTTTGGAGCGGAGATTATCGAAGAGAATAACTACTATCCATTCGGGTTAAAACAAGGGACAGGAGGTATTACCGGGAATCCAGCTTATAAATACCAATACAATAATAAAGAGCTTCAGGAAGAGACTGGCATGTATGATTACGGGGCAAGATTCTATATGCCTGAAATTGCGAGATGGGGTGTTATCGATCCACTTGCTGAAAAATTCTTTTCCACATCTTCTTATGCTTATGTTGCTAATAATCCAATTACTTCGATTGATCCTGATGGAAGGGATATCATAAATATCCCTGGGGGCGTACGTCTTACTGGTAGTCATGCTAGAATGATGTTCCGCTTCTTCCAAAACATGACTGCGTCAGGTAACTACAATATAAAGGCTTTTCACTTTGTAAAAGAATCAGTCACACCTACAATCTATAAGCATACTCTTAATTCGTTTAGAATGGGTAAACCTGAATTATTACATTATGATTCTGATCGAAAAAACAATGCACGAAGACGGCAGCAAGCTACGCAAGGTATTCCTACTGCTCCAGGTTATCAAAGAGATGAATATCCTTACGCGTCCACTTTTGAAGGAGGGAAACAGCCAGATGGTTCGAGGGCGAATGTTATGTTAGTACCAACTAAAGAAAATAACTGGCAGGGAGTTATGGAACTTCGCCCACTTTATCGAACTTTAAAAACAGGTGATGCGTTTTTAGTAATTCCCGTTCCAAAAAATAGAGAACCAGAAGATGTAAAACAAGAGGTTTTACAACGGTATCAAGAACCAGCTCCTGCACCAATTAGGACACCAGATTTTTCGCGTCCTATAGTACCATATAAGATGTGGCCTGTTGTTATGGGAGCAGCAGTAGTAGCGGGTTTAATAATATACTCTCGATTTGTACCTGTAGTTCCATAAATTTATTAAATTTACATACTATGAAAAATATAATCCTATTAATAATGTGTTGCATGTTATTTTCTTGCTCTCATAATAAAAAAATACCTATGAAAGTTCAACATTTTAATTTTGACACTCAGTACAATCAATTTTACCTAACTTCAGTTGGGAAGGATTTTAATGCTGATAACAATAAAGACATGAATACCTTTACCGAAGATATGAACCAACGTTTAGGCATTGAGAAAAATGCACTTATTGTTTTTATTGAAAGCTACGGCAAAGTAAAAGGAGACATCGAAATATTGGAAAAACCTAAAACAAATGTGGATTTAAGTAAATATGATCATATTGTTGAGGGAGGTATTGATGTACAATCCGGTCAGTTGCAGATTCTCGATAGTCCTCATAGCCATATAGCACTAACAATTAATGTAACACCAGGAAAATATAGAGCAAGAATATATTCCTCAAATCTGGCCAGCGTAAAAGAAACAGATTTGCCACATGATACCGATAATGACTACTATCATATTGAATTATGGAAAAGTGATGATATGGAACGAAAAGTTTTAAAACAATATGAAAATAAGTAGGTTGTGTCAACCTCGTTTAGTTCGATTATACTAGTGAATTATGCGATTTGAACGACTTAAAATCAATTGAATTTAAGAAATCCATTTTTAAGCTGTCCATTGGGCAGCTTAATTTTTAAAAAACAAAATATGGGATCAAAAAAGCTTATCGAAAAAGTATTTTTAGAAGCAACCAAAGGTTTAAGAAAGGAATGGTTTACCACCGATCAACCATATTGGTATAGTTATATTGTTAACCTAAATTTACCTTTGCAAGTTACCTATTTAACTGTTCTATTGGAAAGTCAGGTATACAATGGCGGATTTCACCATTATTTTTGCAATGGATACGGACAATTTGCTCTTGAGACGATTGATGCTTTAATAGAGTTAAATGCTTATAAGAAATCCGGGCTTTTGAATAGGGCTTTAAGTATTGTGAAATACGAAAATATCAGCGATGGAGATTTTCGTAATAAGCTTATTAATAAAACGCTTACAAAACTGTTTGAAGGCGAGGACTTATTTGAACCTTTAGGTAAGTTAGATGATCAATATTATCGCACAGCTGATGAAGATATAATGATCTTATTAGAACGTTTTCTTAGAAAAGAATATCCAGAATACGAGGTTTGATTTTATCGAATTTTGGAATTTATTTCTAAAGCTCTTATTTTGTAGTGTGAACTTCAGTTCTAATGCATGGCAAGAGGATCAAATATATATCTGTTTTTTGCAATTGTATCAATTATAATCACCTGGTTATTTGTTGGCCTTTTTAGAGATGATGAATTTTATAAGCCAGGTTTGTTTTTAAAGCACCAACCTACGTTCAAAATGATCTTTTATTCTCCAATAGGAATGTCTGATTTACTTATTGAAGATCTTCCCAATATTGAGCGAGCTGAGGAAATTGCATTTCAAGAATATGTTGTTAAGAAAAATATTCAGAACAAAAACGGAGTGGAACTATTTTTCGTTCCATTGATTCTTATCCAAACAACTTTAACTTTATTGAGCTTTGGGATTGTGAGATTAGGTCGAAAATTGGTTTACGAATCGAGGCAATTAATAGCACATTTCACAGTGTGTTTTATAGCAATTTTTATCGGTAATCTATTCATCATGTCATTTGATAAGTTACTTCTTACTCTTCTTATTGGGATTATAGTATTGGGATTTAATATCGGGTTTTCACTAAAAATAATAAACACCACAAAATCCTGATCCAGTACCTGAACCTTATTTTTTTTCAATCTTGCTTTTTATCTCCATAACATCTTTTTGTATCAAAGAAATCATATTTTTTAGATCATTATTATCTGGTTTGTTAGGGGTATAGTCTTTGGGTAATATACCACGCGTATAACGCCAGATTTCCAGAATATCTTCCAGTCGAATATCGAAAGGATCGTAGAAACTTTCATCAGCGGCTACTGTAATGAATTCAGGACTTATTGAAACGAAAGTCTTATAGGTAATCCCTTCCTGAGTTACAATAATATATTCTTTTCCTGAAGTCAAATACTCAAAGGATTCTACATATTCCCCAATAATGTATGAGCCATCAGCAAAGGGGGGCATAGAATCACCATCTGCCATAAATGCTCTATACTTCCCGTTTGTAAGAAATGGTAAGGACATTCTGGGAAGTCCTTCTATATAATCAGGGTCACTATATCCTTTTAAATATCCCATCGAAGCTTTTTGAGGGACAATCTCAATATAATTGTGTTGATTCTCATCGACTATAACCGGAAGTACTATTCTATTATCCGGCAATCTGAGCATTTCATCTATAGGATATCTTTTGATATCCACTGTAAGAAGAAGATCGATACTGATATGAAATAGCTTTGAAATTTGGATTAATAACTCAAAAGGAGGCTGGGAACGACCATTTTCATACGACTTGTACCGATCACGAGTAATACTTAGTCGTTCAGCTAAATCCTTCTGTGACCATTTTTTTTGGTTCCTCAAATAGAGTATGTTATCTGCAAATTTCAACATTGGTACAAATTGTACCAGCAAATATAATAAAAGTGGTACAAATAGTATCTAATTTTGTTAGCATAATATTTCTGATATTTTATTGAACACTAAAAATATTAGTAATAAGGATGAAAAATTTGATAAAATGGAACGTAGTATTGTACATTGTGATCTCGATACATTCTTTGTATCGGTAGAGCGGTTACTAAACAGTGACCTGAAGCGAAAGCCTGTTTTGATCGGTGGGAGTTCAGACAGAGGTGTAGTGGCTTCATGTTCTTACGAGGCGAGAAAATACGGTGTACATAGTGCAATGCCTATGAAACTTGCATTAAGGATGTGTCCAGAAGCAGTCGTTGTTAGAGGTGATCATGATCTCTACAGCCATTACTCCAATATGGTGACACAGATTATCGAAGAATGTACGCCCGTAGTTGAGAAAGCTAGTATCGACGAACATTACCTTGATATAACGGGAATGGATAAATTTTTCGGATGCTGGAAATGGACGCAGGAACTTCGTCAACGAATTATGAATGAAACAGGCTTACCAATTAGTTTCGGTCTTTCAGTGAACAAAACGGTATCTAAAATTGCTACCGGACAAGCTAAACCTTGTGGAGAATTGTTGGTAGGATCAGGAACAGAAAAACCATTTCTTGCACCTCTTTCAATTAGGAAAATCCCAATGGTTGGCGAGAAATCATATACGCTACTCCGGAATATGGGGATATCAAGAATCGCTACCCTTCAAGAGATGGAAGTTTTCACTATGCAGAAAGTGCTTGGCGAAAACGGAGTGGTAATTTGGAAAAAGGCCAATGGGCTTGACGATAGTCTCGTTTTACCATATAGAGAACAGAAATCAATGAGTAAGGAAACCACTTTTCAACAGGATACTATCGATATGGAGATGTTAAAAAGAACTCTGATTGGAATGGTGGATACTTTAGCTTTCGATCTGAGGAAAGAAAAGAAGCTTACCGGATGCATCACGTTAAAGATTAGATATTCCAACTTTGATACTCATACGCAGCAACTGAAGATAGGCTATACCAATTCGGATAAAAAATTGATGGAAACCGTTTGGATACTCTTTAAGAAGCTGTATAGCCGAAGAATGCTTATACGGCTGATCGGTATTAAATTTTCCTCATTGGTGTATGGAGAATATCAGACTGATCTTTTCAATGATAGTGTGGAGGATATCAATTTGATGCAGGCAATGGATAAAATCCGCATGCGTTTTGGTTCAGAATATGTGATGAAGGGGCTTTGTGCTCCGATGCCGACAGGAAAAGGAGGGAAAGATGTTACTCAATCTGCATAGTTATTACAGTCTTCGTTACGGAACTTTAAGCCTTGAAGATTTGATCGCCGGAATGAAAGCCGGAGGATACGATACTGCTGTGCTAACAGATATTAATAATAGTTCAGGCTCCATAGGTTTTATTAAAAAAGGTCTTGAAGCAGGATTAAACCTATTAACTGGTATGGAATTCAGGGAGGGTAATCGTCTGTGTTTTATTACGATTGCTAAAAACGAAAGAGGATTTAAAGCAATCAACGATTTCCGTACAAAGCTCAATTTTGAAGAGCGTCCTGTTCCAGAAATAGCACCAGAGTTCCAGGAGGTATTTGTTATTTATCCTTTTGAACGTTTGGAGAATGTTTCATTACGGGAAAATGAATTCATAGGAGTCAAGCCATCGGAAAGAAATAAAGTTTTATTTCTTGATAAAAAAGTTTTAGAAAGATGCGTAATTCTGGCTCCTGTTAGTTTTAGAAAGTCAGATTATACCCTTCATAAACAATTACGGGCTATTGATAATAATCTTCTTTTTTCTCAGCTCGATCCTGAAATGATCGCTAAAGAAGATGAAGCCTTCATACCCAAAGCTAAGCTGATGCGGATTTTTGAGGATATTCCCCAACTTCTAACGAATACTAATAGGCTGCTTTCCCAATGTTCATTTAATTTTGATTTTACTTCCGTAAAAAATAAAGCCACATTTACGGGAAACCGTTATAATGATAAACAACTATTGTATAAATACACAATGGATGGTTTTGGACGGCGATATGCAAAAAATGACAAGATCGCTATAGATCGTATCCAACGTGAATTAGAGATCATAGAAAACTTAAGATTTTCAAGTTACTTCCTGATTACTGATGACATTTGTCGATACGCTAGAAGCCGTGACTTTCATTACGTAGGACGGGGGTCAGGAGCTAATTCGGCAGTCGCTTATTGTTTAGGAATTACAGATGTAGATCCGATTACCTTAAATCTTCCTTTTGAACGGTTTTTGAATCCCAAGCGGAAAAGTCCTCCGGATTTCGATGTTGATTTTTCCTGGAATGAACGGGATGAGATGTATGATTATATTTTTAACAGATACCAAACGGGGCATACCGCACTCATGGGGGCTATGAGTACATTTCGCTCAAGGAGTATTTTGCGCGAGCTGGGTAAAGTCTATGGGCTTCCAAAAGCAGATATTGATCGGCTGGTGCACGAACCTGACCATATGCTCAATAAGAATGAAGTTACCAATACAATCTTAAGTGTTTATAACAAAATGGCTGATTTTCCAAATCAGCGGACAATTCATGCCAGCGGTGTTCTGATTTCAGAGCAGCCATTAACATGCTATTCAGCAATGGATAACCCGCCCAAGAGTTTGCCTACGATGCAGTTTGATATGTATGTTGCAGAAGATATTGGATTTGAAAAATTTGATATACTGTCACAGCGTGGCATTGGTCATATTAAAGATTGTCGGGACATTGTTAAAGAGAACTTAGGTGAGATTATCGACACCAGGAATCCAAAACGATTTTTTAATGATAAGAAAATTGCTGATCAACTAAGATCAGGCGATACCATAGGATGTTTTTATATCGAAAGTCCCGCCATGAGACAGCTCATTACGAAGCTGCGATGTGATGATTATCTGACTTTGGTAGCGGCATCTTCCATTATCCGCCCTGGAGTTGCGTCGTCAGGAATGATGGGGGAATATATACGCCGACATCATGATCCTTCGACAGTCGTTTATCCACATCCTGTTTTTAAAGAACAGTTGGAAGAAACATATGGCGTAATGGTGTACCAAGAAGATGTTATGAAGATCGCCAATGCTTATGGAGGACTCGACATGGCTGATGCTGATGTGCTTCGAAGAATGATGTCCGGAAAGTATAGAAGTAAAGATCACTTGATTGAAATTGAAGATAAATATTTTGCCAACTGCAAAGCAAAGGGATACGATGAAAAAGTAAGTAGGGAAATATGGCGGCAAATGGAAAGTTTTGCAGGTTATTCCTTTAATAAAGCCCACTCTGCATCATTTGCGGTAGAAAGCTATCAAAGTCTATTCCTTAAAACCTATTATCCGTTAGAGTTTATGGTTTCGGTTCTCAATAACTATGGAGGATTCTACAATAGAAAGGTTTACGTGAATGAAGCAAGAAGGGCAGGGGCTAACATCTGTTTACCATGCGTTAACCGATCCAGATTTAATACGGCGATTTATGGAAAAGATATTTATTTAGGATTTGATGTAGTATTGAATCTTGAAAACAAGCTGGCCCATCAGATAGTAAGTGAACGGATTGCCAATGGAGAATATAATGGCCTTGAAGATTTTTCGAGACGTACAGGAGCTGGTTTGGAGCAGATTATTATTTTAATACGGACTGGGGCATTCAGATTTTTAGGAGCAGGAAAGAAACAACTGCTATGGGAAGCTCATCTTTTGCTTAATAATCATAAATCGCAAAAACCTATGGGTTCACTCTTTGAGGTCACTGCCAAAAAGCCTGTCCTGCCCCCATTAGAGGAGAACATTTTAGAAGATTATTATGATGAAATGGAGCTTTTTGGCTTCTGTGTTACCGGAACATTGTTTGATTTGGCTAAGAGCCCGTATCGTGGAGATATAAATGTCAATGAATTAATTGAACATGAGGGCAAAGTAGTTAGAATTGTTGGTGATTTTGTCTGCGAAAAGTTCGTTAAAACCAAACGGGGAGAATTAATGAAATTTGGAACGTTTTTAGATCAAGAGGGTAGATTTTTTGATACGGTACACTTTCCGCAATCCCTTGCTCAATTTCCTCTAAGAGGGGCTGGACTTTATCTCATCGAAGGAAAAGTTGTGCTTGAATTTGGCTGTGCGAGTATTGAAGTGATCAAATGCGGAAAGATGCCTCTTAAAACTGATCCAAGAAGTGAATAACATTATTGGAAATTCCTTTGGTTAATAGACATTCAATATATTTGTGTATGAAAATATTCTACTCCTGGCAATCAGATTTAAGCTTAAAAGCAAATAAAAATTTTATTGAAGATTGCATAAAAAGTTCGATAAAGGAATTCAATAAAGAGAATGCTTACTTGGTAGATTTTGAGTTGGATAAAGATACTAGTGGTGAACCTGGAAACCCTGAAGTAATAAATACTATTCTCAATAAAATTGACAATTCGAGATTGTTTATTTGTGATCTTTCAATTATTAATAGTGATTATCACGGTAGAAAAACACCTAATCCTAATGTCCTATTTGAATTAGGTTATGCTATTAAAGCTCTTGGGTGGGAAAAAATTATTTGTGTTATTAATCAGGAATATGGACAAATCGAGGAGCTCCCTTTTGATTTAAAACATAGGCGGATGCTTGCTTATAATTTTGCAAAAACCGATAAAGCAATAGAGAAGCGCAAAATTGTAAATGCAATTAAAGCTAATATTACTATTTTAAAAGAAAGAGGACTTTTATTTGATGAAATTGAAGACTACCTTAAACGTGATATCGATACTGAATTTTTGACAATAACAAATCATTTAAGTAAGATATTCCTTGAAAAATTTGATGAAAATCTCTTAAAGGATGTAGGATTATTTTTACACATGTCCAAAAATGATATTTTATATAATATCAAAAATAGGGAGATTCTGGGGTTTTATTTATTGAAAAATTTTGAGTGCAATTCTGAAAATGTAAAACGATTAATTGATAAAGTTATTTCAATAACGGATTTCAAAAAATCTAAATTGGTCCCTTTGGTTAAGTTTAAGGATTGGATTGATAGGTATAATAATATTACAGCATTAAGGAATATAGACAATTTGTTTATTAACACAAATAATCAAGACAAACATTATTCTGTCTTATATGGTAATAATGATAAGCATCCTTCTAGGTTTATTCTCGGAAAGAAATTACCTGAGAACCATGTTAAGGTTTTGAGTTTTGGAGATTTCCTTGGTAAGTCTAGAATTGAAGTCTTAACCAATTTACATAGCGTAAGTGATACTAAATTTGAATTTTATTCCGACCTTATATATGATTTCATTGAAATTGTTCATGAATGGTTAGATGTTACTGGGGGAGAGTTTATTTTAGACACCTTTAATCAGTTTGAAATGAAATAAATATATTTTTGCCATACCAAATATGCTTTATAATCCATTTGAACCAGTTACTAAGGGTCTCTTTAAAGATCTCATTGAACAAGGCTACTCAGCGTTTGTACTACAAAGGCTTGAATGGCCAGGAGTAAAAGAAAAAACAGGGTTTCTTTTAACTCCTTATGATGAAAAGAAGCAGGCAGACGAACATGCTTTCCATCTAAATCCCAAAGAAGGAAAAGCATTGTATATTTTAGAAGATATGGATAAAATAGACTCCTTATTAACAACAGGATCAGGATTTAGGATCTTTCTTAACCGGATTAAAGATGAAAACTGGGAAGCTAGAATGAAGAAATTTTATGAAAAGAATATTATCCATTATCTCCGTACCAAAACACGTTTTAAAAGGACCGATCATATAGATATATATTTTTCACTAGAAAATGGAAGGGTGATGGCTGAGATTACCAATGGGGAAACTAAGAAAAAAATCTCCGCATTGGACCTTCTGGTATAATTATATTACGTGTTCCATTTTGGGAAAAATAACTTTTTGAATTAAGGGACCCTCCAAAAAATCATCAGATCTTGCAATAATTTCAAGAGGAACCTCCGAAGGATTTCTGAACGAGATGGCAATCTGGTTATTAAAAATATCTCTCGTTTCTGAGTTCTGTTTTACAGTCACTGCAATCGTTTTAAACCGTTCCGGAGTTCTGGTAAATACATCATAATTGTTATCATAAGAATGTTCAACGTGCATGTCTAAAAATATTGACGGAGGTGCAATATTATAAGAAGGGATACCCATAAACCCTCTTGTCTCTTCTCTGTCCCGTTTCGCTTGGTGTATGTTTTTTTCTACCTCTTGAGTAAGCATTACCCTATAATCTCGTGATTTTGCAATTCTTATTTCTACATCAAATTCTATTGATTTGTTAGAGTTGTTGACGGCATCAATACGAAGGTGTCTGAATTTTGTCTTAAATAATTCATTGTCATCAAATGATGCATTAGTAATCCTAAAGGATAGATCACCACTTCTGTCTTTTGCAATGGTATGTCGAAGTGCATACATCTTTTCAAAATCTTCCCGTACTAAACGTCTGGTAGAGGTACCTGTCCGTACAAAACCGCAGCCTTGATCAAAACGGAAGTTGTTTTTGATAAGTTCTTTTTTAAATAGATAAGGGAACTTATCATTATCGAATAACCTGAAATAACCAAGTTTATGACCTAGATGAGTGATTTCTTTGTATTCAAAATTGATTTCCGGTTCAATATATTCATTAAGGAATTGTTGATACTTTTCCTGGTCATGAAATTCTTCAATTGGCGAAAACCCAGTGGCAAGACCTCCTGTTTCTTCCACTCCAATGATAATAAATTTATCCCTTTTTGTGGTAACGTTGGCAAAGGCTACCATATCCTTCAAAAATTCCGGTTTTTTCGGTGCATTTTTGTCGATAGGATATTGCTCTTTTTTAAAATCTAAATGCGTGTTCTCACTTTCGGAGCTAATCAAGTCAATAATTTCCTCATTCATATCTATAAAAATACGAAATCTTACGAAAAAGATAGGTGACCGTAATAGAATCATATTTTATTTGAAAAAATTACAGCAACTTCTTATCTTCATTTGTTAATGTTTAGATTACCAATAATTAAACACATATGTGCTGGGACATTTCACTTCATACGGATATTGAGATCATTAAATCTGCATATCCGCAACTAAGAGACGAGCGAAGACAGCTCGACTATGATTATTCATACATGGAAAATGTCCAGGCGATAACATTTCCTAATTATCCAATACTATATAAGGATAAAGACGGAAAAGGGATCGCTTTAAAAGAAATGGAATGGGGTGTACTGCCTACTTATATTCAAGACCCTAAGATGCAAACGGATCGTCGCAGAAATATGGTCAATGTACGAAGTGAAAGGATATTAGAAGATAAAAAGTCATATTGGTATAGACTACGTAATCAAAGGTGTCTTATTCCGGTAAGTGGAACGTACGAACATCGAGCAATTAAAGGCTGGAAGAAAAAGGTTCCTTATTATATTGGGCAAGAAGGAAGAGAAATATTCTATATTCCTGGATTATATCAATTTCTTGAGACTGTTGATAGGGATGGAGTTATTGAAAAGGTTGGGTCATTTGGAATGTTAACCCGGTCTGCAAATGATGTCATGGCAAACATCCATAATGACGGACCTAATAAACATAGAATGCCTCTATTTCTTCCTGAAGATTTAGAAAAGAAATGGATTGATGAGATCAGTGATGAAGAAATGTTACCCATATTCAATTTTGAAATGCCAAGTCTTGGTTTAGAGTTTTATCCAGTTTATACTCTGAGAGGCTATCCCAATCGTCCTGACGAAAAACGCCGTTTTGAACCTTTTGAATGGGAGGGGTTGCCGCCATTAGGTAGTGATGATCCGCAACAAACATTATTTTAAATGCATTTTGAAAAATTAAGTAAGTTCCTACTATTACAGCTGGAACAAAAAGGGTATAATATATTAAAATCTGTGAATTCAGTCGATGACGAAACCCCAAATCCTATAACATACTATATTGTATTTTGAATCATCAAAACAAAATTTTATTTCTATAAATAGTTCAACATGTTTTTCTGAATAATCTCCTGCCACCAAACAGGGGTAGAATTTCTGGCTCTAGGATATTTGATAAACTCTTGAGCAAAATCCCCAAGATTAGGCTCTTTACCTTCATAAATCCGGCATTGGTCAAAATTGTATACGATATTATACGTTTTATCCGGGAAAATAATCATTTTATAACTAAACCATGTCCCTTCTTCAGGGCTTTGCTCATAAATTGCTTCTTTTATTTGTTGCATCAGTTTTACAGTGGATTCATTTCCACTGTATAAGTAATACGTTAGCTCAAATCTTTTCTTTTCTCCATTCTTTTCAACATAAAAAGCTTTCATTCCTATCCCGCCAATATTCTGACCTTCAACCTCTATTTGACTCCAATCGGCCTGTGCATTGGATTCATTCAGATCTTTAATAATAAGATCAGTTACAATAGTAAGCTTTGATTTAATAAAATCTGTATTATAATCCTTTTGACGGTTAAAAATATCATGCTCACCTACTATCCTTGTTTCTGCAATGCTCTCGAAAATAGTGGAAGGGGAGTTGATAATTTTTAGAACTGTCCCAAGGTACCAATTCCAAAAGTCTTTTCTTTTACTTATGCTGCCTTCATTTAAAAACGGATTTCCACCGGAGAACGCATTGGATGCATAAAAATCAGGATTCCAATCTTCCCAATCAAACATATTATCATCTTCACCTCCGTAATCTTCAATATTTAATATTATTTCGGCATTATTAGCAATACTATTACATAATGTGAGACATGCCAATGATATACTTGAGTGAGGCTTCTGATTGATTTCCTCCAAATAATTCTTATGAGTATCATAAAGCATTGTAAAATCATTCACTTTATTGTTATATAATGTATCCTCTGCTTTATTCATAATTCCTGAAAGCACACTATCATCAAGGTTGCATGTGTTATATACAAACTTGCAGCATGTAAGGAAAATTTTATTAACAATTATCGGGTCTTTGATTTCTTTTGCGATTAAAACTCTTTGTGATAAAGGCAAATGCCCATTAGGATAAGAATTAAGGTTTTCTTTTTCTCTCTGAATTATTTCTGATAACATTTTTCTAGATTTATATTAAATATAGTAATTGCCACGGTAAAAAAATTGATTCTTTCTCTATTGAACATTTATTGATCCTGAACATTTTTTGGAAAAGGTATTCATAGAAAAAGATTAATACAAATGATTTAAATAATCGCCCCATTTATTAAAACAGCCGATCCATCTGGATTCGGCTGTTTTTTTTAACACATTTAATCTACATTATTAAATTTAAAGCTTAATTGCTTTTCGTTTCCGAAATTGTCAGAAATCCAAATATCAAAACTCTGTGAAACAGTGGACTTGGAAGTATAATAAAGGGCAATTTCTTCTTCTTCGCCCTCCGGTAGATTATATACATCGTTAGGTTTAAATTCAAATAATCCATGCTTATACTTTAAAATTCCGAACCCATCATATTGAAAATACCTGATATAATATTGCGTTCCAGAGTAAATTCCTGATCGGACAATTTTCATTTTAATCGCCGCAGTTTGCCCAAAGGCTATATCTTCCCTGACAGGAAGTACCTTGACCTCAAAAGGAAAATTTTGCTGTATTTCCAAATTTTCATTTTCACACGAAATCATGATGAAAAGACTTCCGGCAGCTAGTAGTGTGAGCCATAAGAAGTGAAAAATGAAACTTTCAGTGTTGATCAATTTTTTCATTATAAGTTTTTTAAGTTGTTATAAGTTTAACCTGAGTCCCATCCCAACCGAAGGCGAAAGACGGTTCACTGAATCTCCCCAAAACAGATATGCTTTGGTTTGCAATAAAACCATAACTTTATCCGTGATATAAGACTCTAAAGACAATCTTCCCCCAGTTCCGTAAATAAACCCGCTTTTATCCAAAATAATAGCTCCATCCGGGAGAATATAATTGCCTTTATTGATGTGTTGATATCCGGCGGCTGCGGTAAGCCCCAAATAAAAATTTAGACTTTTACTGTAGTTTCCTAAAAAACGGAAGCTGTACCCACCTTCACCCAAATATATTTCAAGAGGAAGCTTTTGTTCACCATAAGGGATATTTCTGTGCTGGTATTCAGCGCTCCAAATTTGATAATTTCCTGATTTATTGTTTTTGGTGAAACTCATTTGAAAATAATAGTTGTCGCGAGGTTCTTTTATTGAAAATATGCCGGATGAAACGGATATTCCCTTTTGACCTGGAAGCTGTCTTTGAGCCTTTACCTGTAAAGTCATCGTCAAAACTATCAGCAGGATATATACAATATATTTCATAGTCATTTCTTTAAATTATTTCATTTTTAAATGGAGCTGATCAACGGGAACTGCCCGGATCACGTCATTATTATTCACCTCAATAATTTGGTGGCGTCCGCCATTTTTTTCATACACTTCTATAATCAGCATTTTGTCGTTAGTCAGCGTAAAATTATCGAGCAGAAAAACGTTGGTTGCGGTACTATGCTTGCGGACATCAGAAAGTATCTGATAGGAACGAAGGATTTTCAATGGTTTTTCCTGGGAGACGGTTCTTTTAGCCACTTTCCGGTCAACGATCTTGAAATTGATAAAATCAATTGAATAGGGGATATTACTTTCATTTTTGAGTTCTGTATGAAAATACAGCATATGCTCATGAGAATATAATCCTTTCAATGAAAACTGGACGCCATAACTCCTGGAAGCAATATGCTTGATATATCTTTTATCCCGTTCATAGATGGCACTCAGTAGATAGTCCGAAACAAATGGGGAATAAGAACCCAGGTCTTCGAGAAAGACTCCGCCAAAGTGTCTTCGATTCTCCAGTTGTAAGTCGGAAAGGTCATGGCTTAGCTTAGAAGGATATGGACTGTAATAAACAGTAAAGCTATAAAAGCTCCCATCGGTTGTGATCACTGAAAAATTGGTTTCCCCTTCAAATCCGTCAACGGATGCTTTAATTCTTAAAACATTATTGGCATCCTCAGCTTTCCCCGCTGAAAGATATTCACTTCCTAGATCCACATAAGTGATGGCGGAAGGAAAAATAAGATGTGAAGTTTTATTATAGGTTACCTCCAACACATACGGGTCGGTGGCTTTCTCTGAATCAACCTTGAGACTTTCCTGTGCGTATACTTGCGCAGCAAACAGAAGAAAAACCATTAAACTGAAATATAATTTGATGCGATTCATTACTAATTATTTTGTTGTTAATTTTTGGATACGAGAAAAACCTGATGTCCTTCTTTCAAAGTCACTTTTACGGTTCTGAGTTTCCGGGAAAAATAACCCGAAACCCCTTGGACTAGCCCTCGGCTCAAATCACCTGTAATCTGCTGTCCGGCAGATCGGGACATCATAATGCTGGTTCCTGAGCTTTGGCTCATATTAGATGCAATTTCCGAGACAGCATTTGCTTCAGGGGCATAAGGGATATTAAGCCCTTGCTGCCCGTCGAGATCATACACCAAAATATCAACTGGAAGAATATTTCCCTGGTATTCAATCGAAGATATTTTGAGCTGCATTCTTGCTCCTTGTATTTTTGCGTTGGCAGAAAGCAGTGTTCCTTTTGGAATAGTTCGATGGGAAGTTCTTACAGGTTCAATGAGCTTTAACCGGACCGCATTATCGCCCGTTACCACTACCGTCTGATGAACCACCGCTTTAATGCTGTTTCTTGGCTGGACTGATTCTTTATTTTCTCCAAGTCCAAAAAATCGGGTGTTTAGTTCATTTGAAAAATTACTTAACAATGAGCTGTCACTAACATTACGTCTAAGAGATGATACCTTATTGTTTCCTATAGGATAGACTGCCATGAAATGTTCTTTCTCATTATTGGAAACAAGGGCAGATGAATCCTGCGGAAAAGCGTTTTGTCCCTTTTGATTACCTATAGGTAAAAACTTTGCCGCCATTTCATATGACTTTTCCATTAGAGCCAGCTGATTATCAATGCCACCCGCTGGTTGTGCCTGAGCCTGATCGGCAAGTTCTCTTTTCAGGTCCTGAATTTCTTTTCGTAATTCTTGGGTCTGATAACTTTCTCCATTATCGTAGAATGAACCCAGCGTCTGCTGAGCATTTCGATAGCTATTTAAAGCCGGGTTGTTTTGGCTCTGAGAATCATCAAATGGATTGGACGATTTTGAATCCAAAGTGTTTGGAGGCAAGGTTGAATCGGTATTAAAATAGTCGGACAATACAGAAAGCGATTGACGCTCTTTCGCCTGCTTGTCTTCCATAAGCTGCTGTTCATATGCTTTTTGCTTATCATCCTGTAAATCGGCGTCTTTGGCTTGTGGAACTGCACCATTAATACCAGAGGTATTATCTTCTCCTTTATCTGAAGGAGCGAAAATTAGATATAAACAACCCAAAAATACGATACCCATTAATACCATTATTAATGGCTTTTTAAGTCGTTCCCAAGACATCTGTGGTACTTGATGATTACTTTCTGACTCATTGGCATTTTCATCTACAATGAGGTTTATTTTTGAATTTTCCTTTTCTTTCATAATAAGTTTCAAATTTTTAATCCTGTGTTAAGGAATCAGTCTGTTTCTTCTTTAATACCGGATTAGTGATATGTTCTATTTCCATTTTTCTGGATACCTTAGACGTTTCTTTCCAAACCATCACGAGTGTAAATAGGGTGATGGCGAAATAGGAAAGGAAAAAGAAAAAGGTTAACTTTCGTTGCTGGCGGAGCGGAAGAGATTTCCATCTGCGGTCCAGGGTTCCAAACTTCTTATCTATATATGATCTTATATTTTTCATAAAGCAAGTTTTAGCTTTTAAACCGATTTACTCTTTTCGCTTTTCTATTTCGGATTTCACTGACCATTGCAATAGCTTCAGCTGCTTTAGGGGCATTGACTATGGAGAGCTGATCCCATTTTGCTTGTTTTAGCAGTTGACCAAACTGGTCTTTTCGGGATACCTCCATAGCGGATAAAAAAAGTTTTCCGTTTAAGGATTTTACTTCAAAAGTGCATTCGATCCTTGGTTTGTCTTCACCTTTCCATTGCAGGTAACAGGAGAGAGAAATCAAGTTATTCTTCTGAGCTTCTAACCCTTTTTTGAAGCTTTCAAAATAGCTTTCAAGGCTTTCTTTGAGCTTTCCCGAATGTCCGCCCTGAGTTTGAAAATATCCATTGTATCCTTTTTCATAGAGGATTTTGACAAATGTGTTTACATCTGATATAGCTGTCATAGTTGTATTATTAGCGTTCTACAATTTCCAGGTCGCGGTTTTGAACAACACTGAACTTTTCAATATTAAAGCCCTGTGGGTTGGTATCTGATCTCACTGAATTCACCAAAAAGCATGAAGTGACCAGGTTACGTTTGGTAAGATTACTCGATCTTATGATAAATTGAGTAGCGTAAGTAATGGCGGAATAAGGGTAACTATCAAAATTGCAAACGACACTATCAATCTCAATTCGTTGCTGAATGTTCCCTGAGATTACCCTATTGAAATATCCCTTTTCCGAAAGGTCTTTGTAATAATCAAAAGCACTTTTATCAGCTAAGTTGAAAGCCCTTTTCATATTGCTTTCAATAGCATTTTTATCAGGGGCAAGAGTGAAAAATAATTCATGAAACCGTCGCACATGTTCCCTGGCTTCTACAGGTCGGTTGATGGAAGCGTCCTGAGATAAGGCAAGCATTAAGGATTTACCATTATCAAGGACATATATTTTCTCTCTTTGTTTATCAGCAAAAGAGTATGCCTTCCAAATTGATATTGCCACCACGGTGAAACACAGAACGGCGAATATAATGGCATATAACCTGATCTGTTTGAAGCTGTTTTCGATATTTCTTAACGTTTTAAATTCCATATCCTTTTATTTTAATAGCCTTCCAGCAATATTTCCAGTTGCTGCTCCAGTTCCGGCACTGGCAATATTTCCAGCTTTTTTTGAAGCATTTTCAATGTTTTTCGTGAAGTTTCTGGCGCCTCCAGCCTCAATAATCCAACCTGTAACAGTTGGAACAGTAAAATATCCTATGATTCCAATGATCATAAAAATCACATACACCGTATTGGATGAATCCGGAATAAAATTGGGATCTGAAAGAGCCTCGATATCTTTTTCTAAAATCAGCGACTGTATTTTGGCGAGCATGGAACTAAATATGTCAGCAACCGGGAGCCAGAGGTAAACACTAATGTATCTTGTCAACCACCCGGTCAAAGTAGATTGAAATCCTTCCCATACACTGATTGCAAAAGCGATTGGTCCCAAAATAGAGAGTACGATAAGAAAGAAGGTCCTTATGGTATCTATAACCAGAGCGGCAGCCTGGAAAAGTATTTCTAAGAGTTCCCGAAACCAGTCTCTAATAGCTTTTTCCATTTCATACGCTTGCCTATCCATGTACATTCCCGCCATCGTTGCCAGATCGGATGGTGACCATCCGAGCTCTTCCAACTTTTTATCAAATTCTTCGTTAGAAACTAAATAGGCTGATTCAGGATCACGAAGCTTTGCTTCTTTTTCCAATAAATCTCTTTTTTCCTGAAGGGCATGGAGATCGAGAACCTGATTTTCGAGCATCCCATGAGTCCCTTTGACAATGGGGCTAAGAACGGCATTAATGCTTCCCAATACGATGGTTGGGAAAAACATGATACAAATTCCTAGGGCGAAAGGTCGTAACAAAGGGAATACATCTATGGGTTCCGCCCGGCTTAAAGCCTGCCATACTTTTAATGATACGTAGAAAAGGGCTCCAAGTCCAGCAACTCCTTTCGCAACCGCTGCCATATCAGCTGATAGGGGCAACATCTCATCATATAGATTGCGGAGGATTTCGTGAAGATTATTAAATTCCATAGCTTACCAATATTTAGAATCAACACCATATAGTTCCAACACGCGCTTTGTATTATTCTTCTCCTTTGCGCGGATATAACTCACAGAGATATTCTTATTGGTAAAATATCGGACAAGGTTATGATAATCTTTAACCTCTTTATATACCCGGTCGATAATATCCATCCTTTCTTTATCATTCAAAGAAAGCCCATTGGCGGTAACGATTTGCTTAAGTTCTTTTAAGAGTTCTGTACTTTCATTGAGCAGAGTAGAATAGCCATTGGCAATTGCGGCCAATTCCTGAGGAGAGAAATTCGGATCGCTCATCATCTTTCCGAAATTTTTGACGTACATTTCGGAGACATTGCCTACTAAAAGAACTGTTTGCTGAACTTTACGGGCATCTTTGACAAGGTTATTGACGGCTTTCAGTTTATCGTAATACTCTTTGCCTTGCTCATAGACTTTTTTTACTTCGTTGAAGTTTTTAATCACATTACTTACTGTGGAGGAAGTCTGAACAATTTCATTGGCGCTGTTCAAAATTCCTGATGCCAGGTTTCCGGGATCGGTTACCACCCACTGCGCTTTCACGGTTTGTAAAGCAAGCATTACTATAAAGCTTGCCAGAAAGATTAATTTTTTCATTGTTTTAAATTTTAAGAGTTAATAGAAATGTTATTTTCTTTTTTTCGTAGAGTAATTCTTTTAATCGCCTGCTCCACACTTCCATCAAGCTCCGAGGCAAGCTCCATGACTTCCAGTTTCTCGGTTTCTTCTGTGGTATAGGCGAGATATTCTTCTGTACTAACTTCAGTGGCATACACCGCAGAATGTGTTCCACCAAGCCCGATCCAGACTTCTTTGTAAAGCCGTTTGGGATCATTATTCATATTGATGGAAAGGATTTGTGAACGTTCTTTGTCGGTGAGTCCGAGCATTTTCTGAATATCATCGAACTTGTTCATATATTTCCGCTGATCCAGAAGAATTTTGCAGTCTGAATTATTGATAATACTTTCCTTGACGATAGGGGAATGAATGATATCATCTACTTCCTGGGTAACGACGATGGCTTCGCCAAAAAATTTCCTGACCGTTTTAAAGAGGTATTTTATGTATTCGGCCATCCCTTCTTTGGCGATTGCTTTCCAGGCTTCCTCTATTAAGATCAGCTTCCGGATTCCTTTGAGTCTTCTCATTTTATTGATGAAAGACTCCATAATAATGATCGTGACAATAGGAAAAAGGATCTTATGATCCTTTATGGCATCAATTTCAAATACTATAAAGCGTTTGGTGAGGAGGTCTAATTGCTTTTCAGAATTTAGCAGGTAATCATATTCACCACCTTTATAATATGGCTCAAGCACATTTAAGAAGTTGGCAATATCAAAATCTTTTTCGCGCACTTCCTTTTGTTCCAAAACTTTCCGAAAATCACCCTTTACATATTCGTAAAACCCGTTGAAAGAAGCGAAGCCCTCATCATGCTTAATTTTATCAATATAACCTGCCACGGCATTTGATAAAGCAACCTCTTCAGATCTTTTAGGAGGTTCATCATCCCGCTTCCACAGAGTTAGAATGAGTGTTTTAATACTTTCTCTCTTTTCAATGTCGAAAACACCGTCATCGGTATAAAATGGGTTAAATGCAATCGGATTATCTTCTGTGTAAGTAAAATAAACACCGTCAGATCCTTTCGTCTTCCCATGAATCAGCTCACATAGACCCTGGTAAGAATTTCCTGTGTCAACAAGCAGGACATGGGCGCCCTGCTCATAATATTGACGTACCATATGATTGGTGAAGAAAGATTTTCCAGAACCAGAAGGACCAAGAATAAATTTATTCCGGTTTGTTATAATTCCTTTTTTCATGGGCAGGTCGGAGATATCCAAATGGATCGGTTTTCCTGTCAGCCGATCTGCCATCTTGATTCCAAAAGGAGAGGGTGAATTCTGATAGTTCGTTTCTTCATTAAAAAAACAAAGAGCTGGCTCTATGAACGTATAGAAACTTTCTTCACTTGGAAAATCCCCTGCATTACCGGGAATAGCTGCCCAGAATAAAGTAGCGACATCTGTCGTATTATGGCGCGGCTTACATTCCATAAGAGCTAAGGCACTTCCGGTATCATTCTTTAGTTGCTTTAACTCCGTCGAATCATCCGACCATGACATGACATTAAAATGTGCCCGAATTGAAGAAAGGCCTTGACTATGGGCTTCATTAAGGTAAAGGTCAATCCATTCTTTATTGATTTGGTTTGCTCTGCTATACCTTGCTAATGAATGCATATTCCTAGCTGATTTTTCAAACCTTTTGAGGTTTTCATCACTGTTATCCAGGAAAAGGTATTGATTGTAAATATGATTACAGCTGAGTAGAAGTCCTACAGGAGCGGCAAAGGATAATAAACAGTCACTTCTGTCGGTACTTAATTTTTCATACCTCGAATGTGAGGAAATCTGGGCAGGCAAATCATCGGTATCGGAGAGCGTATGAAGACTGAGCCTTTTATTCCCGATTCTTACTTCCTCAGTTCCGATTGCGATATCCTGCATTGCTGTTGAAGTATCCCTTGATAACGTAAAATATTGCTCCAGTAAACCGGGTTTTTCTTTTGACCCGACGATATCCTTTTCATTCATCACTTCCATTGTGACGAGTCCACTATCATTAATGATCCTTTCAAATTGTGCCACCGACTCTAAAAATCGACGGATCACTTCTTTATCTCTAATTTCCTTAGGTATAAGAACCCCTTTACAAAGAGAGCTGAAATTGCTTTGTTGGCGCATTCGCTCCTTAGTAGTTTTTGTAATGAAGAGATAGCAATAATGATTTAAAAATGGCCGTTCATTAAAATGCCTTTGATAAGATTTAGATAAGAAGCTTTGATCTTCCTGCAATAAATCAGGAGTATAATTTTCTTTAATAAACCAATCTTGCTTATGTATGATCGTGTAATCAGGCATAGTCTTTATGGCTTTATGCCAAGAAGAATGTATGGCTTCGTATTCGGATGAGGAAACCGTAAAAAGTTCAGGCAAATGGATTTGGAAACATGCAGTAACATCACCATCTTTTGAAATGATACAGTTATTTTCCACAGCCAATAATGGGAACTTATGTTCCAAAGTGGTCGTTTTCGAAATATTTCTCATGTGTAGGTTACTTTTTGGTTGATCTGAAATATCTGAAAATGGCTTTCCTGCAAACAATATAGCGTGGGTGTCTTTTCTTTGCACTAAGTTTCATCAATCCATGCTGACCATATTTAGCATTCAATGAAAATGTTTGCCAGATAATTGTTAGCGAACCTGTGGCAGCGGTAAAGAGACATATATAAGAATTAACACTCGCCATATACATTACCATGACCAGAATGAGTACTCCGAGTAGGCCGCCTGCAAAAATGAAGAGATACTGAGCCTTTAGTCCCTTAAACTCAACTGTTCTGCCTATACCTTTATTGATATTATAATTACTCATAGGTGTAGGATTAAAGGAAGAAGGATCTTAGAATAGTTGCAGCTACAATCAAGAAGATACAAGCACCAAACCAGCTTGCTGCTGTTTTGGAAGTGTCCGGATCGCCGGAGCTGAATTTGTTGTACACTTTGACCCCTCCAATGAGCCCTACTACGGCTCCAATAGCATAGATCAGTTTGGTTGCAGGATCAAAGTAAGAGGTAACCATTTGTGTAGCTTCCTGAATTCCGGCAGCCCCATTTCCTTGGGCTGAAACGCCTCCTGAGATAAATAATGCTAATCCCAGAAGCATTAATTTTCTTTTGTTTTTGTCCATAATGATTCTTTGTTAAATGTTAATTTTCAAGCTGTTGATCTGAGCCTTTGGACAAAATTGGTGTGGAGGGACGCTGTATTTTTTACCTATCCGAATAGGGCATTATTTGTCTTTGAGTGTCTTTGCAAATTCTCTTTTTAAGAGAAGATTATGACTAAAAAAATCCTATCAGGTTTTGATAGGATTTAAATCTTGATGTTGTTTAAAATATAGCAGTATGAAATTCTCATCTTTTTCTGCCCTTACTCGGTTTATTGCTATTCGGTTTCACTTTAAAATTTTTCAAGTTTTCTTTAATTATATCATTAAGAGGAGTTTGTTCCCATGGAATTACCTTTGCTTTATGATGAGACTTTAATCCGGTATGTTTAAGTTCATCTTTTAGGTCCCAGCCCCCAAGCCTATTCCAGCCTACAGGATCTAAATATTTTTGAAAAGGGAATTCAATTGCGATTATATCTTTTGGAAAAGCTGTGCATTTTTCCCAATCTATTTCTTGAAATTCGTGGGTTTTAGGATTATAGGGAATTAAATAAGCTTTTCTTTCTTCTGAGAAATAGTCGTCTATTTCATCAAAATTGATTCCATTGGAAATAAAGTCATCTTTTGGCCGTAGCATATTCATACGTAAATCAACATAAAAAGTATGTCCTGCTATATTGATTGTAGGCAATATTCCCTTATTTATTCGAAGATCTAAGGCTTTCTGATCTACCATGAGATCAAAATCAGTTTTTCCTTTAAGTTCCTCTATGGCTAACCCATATCTTTTGGCCATTCCCTCGGGATCTAATTGTACGAGATCCGGAATTTCAAATTCTGTGTGTACCGTGGTAAATATAGAATTATCTTCTTTTATGAATTCTTTACTGTAATAAAATGAATATCCCGATTCATTTTCATCCATTTTTTCAAACGGAATAACTGTGTCAGGATTAGCCACTTCGCGGAGTTCTAATTTTTCCCCATCCACTGTAAACTGATATTTATCGATTGTAATTATTGGGAGTTTTCTTTCCATGTATTTTGGTTTTTAAAAAACATGGGCAGTTATACAAACTGCCCAATGTCAAAGTCATTAATATCATTTTTGGAAAGGGGTGGGCTGGAAGTCGCGCTTTCATTGATACTTTTATCAAGTAATAGAGCAATTCTTTTTGAAGCACCTTCAATTTGTTCTTCCAATAAGCTGAGCAATTCGGTTCCCTGTATTTTTCTGACGATATCAACTGCTTTTTTTTCAAGGGCAGGCTCCAGCTCCTCATTTTGAAGTATTGCCCCCACAGTTGAGAGTTCGTCTAAGGTTACCCCCGTGGTGAAACCGATTTCATCTTTGGAATAATCGTTGCTCCAAATCGCTTCTTCTTCCTCTGCGCTGATTTCAATGTCAGCATTACCGTCCAACCCACTTTCCTTTTCCTCAAAATCGGATATATTCTTATCCGTTTTCATTTCAAAAGTAGGAGAGTTCAGAAAAGATTTTGAAATCTGTCTTTCCAGGGCTTCATTTGTCTCTGAGTGGCTGTAATTTGTTTTAGTAACTCCAATAATATCTTCATTATAGATCTTTTTTCTCATTGATGGATGCTTCTGGGATGGATAATATTTTTGATTTATTTTACTGTCGAGTAAAAGAACAATTATTATGACCAGACAGACAAGGATAAGTATTTCCATAATTTTTACATTTAGAAAATGGGTTTATTATTTTTATTAAAGCTTGAAATGATCTGATCTCCAAATTCCTGAAAGTGATGATCAAGGATATTATCGAGATAAGCGTAAATAGTAATTTTGTTTCCTCCAATTACCTGTACGATGCGGAGAAGCTTTTCATGAAAGTCTTGTCGTATATAAACCGATTTCCCATCTCTGGCACTGGTTTCCGAACGTTTAAAAAAAAGTTCCTCATAATTAGCCTTCGATTGGTAAAGTTGTTTTGTGGAAGGCGACTTTTTCTCTTTTTGCTCACTTTGAACAATTTCCTCCTTTATTTCGATGCCTTCTTTCTGTACACCTTTTGCCATAAATGACATCATAAGTTCTTCATTAATTTCAAGCGCTTTGCTATTTTTATTATCATTTTCCATACCTTATAATTCAGTAATTCTTAAAAATTCTTTCATGAATAAATCAAAACCGGATTTTTTCAAAAGTTTTTCTTCCGGTGGAAGAAGGGTAGACCGGAAAACATTTTTTGCTTCCGATTCACTTTCCTTTCTGAAACGCATGGAATTTATTATTTTAGATTCCATAAGACTTAAACCCAGATCCTGAATAAGAGTATTGTAAATAGAGTAAAGGGGGGAACGTTCCCTTCCATCCACCTGATTCCAGAAAAGATTGATTTCTTTGATTGAGGTTTCATTATTTTTCATAATAACAGCCTGCATGATTTGGGTAAAAGCGAGCGTGCTTTCAAGTACCACCCTGTCAGCGGTTATTGGGGTGAAAATATAGTTCATCCCCGTTAAAGCCTGAATAATTCCCGGCGTATTGACTGTTCCTGGTAAGTCAAAAAATATAACATCAATAGGTGAGTCGGATGAATTCACCAATTGATAGGCTGATTTCAATAAACCATCTGCTTTGTGCTGAATGATCGGGTAGGCTTTTTTATTAATTGTTGTAAACTGTTTATAGGCAAGCCTTTTAAATACTTCATTTTCCATTACCGTACTCATGTCTCTATCTCTCATTTTAATTAAACTGTGCTGAGGAAAGTCGCAATCGTAAACCACTATATTATAACCGAGTTTATAATGCAATAGACTTGCTGCCAGGGTAGTAAAGGTACTTTTTCCAACGCCTCCTTTTTGAGAGGAAAAAGCGATGAATTTTGTTGTTGTGTGTTTGTTCATATGTGCATGTTTTTAAGATTATTTAAATGTGTTGAGAAGTATATCTGGTTAAATTGATTGATGTATGATCATTAAGCCACCGCTATTCCCAGATGTGTATGATTTGATATAAATAACTATATATTGATGATTCCCTATACCTATAAGTACTTAGGTCTATATATTCCTTCATACCTATTTGTGTAGGTTGATTTTTAATCATATCCGGGCATCTGTATTTACGACAATTCTGACGTAGCTACGTACGTATGTACTTTTGTATTGCCATAATTGCTTATTCATTTAATCCTGTATGTTTAGTGAACTATTTATATGCACAAAAGAAAACATATAGGTAATACCAAAATATTATAGGCTTCATTTGTCCTGTGAGAAGCCCCATTTGGCAGTGCTTGATATATCAATACTTTCATTTTCAATTATTTACTTTGCGAAGAGGGAAGTTTAAGAATAGAGTTGAAATCTTTAAAACTGAAAACTGTTCAGCGGAACAGAGCAAGTTATGTTTTGAGCAGCTGGAAATGAATTCCGCTGCTCAAAACCACTTGCCCTCCGGGATTAAACTACTCCGAAGTCGTAGTTTTTGATTAAACAAATATTATGGAACAAGGAAAAGAAAAAAGAAATAGAAAGGGTGGGAGGAAGCCTAAATTAGATCCAGCGGTTCATCGGTATTCTATAAGCCTGACAGATTCCGAAAATGCCAAATTCTTATCGCTATTTGAACAATCAGGATTAAAAGTTATGGCGCACTTTATTACTGCCTGCATCTTTCAAAAACCTATAAAGACTGTAAAAATAGATAAGGCTTCTATGGATTTTCATATTCAGCTGACCCAATTGTATGCGCAGTTTAGAGGTATTGGGATCAATTATAATCAAATTGTTAAGCTAATGCATCAGAATTTTTCTGAGAAAAAAGCACAGATCTCCTTACAAAGCCTAGAGAAAAGAACGGTTGAACTTTCTTTGGTATGTAAAGAGATAATAGAATTAATAAAAGAATTTGAAAAAAAGCATCTTGAAAATTCGTTAAAAAAATGATCGCAAAAATCGGTAAAGGAGGAAATTTGTATGGGGCTATATCCTATAATCAACTTAAAGTTGATCGTGGGCTGGGAGAAGTGTTGGGATTAAATAAGATTCCGGAAACAATCAATAATATATACAGTACCAATTTTCTTTATCATTCATTTATACCTTATCTGGCTGCGAATGTTAAAACTGAAATTCCGGTACGTCATATTTCTCTTAATCCTGATCCGGACGATAAACTTACCGATTTACAATACTTACAAATTGCAGGGGAATATTTGGATAAGATGGGTTATGGTAATCAGCCCTATATTATTTATAAACATACCGATATTGATAGAATCCATTTACACATTGTTTCAGTTTGTATTGATGAAACAGGCAGAAAAATTTCAGATTCCTATGACCACCCCCGTTCCATGAAAGTATGTCGGGAACTTGAAAAAAAATATGGTTTAATTCCGGCAGATGAAAAAAAACGATCAAATAATGTAGTACTTTTTAAGCCGGTAGATTACAAAGTTGGTGATATTAAAAGTCAAATTGCTTCTGTTGTCAGACATTTACCCAATTATTATCAGTATCAAACGTTAGGTGGTTATAATGCTTTATTATCATTATTTAATATTACTATTGAAAAAGTGAAGGGTGAAATTAATGGACAACCAAGAGAAGGTATGGTATATTTTGCATTAAATGAAAATGGAGAAAAAGTAAGTCATCCAATAAAAGCTTCAAAGTTCGGAAAAGCGGCAGGTATAAATTCATTGGAAGAAAGGTTCCTTAAAGGAAAAGAAGTTTTGAAAAATCATGATGCAAAAGCCGTCCTTAAAAACACCATTGAATCAGCACTTTTTATCTGTAAAAATGAATCTCAATTTAAAAATCAACTTATCGAACATGGGATTAATACAGTAATCCGCAGAAGTGATGAAGGACGTATTTATGGAATAACATTTATTGACCATGAAAGCCGAACGATTTGGAACGGATCATCATTAAGTAAGGGATTATCAGCAAATGCATTTGAAAATTGGTGGAAAAACCATGATAGGGTAATTGAAAATATTACGAATTCCAATAGTTCAAGTATTAAGGAATTGGATAAAAATTTACCAGAGCAACCAAATGAAATTCATGAAATTTTTAATTTTTTAGCTGCTACGGAACCTTTTGTGAGCATGGATTTGTTATATGGAATAGGATCGCTTCTACCAGAAGCAATAGGAGAGGATGAAGAGGAACAACGATTTATCAAACGGATGAAAAAAAAGAGGAAGCATAAAAAACGATAGATTTTCCCTTTTAAGAAATTTTTCAAACATAATTATTTTTCGATTGTTAAATAGAATTCAGGTACAGATTTAGAATTGATATTATGGATAAGAAGGAGCTCATTAGACTTAAGAAAAAAGGCTATACTTATCTCGTCAGAGTAAAGAACTTAAATGCGTTCCGCCCATTAAAAGGAAGCCTTCAAAATGCCATAAAAACTGGAGATAAAAACGATTTTGAGAATGAAGTCATTTTGATTTCAGAAGCCATAAAACTAGCTGAAGGAGGCTTTGAATATGAAGAATCGATTTGTTCTGAATAAATTGAATTCAAACTGGAAAATCGGATTTAAAAATTTTTATATTCATATTTCAATAATTATTTGAGTGATTTTTTCATTAATCAATCTAAAGTTCATTCCGACCCTATAAAATCTTTTTATAGGCTCTTCAGATTCTTTAGGCGGGACACTGCTTTCTAAATTAATTGTAATATCATCATCGCGGAATAGCCAAGATGATTTAATTTTGAAATCCCGGTTGCAAATTTCCTGATAAGAACAATCGATATAGTTTTTAAATTCTTCAATGCCCTCAACAACAAGTTTTCGCCTACAATTTTTCCTGATTTCAAAATGGAGATTCTCAGATATATTTTTTAAAATAATTTCACAATCCTTATAGTTACAGCCTTTAATAAATTCACGGATTATTTTTCTAGGAATCTTTTCATGTTGTTGTTTTTCCTTCTTTTTAAAGGCAAATATTCTGTGTAGTCTTTGTCTACAACATTTTCTAATTTATCTCTACCTCGATAGAAAGCATCAAGTTGGGTTTCATATAAAGTATCAGGGAAAAAATCTGCCGTTTCAGGATCAGCTTCCTGTTTAAACTCTTTGAGTAGCAGAAAACCTTTTTCCTGAGTTGAATTATTGATACCTGGTATAATGTTAATATGATAGGTTCTTACATCAGATCCAAAAAGCACCTTAATTTCTGGATTAAATCGAATCGGTACATCCGTAGTTTTTTTAGTCAGGTATTTAGTTTCATTTAATGGATCATCGATAGGATATCCCCAATCCGTTGTGCATAGTTTTGATTGGAACCTTGAAATTTCTAATCGAATCTCTTTTCTACCTCGGTGCAAATCTGTCGTGAGTTCATATCCTGGAAATGCGTCACAGATATATTTGTCAAGTTCCCATTGTTCATAAGAATTGGTGAAATTAATCGCAAAATGTTCTCCATACTCAGTTATATAGACAGGTGAATCTATTTTGTTTCTGATCAAAATATTTTTGATCAGACCAATATCTGTTTTCCTATTTACTGAAATAAAAATTTGAGTTTCAATCATTACCAAATTATTAAATTATCCAAGAGTTCTTCGGACCATTTCATTTAATTCTTCTATTCTAAAATGACGTCTTGTCGCCACTATTTTCAGATGATTAGAAAGATCTTCTAAAGGGTCCCAATTGTTATAGACCTTCTTTTTAATACCATATTTTTCAGAAAGTTCATTGGAATAATAATATGCCATTAATCCAAATTGGCAATAACGAAATTTCCTTTCATCAAACCATTCTTGGTAATCTGGCGGAACGGCAATCTCTTCAGTTGCATATATTATTCTGTTACCATCTTCTATTTCTGCGGGAAAAGAAAGGAGCTTGAACATAAGTTCATGATCAATACTTTTCCAATCAATATCCTCTGGGTATTTAATAGTTTCAGGTATTTTGACTTGGGGAGCAAGACAACCGTCTTCCGATCTTTGTCCATAAGACAATCCGTCATCTTTTACCACAGATGTACAATCTTCAAGATATTTATCTAGAATACAAACAACTCTTATAGCTAAATACCTTGCGCTTTTATCTACTTCTTTTTTTTGTGTTAAGTAAGATTGTAGCCATGTAATTGCAGAGCCAATAAACACTCCAATTAGTCCAAAAATTGCTTCAGTCATTAGATTAAAATAAAATCCCAAGATAATAATTTGAAATGAAGTGATAAAAAAGTAAATCCTAAATAGTGTATGACACTTTGAATTCCTAATAAAGTCATTAAAAGACAATCGTAGAATTCTATTTTATGAATCCTATTTTCACTAAAAAATATTTATGCAGGGAGAAGATGATTTACGAGGATTAGCCAAAATAATGGCTTTTATGCGGGCTGTCAGCATTATTCTGGTTTTAATGCATTTTTACTGGTTCTGCTACGGTTTCTTTTTGGAACGAGGATGGACATTGGAGATAATCGCCAAAATCTTAACAAATTTCAATCGGACAGCAGGACTTTTTAATTATGTTATCTATACTAAGGTTTTCGCTCTATTGTTATTAGCATTAAGCTGTTTAGGGACGAAAGGAGTTAAAAACTCAAAGATTACATGGGCAAAAATTATTGCAGCACTAAGCATTGGTTTTGTTCTTTTTCTTCTGAATTTTCCTTTTCTAAAGTTATCTTATGAAATGTATATCCTATCCACCAGTATTGGGTATATTTTACTTCTTATGGCAGGAGTTTGGATGAGCAGGCTTCTCCGAAATAATTTAATGACGGATGTTTTTAATAATGAAAATGAAAGTTTTCTCCAAGAAACCCGTTTAATCAAAAATGAATATTCTATTAATCTACCAACTCGTTTTTATTTTAATAAAAGATGGCATTCTGGATGGATTAATGTAGTAAATCCCTTCAGGGCAACCATTGTATTAGGGACCCCAGGCTCTGGAAAATCCTACGCTGTAGTGAACAATTATATTAAACAACACATAGAAAAAGGTTTTTCCATGTATATATATGACTTTAAGTTCGATGATCTTTCTACTATAGCCTATAATCATTTGTTGAAGTATCGACATCGATATGCCATTAAGCCTCAATTTTATATCATCAATTTTGATGATCCAAGGAAAAGTCATCGTTGCAACCCACTCAATCCAGCCTTTATGACCGATATTTCAGACGCTTATGAAGCTGCTTATACCATTATGCTTAATTTGAACCGTACCTGGATTCAGAAGCAAGGAGATTTCTTTGTCGAAAGCCCTATCATCTTATTGGCAGCCATTATTTGGTTTTTAAAGATTTATAAAAACGGTAAATATTGCAGCTTTCCACATGCAATTGAATTGCTTAATAAACAATACTCTGATGTTTTTACAATACTAACCTCTTACACTGAATTAGAAAATTACCTTTCACCATTCATGGATGCATGGAAAGGTGGTGCTCAGGATCAATTGCAAGGTCAGATTGCCTCAGCTAAGATCCCCTTATCGAGAATGATTTCTCCACAATTATATTGGGTGATGTCAGGAGACGATTTTTCACTGGATATTAATAACCCCCAATCACCCAAAGTACTTTGTGTAGGTAATAATCCGGATAGGCAGAATATTTATTCTGCTGCATTAGGGCTATATAATTCCCGGATTGTAAAATTAATCAATAAAAAAGGACAGCTTAAGAGTTCCGTTATAATAGATGAGCTTCCAACTATTTATTTTAGGGGACTTGATAACCTAATTGCTACAGCAAGGAGCAATAAGGTGGCAGTATGTTTAGGGTTTCAGGATTTTTCGCAATTAACAAGGGATTATGGAGACAAAGAAAGTAAAGTTATTCAAAATACTGTTGGAAATATCTTCAGTGGACAAGTGGTAGGAGAAACAGCTAAAAATTTATCCGAACGATTTGGGAAAGTACTGCAACAGCGACAAAGTATGACCATTAATAGGAACGATACTTCTACTTCCATTTCGACTCAGTTGGATTCCCTAATTCCTGCCTCAAAAATTTCTAACCTATCTCAAGGAATGTTCGTCGGGGCTGTGACAGATAATTTTGATGAAAGAATAGAACAAAAAATCTTTCATTCCGAGATAGTAATTGATAATGCTAAAGTATCAGATGAAGCGAAAAATTATGACAAGATACCAGAAATTACCTCTTTTAAAAATTCTTTAGGAAATGATTGTATGAAAGATACCATCGATGAAAATTATAAAAAGATTAAAAAGGATATAGAATATATTGTGAAAAGTGAGATGGAACGAATTAATAACGACCCGGAATTAGATCACCTTCATGAAAAGCAATAGTGTATATTTTTTGTAATACAGTGGTTTACATATTTTTGATTCTTTACTACAAATATTTTATTAAAAAGGGCAAATATCAAATTGCCCAATAAATTACCATAATCTTATTTATTCTTGTAATGTAAACCTAACGAAACATTGACTAGGTATGTCTATGATTATTTGTCATTCGATATGGGAAATTCAATTAAATTGGTTCGAATTAATATTCTCTAATCTGGGAAATATTATATTTTTTAACCTAATATTGATACCGGGCCTGATAGTTTAAACTTCGTAAAATGATTTTTTGCTATGAGAAATACTATCTATGATAACATTTATAAACGTATCCAAAAGCAGGAATGTACTCTGACACTTGAAAAATCAAAAGTGATTGAAGAGGTTTGTCAAATGATGAAGCTTCTCAATGAATCTTTACTTGAATTAAAACAGTATGTTCTGAGAACTGGTTTTGAATCACCTTCTGAAGAAATAGAGTTTTTTAAGAAAATTAAACCAAGTATTCAGGGAAAACTCATTTATTATAATCGAATATTTAAAATTGAGACAACAAGCCCTGTAAAAGAGGGTGGTTGTTATTTTAAACATCTCACCGACCAACAAACCTTACTTCAAAAAGAATTCAAGCAACACTTTGGAAATTCTGAATTCTATAAGTATTATAGATCTTTAAGAGTGGATCAGGACGATATTTATTTTAGATTGGGAAATATCAGTGTGACTTGGGGACTTCAAAATTTTGCCTTTGACATTGATTATCAATTTTCAACATACTATGATAGCCAAGTTGCATTTATAATTGCTAATGACTTAATCAATAATTACATCATATTGAGGCTAAATCCGGATAATGAAATGGAAATTTCAAAATCGATCAATTATCAAAATTACCATGATGTTTTCTGGACGGATTCCAAAAATGCTTTGATTGAATTAATTTATGCCTTACATGCGTCCAGAGCCCTTTCAAATGGTAGGATCGGAATTTCTAAGATTTGTAATGTTTTCTCCGAGCTTTTTAGTATTGATGTCGGTGACCTCCATCATGCATTTCATCGCATGAAAGTAAGAGCAGGAAGTAAAACGGCTTTCCTTGACCAGCTCAAAGAAAATTTAGAACAGTATATGAATAAAGATTTGTAAATTCTTAATCAACTGAATTACAGTATTATACAATTTGAATGCCAAGTTGAGCCAATATTTGCCAAGAGGTTTTAATCTTTACTCAATACTACATTTTAATAGCAATCAGTTTATTCTGGTTGCTTTTTTTTATTTATGAGATTTTTTCAAAAAAATGTAAATCTTATGGGTAAGGTATGGGCAAACTTGGCAGATCAAGCCATCCAATATTTCCAGTTTTGTATCAACCAAAGTTGCAATAAAATGAATATTGAAAGAATTGAATTCCTGGAATGGATGAAACGCATTACGGATCGTCTCGATATTCTGAGCGATCAATTAAAGAAGAATAGTAAAAACCAAGCAGCCATAGATGGAGAAGTATTGCTTGATAACCAGGATCTGCTTGAAATGTTAAAAGTAAGCAGCCGGACTCTCCAAAGATATCGTACAGGTGGTAAACTTCCCTATTATTCAATAAGTGGAAAGCTGTATTATAAATTATCTGATGTTCATCAATTTATTCGAGAAAGCTTTACTGCGGCTAGATAAGATAGACTTTAAGAGGCAAATAATGCCTCTGTGAGACAATAAAAATATGGAGGTACTACAACATTAATTTTAATAAAAAATGATTTATGGAAGAGATTAAAGAGCAAAAACCAGAATTGCCTGATCAGTTTACCGACATCATATTGGTTATGGATCAGGAAAAAAAGAAAATCATGGCTGTTAAAAGTATGGCGCAAGATGGCAAAATGGAGACAATTCATCCCAACAAATATAATCAACAGGAATTTATGCGTGTTGATAAACAAGGAGATGTTTTCAGCAATTTCTTTTCCAACTTTAGCCGCCAATTAAAAGAACCTACACGATTCAAATTTTTCAGAGTTCCTTATAAATTCGGATTGAAGGTAGCTGGGAAACTTCAAAAACATCTTGAAACTTTTACCGAAGAAGGAGAAAAGATAATGAAGCAATATGAGATTAAACCAATAGAAAATAATTCACAAATACAACAATCGATGGCAACACCAGAATCAACACCCACAGAAAAAGAAGTATCAAAAACTGAGACAGTAGTACAAGATGAGACACCTATAAAAACCTTTCGTTTCCAAGAAGATCAATTAGACTGGGAAACTTTAAACAGTTTGGGATTAAGTAAAGAACGTTTAGAAAAAAAAGGGTTTTTAGAACCTCTCCTTATGGGAAGAAAGACAGATGGGATTATTAGCGTTAGTTTAAACCTGGGATCTGCGATCACAAGAACTGATGCCAGATTATCGTTACAACCGGGAGAAAACGGCAAAGCTGTTATGGTCATCCACGGAATCCGAAAAAGCCCTTCGTTAGATTTTCCTTTTTTAGGACATACATTCACAGATGAGGATAAAAACAATCTTAAACATACCCGAAACCTAGGAAGGGTAGTTGATTTAACCAATCCAAAAACTGAAGAAAAAATTCCTTCTCTAGTTAGTATTGATCGATACACTAATGAACTGGTGGCATATAGGGCAGATCGTATTAAAATTGACGATGAAATTAAAGGAGTTAAATTGAGTGACGAACAGAAAACCAGTTTGAAAAACGGAGAACCTGTTTACATCCAAAATATGTGGTCGGAAACAAAGCAAAAACATTTTAATTCCCATGTTCAGTTCAATGCCGATAAAGGTTATATAGAATTTATTTTTAATAGGGAAGCCCCAAGGTTTGTTAATGGCAAACAGCTGGCAGAAGATGAGTATAAAAATTTAAAAGACGGCAAAACTGTATTTGTAACAGGTATGAAAGACAGGGACGGTCAGGAATATTCTGGTTATCTAACTTATAATAAAAATACCATGAAAGTAGACTTTTCTAAAACAGATCCTGAAAATAAAATTAAAGAAAAACTCCAACCTTCAGAAGATCATAAAACCCAGATTGAAGTAAATAATAAAGGTAAGACTAATGAAACTACTAAATCTATCAAAGAACCTTTAAAAACTGGGCAAGTTGAGCCAATAAATATTCAACAAAACGAAACTCAAAAAATCAACAAGCCGAAAATGAAAATGGGCTAATTAAGTTTATGAAAGCTATAGTAACTGAAAAAGAAGTTGTAGCAAGAATAATTGCTAATGTTGTGGAAGCCGTCGATAAACACGATGGCTTCTTCAGTAATACCCAATTTATGGTCACCTGGACAGGTGGTAAAATAATTGATTTATTATTCAATGAAACTAAGGAGTGTGTATCTTTTAATCCGGAGGATCTAGTCTTAGATAAGATTAAAAATCAATCAAGCGTCTTCATTCATCAGCTTCAAAGAATTAAATATTGTTTGGATCATTGTGATAGTATTATTGTAGCTACCGAACCAAATGATGAAGGGGAAATGCTCTTCAGAGATCTATATACTTATTTAGGATGTAGCAAGCCCTTTGAAAGATTATGGCTACAATCTTTAACTGAAAAATCTATAGCTCGAAGCCTTGGCAATTTAATTCCTTCTAAGGGATTCGATCATCGTTATGAACTTCAAAAATGTAAAAGATATGCAGATAGAATTATCCAATACCATATTACCAATTTGGTAGGAAAACCTATGTTAAATGGGCTTGAATCTTTTGGTATTGATCATATTTCTGTATTGTCCAATATATGCCAAAGTTATAAGGATAATAAAGAACCACAGGGAGTGGAGTCGTGGAGGATTAAAGTGGAACTTGGAACTAGCGCAACTAATTTAATATCAGAAATTGAATTTCTAGATAAAATTACTGCGGAGAATGCATATGAATTAATCTCTACCATAGATCAGGCTAAAGTGGTGAATATTGAAACACAAAATAAAAAAGAAGAACCACCTTTATTATTTGATCTTTCTGACTTACAAATTGAAGCCTTTAATCGGTTTAATTTCACTCCATTTGAAACCCTTGCCATTGCCGAGTCACTATATGAAAGAAGATTCATTAGTTACCCAAAAGTAAGCAATAAATACATTCCTTATGAGCTTTGGGATGATTTGGTAAACAACCTAAGGATTCTTCAATTGACTGAAGATTTTAAGCCTGTACTGAAAAATCTCAGATGGGGATTATTAAACAAACAGATATTAAAAAATAATATTGATGGCCATCACGGAATAATTATAACGGAAAAAATTCCTTCTGCACTCAACGTTCACGAATTAAAAATTTATGAATTGATAGCAAACAGGGTTATTGAGGCAGTTTCTATGAGTTGTATTAAATTTTATAAGACAACAACATTTGATTTATCCGGATACCACTTCAATATTCATAATGTTGAAATTTCACATTTAGGATGGAGAATAGTTAACACCAAAATTTGTGATGATTATAAGCTTTTCTATTTTAATATTCCAGAATTTAAAATTGGTGAGAGCTTAAAAGTTTTTAGAGCTAACATCTATAGCACAAAACATGATTTAAAGGAACAAATAACTGTTACTAATCTTATTGAAAAAGGATTAAATACTTCTTTAGCAATGGAAGACCTTATAGAGAATGATTTTATTAAGAATTATAATAAAAAATTATTGCTTACTGAAATTGGTCAAGAATTGTGTAATATTTTTTACAAAAAAAATATTATTCACTTAGCTGCCAAATTACACGGTAAAATAATGCAAGTTTTTCACCAAGAAATCGATCCTTCAAGCTTTTTATCAAATATTAAAAATAATTTGGATGAATTAGAGAAGATGAAAAGGTCAAAAAATTTGGAGTGTTCAATTCCAAATCTTATTTGTCCAATTTGTAAAGTCAATCAGATAACCATTACCGGAAAATCCATTTATTGTCCTGATAGGAATTGCCAATGGCAAATGATGAGAAAAATCTGCGGTATAACCTTGAACAATTCAGAAATTTCTAATCTTATTTTGACAGGTAGATCTTCATTAATTAAAAATTTTAGAATTAATTCTAATAAAACCTTCAATGCTTTTATATATCTAGATTCGAGGGGTAAGAGTAATTTTCAAATAGTAAAGTAGTTTTATAATAGACTTTCACTTCCAAATAACGACAATAATAGCTATTTAATAACTTGGTTTTACCATATTCTAATTTAGTCATTGGATTTAATATAACTGGTTAAATACACAATTTAAAAATTGAGTAAAGTGAAGGAAGAAGGACAAAATTTGGAAAATGCGAAATCTTTAACAAAAGTAAATTTAAACTCTGAAAAGGTTGTTAAAATACTTGGAAAATATGGGACGTCAGTATCGTTGGAAGAAGCTGGAATTATTTTGGATTTCTTACGTAAACTTGCTGATGTTGCAGTAAATCAGTATATTGCATATAGGAAAAGGAAAGAATAACAACCTAAATTTTATGATATGAACAGAGTAGCAGATTTGTATATTCGGGTTTCGACAGATGAACAAGCTGATAAAGGCTATTCTTTACGAGATCAAGAAGAACGACTAAGAAGATATTGTGAGATTAAGAATATTTCTGTACGGAATGTTTACCAAGAAGATCACTCTGCAAAGACATTTAATCGCCCCGAATGGAATGTTTTGATTTCAAATCTCAAAAAAAGTAAAAACAGCAAAAACTCTTCATTACTTCTATTCACAAAATGGGACAGGTTTAGTAGAAATGTATCCCAATCTTATCAAAATATCGACCTCCTCCATTCTTTTCGAGTAGAACCACAAGCTATTGAGCAGCCGCTTGATATGAGTATTCCTGAATCAAAAATAATGCTGGCCCATTACCTTACCATTCCGGAAGTGGAAAATGAGCGTCGTGCGTTAAATGTCTTTTATGGTATGCGAAGAGCACGAAAAGAAGGCCGTTATATGGGAATAGCTCCGCTCGGTTATGTTAATAAGATTACTGAAGATAAAAAGAAATATATTGCCATAAAAGAAGACGAAGCTGAACTATTGAGATGGGTCTTTGATAAAATAATAGAGAATAATTACAATACAGAACAAATTTGGAAACTTGTTAAGGAAAAAGCTAAAGGAAAGCGGAAATTTAGTCGTAATAATTTTTGGGTTGCCATTAGAAATCCTTTATACTGCGGAAAGATCTTTGTACCTGCTTTTAAAGATGAAGAAGCTAAATTCGTTCTTGGACAACATGAGCCCATAATTAGTGAGAGGAAATTTAATGAAGTTCAGGAAATTCTTGATGGAAGAAGAAGAAAATTTCCTAAACCAAAAATAGTTTCAATGGATATGTTGCCATTGAGAGGATTTTTAAAATGCCCAAAATGTGAACGCATGCTAACAGGAAGTGCCTCTAAAAGTCGTCTAGGCCGGTATTACTATTATTACCATTGCCATGCACAATGTGGTGTACGATTTAGAGCAGAATTAGCAAATGAAGTCTTTGAACAGCAATTAAAAGAATTAATGCCTAAACCTGGTATTGCAGAATTATTTGTAGAAACAGTCTTGGAAGATTTTTCTAACAAAATCAAAAAGCAAGGTCTAGAAAGGAAACAAATGTTATCCCAGATCGAAGAATTAAATAGCAGGCTACAGAAAGCATTAATCCAAAAAGTTGATGGAAAGTTAGATGATGAAGATTATGCATATATTAAAAAGGATACACGAGAAAAATTAGAAAAGTTAGAATATAATCTTAGTCAATTATCTGATCAAAATTTGGAAATTGAAAGGTTATTGAAAAGTGAATATAGTAAAATCCTAAATCTTTATAAACTCTATTCAGAAGGAGATATTGAACAGAAGAGGCAAATAATTGTTTCGATGTTCCCTGAAAATTTGCAGTTTGATGGAACCAAACATCGAACCCAAAGATTAAATTCAGCAGTAACGCTCATTTACGCCCATACAAAGGATTTAGGCAGAAATAAAAAAGGGATAAGTCTACCATTTTTAGACTTATCCCAAGAGGTGATCCCGCTGGGATTCGAACCCAGGACCCATACATTAAAAGTGTATTGCTCTACCAGCTGAGCTACGGAATCCTACTTCTTTTATTTTGAACTATTGTTCCTTGTTTGAAGTGATGCAAAGATAGGAGTAATCCATGTTTTTCACAACTATTTGGAGAATAAAAATGCGTTTAAACAGTTTAGGCCTTCATTTTTAGTCTTTTATTTTTTTACGGTTACGAGAGAAACTCCCTATCTTCGTCGGAAAGTCCGGGGTTGTGCTCCGGATAGTCATCAGCAGAATAATCCGTATTTCCGACAAGCGGAGCCTGTGTTTTCCTTTTTCCCCCTTTTAAAAGAAAGGCAAATAACATCCCAAGGATAAAAAACAATAAAAGTAGTTTCCAGAGTGCGATTTGTGTCTTGACAATAAGACCTACGCTCACTTCCTGCGTGTTTTGAGCACAAATGAGTGTGATAACAACTGATAAAGCGATTAAAAGTATTTTGCGCATAGTTCTGGATGATAAATCTATGTCCTAATTATACTGCGAAGATATGGAATATGCCCTTTGCCACAGACTGTTTATGTAAATTTATCCCGAGACGAGAAAACAAGCACCTAGGTTAGCAACATGGCCTCCGGATGCCTGATCAATTGCTGGATAGTTGTCTTTCCGTTTAATAATTCTTCGTAAAACGGCGCTGGGACCATAATTTTAAAGGTTTTTCGGGTTGTCTTGATTAAGAAAAGTGCTCCATGTACGACTTGCTTATCATCAATGATAAGTGTATGTTGGCTGAACGGTTGGTTTCCTATTCTCTCTTTTTCGATGAGCTTAATCAGTTGCTGCATATATCAATTAATTTAGCCAAAATTACCAAATACTTATCATTTTTTAGTCTTTTTCTAACGGCCAAAATTTTGCAATAATTTAGTGCTTTCGGAGCATCGTTGCCTTTTTGTTGACTATAATCGTTTTAGCATAAGAAAGTTAGCAAGGATACCCGCAATCGATTGCGTATTTTGATTTGCTAAAATGTACGGGTTTAGTCGATTTGGTTTGCTAAAATGTAGTTTACTTTTTTAGCTTTGTGCAACAAATATCCAATATAACAATATTATGAGTGGCATCACTACACTAGGTCAATTTATCATTGAAAAGCAAGCCGATTTTCCATATGCAAAAGGAGAGCTCTCCCGGCTGCTGCGCGATATCGGTATCGCCGCAAAAATCGTCAACAGAGAAGTGAATAAAGCCGGTCTGGTAGATATTCTGGGCGACGCGGGGCAGACGAATATTCAAGGCGAAGGGCAAAAGAAGTTGGATGTGTACGCCGATGAGCAGTTTATTAAGGCGCTACAAAGTGGGGGCGAATGTTGTGTGGTTGCGTCAGAGGAGCATGAAAACCCCGTTTATATCCATTCTGGTGTGTCAAAAAATGCGAAATATATTGTTTGTATAGATCCGTTGGACGGGTCAAGCAATATTGACGTTAATGTCTCTGTCGGCACCATATTTTCGATCTACAGGCGGATTTCTGACACAGGCGTTTCCTGCAACAACAATGATATTTTACAAAAAGGGACCAAGCAAGTTGCCGCGGGCTATGTGATCTACGGCAGCTCCACCATGCTGGTATATACTACTGGAAAAGGCGTGAATGGCTTTACGTTGGATCCTTCAATCGGCGAATTCTGTTTATCTCACCCCGATATGAAAATACCTGAAGCCGGACATATTTATTCCATCAACGAGGGGAATTATTCTAAATTTCCTAACGGTGTTAAGCAGTATATCAAATATTGTCAGATGGAAGATCCGTCAACCCTACGGCCGTATGCTTCCCGCTATATTGGTTCGATGGTCGCCGACATCCATCGCAATTTGTTGAAAGGCGGTATATTTCTTTATCCAACGACCTCTGCGCATCCCAATGGCAAACTGCGCCTGATGTACGAATGTAACCCCATTGCTTTTATCATAGAGCAGGCAGGAGGAAAGGCATCCAATGGTTGTCAACGTATTCTGGATATTGAGCCCAGGAGCTTACATCAGCGCTCCGCAGCATTTCTAGGGAATACGGAGATGGTTGATCTTCTTGAGGATTTTCTTCAAAAATATAGGGATTGATTCCTGTAGTGATTCGATGACAAAGGGCATTCGTTTGCCAAAAAGAATTATTTATCTTTGTGCACCGAACATGGCTTCATTATTGCGAAGCCATTTCTTTTTCATTATCTGTAGTATGTCACGATTTTTAGTTCTTATTTCATTCGTTTCAATAGTATTTTTTTCTTGTAAAGAGAATCCGCCGACATATGGTGATGTGCTGGCAGAGGGTTTTGATCAAAAGTCCTATAAGGAATTCGATACAGCGGCTTATGTTAAAGTATTCTGGGAAGTCTACGGGAAGCAGAAGGCTAAATTACATAATCCAAGCTGGATGAAGCAGCTGGCTGATTCGACGGAAGGAATGACTTTAGTTGCTAGCCACTTATTTGATGGAAGCCTGGATACGATGCTGACGTATTTTGAGCGGAGTGAGGCGCATGGCATACGTACGAGCTATTTCCATACCATTGAAATTAAGGAAACCTTATTTTCCCTTCGCAAATTGAAGCCCAAAGATGTGGCAGAAGCCTATCCTCTTTTGGCAAAGTTGGACTTGCTGGGTACAGATGGGTTTGTCGCCTATGTTAGCGGACTCAAATATGGGATGGTGAATCCCAAGCGTCTGTATGGTCGTTATTTTGTACCGCAAAAGCGTATGAACTACGGCAATGTAGCACGTTTGATGGATAGCGTTTCGATTGGGACGGTTTTAGCATCCGTTCAGCCAAAAAATCAGTATTATCTCAAGTTTCAGGAGCTGTTGGAGAATGGGGAACTGGATCCTGCGCAACGGATCAGTGTGTTGATGACGCTGGAGAAATTGCGCTGGATGGGCGAGGTGTTTCCCGAACGCTATGTATTTGTCAATATCCCCGAGCAACGGTTACATATTGTAGAAGAAGGCAAATCCCGGCAAGTGATGAATGTATGTGTAGGAGAGACGGCTAATCCGGGGTATACGCGCAAGGGTGAGAATCACGAAACGCCTGTAATGCAGGGCGTCTTGGATGCTATGCAGGTAAACCCTGTCTGGAATATTCCGAGCAGTATAGTTAAAAAAGAGTTACTGGCCAGTGTAAGGAACAACCCAAACTATTTGGCGTCACGCAACATGGTAGCTTATTATAAAGGCAAACAGGTGGATCCGGCCACGGTAAACTGGAATGCCGACTCTGTCGAAAAGTTTCGCTTTAAACAGAATCCGGGCTCAGACAACTCATTGGGAAATGTAAAATTTCTGTTTGAGAATCCGTATTCGATCTATCTGCATGATACACCGGCCAAACAGATGTTTGGGCAGACCAACCGTGCGGTGAGCCATGGTTGTGTACGCGTAGAAAAGCCGGTAGATCTGGCGAGCTACCTCGTCAATAATGAAAAGCAGGCCGAGCGGATCGCAAAAGAGATCACGACGGATTCGATCTCCAAATCACGTTGGGTAACATTGAAGCGAAAGATGCCTGTATACCTTACGTACTATACAACATGGCTGGATGATGCGGGGAAAATAGTGTCCTATCCGGACATCTATGGCTATGATCCGCGACTGAAAGAAGCTTTGAAGAAGTACTGGGCGAACTAAGCCGACTTCACCGGCAGCCCATCCAAAAAAGGCACTTCTTCTAGTATTCAGAGTTATAGGCCAGTGCTAGGCGGACAAAGGGATAATCTCTATTAACGTTGTTGTGATACCGATAGTGTCCTTCTAGTCTGAAGTACCCTGAATACAGGTTTACGCCAAAATTTTTCCAGATTCGTAAGGAAGCACTGGTGGAGGCGGTATGCAGGTAGTGGTGCGACTTATTGCCGCTTATCGTAACAAAGTAACCACCGCGATAGTCGACGCCAAATTTGAAACGCTTCAGGGTACTGAGGGTTGCTGACGCCCGGATATCTGCTCCGGGGCCATAATCGTAGGTACGGCTTTCACCAAAATGTAGGTAAGGGTCGGGCACCGCGGCCAGTATGACTGGTCCACCGCCCAAGACAGTTGTTAACTTACTTTGACTGCCGATGGCAAAGTGTGAAAAAAGAGTATAGTTTATACTTTGAGATCCATAGTAAAAGGCTTCGTTACGCAGAAAGTCAAAATGAGCGGACAGAATACCGCGGTGACGGCCTGGTAAATTTGATAGTACGCGGTTTCCATACAGTGATGCATAGATATTGACAGCGTTCACGATGGAGCTGTCGTCTGAGCCGACTTCCAGATTGAGGTAGAAGTCGTCAAAAGGTTTCTTGCGGTCTAAAGCATCATTATTATAGATCAGTTTGATGCGGGCATAGATGTCATTCTTTCCACGATTGATAATATCGTGTTCTTTGGCATCAAAACGACGTATACCAAGTTCGACTTCGGTATGTACTAAGGAACTATCTATCACTGTGCCTTTGTGTGTATTCCCCCAGCGGCCGTCGAGCAAACGGTTTAACCCGTTGATCGGATTGATCAACATGGCTAAAATTTCCTTTTTATTGCGCTGGCTTTTCGTCAGGCTCGGCCTGGCCAGTATATGATGCGACAGCCGATGGGTCATCTCTCCCAGAATAGTACCACCAAAGCTTGTATTAATGATATCATTGATGGAAGGGGGTTCAGTTTCACCGGCAGTTTCCCAGATATAGCTACCTGCGACCGTAGCTGCCGTGGACTGCAAAAAACTAAAATTGTTGGACCGAAAAGCATTGAAATAAAACTGGCCATGATAGGGGTGGGCAATCTGATTAGTCGCAAAATGATTGTCATCCCAAGTCCAGGCAGAAAATTTAAGATGACTAAAAAAATTCTTAAAGGAGATGTTGGCAACAGGATCTTTCCGTATAAAATAATTGACCGAAGCAGGAATCGCCTGAATGGAGAACCACTCTATACCGGCGCGCAGGAAATTTTTCTTCTGCTCAATTGTCAGGCTGTCAAACCGTGTGGTAGGAGCAGGAGCTAGTGGGCGACTGGGCCGAAATATGTCATGATAAATGCTGTCATCAGCAACAAGGGCAGTGGGTGTACTGCTAAAACAAGTGTTGTACAGTAGCAGAAAAAGAACGAATAAGTAGGGGAAAGGGCCAATGTGTTGCTTCATAGGGTTAATATACTGTTTTGCAATAAAATTTGATAAGAATAACAATTATTAACGGAAAGTGTTTGCAATAATGGCTTTCGTCACCACTATTTAGAGCGTGTCTCTATTGCGGATATGGCGGGTCGATGCTTACCTTTGCATCGCTTCTTTGGAGGCTACAACAACTATGGACATGAATAATACCTTTGACTTTTTTTCGCTGCGATCCGTCAATCTCAAGAATGAGTTGTTCGCTGGATTGACAGTAGCGATGACCATGATACCCGAATCGCTTTCCTTTGCGATCTTGGCGGGGTTGCCTCCTTTGACAGGGCTTTATGCTGCATTTTTAATGGGACTAGTGACTTCAATTTTAGGAGGGCGGCCCGGAATGGTGTCTGGTGGAGCTGGGGCGACCGTGGTTGTCCTGATGGCATTGGCTGCGAGCCATGGAATAGATTATCTCTTTGCGGCAGTGCTGTTAGCAGGTCTTTTACAATTTTTGGTTGGTTTATTTAAGTGGGGTAAATTTGTCCGTCTGATCCCGCAGCCGGTTATGTATGGTTTTTTGAATGGTTTGGCTATTATTATTTTTATGGCACAAGTTGTCCAATTCAAGGTGAACACGGATACTGGTATGGCCTGGATGACGGGGGGCACGTTATATGTCATGGGCGGACTCACCTTATTGACGATATTGATCGTCGTCGGGTTTCCACGTCTTACCAAGGCTATACCTGCCTCTCTGGTAGCTATTTTGGTAATTTTTGTTCTCGTGTCAGCATTGGGAATCGACACCAAGAAAGTGGTGGATATCGCTTCGGTAAGTGGTTCGCTGCCGCAGTTTCATTTTCCAGACATCCCATGGAATTGGGAGACCTTACAGCTCATTTTTCCGTATTCTTTAGTGATGGCGGGAGTGGGCCTCGTGGAGTCCTTATTGACCTTAAACATGGTGGACGAGATCACGGCAAGCAAGGGAAATGCTAATCGTGAGTCCATGGCGCAGGGTATCGCCAATACGATAAATGGCCTCTTTGGCGGTATGGGGGGCTGTGCTATGGTTGCACAGACTTTAGTCAACCTGAACGCCGGCGCCCGCACCCGATTATCGGCGTTTATTGGATCAATGACCATTTTGTTGATCATTTTGGTGGGTGCTCCTTTCATAGAGCAGATTCCGATGGCTGCACTGGTTGGTGTCATGATGATGGTTGCCATTGGCACCTTTCAATGGGTAAGCTTGCGTATCATTACTAAATTTCCGAAGTCAGATATATTTGTTGGCATGCTCGTCGCCGTAATCACGGTGCTCTTGCACAATTTGGCCCTTGCTGTGCTGATGGGGGTAGTTATATCTGCCCTTGTATTTGCCTGGGACAATGCCAAACGTATACGAGCTAGAAAGTACATAGATTCGGATGGCGTAAAGCACTATGAAATCTATGGCCCGCTTTTCTTTGGTTCTACTGCCAATTTTTTGGAAAAATTTGAGGTAAACGAAGATCCTGATCATGTGATTTTAGATTTCAAAGAAAGCAGGGTTGTTGACATGTCTGCTATTGATGCGCTCAATAAAATCACCGAACGGTATGCGGCTCAGGACAAAAAGATTGAGCTCTGGCATCTCAGTGAGGATTGCCGATCTCTGCTGAAGAATGCTGAAGGAGTCGCTTTAGTGAATATTAAAGAGGACCCGACTTATAAAGTAATGCCGGGAAACTGACTTTACTTCTTTCGCAGTTCAATAAAAAGCTCACTGCCCTGCCTTTGTGGGATACTGTCTGCGCAGGGCTTCATCTGTACAATGTCAAAAAGGCTATTAAACAGCTTCTGATATTCAGCAATGTTTCCACCAAATGGTGGACCTTTTCTTTCAAAGGTCCTGTTGAACAATAGACCTGCAAGAGTTCCCCCGGGGTGCAGCAAAGATGCCATTTGTTCGACATATTTTTCTCTCAAGCTGGGATGGAGCGCACAGAAGAAGGTTTGCTCGAGGATATAATCGTACTGTGGTGTGTGCAGGAAAAAGTCCTGACAGACAACCCGTACGTATTTAGTTTTATCGAATTGTTTTTGCACCTTACGAACAAGCGTGGGTGCGATATCAAGTAAAGTAAGATTTGTAAAGCCCTCAAATAACAGGGCCCGAGCTTCGTGGGCGTTGCCACAGCCTGGAATCAGTATCGTGGCGGATTTTGGAATCGATGCTGTTGCATAGGCGACGATCGCTGGCGATGCATAGCCAATATCCCAGCCGATTTCATGTCTTTTATAGCGTTCGTCCCAATAGTCTTTATTCAGTTCCAATGTATCCATGTGCCAGCGTATTGTAGGTGGACGTTAAGTTAAGGAAATTGTTTTTAATCCAATCAGATATTTCCGGATGTCGGCTTCAAGCTGTTCAGGATATTCATAAACCAACTGACTTGACAGCTCACGACCTATCTGGGAGACAAGATCTGCCATTGCAAACAGGGCATTCCAGTTTTCTTCAATTTCTTTCCCAGCAAACGTAAGTAATGTTTTGTTCCACATTTCATCAGTGAGATAGGTCTGGAAAAGCCGCCCGTGCTTATTGGTCGTGATATTCCAGTCGTGCTGGTTTGCAATATACCATTCGATGAGTGGAACTAAGTAGTCTGTTCGGATATTGTTTTCCGCCATGAATTTTGCATAGAAGATATCCTTGCGGACCAAACATTTGGCAACATATGTGCAGTCCCACCAAAAGTCATTTAGGACCTGCTCAAATTTAAGTTTATTTGGTTTTTTTATAATAGATACCTGATGGCTCGGTTTCTTTAGGCCATGCGTTATTCCGTCTTTATCCAATAATACCTTATATCCGATATCCCAATCTTCAGGGGGTTGTGCTTGTTTGACTTCTCCGAGAAAATTCGATTTACTAAAAAGTTTAAAATCTACTTTTACTTGATCTTCATAAAGAACCATTTTCATGGCATGTTTACCATCGAAATTAGTTTCGCCCTCTTCGATCATCGCTATGGGAGTACCAAAATTGTGTAGCCATTGATTATCGGCGATATAGTGTTGGTTGTGTTCAAAAATCAGTTCAATATCTAAATCGCTTAAATCGTCCACCGGAGCAAGCGGATTAACCATGGAGCTAGTTAACAGTACCGCCCGGATATCATCATTACGCTGTGACCAGTTAATAATATTTTGCAGTTTTTTGTCTCTGTTTACCATACTATGAAATATTAGATGTTATAAAGATAAGATCTACCTGCCATTAAAGCTTTCATTACACAGAGATATTTATCGGTTTGACGCATCATCCAGCGAGCGTGGTTTTAGTTTCTGCTAAAGCAAATTGTTGAGCGGCGAATTGGGACAAACCTATTGCAGGGCGTAAGTCCAAACTGTCCAGTTTGTGAGTAATTGTATATTTGTTGCTGTATTGCTAACATTATCCATCGGGAAATCTCCAGTGTTGGGCCGAAAACGTTTATTTGGTAATATTCAAATTGAAGGAAAGGGGAAAGTACAAGGCCGGTGTATTTGCGACAATATGAGAGGACAGCTGTTCAGTTCCGGACAAAAAGCGTTCGATAATGGACAGCTGAAATTGGTGTTTGTTTATTGTAATGCTCTGTTTATAAGTGTGTTGTTTGTGTGGCAAGTGGGTTGCTTGGAACGATTGATGACTATGCTTAAAAATTATTTCAAAATAGCCTTTCGTAATTTAAAGAAAAACAGAGGCTTTACGCTAACGAACATTATTGGCCTGGCGGTGGGTATGTGCTCAGCCATGCTGATCTTGTTATGGGTGAGTTTTCAGCTAAAGTTTAACCGGCACTTCCCGAAAACGTCGGAATTATATACAGTTGGATCTAGGGAGTTTTCGGATAACAAGCTTAATGTCTGGTTTTCTACGGCCAAGCCCTTAGCGCCAGTGTTAAAAAACGAGGTGCCGGAAATTAAAGATGTGTCAAGGCTAAGCAGTATAAACGGTTTGTTGTTTAGTACAGGAGAAAAAAAGGTCATGGCTGACGTAGGGGCCTTTGTTGATTCAGCGTTTCTCGATATGTTTGAATTTCCGCTATATGCGGGAGATCGTCATTCCATGTTAACCTCACCTCAGAGCATTGTACTATCCGAACAAACCGCAAAAGGGCTTTTCGGAAGTGCAGATGTGATCGGGAAGACCATACAAATCGATACTGTTCATGTCTTAACCGTCACTGGGGTGCTGAAAAAAAGCGAGGCCAATACTATTTTCAGTGGCTATGCCTATTTCCTACCTTGGACATTGATGGAAAAATTAGGCTATTCAGATAGCCAATGGGGCAATAGTTCCGTTGACCTTTATGTTGAGCTTAACAATGGTGCGCAGCTTGGCAAGATCCAGGAACAGATCAAAGATATTGTTCCCCGTAATTCGAGTATTGAGACCGAGACTTTCTTAAAACCATTTGGTGATATCTATCTCTACAATAAATACGAAAATGGCAAGGTTGTAGGCGGCCGGATAGATATGGTTAAGACTTTTAGCATCGTAGCCTGTTTAATCCTATTAATCGCCTGTATTAATTTTATCAATCTGAGTACAGCACAAAGCGAGAAAAGAGCCAAGGAGGTCGGTATCCGTAAGGTGGTAGGAGCACATCAGCGTGTGCTTGTTTTTCAGTTTCTACTGGAATCTTTATTGTTAGCTTTTATATCGGGAATCATTGCCCTGATTCTCCTTGCTGTCGTTTTGCCCAGCTTCAATACCTTGGTAGGCCAGAAATTTAGCCTACCCGTCCAGAAATATACGTTTTGGTTATCCTTCTTGGGCTTCATTTTAACGACAGGTTTCCTTGCCGGTATCTATCCCGCGTTCTTTTTGTCCTCTTTTAACCCGATCAAGGTACTGAAAGGAAAGTTTAAAAATGTTCACAAAAAGATTAATCCACGCAAGATACTGGTTGTTAGTCAATTTAGTGTCGCTATTGTCCTAATTATCAGCACCCTCGTCATACGAAAGCAGATTAAACATGCACAAGACAGGGATTTTGGGTTTAAAAAGGATAATCTTATTTATGTGCAGGAGGTAGGCGAGTTACCAAAAAACGTGCAGCTGGTCAAGCAGGCGTTGTTGGCCGAGAATATTGCCCAATCGGTCTGTCGGCTGATGTCGCCTCTCACCGAACGCTGGAGTGGCTGGAATGGTTTTACATGGGAAGGGAAAAATCCAAATGATGTGATTCAGTTTAACCGTCAGACTGGTGACGATCGGGTGGTGGAAACAGCAGGTTTTGAGCTAGTGGCCGGAAGGGACTTTGATTTGACGAAATTTGCCACGGATTCAACGGCGGCAATAATCAATGAGACCGCTGCGAAAACAATGGGGTTTAAGAATCCTATTGGACAGTATTTTAATGATGGTGGAAAAAAATTCCAAATTATTGGCGTGATTAAGGATTTTATCCAAGAATCACCATTTGAGCCGGTGAAACCGCTGGTTATAGAAGGGGCAAGCAATTGGATGAGCACGATGCATATTCGGCTTAATCCGAAGCTAAACACGATGGATGCGCTAGCGAAAGCTGAGGCCGTTTTCAAGAAGTTTAACCCGGATTATCCTTTCGATTACAAATTTGTGGATGAAGCATATGCAAGGAAATTCGCCGATGCGCAACGCACAGGTAAACTAGCCAGCTTATTTGCGGGGCTGACAATTTTTATTTCCTGTTTAGGGCTATTTGGTTTGGCTGCCTATATGGCTGAAAGCCGGACTAAGGAAATAGGTATCCGTAAAGTGCTTGGGGCTTCGGTCATTGGCGTGACACAGATGCTGACAAAGGAGTTTGTCGTGCTGATCGTGGTTTCCTGTGTGCTTGCGTTTCCAGCGGCCTATTGGGCAATGGAAAGCTATTTGTCCGGTTACTCCTATAGAATATCAATTGGTTGGGATATCTTTGTGCTTGCCGGTGTCGGCGCTATTGCTGTGACGTTCCTCACTGTGAGCTATCAGTCGATTAAAGCAGCAATTGCCAATCCAGTGGAATCGCTAAGGGATGAGTAAAGTTACTTCAACAAGCACGTCGGCACTTCAGTTTGTTTGTGCAATGTCAATATCCGAGTGTTATTTTTTATCCGAAGCGAATAGCTATTACCTTCGTACTGTAATTTGTATTTTTTGTTTTACTAAAAAAAGGAATAATGATTAAATCGAAGGGATATGCGGCGAAAGACCAGCATTCGCCACTCGAATACTGGGAATTTGAGAGAAGAGAGCTTGGTCCGAATGATGTGTTAATCGATATACTGTACAGCGGTATCTGCCATTCGGATATCCATCAAGTTCGTGACGAATGGGGGGGGACACAATATCCCATTGTTCCAGGGCACGAGATTGTTGGACGGATTCAGGCTGTGGGAAGTGAAGTGACCAAGTTTAAACAAGGAGATCTTGCAGGCGTAGGCTGTATGGTTGCATCCTGTGGGGAATGCGATAACTGTAAGTCAGATCAACAGCAGTTCTGTCAGCAGAAGAAGACCGTGTGGACGTATAATAGTGTCGACGTTATGCATGACCACTCTTGTACATATGGTGGTTATAGCAATAATATTGTAGCTGATGCCAATTTTGTCTTGCATGTGCCGGAGACGCTGGACATTACGAAAGTCGCGCCATTGCTTTGTGCTGGTATCACCACTTATTCACCATTAAAGCGATGGAATGTCAGGAAAGGACACAAAGTCGGTGTACTAGGGCTAGGCGGACTGGGGCATATGGCTGTTAAGATCGCAGTTGCTATGGGAGCTGAGGTGACCATGATAAGCCATTCGCCAAGGAAAAAAGCGGATGCGGCATTGCTGGGTGCTCAGAAGTTTCTGAATGCACGAGAAGCCTCAGCAATAACTGCGTCAGCTTCGTATTTCGATTTTATTATAGATACGGTTTCCGCACCTCATGACTACAATGTTTATCTGAGCTTATTGAAAACACAAGGAGTTTATATCTGTGTTGGCATTCCTGCAGCTCCCATGGAAATTAATGGACGTTCCATCATGGGGGGGAATAAAATTCTGACGGCTTCGAGCATTGGGGGAGTACAAGAAACTCAGGATATGCTTAATTTCTGTGCAGCGCATAATATTCTTCCGGAGACAGAACTTATTGATATCGATTATGTCAACGAGGCCTATCAGCGGGTGTTAGATAGTGATGTGAAGTATCGTTTTGTGATTGATATGGCATCCATTGACAAACAGGGAAAATGACAAAAAAGACGGTATCGAAGATGCCGCCTTTTTTACTATGTGATGCCGATAAAAATAATCCTTCCTGATTGCACTATTAAATTATAAACTTATCTTTGGAAAGTGATACGATAAGATATAAGCCAGTTGGCTGTCTCGTGAGGCAAGGATAATTAAGTGATCTGAGCAAAAGCAATGATTGTAAGAAAAAAGGAAAACTGGTTTAAGATGCTTTTTGTGTGGCATGGCTCCGTATTACCTGCCCTAGTCCCCAGGTTGTTATTATTGTTTGCCCTGTCTTTATCGGTCGCTTATTTTCGTGGCAATATCTTTTCCTTTAAAGTCCCATTGAATACCGCTCCGCTGACACTTTTTGGTTTTGTACTTGCTTTGTTCTTAGGTTTTCGTAACAATGTCAGTTATGAAAGGTATTGGGAGGGTCGCAAACTATGGGGGAGCTTGCTGAATGTATCCCGTTCATTGACCCGGCAGGCTTTAACTTTAGGCAGTCCAAAAGCCCATAAAGATACCGTTGCCGATTTTGTAAACCTATTGAGTGCTTTTTTACATGCCCTTAAACATCAGCTGCGACAGACAGACGCGCATGACGACTTGACGCCAAGGCTAAGCCCTCAACAGCTCCGGCTGGTCCAAAATGCGCGGTACAAGCCAGCCATAGTACTAAAACTAATGGCTGAGTGGGTAGAGCAGTCTAGAGAGGAAAATAGAATAGATAGTATACAACAGGCCCGTTTCGATGAAAATTTTGATAACCTGGCAAATATCGTCGGCGGATGCGAAAGAATAATTTCCACTCCGATTCCCTATAGTTATCGTGTGCTATTGCATCGCACAGTTTACATTTATTGTCTTCTGTTGCCTTTTGGTCTTGTGGATGCGCTAGGGTGGTTTATGCCATTGATTGTGGTTTTTATTGCGTATACTTTTGTCGCCCTGGAAGCCATAGCCGACGAAATTGAAGAACCCTTTGGTATAGAAGCAAACGATCTGGCACTTAATAGTATGTGTAGTGTGATTGATCATACTATTTATGAAATGATCGGTAAGCAAATCGATACAAACCACAAACCGATCCACAATATCATTGACTGATACCTCTTTTGAAGCAGGAACTTTCTTACACACTTCCATTTAAATCTTATCATGTGAAATAAGTGCTTCCCTGTGCAATTTGTGTACATGCGGGGGCCAGTTGTTGCTTTTGTATAATTATAGTTATAGATTGTCGAAATTTAAATTATTTTGATTATATATTTTCCTGTCGGAACTTTGTAAGCAAATACTTTGAAGAAATGAAAATTCAAAAAAGTTTGTTATCACTTGCGCTCGGAGGACTGGGCATTGGTGTTACGGAATTTACGATGATGGGAATGTTGACAGATGTTGCCAACGATCTCGATGTTTCAATCCCGCAAGCAGGTTATTTAATTACAGCATATGCATTAGGTGTAGTTATCGGCGCTCCGTTACTTGTACTGGGTATGAACCGGTATTCGCCCACGAAGACGCTGATCGTGCTAATGGTGCTTTTCACTATTTTTAATGGTCTTTCGATCATCGCTCCTGATTATCACTTTCTGTTGTTAACGCGTTTTATATCGGGGCTTCCTCATGGGGCTTTCTTTGGTGTGGGATCCGTGGTGGCCAGCCGTCTTGCTGCAAAAGGTAAGGAAGCCCGGGCGGTATCCATTATGTTTTCTGGCCTTACTGTTGCGAATCTGCTTGGTGTACCACTGGGAACCTATATAGGGCATCATTTTTCATGGCGTTATACCTTTTTGTTGATTGCACTAATTGGCTTGCTGACCATTATCGCTTTAAAATTATGGCTTCCAAAAACAATAGGTAAACAGAAGAGAACAAATCCTTGGGAAGATCTCGCCATCTTTAGGGATAGCAATGTCTGGTTTATGATATTGATCTTTTCAGTGGCTCCTGCAGCTCTTTTCGCGTGGATCAGCTACATTGCTCCGCTGATGAGTGAAGTGTCCGGCATTGCGGAGCAACACTTGCCGTATATTATGGTTCTGGCTGGACTGGGTATGTTTGTTGGCAACCTGATTGGCGGAAAGCTTACGGATTCCTTTTCTGCTCCGGTAGTTGTTATTGTTGTACTGATAATTCAGATGCTCAGCATGCTTACGACTTATTATACTGCTTCGATTGCTTGGGCTTCGTTGGTCATGACTTTCTGGACTGGAATGACCACATTTGCGCTAGTGCCATCACTTACCGTTTTATTGCTTAATTCTGTAAAGAGTGATTCGGAAATGCTCGTGGCATCCTTGGGCCCAGCCTGTTTCAATATCGCCAATGCTCTGGGGGCCTTTCTGGGCGGAGTTCCAATTGAGCAGGGATATGGCTATGCCTCTCCACTACTAGTAGGAACTGCAATGACTGCCGGGGGCATTATTATTTCGTTATTTTACGTGAGAAGAACCAAAAGCGAGAATTATGCAGCTGCACTCTGTCAAGCAGATAAGCATTAGTCTGCTTGACGCAACAAGTGGAATATAGTAATTTCAGGTAATATACCCACGCGGCTTGGATAATCTAAGTACCAAACGCCGGCATATCATTTTTCTACGACTCCAGTGGGATCTTATTCTTTTGTCTAAAGGAGCCAGGAGTCTGCCCAGTCCATTTTTTAAAGAATTTCGAAAAGTTCGAGGGGTCATACGTCAATACCAAAGCGATTTTGGCAATAGAGAGGTCCGAATCTGCCAGCAGTTGTTTTGCTTTATTGATAATCTTGAGGTCATAAAAATAACAGGGGTGATTACCTTTCTCTTTTTGCACCGTATCGGTGAGGTGTGTATGCGATATAGCCAGTTCTTTCGCGATCTCATTGAGTTCCATGAAGTCCGACACACGGCCTTGCACAACATCGTCAATATGTTTATCCAAAAAAAGTAAGTATTTGCGGGTTATCTCTGCTGCTCTTGTTTCAGATTTACCTTCTGTATTTGACATGTTTATGCTATTTTTCCAACTATAAATATAAAAAAATATGTGGAGGTTTATAATATAACGCTGTGATTGGTGTGTCGGATGCTGACTGTGGAGTAAATATACTAAAAAAAATAATCTTACACCACTATTGGTATGATATTCGTTCAATAGTTAGGTATCGATCGTTAGCGCTCATGAAAGGAAAATTTAGCACAGGCTTATTGCTGTATAAATTTCAGGACTCACAGATCAGGTTTTTCTTGGTGCATCCGGGAGGACCGTTCTTCGTCAGAAAAGATGACGGCTGGTGGACGGTGCCCAAAGGAGAGGTTGAAGAAGACGAGGATGAGCTCAGTGCAGCCAAGCGTGAATTTTTCGAAGAGACAGGGTATTTACCCGAGGGACAGTTTATTCTGCTGGATCCCATCCGACAGAAGGGTGGAAAAACGGTAAAGTGCTGGGCTGTTGAGGGCACCATTGACCCTGATGCGATATCCAGCAACCATTTCGAGATAGAGTGGCCGCCAAGATCGGGTACACGACACAGCTTCCCGGAAGTAGATCGAGCGGGCTGGTTCACCTTAGAAGAAGCAAAACAGAAGATCAATGTGATGCAAGTGTCATTTCTCGAACAATTAGTCTCTCTTTTGGAGACGAAGGAAGGATGATGCTTTAGCGTTGATTAATCATTATCTTTGTAGGAACATCAAATAAACTAAATATGGAATTTTCACCCTTTAATGCTGTTGTTAAGCTTTGTCTACAGGGAATGGCCATGGAGGATATTGGAAATAATGAAGAAGCTGCCAGACTGTTTGAGCAGGGATGGACCGAATCAACGAACGACCATGAGAGATTTCTGGCTGCCTATTATATATCCAGGCACCAAGACACCTTATCGGATACGCTAAAATGGCAAGAGACCGTGTTGCGCTATGCGATGAAAATAAATGATGATACAGTAAAGAGTGCGTTGCCTTTTCTTTATTTGAAGATATCTGAATCATATGGGCGATTGGGGCAAGCCAAAAAGTCGGCTGATTATGCAGCATTGTCAAAACAGCTCGCCGGCAATCCCTCTGACAAAGGACCTTTTTATCATGGTACCAGAGCGAATTTGAAGATCGGAGATTTGTTGACGCCTGGGGGGAATTCCAATTATAAGGCGGATGTCAAGATGAACCATATTTATTTTACTGCCCTTGTCAATGGAGCTGGTCTTGCTGCGGCATTGGCCAAAGGTGAGGGCCGGGAACACGTGTATTTAGTCGAACCAGTGGGTAGCTTCGAAAACGATCCAAATCTTACGGACCAGAAATTTCCGGGTAATCCAACACGATCCTACCGTTCGCGCTCGCCCTTAAAAATTATTGGAGAAGTAACCGACTGGGAGAGACCGAGTCCGGCAGAACTGGAGCAGTTTCGGCGAAAACTGGAAGATAACAAGGGGCAAATCATAAATTGATAATAACATAAAGGCGTTTGACCGCAGGGTGATTCAGTCGTACTGCTGTGCAAGTTGATCATATGGGACATATTAGAGAATATTATGAACGGATTATAAAATTGTCCGAGTCGGAATGGCATTTTATCGCTCGTCATTTTCGAAGAAGAATCTATAAGAGAAATGAGGTTATCACTGCTAGGGGGCAGATTGAAAATAACCTATTTTTTGTAGAAAGCGGTATTGTTAGATTTTGTATTCCCGACGAAGAAAAAGAAATCACTTTCCATTTCTGTTTTAACAAAGAATTTACCTGTGCTTACGATTCTTTTTTGACACAGACACCGTCGGAATATGAATTACAGGCTTTGGTTGAGACCATAGTTTGGTATATTTCCTATGAAGATCTTCAGCACATTTATGCCCATAGCGAGGTGGGGAATTATCTAGGACGTCATATTGCAGAAAAACTGTTTCTCACTAAGAGTAAGAGAGAGGTCTCTTTATTGAAATATAGTGCAAAGGAGCGCTATGTAAATTTATTTACCGAACAGCCTGAAATAATTAAGTTGATTCCATTAAAATATGTTGCATCCTATATTGGCATTACGCCACAGGGCTTGAGCCGTATCCGTCGGGAGATTTGTTAACATAGGTTCATTGTCTGAATGCCTGAGACTTGTGATCTTTGTTAAAAAGATGACAGATGAAGAGATCCATTTTAGCCTATGGGCATAGCATACTGAATAAGGACTGTGTGTCCATAAACAAAGATTATCCGCAGTTAAAGAGGTTGATAGCGGATTTATGGGAAACTATGGAAAACGCCAACGGCTGTGGATTAGCTGCGTCACAAATCGGCATTCCCATCCGATTGTTTGTTGTCGATAGCCTTTCCTCTTATAGGAATCTAGACTATGAAGATAGGACAGTATATTTCGATGTAACCGATGAAGGCATAAGAGAAACGTTCATTAACGCAAAGATTATCAAAAGGTCCGATGAAATGTGGGAAGATGAAGAAGGTTGTTTAAGCATCCCCGGAATTTCCCGTAAGGTGAAACGCAGCTGGTCAATTACGATCGAATATTATAATGCTCACTTTGAGAAACAGCGTCGTGAGTTCTCTGGGCTGACCGCGAGGATGATTCAGCATGAATATGATCACACCCTTGGCATCCTTTATCTTGACCATTTACAGCCATTGACGAAAAGGATGCTGGAGTCTAAACTGCAAAAAATCCGCAAGGGGCAGATAACCAATTGTTATCCGATGACATTTATCTAACACTTCATGAGCTCAAACGGTGGTGGAAAATACATCGGTGGAGCGTTGGGAAAGAATGTGACTACGATTTAAATAAAGTTTGTTGTAAATTAGCCCTTCAAATTTATTTATGAATACGTTTCCCATACTATTGCTTTTCTTGACCGTCAGTGTTGCCTATGGGCAGAATCTGACGCCTTATGAACGCGGGAATGGCAATCAAACGACAACATTGGCAGAGATGCAGCATTTCTACCGAGCTTTGTCCAGTCAATACCCGTCTATCCGATATGAGACCAGAGGTGAAGATGATAACGGCATGCCCATCGACGTTGTCATATTTGACGCATCAAGGGAGGCTCTGGAAGAATCAAGGGTAGCAAAATCCGTATTGCTGATAAACAACGGGATCCATCCCGGTGAGCCAGATGGTATTGATGCGACGATGATGCTTATGCGGGACCTGGCAACAGGCAAGATAACGATACCCAAGAACGTTGTCGTCGCTGCTATTGCGAGTTATAATATAAGCGGTATGCTCAATCGGGGCAGTTTCTCAAGAGCCAATCAGAACGGGCCGGAGGAGTACGGCTTTCGCGGTAACGCGCGCAATTATGATCTAAATCGTGATTTTATCAAAACTGATACGAAGAACTCAAGAAGCTTTCAGCAGATTTTCCATTGGTTGAAGCCCGATGTTTTTATTGACAACCATGTAAGCAATGGTGCAGACTATCAATATACATTTACCTATATATCGACAAATAAGGAGCGACTGGGAGAGAAGTTGGGAAGCTATTTAAACAATGAAATGCAAAAAACACTGTTACATCAGCTGCAAAAGAATGGTTTTTTATCGGTTCCTTACGTAAATATTCATAACGATGTTCCCGATGCTGGTTTTCCAGTTTTTATGGATTCCCCCAGGTATGCCACGGGTTATACCAGTCTATTTAACGTTATCGGAACAGTGGTCGAAACACACATGCTAAAATCTTATTCCGACCGTGTCAAGGCAACTTATGACTATATGCATTATAATATTCAGTTTATGGAGCAGAATTATCAGGTGATACAGCGGAAAAAGGCCGAGAATTTGGTCCAATATCGTATCGGAAATGACTATCCGATTTCCTGGAGACTGGATACATCAACATATGAAAACATCGACTTCAAAGGTTATGAAGCAAAATATAAACCAAGCGAAGTCTCATCAACCCAGAGGTTATGGTATGATCGGAATGCAAAATTTTCAAAAAAGATCAAACTGTATAATTCCTATGTGCCCGTTAAAAAGATCATTATCCCGAGATATTATGTAATTCCTCAATCTGAATGGAAAGTCGTTGATCTGCTAAAACTTAATCATATTAAAATGATTCCGATCCAGCAGGACACTGTACTGAACGTGGAGGAATATCGAATCAAGGATTTCAAGACTGTCACTTCTCCGTACGAGGGCCATTATTTGCACTACGACACCGATGTAGTCCGCCAATCTGCCGCGCGCAAGTTTAGCGCCGGCGATCTTTTAATTCCACTAGATCAGGATGGTGTGAAATATCTTTTGGAGACATTGGAACCCGAGGCAACCGATTCCTACTTCAACTGGAATTTTTTTGATGCAATTTTAGGGCAGAAAGAATATTATTCAGCTTACGTTTTTGAAGATACGGCCGCTAAGCTGCTCAAGGAAAACAAGAATTTGAAAATAGCTTTCGAACGGGAAAAAGCAAACAATTCGAAATTTGCAACTGATGGGAGAGCTCAGTTAGACTGGATCTATAAGCACTCTGATTATTATGAAAAATCCCATTTGCTATATCCGATTTTTAGGATGAACTGATGTATGTATGCCAACCGATAGCGTTCATGTGACGGTATTGACTGGCTACTGGCAGATTGTCGAATGAGGTTTGGATACTATCCGTTCATCAATGGTAACTGTATTGTTCAACCGAACTTCTAATATGGGAGAACAATTGTAGAGGATCAAGTTCAACGGCTATTAAGGAATGAATAAAACGATCACATGATCTTGTTTGATCGATATTTGCCGGATCAGCTATTAGCAGTATCGGGATATTTCCGAAATGATCTCTTGTCAATGCAAAAAAGAGGTCAGCATCCTTGAATACGATCCGGTAATCCAATAATAAGAGCTGGGGTGAGATATTGGGTGAGATGCTGATAGTATCAATCGAAGGCCCTTCAAGTACAACTCTTGCAGGGCTTTGCGGATGTTCGTTGATTAGAGTCCGATAAGCTAGCCGGATTTTTCTGATATTGCTTATTATGCCGATATTGATCTTTTCCATCATTGAAGAATAAATTGCTTGTGCCTTTTATTATCGAACTAGGAGTATATGGCTCGCTATCAGGACTCTGGATAGTTTTTAATTTGCCGCTTTCATCATAAAGCTTTTGCTGGACTTTTCCATTTCCTTTGTGCTTACAATTTTTCGTAGCGAATGGCTGGAGAAGCGATTTTTATGCTTGGTATAGATGATTTCAATGCCTTCGGCCACACAGTAATCTCTTCCGGGAAAATCTATGGCTCTATATTCTTCACCAATAAAGCGTTTGTGAATAGGCAGTGATTGCAACATATCAGTAATATCATCATCGGATTCATACGGAATGATCTCATCAACAAATTGACATCCTTCTAATTTTATAAATCGCTCTACCATGGTCTGGGCAGGTACATATTCACCTGGTTCCTGCCGGTTTGGGTCTGTCTTGAGGCCGACGATAAGGTAGTCGCATTGCCGTTTGGCTTCCTGCAAAGCGATGATATGACCTACATGTAACATATCAAAAACACCGAAAATAATTCCTATAATCATATCTGCTAGTTTAAAAAGTTATGCATTCGCACGTTTCAATGGATAATTGGTATTTTCATTAATATTGACAATCGCTCCCTGATTGGCTTGCTGTTTGGTCGCTATAATGCTACGTAAAGAAGAGCTGGAGAACCGGTTTTCGCGCCGATTAAAATAAAGCACTATACCTTTTTCCTCACAATATTTCCGTCCTGTGAAAGCTTTATCCATATATTCATCGCCTAAGATCCGTACATGGATCTTATAGGAACGCAGTACATCTTCCAGGTCCTGTTCGGTGGCATAGGGAATAATCATATCCACATGTTTGCAGGCTTTTAATTGCATATAACGTTCAAATACGGTTTGCGTCGGTTTATTTTTTTCGGGTCTGTCTAACGTTGGATCAGTCTGAAGACCACAGATCAGAAAGTCGCATTGTTCTTTTGCATCTTCGAGCATCTTGATGTGACCAGCATGGAGCAAATCAAAAGCAGAAAAGGTAATTCCTATTTTTTTCATAATGTATTTATTTTTAACCTGCAATATATATTGAAGAAGTATAATAAGAACCTCGTTCAGCAGATTTCGTTTTAATTTTAAATTATTTTTTTCCTAAGATGTTCCGGAGATTGGATTGCATCAACAAATTTTTTTCAAAGATCTGGCGAACTAATTCGGCTGGGTACTGTTCTGCTATAAAAACGAAATCAGCCAAGCTATGCATACAAATAAAAATGTGTCCATTTGCCATCAGTCAGCGCCATATACTACCTACAGAATACAATTTCATAAAGACTTTAATTTCAGTGACTTCGAATTGGTAATCGATTATTTGCAGCAGCTTGGGATAGATACTATCTACGCTGCACCGATATTACGTTCGGTTCCTTCCAGCAGCCACGGCTATGATGGAATCGAAATGAACCAAATTGATCCGGAACTAGGGTCATTGGATGATTTTAAACGGATCAGAAAAAAACTCCATCAATATGGTATAAAATGGTTGCAGGATATCGTGCCGAATCACATGGCGTTCCATACTTCAAATCAATGGTTGATGGATGTTTTAGAATTTGGCGCTGCTTCGCGGTACAATACGTATTTTGATACCTGTCTCAGTTCAAATATGTTTGAAGATGGAAAGCTCATGGTTCCAGTTCTTATACAATCGCTGGACGATGTAATCCATCAGGGGCATCTCTCTTTAATCCGAAATCATGACAAATTTTACCTGAGTTATCAGGACAATTTCTATCCTCTTTGTCCCGAATCCTACTGTTACATCCTGGCGGATAACCTCCGGAAAACGCACGGTGACTACAACGGGTTTCTCGTGCAGATAAATACCCTCCAAGCCAACGGCAATACCGAAGAGTGGAATAGCATCCGTCAATCCATCATTTCGGAAGTTGGCGATGTGGAACTTGAGCTTATCCTACAGAAGTTTAACAGCAGCGGTGAGCGTCTGCGCGAACTTGCCCATAGTCAGTATTATGAACTATGTCCCTGGTGGGAAACCAGCAAGCGGATAAATTACCGCCGTTTTTTCACGGTCAACGGCCTGATCTGTATACATATGCAGGATGCGGCTGTGTTTGATCATGCGCACCAGCTGTTAAACACACTCATTGAACAGGGGTTGATAGATGGACTACGCGTGGATCATATCGACGGTCTTTATAACCCTAGTCAATATCTACATAATTTACGTAAACTGGTCGGGCCTAATACATATATCGTGGCCGAAAAAATTCTCGAACGAGGAGAAAAATTGCCTCAAAACTGGCCTATCCAGGGAACCACCGGGTACGAATTTCTATCTGCCTGCAATAATGTCTTTACCAATCGGAAAAGTAGGAAAGTGTTCGATCGCTACTACCGAAAATTGATGGGTGAAAAACAAACGATCAAAAAGCTGCAATTGAACAAGAAATTGCATATTGTTCGTGAGCACATGAGTGGTGACGTTGACAATTTGGTGCGGATGATGTCGGCATTGTTGCCGGCTGCCCAGGATAAACAAGATGCTATAAAGGCATTTGTGGAATTTTTTCTCGCGTATTTTCCATTGTATAGGATTTATGATGACCATTTTCCCCTATCGCAAGAGAGTTATGCCCTAATAACCAGATTATTTAAGAAGCTAACCTGTACTACAGAACTGGACCAACAGATTGTACAAGAAGTTTGGAGCCTATTTAAGGGTGCGCAGGAGGGGCGGGATATATCCACATTGCCTGCGTTACTTCAACTATTGATGCGTATGATGCAATTCACCGGCCCTGTTATGGCTAAAGGAGTGGAGGATACGCTCATGTATACGTACAACCGGTTTATTGCACACAACGAGGTAGGGGATCACCCGCATAATTTTGGCTTCAGCAAAAAGGAGTTTCATCGCGCAATGCGTCATCGGCAACAATATTGGCCCCTTTCGCTTAATGCAAGCTCGACGCACGATACGAAGCGTGGGGAAGACGCCCGTAGCCGCCTATTGGTGCTCACATCAATCGCAGATAAATGGGTGAAACAAGTACAGATCTGGCAGGACATTGTGTGGAACGAATATCGTAGCGATCTTCCGCACCCTAATGACGAGTACTTTATTTATCAGGCCTTAGTGAGTTCTTATCCTTCAGGGAAACATCGAAAGGTTGTAGACGAGGGCTTTGAACAGCGCTTTTTGGATTATTTGGTTAAATATCTGCGCGAAGGTAAAGAACGCTCTAACTGGGAGGAACCCAATTTCAGTTATGAAAACACTGTTCAGGACTTCGCGCGCTTTCTGCTTGATGCGGAACGCCCGTTCTTCACGAGCTTTTATCAGTTTATCGAAGAGATTGCAGACCATGGTATGCTCAACAGTCTTGTCCAGCAAGTATTAAAGTTTACCTGTCCCGGTGTTCCGGATATTTACCAAGGTTCCGAACTTTGGGATTATAGTTTTGTCGACCCCGATAATCGGCGGCCGGTCGATTATCCGTTGCGGAAGCAGCTAATATCTGATATCGCTGCAATACAAGAAGAAGATCTGGTTGCTACACTGTGGCGTGAACGGCATGATGGGAAGATCAAGCTTTGGCTGATCCGCGAACTGATCCGGATACGTAAGACAAATCCAGCGCTAATTGGCAGCGGCAGTTATATTAAACTTAAGGTATCCGGCCGTTACCGGAAGCATATTTTAGCTTTTGCACGTCGATCTGATGACAACTGGCTGGTCGTAGTAGTACCTCTACATCTAGGGGCACTCGCAAAAGCTGTCAAGTTTGTTACCGGAAGTTTTGACTGGGCGGATACGCGGGTTTGCCTCCCAACTATGCATAAAGTGAACTGGCAGCAAGTCGTTTCTGAAAACAGTGGTGAAGGCAACGAAATCCTGATGAACGACATTTTTAATCAGCTACCGTTGGCAATTTTGACCTTTAAAGATAAGCCGCAAAACAGGAGCGCCGGAATATTGCTGCACATCAGTTCGCTTCCGTCTCCCTTTGGCATAGGAGATATGGGCAAACAGGCCCGTCGTTTTGTGGACAAGCTACAGGCAAGCGGGCAGACCTGGTGGCAGGTGCTTCCACTTGGTCCCACTGATCCCGCGCAAAATCATTCTCCTTACAGCACCTTTAGCACCAGATCTGGCAATCCATTATTTATAGACCTGAAGCCCTTGATAAAATTAGGACTGCTCGACAAAGCTGATCTCACCGAGGTTAAAGTTAACCCTTCACTACCGGTTGACTTTGACAGCGTCCATGCGGGGAAACTCGCACTGCTGTCAAGGGCCTATGAGCGTGCTTCGAGAGAAGCTACAACAGCTTTCCATGATTTTTGTCTGCAGGAATCTGTTTGGCTCAACGATTACGCGCTCTTCATGGTTTTGAAAGAAAAACATGGATATAAACCTTGGTATACCTGGCCAGAAAAGTATCGGAAACGTGATCAATCAGCACTTGATCAATTTGAGAAAGCCCATGATTATTATATTTCAAGAGAGAAATGGATGCAGTTCATCTTCTTTAGCCAATGGGAAAGCTTACATCAGTATTGTAAAGACCGGGGGGTACGACTACTGGGCGACATACCATTTTATGCTAGCTATGATTCTGCTGATGTATGGGCCAACCCGTTATATTTTTCAATCGCTGATGATAGCAAGGCGACGATGGTCGCAGGGGTTCCACCCGATTATTTTAACGAGCTTGGGCAGTTGTGGGGCATGCCTGTCTATAATTGGCAGACGCTTAAAAAAGATGGTTATAGCTGGTGGATCGATCGTCTGGTCCATAGCTGCAAACTTTATGATCGGGTGCGTTTGGACCACTTTAGGGCTTTTTCGGCCTTTTGGGAAGTTCCCGTTACCGCCCTTTCGGCTAAAGAGGGGCATTGGTCTCGGGGCCCTGGCGCTATTTTTTTTAATAAGGTCAAACAGGCGATGGGCAGTATGCCCTTCGTAGCTGAAGACCTTGGGGATGTAGATGCACGGGTCTTTCAGTTACGCGACCAATTTGGTTTTCCCGGGATGAAAGTACTTCAGTTTGCTTTTGGCGAAGATTTCGCCTGTTCACCTCATATTCCACATCATTATCAACAGAATTTTGTTGCCTATTCGGGTACCCATGACAACAATACGACTTTGTCCTGGTATAATCAGGATCTGGATCAAACCGCTAAGGGTCGGATCAGCAAGTATATGGGACGATCGATCGATAGCAGATCGATAAACCAATCTTTTCTGCATATGTTGTACGCCTCCGTAGCTGATACGGTTATTGTCCCTATGCAGGATCTGTTAGATCTGGATGGATCCTGCCGGATGAATAGACCTGCGAGCACAACAGGCAATTGGATTTGGCGAATGCAGAAGGATGCTTTTAATATAGCTATCCAAAAACAATTACTTCAACTCACCATACTATTCAATCGATAAAATACCATGGAAATTCAAGTTTTTACCGGTAGTCCTTACCCACTTGGTGCTACCTTTGATGGCAAAGGCGTTAATTTTGCACTTTTTTCTGAACACGCAGAGGGCGTGGAGCTTTGTCTCTATGATGACGGCGAGGATTCTGAAGAGGTCGCCAGATATAAATTGACCGAGAAGACGCACCAAGTATGGCATATCTACCTTACTGGGGTCAGACCCGGCCAACGGTATGGATACCGCGTTCACGGTCCCTATGAACCAGCTCAGGGACATCGGTTTAATCCCCATAAGTTGTTGATTGACCCCTATGCCAAAGCCATTTCCGGTACAATAAATTGGAATGACGCACTCTTCGGGTATCACATTGGTGACGCTGAGGCAGATTTGAGTTTTGACACAAGGGATAGTTCACCCTATATTCCAAAGGGAGTCGTTGTCGACAGTGGCTTTGATTGGGGTGAAGATCGGCCGTTGCGTATACCGATGCACAAAAGTATTATTTATGAAACACACGTAAAAGGATTTACGGCTCTGCATCCTGATATACCCGAGGAAATCAGGGGAACCTACGCCGCAATAGCACATCCCGTGGCAATCGCCTACCTCAAAGATTTGGGCATTACCGCTGTTGAGCTGTTACCAGTACATCATTTTTTAACAGATCGGCACTTACAAGATAGAGGCCTCAGCAACTACTGGGGCTACAATAGTATTGGTTTTTTCGCTCCAGATGTCCGTTATTCATCGGCAGGTACACACGGCGAGCAAGTGGTAGAATTTAAAAATATGGTGAAGTCCTTTCATCAGGCGGGGATTGAGGTGATTTTAGATGTTGTCTATAATCATACTGGTGAAGGCAACGAAATGGGGCCGACGCTTTCCTTTAGAGGTATTGACAATGCATCTTACTATCGTCTGGCAGAAGATCCCCGGTATTATATGGATTTTACAGGCACCGGAAATACCCTAAATGCGCGACAGCCAAATGTTCTGCGAATGATCATGGACAGTCTGCGTTACTGGATTCAGGAAATGCATGTAGACGGCTTCCGTTTTGATCTGGCTTCTGCCTTGGCTCGCGAACTGCATGATGTGGATAAATTGAGTTCCTTCTTCGACGTCATTCATCAGGATCCTGTCATCTCTCAGGTAAAATTGATTGCTGAACCTTGGGATATTGGCGAGGGCGGCTACCAAGTGGGCGAATTTCCGGCGGGTTGGGCAGAGTGGAACGGAAAATACCGTGATTGTATCCGTGACTATTGGATTGGAGCAGATAGCATGATTGGTGAGTTTGCCAACCGCCTCACTGGCTCGTCAGACCTCTATAAGGGTGACAACCGCACCCCTTCTGCCAGCGTTAATTTTGTGACCGCCCACGATGGCTTCACCTTGCATGACCTCGTTTCCTATAATGAAAAGCATAATGAAGCCAATGGAGAGGATAATCAAGATGGTGACGATCATAATCGTTCGTGGAATTGCGGAGCCGAAGGTCCCACGGACGATTCCGGAATCAATCAGTTGAGAGCAAAGCAAAAACGGAATCTGCTGACAACGTTGTTTCTTTCTCAAGGAGTACCTATGCTAGTAGCAGGAGATGAATGGGGGCGCACCCAACAAGGAAACAACAATGCGTACTGTCAAGATAATGAAATTTCATGGCTCGATTGGGCGCGTAAAGATGAATCCTTGCTGAATTTCACCAAACAATTGATCGCATTTCGGCGCGAACATCCGATTTTTTGCCGACGAAAGTGGTTTCAGGGAATTCCTATCCGAGGTACGGGTGTTGAAGATATTGTCTGGTTTTTGCCAGATGCCTCCGAAATGGACGACCAGCATTGGGAGGATGATCTGGCGCGTTCACTTGCGTTATTTTTGAATGGGCAAGGGATCCGGTCGGTAGATCAGGACGGTACCAAAGTGACTGATAAAAACTTTTATCTACTTTTTAATGCCTATTGGGAAGAAGTTGAATATATACTTCCTGACGAGCGATATAGCGCCGGCTGGACGAAAGTACTGGACACCAATTTCGACCAAATAGGTGAGCTTGCATCACATGCGCCCGGAGATCCGATTATGGTGCCACCACGTTCGGTCCTTGTATTTATGTCTATTTAAAATCCATCAAGTATTATCAGATATGCAAAAAACGGGAATAGAAAAAATCGGAGCCAGCTGCAGTGCGACGGGCGGGCAGGTGCGGGTGTGGGCACCTTTTGCAACTTCTGTAAGCTGCGTGTTGGGTTCACAGCTTACGATACCGCTTCAGAAAGAGGAATATGGTTATTGGTATGCTGAGAGCCAAGATCTTAGACAAGGTTGTTTATACCGAATCAATATTGACGGACAAGAATACCCTGATCCAGCATCGCTTTCGCAACCCGAGGGCGTACACGGTCCTTCCGAAATAATTGACTTGAGCTTTCCGTGGACGGATCGAGATTACCAGCCATCACGACAGTCGGACTTTATTATTTATGAGCTCCATGTCGGTACTTTTACAGAAAAGCATGATTTTGCCGGAGCGATGGAAAGACTTCCGCATCTCAAAGATTTGGGCATTACTGCGATAGAGATTATGCCGATAGCACAATTTTCTGGCGACAGAAACTGGGGTTATGATGGCGTCTTTCCTTTTGCTGTGCATAATAGTTATGGGGGGGCTGTAGGATTACAACGTTTTGTTGACGCCTGTCATCAGCTCGATATAGCCGTGATTTTGGATGTCGTTTATAACCATCTGGGACCTGAAGGAAATTATTTCCCGGAGTTTGGGCCTTACTTTACAGACAAATATCATACCCCTTGGGGTCAAGCGATCAATTATGATGATCGCTTAAATCATGGCATCCGCGATATGGTGCTTGCTAATGTTCGTATGTGGTTTGAAGATTTTCATATTGATGCCTTACGTATGGATGCGGTTCATGCGATAAAGGACTTCAGTCCAGTACATATTTTGCAAGCTATCCGACAACAGACCGATGAAATTATTGCAGCCACGGGTAAGCCGCGTTATCTATTTGTGGAATGCGATCTGAATGACCGCCGTTTTCTTGAGCCACTGGTGAAGAACGGATTTGCGATGGATGCGCAATGGCTTGATGAGTTTCATCACGCGCTACGTGTGGCGGTAGGTGAGGAGAGAAGGGGATATTATGAAGAGTTTGATGGGATCGGTCACCTAGCCAAAGCCTATGAAACTGCTTATGTTTACGATGGCTGTTATTCTACCCATCGACAGAAATTCTTTGGTAGTAAGGCCGACGGCCTCCCCGGAAAGCAGTTTATTGTTTTCAGCCAGAATCATGATCAGGTGGGCAACCGGATGCTGGGTGAAAGAAGTACTGTGCTTTATAAAGATCCCATTCCAAAGCTGTTGGCGCTGGCTGTGTTTGTATCTCCGTTTATTCCCTTAATTTTTATGGGTGAAGAGTGGGGAACAAAAAAACCGTTCCAATATTTTGTCAGTCATTGCAGTGCGGAGCTTGTGAAGGCCGTACGGGAAGGCCGGAGGAAGGAGTTTGCGGAGTTCCATACTGGGAATGAAGTGCCGGATCCACAGGACCGAGCGACTTTTGAGGGCTCAGTATTAGATTGGAAAGAGCCCGATAGCGGCAAACATCGTTCGTATTTGGCTTACTATCGCGCATTGATTAATTTCCGAAAAACTAACCCCGTATTTAAGAATATACAGCGTGAAGAGATGCAGGCGAGTTATGTGCATGAGCAAAGTCTGCTGATGCTCCGTATCGAAAAGGAAGGCGTACGCCTACTTGTTGTGATGAATTTTTCGGATAGAGACCAGCAGATTTCTGTTTCAGATATGCCGCAATGGCAACGTATTTTTGATACGGACCAAGGGGCGGACATCAATGGCGAAAGCCAATTCAAGCAATTTGAGGATACGATAGCGGCATGGTCTGGTGTCGTTTTCCAAGCTGGGGTGCACGCCTTTGGTGTCGACAGGTGATCAACCAGCCGAGAAATAAATAATTGATTTAATAAAAATCAATCGATCAGATTCATACTCTTCAGTTTATCCAATATCAGGTGATCCACGGCGGAGGTTCTGTTTTTATCCTTATAGGTTATCCACTCAAAAGACTCTATTTCATTGGCCGTTTCCAATATGCCTGTAAAATCCGCTAAATAACATAGCATTTGGACCGTCACACCGATTTCATGCCCATCTGCTGGTGCTTCAAAAAAACCGAAGAATTTCACGGTGCTTTCCACGATATCGACATTCAGTTCTTCTGTTATTTCTCTTTTTAGGCACTCGAGGTCTGATTCGTTATTCTCTCGTTTTCCTCCGGGAAAGTACAGCTTATTCTTCGACTTGGAGCGCGTGCTCAATACTTTTTTGTTGGCAATATGGATAAGGGCGACCTTGTCGATAATTCTGTTTTCCATAATTTATTTCAGTGACTTCATTCCGAATTGTTGCGAATATGTAAATATAAACAAAATTTGGAAGAAGAGCTTAGCAGAAAAAGCTGCTTCAACAATAACAATAGAGATGTACATCAGTGATAGTAGGTAACGTTAAAAAAGATCTTGCAGATGGTGCGGATGTGTCGTGATAGGATCTTCCATTAAGATTTTATATATTGCATTCATCAATTTTAAACCAAGTTAATATCGTAACAATTATAAATCGTCTGTTATGAGCAAAACTAGTCTTGAAGAACTTTTTCTTTTGGTAAAGAACTCGAACGAGGAAGCGTTTGACGAACTTTACCATCGGACGTGGCAGAAATTGTACGAAATAGCTTTCCGTCGGCTGCGGGACGCAGATACTGCAAAAGAAATTATTCAGGATCTTTATATAGAATTATGGGAAAAACGCGAGCGAAAAGTAATTCTGGACGTAGACCACTACCTCTGCCAGGCCGTTCGTTTTAAAGTGATTGATCGATTTCGGAAAGAAAAGAAATACGTTGATGAACTGGAGCTCCTCGTTGAGGAGATCAGTGACGGGTCGACCGCTGATGACCGATATATACAGTCAGAACTTCAATTAATGGTAAATACATGGCTTTCGCGCATGCCTCAAAAACGTCGGGCGATTTTCTTGCTGCGTTACAATGAAGACAAGACCGTAAAAGAGATTGCAGATCTACTTGGAATATCTACCAAGACAGTACAAAATCAGCTACTCAATACCACAAATACGCTCAAACACCTCATCCAAAAGATCCTTTTTATTTTTTTTTAATTTTTTTTTGGGAATTCCCGCTAGTACGAACGACATATAAAAAAGGAACCAGTATAAACCAATTTATATGTCTGAAAGGAAACCTTATGTCCGTGCAATTTTAAAAGATCTTCTCGATAGATATCTCTCGGGCAGGACGACAACTAGAGAACAAAAATTTGTAGAGCGTCTATATGATGCAATGGACAGGAAAGGTGAAGATCCTGTTGATATAGACCGTATCGGACAGGAAATTAGAACGGCAGTCCATCAAGGCACCAGAAAAAGAGGAGTACACCGGTATCGCCCTCAGATATGGTATGCTGCAGCAAGTATCCTTATTATCTTAGGAATTTTTATTTTTTATCGAAATCAGCATACCACAATTAGCCCTATGAAAATTGCCGTTAGCAGCAACCGCAATCCATCATTGCTAATTGGCAATAAACAACGGTTTGATCTTCTGGATACGCTTCCCAGAGGCGTACGTTATACAACAATCAACGATGAAAAAGTACTTGCCCTCGACTTACTCGCGGATATGGAGAGCGATGGAAAACTACGCATAGAAAATCCGTCACGTAGTGTTTTCTCCGTATTGTTGAACGACAGTACGCAGGTGTGGCTCAATTATTTGGCTGCCATAGAGATTGATCGAGATTTTAACAAGAATAACCGTTCTGTAGACGTCCATGGTGAGGTGTTTTTTGATGTGTATAAGCAATATTCGGCGGGTAAAAAGGTGCCATTCGTGGTACGTTCAACGCTGCAGACCATTGAAGTACTAGGAACCAAATTCAATGTGAACGCATCTGGTCATAATGAAGAAAATGTGGTACTGACGGAAGGAAGCATCCGTCTTAAACATAACCTGTTTGAAACACAGGTGATTATTAAACCGGGGCAACAGGCCTTTATCGATAGGAGCAAATCGAAGATCCTATTGGTACAGTCCAACAACATTGAAAAGGCCAGTGCTTGGCGAAAAGGCCTATTTTATTTTGAAAATGAAAAGCTATCAGATGTGGCGCTTGAGTTCGAACAGTGGTACGGGATCAACGTCATTGTTGATCCGGCAATTTCCAACTTTCCCATAACAGGTATGATCAGTAGATATGAAAACATCAGCGATGTTCTGGATATCATTCAACAGACCAATAATATAAACTATTTAGAAAAGAAAGGAAAAATATATGTAACACGAACAAATCCATAAAAAAATTAGGAATGCTGCTACATTCCTAATCACGCCTAATGGCATTTTGGTAATGATCAAATATTAATCAATTTTCAAATGTATAAATTACTTATGACATCCCGCAAACAAAATAAGTTTGCGCGAAACTTTTTTTGCTTTTTTTTGAGCAGCTCTGTTTGGTTGCTTTGTCTAAGCGGTCCACTTTTTGGTCAGGAAAAAAATATCACAATAGATTTTAATAACCTCCCCATGAAGCAGGTATTTAAAGACCTAAACAGCAGGACTGGTTTAAAATTTATTTATTCACCAAACGATATCAACGATACAAGGCGTATATCGATGACATTCAAAAATGAACCTATTAAGAATGTTCTGGACCGCATATTTTCGAGTTTGAAAGCCTCTTATACTATAAATGATAATACCATTATTGTAAAACGTAGTGGTAAACCAGTTGTACAGCAACAAGAGCGTCTTATCAACGGCCAAGTGCTCAATACCGGGCAAACACCTTTGGCCAATGCAACGGTCACAAGTGGTTCAGGTAAGAGACACACATTTACAGATGGTCAGGGACGCTTTCAGCTCAGCCTTGGTCCTGAGGACAGTTATTTTACTGTGAGTTTGGTTGGCTTCGCGAATCAGCGAGTACCCTTACATGCCAGTAGTGAATATCGCATATTACTAAGCGACAGCGTCAGTGCATTAGATGAAGTTGTTGTAGTCGGATTTGGAACACAGCGTCGGGCTTCTGTCGTTGGAGCTATTACGACGATTGAACCCAAACGGTTACAAATTGGGACATCGCGCTCTATGAGTAATAACCTTGCCGGGCAACTTGCAGGTATTATCGCCGTACAGCGGTCGGGAGAGCCGGGTTATGATAATTCCAACTTTTGGATTCGTGGCATCAGTACTTTTGGGGGAAGCCGTAGTCCATTAATTCTTGTAGACGGAGTCGAGCGCTCACTCGATAATATGGATCCCGAAGAGATTGAATCATTTTCGATATTAAAAGATGCTGCGGCCAGCGCAGTCTATGGAGTCCGGGGCGCTAACGGCGTCATTTTAATTAATACAAAAAGAGGCAAAGTCGGTAAGCCGAATGTCTCGGCGCGTTTTGAGCAAGGTATCACTTCGCCGGTACAACTACCACAATTTATAGGAGCAGCCGATTATCTCGAAGTCATGAATAGTATCCGGGAGGAGCGAGGAGAGCAAGGACTTTATTCCAAAGAACGGATAGAAAATATTCGTAATCAAACAGATCCGGATCTTTACCCCGATGTCAACTGGCTTGATGCAATACTTCGCGACCGCGCCGGAAATTCAAGGGCTAATGTAAGTGTCAATGGTGGATCAAATATTCTGCGATATTCATTGGTGACTTCTTATTACAGGGAGGGCGGGCTGATCGAGCGTAACAAAAATCAGGCTTGGAACTCATCTTCGCGATTAAACCGTTACAATGTGCGGTCCAATGTGGATATCAATGTCAGCCCGACTACACTTTTCCGCCTGAATATTGGTGGCTATCTGCAGGATAGAACCCGGGCACCTCAGAGCGTCGATGATCTATTTCAAGAAGCATTCACTATCCCGCCCTATGTGCATCCGACTATCTATTCTTCCGGTGAAATCCCCCGTACCCCACAACGGACCAACCCATGGGCTCTAGCCACACAACGGGGATACGAACGGATCAGCGCCAGTAAAATCGAATCTCTATTTTCTGTGGAACAAGACCTTTCATTTTGGCTCAAAGGGTTAAAAGCGCGGGGGCTATTTTCGTTTGATAGATATTCGAACACATCAGTGGTGAGAAGCAAAAGCCCTGACTATTATAATCCAGCCATTGGCCGGGATGAAAACGGAAAACTACAGTTGGTGATTGATAGTTATGGACAGGAATTCTTGGGGTATGAGAAAAACTCGGACTGGGGAGATAAAAGCATGTATCTAGAGGGAGCTCTTAACTATACCCAGACTTTCGCGGGGCATAATATAGAAGCCATGTTTCTTTACAACCAGAGAAACTATGATAATGGCGACCTTTTGCCTTATCGCAATCAAGGTATTGCGGGCAGGTTTTCCTACAATTATAACAATAGGTATATAGCCGAATTTAATTTTGGTTATAATGGTTCTGAAAACTTTGCACCGGGCAAGCGGTACGGCTTCTTTCCCTCGTTTGCACTTGGCTGGTATCTTTCCGAGGAGCCTTTTATGGAGCATCTGAGGGGAACCTTTTCCAAAATTAAACTGCGCGGGTCCTATGGCCTTGTAGGGAATGATAAACTCGACGGCCGTCGATTTGCTTATATCACGACCATCAACGAAACTGGAGGATATTCCTGGGGACTCAACAATGATTTTAAACGAGCTGGTCGCATGGAAGGAGATCAAGGTAACGGCAATTTGACATGGGAAACCGTAGCAAAGTCGAATGTCGGTGTAGAACTGGGGCTATGGAGAGCCCTGGAATTTCAGCTTGACTTATTTAATGAGGAGCGAAAAGACATATTTATGCAACGTCGTTCGATCCCGGGATCTAGCGGTTTTACCAATGCGCCTTGGGCAAATTTTGGACGGGTGAACAACAAAGGTATAGATATGTCACTTGAAGTAAATAAAGCGATCAACCATAATTTATCCCTTTCCGTACGAGGCACATTCACCTATGCTATCAATAAAATACTGGAACAGGATGAGCCTAGTGCGGTAATCGGCACATCACGCTCTTCGACGGGCAAACCAATCGGACAGCTGTTTGGCCTCGTTGACGAAGGTCTTTTCACGGATGCGGATTTCACCGATGTGGCTAACGGCGTCTTGAAGCCCGGGATCGCTAGGCATTCTTTTGGGCCTGTACGTCCTGGGGATATCAAATACCGCGATCTCAATGGAGATGGTGTGGTGGACGCGCTGGACAGGACGGCAATAGGGGGGACAGAGGATCCACAGATTGTTTTCGGTTTTGGTTCCAACCTGCGATATAAAGCCCTTGATTTCGGTTTCTTTTTCCAAGGCGTATCGCGTACTTACCGTATTATAGGCGGCTCAAATTTTATTCCGGGAAGCGCCAATGGTGCTATGGGAAATATATTTAGTAATGTTTGGGACCGATGGACAGTGGATAACCCGAGTCAGGATGTTTTTTATCCGCGTCTTTCCGACTATCAGAGTGCAAACAATAATATGGCTTCTACTTGGTGGCTCAGAGATATGAGTTTTATTCGGTTACGAAATGTTGAAATAGGGTATAGTTTACCTACAAAACTATTGGATCACCTTTCGATACGCAATTTTAGGATATTTCTTCGTGGTAACAACCTTTTGACGGTCAGTGATTTTAAGCTATGGGATCCTGAACTTGGTGTCAACAATGGAATGCGCTATCCAATCATGAAATCCGTCTCGATGGGGTTAGAGTTAAATTTTAAATAGAGTTAAGCGATAAGAATATGAAGACAATACAATATAAAATTGCCTTTTTCTCTCTGGCAACGATAGTTCTTACATTGGTGTCCTGTTCCAAATATTTGGATAAAAGCCCTGACGATCAGTTAACGCTGGAAATGATCTTTAAGGACAAAACGAGGACCGAAGATTGGCTGGCCGGGATTTACAGCAATGTGCCGGACCCCTATTGGGGAAGCACACGGACGTTGGGGTGGGACCCTCTTTCGGACGACATGGCTCCATCTACAGGCTGGGAACAATTTGGTTGGTCGGTTATCGGTATGCAAACAGGGAACTGGAATCCAAGTACTGCCTGGGAGCCAAACTATTGGGTGGAGCTTCCCAAACGGATCCGATCGGCTTATATTTTTCTGGAAAATGTAAAACCTAATCCGGCCCAACTAGTGACGGAAGAAGAAGTTAATCTGATGAAAGCGGAAGCACGTTTTATGATTGCTTACTATTATACGCTCTTGTTGGAGACTTATGGCGCTATACCGTTTCATCTCGGCTTGTCGGATCCCAATGCTCCAGCCGAAGAGTTGATGATCGGGCAGACTCCCTTTGATCAGGTGGTGCAGTGGGCAGAAAAGGAGCTGCTGGATCTATCCGCTATCCTACCCGCCAAATACAGCGCTGCACAAAAGTATGGACGGGCCACTTCCATTATGTGTCTAGCAGTAAGAGCTCGGCTTCTGTTGTTTGCGGCCAGTCCGCTGGTCAATGGAAATACTGCCTATACAGGGTTTGTCAATAATAAAGGTGAAGCGATATTTAATGGAACTTATAATCCTGAGAAGTGGAGACTAGCTGCTGAGGCTTCAAAGTTGCTGATAGAGAAAGCGGAAATGGCTGGGCATAAGCTCTATGTAGAGTATAATCCTGACGGGACTATTGATCCCTTTCTTTCCTACCAGAATATGCTGTTCAGAAGGCCTCAAGATGGCAATGAGGAGATTCTTTTTGCGCGACCCGACTGCAATGTCTGGGAATACGACAAACACGCGCAGCCACGAGGTACCGGTGGTAATGGCGGACTCGGTATCACGCAATCGCTGGTAGACGCTTTTTTTATGGAGAATGGACGTACAATAGATGACCCTTTGTCAGGCTATCAGGAGAAGGGATTTTCAACAGCAGCGGAAGTCAGAAATACGCGTTGGGCCGAATCACAGGGAGACGGAAAAGTCACTCTCGCCGGTACCTATAACATGTATACACATCGCGAGCCGAGGTTTTATATCTCGGTATTGTATAATGGTGCCTGGTATAGAAGGGAAAATCGGACAACCCAATTTTACAGCGGCAACTGGGACGGAGGTCCTACACACGACGCACCACAGAATGGGTATCTGATCCGAAAAAAGGTACATCCGGATCATGATCCCCGAAATGGAACGAATCCGTACCGGCCCGGCATCTTGTATCGTCTAGGCGAAGTTTATCTGAATTATGTAGAAGCTCTAAATGAGATAGATGCTTCCCATTCTGATATTTTAAAATATCTCAATTTGATAAGACAACGTGCTGGTGTCCCTCAATATGGTGCCGGAAAAGATGCATTGCCCGTTCCTACCTCTCAGGATGCGATGCGAAAGGCGATCAGAAATGAACGCCGTGTGGAATTGAACAATGAAGGTATACGATATCGTGATATAAGACGCTGGAAAATAGGAGAAAGTGTCCTAAATGGAAATTTTTATGGTATGAATTTTTCGGGCACAGAAAAAGACGATAACGATGCTAACCCGAAGGCATTTTTCAAACGGTCGGTTTATCAAAAACGTGTATTTACCGCCAAAAATTACTGGTTCCCCATTCCACAATCCGAGATCGATAAAAATCCGAATCTGGTTCAAAATGTAGGTTGGAAATAATTCATGCAGATGTATAGGCTGCCTCCAGAAAATATTTAACTTTCTGGAGGCAGTATTTTTCATCTTCTGGCAACGATGTTGTGTTGATATTTGTTCAATACGAAACATGCAATTGAGTAAAATCTCATAAAGAAACCTTAAAATTAAAAAAACGATGGTATGGAAAAAAGTGGATTATACTTTCACGTCGATACTTTAAGAAAGATCTACGACGCTATCCTGGAGCAGGACGAACCCTATTACACGAAACAACTGAAGTTTTTCCGATCGCTTATTGAAGAGGGAAAACTGAACGAATTCCCCAAAGAAATCATCTCAAAAACTGTGGATGTTTTTAATCGTGTAGCGCAGTTGGCGGACGGCCAACAAGTCACTATATCAGAATCCGAATTCGATACACTAGATACTGCATATAAAAAGTTTGAACAAAGCAAAGCTGATTCATAGCACTGGCTAACCTTCAGAGAAATGATGTCCGCGAACGGGACAGGTATTTTTCTGAAGTGGCTTTTTCTGGAAAAGAACGAAATCTATGCCGTGGCGGAAGCGTTGCTTTTGCTATTCGTACAGTTTTAATTTTAAAGCGAATGGCGCAGGATAACCTTCGTTGGGTTTCGCTTTCGAATAGTTTGCTTATCCTGGATGACGTCTACTACCGTTTCAGCCATGGCCTCAAAGTCAGAAGATATTACTGTTATGCCCCCCTCGAGGATTTCTTTCACATCCGTATCATTGTACGAGATCAGACCAATGTCTTCACCCAGCCGCAACTTTTTCTTTCTTGCAAGTTTGATCAGCGCAACGTCGTCCGTATCATACCTGCTGAAAGTAATATAAACATTGCCCTTCTTAAACCCAGTAGCTAGTATTTCATGTTGTATAATATAATTAAAGTGATGTTTTTGGCAAAATTGAAGGAAGCCCTCTATCACCAAATTAGCATGGAAAGCTTCGTTCGGAACAATGAGTATGAGCTGTTTGTATTTTTTTAGCCGGACGGCTACATGCGATAGTGCATCATAAATGTCCGATTTGAAATCTTGGTAAATAGACGAGTACGTTCCTGATAAATGAGGCTGATCAAAATCAATAATAATCCTTTTATTGGCCGGAATCTGATCCAATACCTCCGAAACATCTTCTTTAAGATAAGGGGCGACAATAAAATGGGTATAGCTGTGGAGATTCTCAAGAATTAACTTTTCGAACACCTTGAAATTGTGGTGATGGAAATAGACATCAATGTCGGCACTGTCTTTTAACGAGTCAAAAAGAGTGTGATAAAATTTATCACGCATAATATTCATCTTATCAAGCAATAGGAAAATCCTGAAACTATGATCTATTGATTTTTTTCTCACATAATAGCCCTTCCTATACACGGATTCAATGATTCCTTTTTCCAACAAAAAGTTCAAGCCCTTCAGCACGGTTTCTTTGCTCATACCAAATTGTTGTTCAAACTGTTTTAATGAAGGCAAACGATCATTTAACTGCAATTCATCCGCTTCAATCAATTGTAGTATGTGGTTTACTAACTGAAGATATTTCATACGCTGCTGCGAAGAATCTCTGTTTTCGTTCATAGTCTATACTGGTAATACGCTTTTAAATCCCCCTGTTTAAGATACCGACCAAGCCTGACCAAAGAGGGATTTTGTAATAAAAACCGTTTATACGTTACGAAAGTATAAAATTTATTTGGAATTAGAAATTAATCTCCTTATAATTGTTTGTCTGTAATACCAAACCAGACCATACCAATTTTAAACAAAAATATGCTAACCATGCAAAAGCTAATTTTATCATCTCTTTGCGTCCTCCTCAGCATTATCGCTTTGGCGCAGGAAAAGCGAATTATTTCTGGAAGAATTGTCGATGTGAAAACACAGCAGGCGCTTTCGGGAGTAACGGTCAGCGATACAAAAAAACAGGTCTCAGCCAAATCTCAAGGGGATGGTACCTTTACGCTGCAATTGAATGATGGACAGCGTGAGTTGCTGTTTTCTCTGCTTGGCTACGAACTCCGGCGGGTCACCTTGAATGAAAACCAGACAACCGTCCATGTTGAACTTTCGTCAAAACAAGAGGTTTTGAATGAGGTAGTCGTGGTCGGTTATGGTACGCAACGTAAAATTGAAACGACAGGCGCGATCGCCTCCGTGAAGGCCGAAGAGCTTACCAGGACACCAGTTGCGAATGTTGCTCAGGGCTTACAATCACGTGTATCAGGTCTGCAGATCAATCAGAATTCGGGTTCTCCGGGCGGAAACGTCAGCGTGCGAATCAGGGGTACAAACTCAATCAATGGGACATCAGAACCTCTGTACATTGTGGATGGCATACAAATCTCCAACAGCGGCGGCATCAATGATATAAGCCCGTTGTCGACTATCAATCCTAATGATATTGAGTCAGTCGAAGTTTTAAAAGATGCTTCAGCATCTGCAATTTATGGTTCCCGGGCTGCAAATGGTGTAATCTTGATCACAACTAAGCGGGGTAAAGCGGGGGCTAGCCGTGTGACGTTGGAAAGTTATTTCGGGTTACAGAATGTAGCTAAACGGCTAGATGTCTTAAACGCCAGTGAGTTCGCCCAACTAGAAAATGAGGTGTTCAAAGATAATTATTATAAAGACCCAGCTTCACTGGGGGAGGGAATTAATTGGCAGGATCAGATCTTCAGACGTGCGGCGATGAATAATCAGCAGCTATCGATCAGTGGTGGTAGTGAGAAGACCCAATTGGCTTTGTCTCTTAACTATTTTGATCAGGATGGAGTCATTCGTAATTCTGATTTCAAGAGGTATTCCTATCGTCTGAATGTAAATCATCAGGTTAACGAGCGTTTTAAACTGGGAACCAGTATTTTGGGAAGCTATACAATTAGTAATGGCATTAGCTCGGGCGAGACCGGTTTGGATAATTCTGGAGTCGTCAAAGAGAGTGTGCTGGGAGCGGCGATAGGTGCCCCACCGTTATTGCAGCCGTATCGTGAGGACGGTACCATTTACCCTTTCGCTGAACAAGGCAACGGTCGTTATAGAGAGGTGGTCAATCCGTTGAATTTTATAGAAATATTGCGAAGAAATGCCATCAAGCGCACCTTGATCAATTTATATGGAGAGTATATTCTATTGCCTGGTCTGGTATATAAGGCGTCATTTAATGTGGACAATGATAATCGTTTATTTGATGGCTATTCACCACTGGCGTTAATAGCTAAGCCGGATATCAATGAAACTTCGGGATCAGCAACGAAAGACAATCAGGATAATTTAAATTTGCTACACGAGAGTTTGCTGACTTACACTACCAAGATCGGAGATCAGCATTCCGTGAAACTGACAGGGCTTTTTGCTTCGCAGGTACAGACTTACAAACAGAACCGCATTGATGCCAACGGTTTCCCGAACGACATTACGCAAAACGAGGCGCTACAACTTGCGGTCAATAGGCAGGTCTCTAGCTATCGCAGCAAACAACGGCTTGATTCGTATATGGGGCGCATTAATTATGGTTTTAAAGATAAACTGTTTATTGACATCACTGCGCGTATTGATGGTTCCAGTAAATTCGGGGCCAACCATAAATATGGCTTTTTCCCTGCTGTCGCAGCAGCCTACCGTTTAGGTCAGGAGGGTTTCGTGAAAAAGGTTGAAATGATTAGTGATCTGAAGATCCGTGCAAGCTATGGAGTTACCGGCAACGCTGGAGGTATTGATCCTTATCAGTCTTTAGCCAGAGTGGAATCAAACGGCGGAGCCAATCTTGGTCACATGTGGGTTACATCAATTGGCTCAACTGGGATTGCCAATCCAAATTTGCGGTGGGAAAAATCCAAACAGCTGAATATTGGGCTGGATCTGAGTATGTTCGATAATCGTTTGTCAATTGTGGCGGATTACTATAAGAAAAAAACAGACGATCTATTGTATGTGCTTGCGCTTCCCTTGTCTTCTGGATATGGGAATATGACCGGCAACTTTGCAGCCCTGCAAAACAAAGGATTTGAATTTGCTTTCAACGCAGATCTTATGCGTGGAGAATTCAAATGGTCTTTGGGTTCGAATATTACATTCAACCGAAATAAAATACTGGACTTAGACAATGGCATTACACAGGAGAGGTTTATCAATACCTATTCGCTGCTTAAAGTAGGTGAACCTATTGGTATATTCAAGACGTATGTGTTTGATGGGATTAATCAGTCGGCAGACGATATTTTACCCGGTTACGACGGCCGGATCGGAGGGCATCGCGTGAAGGACATAAACAATGATGGTGAAATCAATTCCAGCGACCAGCTGATCACCGGAAATCCCAATCCAAAGTTTATCTACGGCTTAACCTCTAATTTGAGTTATAAGAATTTTGATCTAAGCTTTTTCCTGTCCGGAACATATGGTAACGATATTTTCAATATTAGTAGGTTTTCTTTCGAAAATCCACTGGGGCAACGGAATCTTTTCAAGGGAATGATTAATCGGTGGAATCCAGAAAATCATAACAACCAGTATGTTAGTGCTTTTGCGGGTGGGCGGCTTCCAATAAGTGATTATCCGATGGAAAATGGGTCTTACTTGCGCATGCGCAATATTTCACTGGGCTATCGTTTTAAAAACTTTAAACGCGGATTAAAGGATATCCGGATCTATGTCAGCGGCAACAATCTGTTTACAATAACAGATTATTCCGGCTATGATCCTGAGGTAAACAGTTATGCGGGATCCAATACTCAAATTGGTATCGATAATCTGGTATATCCGCAGGCGAGATCCTTTATTATGGGGATTCAAATGAATTTTTAACCTAAATGTAATCGAATTATGAAAACTTCTCGAGTTAGAAACTACTTAAAGATCGCTCTTGTCCTTACGTTGTGCGGTACGTATACCTCATGTTCCATGGATGAGGACCTATATTCATCCATTACCGTTGAAACTTTTTATAAGACAGCTTCTGATGCCGAAAAAGCATTGGTTTCGGTGTATAGTGTGATGGGCGCGTTGTATGGTGGGCCAGCAGCGACGCTTGTACCGGACTTTAGCGCCGATCAGGTGTATCCAAGGGCAGTAGTGGGACGAAATTCATTGACTCTTTTTACCTTGGAGCCAACCTATACTGCACAGATAAGCCAAGGTCGTACAAATGAATCGCCACAACAGATCTGGATATCCTGTTACAAAGGTATCGAACAGGCCAATTGGTTGTTGGTTAAAGTGCCTGAAATAGCTATGGATGAGGTTCGTAAGAAGCAGATCTTGGGCGAGGCCCATTTCCTTCGTGCTTTTTATCATTGGATGCTTGCCAAAAATTTTGGAGAAGTACCGATTAAACTAGTTCCGAGTACCTCGCAACAGGAGGCCTATACCGCCAAGAGCGCGATTAAAGAAGTGTACGGTCAAATATATAAAGATTTAGATGCTGCTTATGATGCAGGCTTGTCATCATATCCTAATGTCGTGGCAGGACGCCCTTCGAAAGAGGCGGTTAATGCCCTTTATGCGAAGGCCGCACTATATAATGAAGATTGGAGCACCGCCTTAACGAAAGCGGAAGCCGTATTGTCCGCAGGTACCTATTCATTGGTGGCCACTGAAGCAGAACTTTTTAGCTACGCTAAAGAAAACGAGAACCGTAAGGAGATGATATGGGCTTATGAAGCCGATCCCATTTCACCGGGCAACGGACATCAGCTTGTTGGTTTGTGTGGACCTACAGGGAGCGCTGCACCTCAGTATGCAGTTACTTCCTATGGTTCGATGTTTGCTTACATGGATTTTTTTAATTCGTTTGATCCTAAGGATGGAAGACGTCAATTGTTGGATACTAGCTATGTGAATAAACAGGGGAAAATAGTGCCGCAGGCTAAAATTACACCCATCACAACTGACGCTGTGTTGATCAAAAAATATCAGGATCCCGTTTCCACCGTTGGTACGATCTGCAATATTCCTATTCTGCGCTTGGCAGACATCTACCTCATCGCGGCAGAAGCAGAAGCCCGTTTGCGCGGCGCAACAAGCAAAGCTTATGGTTATGTGAATGCAATCCGGCACCGTGCAGCATTGGGAGAGCTGCCTGCAGGATTAGCCAAAGATGCCTTCATTGAGGCAGTACTGCAAGAACGGGCCTGGGAGTTTTTTGCCGAAGGTGACCGCTGGTATGATCTTACCCGGACCGGAAAGTACCTAAAAGTTATCCCTCAAGCGACCAATACTGTATATCCTGTGCGCAATGTCCAGCCAAAATATAGGTATTTTCCTATACCGCAGGATGAGGTCAATGCAAATAATCTGTTAGTTCAAAATCCTGATTGGGATTAAATCTTATTGTGATGCAAATGAAAAATATAGCCATAAGCCTAATGGCATGTATAGGATGCTGCCTATCTGCTTCTATACTTCGGGCACAAGCTTTGCGACTGGAAAATGCCAAACTCAAACTCCAGTGGCACAATAGTGGTGCTGGATATGTGTTGTCGGAACTACAATTGCGAGATCAACGATATCAGATCACGGTTCCGGATCCAAAAGGTCAATATACCATCTTATACAGCGAGGTGAAACCAGACAGCACTCCTCACTTTCCGAATCGGGCATGGTTGGATTTGTTTAGGCCTTATACCTATCATATCAAAAAGTGGAATGAAGCTTTTTGTCCTGTGCCAATGAACACGGCTGGTGAAGCTGTTGACTTTTATCCCGTCAGAGCCAAACAGCTCAACGACGGGATTCAGTTTACGCAGGAAACAGACCGATTTGTATTAGACGCTATTTGGAAACTTGACCCGAACTTTCTGGGAGACATAACTGTTGCAATGCATATCCGTGCGAAGACAGCCGGATATTTTTCGGTTGCCAGCCCGACGTTGTACAGTGTTCCGGAAGAAGCGTTAAGCTGGGGCATTTTGCCGGGATATTTTCAAGGGAAGGCTCTGCAGTCTAATCTGGTGCTCTCTTATGCTTATGGACACGGAATTCCGGATAAACCGGTTATCGTACGAGAAAAGGCAGCAAGTACATTAGCTCCCTTGATTCAAGATAAAACGGGTATAAATTTAAGTGTCATTGCCGATCCCGGTATGTCAAGGGATCCTTGGGCTGCTGATAAGCTGACACAGGCGGAATGGAGATTAGGACTATCACTGATGAATCGGGGGGGAAAATTGAGCCCTACACTGTACCGTCCTGTCTTGGGGCAGCTGGATTCTTATTTACAGCCAGGAGAAACCAGAGTATTAAAGTTTCGGTATGCTTTGAGTAAGGGAGACTGGTTTGATCAATACAAACATGCGATTTATGATATTTATCAATTTAAGCATTTCCTGAGATTGAAGGATACTAAAGAGTCGCTGACGCACCGATTGTATGGCATGCTGGATTACGTACGTGCAGATTCCACCTCACTGTGGCGAAAAGTCTCCTATCGAGGACTAGAGATCGGCGCGCAATCTTACTTCGGTGGAGTGATCGGTTCAAATAGAGACGCTATGAAAAATTCGGATTATGGGGCCATGTGGATGCTGGCAAAGTTGACAGGCGACAAGGTCCTAAATCAAGATCGTCTGCCCTACGTGCGAAATTTCAAACTTGTTCAGCAGCAGCAAGCCGAAGGTTTTTTTAAGGGGGCTGCGATTGGACAGTATTATTTGTCGAATAGTAAGCGGTTTACGGAAGAATGGGGAGATTATGTTGAGCCAATTGCTCTCACATATTATACTATGCTTGATATCGGTAACATCCTATTATTCCATGCCAACGATGAGGAACTTCGGGCACGTCTTCGTGCTGGAGCAGATAAATTGCTCGGATGGCAAAAGCCTGACGGTAGCTGGGAAGTGGCCTATGATAAGAAGCATGAACAGCCTCTATTTACAGATATTAAAGATCTACGTCCGACATTCTATGGGCTATTGGTGGCTTACCGCATTTTGGGCGATAATAAGTATTTGGATGCTGCCAAAAGAGGCGCCAACTGGTTATTACAGCAAGCTGTCAATAATGGATTTTTCCTGGGAGTATGTGGAGACGCACGTTTCGTGCCGGATTTTGCTACTGCACAGACCGCACAGGCTTTTTTAGACTTTTTTGATATTACGAAAGATGATAAATATTTAGAAGCTGCAAAGGCAACCGCGCGCATTTATACAGCCTCTGTTTTTACTCATCCGATTGCGAGCAAAGTCCAAAAGTCAGTAAAAGGTATAAAACGCGAAGATTGGGAAATCAGCCAGACAGGATTAAGTTTTGAACACGGGGGCTTAATGGGATCGGTCAATAATGACGGTCCAATTTTATTGGCAAGCCATGCGGGGATGTTTGTACGTATGTTTGGACTCACCCAAGATTCTATTTTTTTGGATATGGCGCGAGCGGCAGCATGGGGACGTGATGCATTTGTGGACAAAGGCACTCACGTAGCTTCCTATTATTGGTGGGCGATGAATCAGGGAGCTGGTCCGTATCCGCATCATGCTTGGTGGCAGATCGGCTGGATTACGGACTATTTACAAGCAGAAGCGAGTGTTCGAAGTAATAATTTGATTCAGTTTCCCCGAGGGTTTGTAACTCCCAAAGTAGGTCCACATCAGCCCTATGGCTTTAAACCCGGAGAAGTTTTCCGAATTCCTGCAGATATGCTGCTTCCTGAAAAGGGATTACAGGTTGAAAACGAACGTGTAGATTATATTTCAGCCTTGAGTACCGATAAAAAACATTTCTTTTTGATTCTGTTGAATAACAGTGTAGACGCACAGGATGCTAGTGTACAGTTTGATTTCGGTAGGTTGTTAAATGATGCTTTTCGACCGATGAGGGCATGTGTATTGGATGAAAAAGGGGAGAAGGTTACTGGTTTTCAGTTGTCTAATGAGCGGCAGAAAGTGTTTGTTCCGCCAGGGGGATTACGTGTCTTACAGGTTAGCCAATAAAGACCGATGGATACCACAAAATACTTATTAAGAAGTCATTGTTTACCCTTTAATCGTAGAGGATGAAATCATTTTTTTTATTTATATTGTTGATCATGGTTTTCTGCTGTCCGGATGCGGTCGTGGCACAGATGATAAATCTGGCAGCAAGAAAGCCCATCGCAGCGGAACCCCATATCGCTGATAATAATCCTTCTCATCTGGTCGATGGACGCGATGAAACCTTGTTCTATGCCTATCCTAGTGCACCACTAAATAGGATAACTGTCGATCTCCAGGGTGAATACCAGGTTGATCGTGTCCTGCTACGCGGATTTAGAGGAAATGATACGATGCAGGTGATAACTGTGGACAAGAAGGGAGGGCAAACTGTTGTGTTCAAAGGAACATTACCTGGTAAAAAACTCATCAGTTTCCAACCAGTTTCCGCACATAAACTGATTCTTGAATATGTCCCCAAAAATAAGACGTTGATGGGGGAGCTTGAAGTCTACGCCTACGAGCGGGAGCCGGTTATGGTAAACCAGAGTGGTTATAATACGAACGCCATTAAACGCTTTACTGCGCCTAAATCTACAGAAGGTACCATCTTTTGGGTAGTAAAGGCCGGACAGGAACAACCCCTTTATCAAGGAACGATCCAAGGACAGGTTGGTGATTTTACGTCATTCAACCCATCAGGAACTTCGGAATATCAGATTGTTGTGAATGGCCCGGTTGTCGGGAAATCTCATCCTTTTTTCATTGCCCCTTATGTGATGGAGCGAGTATCCTACAGGCCAGCCCTGCAATTTATGATTGATGACCGCTGCTGGTATGGAAATGCGATAGCCTATTCACCTACACAGGATTGTGCGGACTGTCCTTCACTTGGCGTAGCCTGGCGCGACAGTCATCAGTTTTCTTTTGAGCTTCAAGCTTTGATTAATCTTTATTTTTCGAATCCGGACGCATTTACTGTCGAAAGGATGCCTGTCGAAGGACATTACAAAGGGCTACGGCAAGACTTGCCGGCAAATACACCTGAAGTGGTACGGCTCATCTATTATGCAGTGGATATTTATCTTCGGGGTAAAGTAAACCATACTCTTTTAAAAGAACAGCTGGCCTACTTTTTATATGCATATCCCATGCTTCGCGACTATATTCCTAAGCAGGTCTATCTTGAGGCACGTGATTATTTATTTGGAATCTGGGGGGATAGTGTCAACAGCCGTTGGCGCTGGCACGATATTGAACATGACGCCAACCTGTTTCAGACCTATACGATTATAGGTACAGGTAAAGGACAATTTCCGCCGGGACATTCTATTGCACCTAATCTAATGATGTACGAAGTGGCCAAAAGGGAGGGCCGGCGGGATGCTGAAAAATATTGGAATGCAGCATTTAAACAGGCGGAGTGGATCATCGGGCATATCGACTGGAAAGACCCTGCAGTCACCAAGGGGCAACGCATGAACGAATATGTTACTCTGCAGAACCTCGGTTATTTCTTAAAGCAATATCCTGACAAATGTCCTAAAGGCCTAGCTAATAAAATAGTCGACTGGGCGCGGACAATAGTGCCTCGCGGGCATAACCTATGGGATTTTAGAATGTATAATGATAATAAATGGGTTATTCCGGATATCAAACCGGCATCTGATCCCGCCTTCAATCCACAAGGGAGCTTTAACGAGCCGGGCAATATTGCGGGTTTTCCTGTACCGGCACTGATCGCCAAGGATGTCGTGAACGATCCGAACTTGCAACATCAGCTGGAAATATTGGCCGTAGGGCAGATTGACAATGTATTTGGCAGAAATCCGGCGGGAAGGCATTATAGTTATGATGCTCTGACGGATTTCGTCGGAGCAGATGTGCCTTGGTTTCAGGAACTTGAAGGCGGTGCTGGTATGCTGCAGACGGTACGTGGTGTACTTGACGGTTCGCCCAAGGAAGACATGTATCCATATCATCCTTACGGGGGTGATCCGGGGCATACCGAAGGATGGGTAACGTTTAATACTGCCTGGATTGAAGGAATAGCTTATCGAAATTATGATCTCACGAAAGTACAGCTATTTGACGGTGAATTCAAAGAATCGTTAAGTCAGGTCTCCGGATCTCAACAGGTAGGTTTACGTCTGACCGCTCCGTTAAACCTAGATCCGTCTGTTCGGGAAAATGCGAAACTCATCGTGATGAAGAATGGTGACGAACCGCTGGGCACTGTTGAGCTGAAGGAAGACGGCGTCGATGGTTTATGTTTTGAAAGTGTCATTTCCATGAATCGATTTCCAAATCTCAAGAAAGGGGATGTAGTCACCTTTGCCTATGGTATGGGGTGGTTTACCCGACTGGTTAAGATAAAAGTTGAATAAATGAAAACAGTGATTGTATTTTTTATCGGACTGCTGGGCATATTGTTTATCGCTCGGGCAAAAGCAGACAGGCGGTTGATACTTGTCGCTGGACAAAGTAATTGCGTTGGTAAAGGAGATGCCTCGCTGTCTTCTGTCGGCATGCCCGGCACAGCCTGGGAATATCTGTTTGCCAGAGATAGCCTGGTTCCCTTGCTTGACCCAGTAGGTAAAGAAGAACTAAATTTCCAGCAAGCGGCATCCGGCAGTGCATGGCCAGCTTTTGTGGAGACTTTTAACCGGCTTACTGGGGATACAGTCATTATAGTAGCAGCTGCTAGAGGTGGGAGTTCCAACCATGTAAAGGCAGAGCTTCATGGGATGGGGACATGGTCTCCAACTGGACAGCTGCTTTTATTTGATGCTGCAGTGACAAAGGTGAAGGCTGCCATGAGAAAAACAGGACTGTCACTTAGTGCCATTGTCTGGATACAAGGCGAACGGGATGCCAATGCGATAAATAGCGGACAGCTAAGCGCCATGGAATATCGGGACAGTCTTAAGAAACTTATTCAGCGGTTTCGATCGGAGCTGGGCGGACATACTCCTTTCTTTATTGTAAAAACAGGTTACTATCGTCATCATCCGCAAAAGGGTTTTGATCAGGTAAGAGCTGCGCAGACTCATGTAGCTCAGCATATAGAACAAGTTTATATTGCGTTTGAACATGCCATCACATTCTTTGAGCGGGGCTGGATGACGGATGATATCCATTATAATCAGCGGGGATTAAATGCAGTGGGCGAGGCTGTCGCGACCCAAGTGGTCGAGAAGATTGGTATTCCTTTTAAGAAACGCAGCTTACAGACTTTTCGTCTAAATGGTATCGCAGAATCGGAGCTACGGAAAGGAATGCCTCATTTCGCAACATGCTTCCAAACGTGTGATACAGTCCGTATAGCATACATTGGGGGGAGTATTACCCAACTCGCTGAGCGATATAGACGACAGACTACAGATTATATCCGTCAGCGCTATCCAAAAACAACAGTGGTGGAGGTTGCTGCGGGTATCCCGGGCACCGATGCCGACCTTGGCGCCTGTCGGGTCGCAGAGCAGGTGCTGGTCCATCATCCTGATCTTGTATTTATTGAATTTGCTGTTAATGGCGGATTTCCACAAGGCGTAGAAGGAATTATCAGACAAGTAAGAAAGACAGACAATCGTACAGATATCTGTTTGCTTTATGCAGCAACAGCAGATCAGCTACAAGATTATCTCCATGGAAAGGTGCCGGAACACATTCTACAACTAGAAAAGCTAGCCGATCATTATGGTATCCCTTCCGTACATATGGCACTTTATCCAACCTGGGTACTCATGCACAATAAATTGACAGGTAAGGGAAGTCAGGCAGACATCAGAGCGGGAAATATTTTGTTTACGGAAGACGGTGTACATCCCCTGGAGCAAGGTGGCAATCTCTACGCCGCAGCTATGGGCAGGTTATTCGAAAAGGCGCTCGTGCAGGCCAATGGTTCAGTAGGCCAAGACATCGGTGCAGGATCAGCAGAAAAAGATGTACCTGAGGCATTATTTCCAGATAATTGGGAAGGCGCTCGATGGAGTGATGCAATAGCGGCTATTCAATTTTCGCAGGACTGGCAGTCCGTTTCGATGAAAGATAGTTTACAACAATTTGCTTTGTGGTTTCCCGCGGTGATGGCTGCTGAAAACCCGGGTGCTTGGGGGACTGTCCGGTTCGAAGGAGATGCAATAGGTTTCTTCGATATCGGTGGCCCCGAAGTTGGACAGCTGAAGTTCAAATTGGACGGTAAAGAGATTTCTATCATTCTGAATGGTGGTGTAAGGTATCGTATTGACGAAAATGGACAACCGGGCCTCAATCGGTTCAATCAGTATTGCAATAATCGTTACCGTGGTCAATTTTTTATATTGCAACTCCCTCGGGGAGAGCATGAGCTGACATTCAGTATTGATTCGGAGCTACCCGATAAGGCTGCGATACTGGGGCGCAATCAGCAGGAAGATATTGCATTGCATCCCCGAAAATATGCGCGGAGCAAAATTTACATAGCCAAAGTCCTGGTCAAAGGACAGATTCTACGATAACGAAAATTTTTAGATACATATATTAATAGACAATGATTGTAAAGGAAGCTGAGTCAGCAGAAAAAAGAAGCAAGAAGAGAGTAAATATAGTTCCCGACCTGGTGGTCGTAGGAGGAGGTTTGTCCGGCGTTTGTGCAGCGCTTGCGGCTGCGAGACAGGGTTTAAAAGTCACTCTTGTGCAGGATCGGCCTGTTTTGGGCGGAAATGCTTCCAGTGAAGTCCGCTTATGGATATTAGGTGCGACCTCGCATATGGGGAATAACAATCGCTGGAGCAGGGAGGGAGGGATAATTGACGAGATATTAGTTGAAAATACATATCGCAACCCTGAGGGAAATCCTTTGATTCTAGATATGATTTTATTGGAAAAGGTGTATAAGGAGGCCAACATAACGCTCCTACTCAACACGGTCGTTTACGATTTGGAAAAAAACGGTGTCGATGAGATAGCGGCGGTTGTAGCATTCTGTAGTCAGAATTCCACTGAATATTACCTAAAAGCGCCATTATTTTGTGATGCCTCGGGAGATGGTATACTAGGTTTTATGGCTGGTGCAGCTTTCCGCATGGGCGCGGAGTCCACGATGGAGTTTGGTGAACTAATGGCGCCAGATCAAGAATATGGGGAACTGTTGGGGCATTCTCTTTATTTTTATAGTAAAGACGTTGGAAAGCCCGTGAAATTTATACCGCCAGCATTTGCTTTGGATGTAACCAAAGAGATCCCACGATTCAGAAATTTCAATGCCAGAGAATTCGGATGTAAGTTATGGTGGGTAGAGCATGGTGGGCGGATGGATACTGTATATGATAGTGAACAGATCAAATTCGATCTATGGAAAATTGTGTATGGGGTATGGGATTATATCAAAAACTCAGGCAATTTTCCTGAAGCCGACACAATGACATTGGAATGGGTAGGGACAATACCGGGTAAGCGGGAGAGCAGGCGTTTTGAAGGTGATTACATCATGACACAACACGATTTGGTCGAACAGCGGCAGCATGTGGATGCTATTGCGTACGGAGGCTGGTCCATTGATCTGCATCCTGCAGACGGTGTCTTTGGGGAGAAAAATGGCTGTGATCAATGGCATAGTAAAGGGATTTTTCAGATTCCGTACCGAAGTATTTACAGCCGAAATATCAAAAATCTATTTTTGTCTGGACGTATTATCAGTGTCAGTCACGTGGCTTTCGGTGCAACCCGTGTTATGGCAACCAGTGCGTATGTAGGGGAGGCTGTGGGGATGGCGGCGGCACTTTGTAAACGTTTCTCATTACGCCCTAGAGAGCTCGGAGCGGGCAAGCACATGAGATGTCTTCAAAACGAACTGTTGAAGATTGGGCATTATATTCCGTCTGTCCCGTTGAGGGACGAGACAGACCTTGTACAGGCTGCTAACCTGCGGATTTCTTCTGCTTGGGCATTCAGAGGTTTTGCCGCCATTTCGTTAAAATGGAAACCGTTGGATATCGCATCCGGTCAGCTGCTACCCGTTCCAGCGGGAAAATGGCCCGTTGTAAAGATGCCTGTACGTGCCTCGGAAAATACCCTTTTGACAGTGGAACTCAGGACGTCGGCAAAAGCGGGCAATTTTACGCCCGATGTGTTGTTGGACAGCAAACAATGGAAGTTACAAAAGGGGGAGCAAGAACTGGAATTATCTTTTGATATTCGTTTACCCGAACCGGCCTATGTTTTTCTAATTTTTAGGAGCAATGCCGCCGTGCAGTTGCCTTATACGGAGCAGCGTGTGACAGGCATAGTTGCTGTGCGTAACGGCGAAAACAAAGCCGTTTCCAATTTTGGAAAACAGCTGCCGCCGCCGGGGAAAGGCGTGGATGAATTTGAGTTTTGGTGTCCGGAACGCCGGCCGCAGGGACAGAACCTTTATTTTACTCTCTCTGAGTCAATAGATATCTTTCAGCCCGATTATTTGAAGAACGGCGTAGACCGTCCGACCACGGTTACCAACGCCTGGGTGGCGGATCCTGAAGACAGCAGCCCCACTGTCGAGTTGAAATGGAAGGAGAAGCAGTATATATCGTCAATCGATCTTTTTTTTGATACCGATTTTGACCATCCGATGGAATCCGTACTAATGACCCATCCCGAAACAGTAATGCCGTTTTGTATCCGCGAGTATCGGATTCTGGATGGAGATCATCAGTTGATTTATGAACAGAAAGCAAATTATCGTAGTCGTGACCAGATCCGATTTAATGTTCCTATTTTTACTGATTCGTTGACCATACAATTAAATCATCCATCCGCGCATGTGCCCGCTGCATTATTTGCAGTACGTTGCTATGCTCAATAACATTTTCATATGAGCAATCTTGATTATGCCGTAATGGCTATTTTTGCACTGTTAATCTTAGGCATTGGTCTTCTTTTCACTGCTGGCAGTAAAAATACGTCCGCTTATTTCGAAGCGGGTGGTAAAACGCCCTGGTGGATCAATGGGCTTTCTTTGTTTATCAGTTATTTCTCTGCCGGCACCTTTGTGGTCTGGGGATCCATTGCCTATCAATCGGGCTTTGTCGCCAACGGGATTCAATTAACGATGACCCTTGGCGGCCTAATCATTGCTATTTTTATTGCACATCGATGGAAACGTACTGGCGCTCTGACTGCAGCTGAGTATATTGGTGTTCGTTTTGGTGTGAAAACGCAGCAGTTCTATACAGTACTTACTTTATTATACAGCCTTTTTTCTATTGCTGCGGTATTGTATCCTGTAGGCAAAATGATTAATGTCGCTTCGGGGCTATCCATTGAGCTGAGTGTACTTGCCATAGGAGGTATCATTGTACTGTATACCGCTGCCGGAGGTTTATGGGCTGTGCTGGTTACAGATGTGGTCCAATTTGTTGTGCTTTCAGCAGCGGTGATGATTGTTATTCCTCTGGCGCTGGAAGATGTCGGTGGATTGGCGAGTTTTGTCGACCATGCGCCCGACAATTTTTTTACCTTTTTCAATAGCGAATACACTTTTGGATTTTTTCTAGCCTTTTTACTGTATCAGACGGTCTATATTGGTGGCAACTGGTCATATGTCCAGCGGTATACAAGTGTATCAAGTGAGCGGAATGCCCGCAAGGTCGCCTATTTATTTGCAGGTTTGTATCTTATATGTCCATTTGTCTGGATGCTGCCTCCGATGATCTATCGGGTTATCAATCCAGCGCTTGAAGGTGTAGCGTCGGAGGGTGCATACATGATGATGGCTCAGCGTGTATTGCCTGCAGGTCTTATTGGGCTTGTATTGTCGGGTATGGTATCCGCCACAGCGAGTAAAGCCAATACGACACTCAATGTTGCAGCGGTAGTGTTTGCCAACGACGTTTATAAGAAAATTTTCTTTCCTAAAGTCTCGGAGCAAACATTGATCTGGGTAGCCCGTGTCTTTACGGCGTTGTTTGGTATATTGACCATGGTACTTGCCATCCTGATCCCTTATGTTGGGGGCATCGTGGAGATGGTTTTGAGCACAGCAGCCATAGCCGGTGGATCGTTGTTTGCTCCATTGATCTGGTCACTCTTTTCCGAACGACAGACCGCGCGCTCACTTGTTGTGGCGTCGCTACTGAGCTTAGCGGTTAGTCTGTTTATGAAGATCGGAGCACCTTATGTATTGAATATCAAATTGGATCGGTTTTGGGAAACTGCCCTTGGTGTCGGGCTACCACTGTTAGTATTGGCTTGGTTTGAATGCACAAATAAACGACAATCTTATCCGTCGTTTGAGCAGACGGGGGCACAGGATGAGTACAAAAACAAGGAGGCCGATCGTCAAAACGTATTTGGAATCAAGGTGATTGGTTTGTCGATTGCGATAGTAGGTTCGGGTGTGGTCCTATTGGGTTTTATCGCGTCGAAGGGCATCACCGCTGTAATTGTAGGGGCTGTTATTCTCTTGGTCGGGTTGGCCATATGGCGAGCAGCATACCGATACCCGTAAGATCTGCCGCGGCTACAAAACTATTTACAGGTAACCATTGTTCTATTGAAGACTTTTCAAAAATAGGTTAATAACGAAAGAGCACGCAGTGTTCCCCTCACTAGCGTGCTCTTTTTTTTGATAATCTTATTTGTGATAAGAGGGTCAGCCATCTTATTGGAGGAATGTAATTCAAGAAATTGGCTTTTTGAAGGTTGTCTTAAGAGTAAAATAGGCTGTATGGAAAAAGATCCAGATGTGATTATTATCGGTGGCGGTCCTGCCGGGCTTACAGGTGCCATACATTTGTCCAGAAAAGGGTTGACAGTGACTGTAATTGAAAAATACGCTTATCCCCGACATAAGGTTTGCGGCGAATACTTGTCCAATGAGGTTTTACCTTATTTACGCTCGCTAGGGGTAGATGTCAACACCTTGAAGCCTAGCCAAATTGAGCGACTTAAATTCACAACACAAGTTGGGCGGGAGGGTATTATTAAACTTCCCTTGGGTGGGATCGGACTGAGCCGCTACTGTCTGGATGACTTTTTATATCAGAATGCTATTGCAAATGGATGTATTGTAAACACGGGTACAGTATCGGAAATTTCTTTCGAAGGTGATGAATTCACCGTTACCTGTCGTGACAAAGTGCTTAAATCTAAAATCGTCCTTGGCGCTTACGGCAAACGTGGCCATATAGACCAAGCGTTGTCGCGCAATTTCATACAAAAGATGTCGGGATGGATAGCTGTCAAAGCCCATTATACAGGGTGCTTCCCAGATGATCTCATTGCCTTACATTATTTTGAGGGTGGGTATTGTGGTATTTCAAAAACCGAACAAGACACTATCAACGTATGCTATTTGGCAGATATCAAGACTTTTAAGAGATATAAAAATATCGCGGAGCATCAAAAGTATGTCTTAGCTGAAAACAATCAGCTGAAATATTTCTTCGAGCATAGCAGCATGCTTTATGATAGACCACTTACGATAAGCCAGATTTCGTTTGAGAAAAAGACCACTGTAGATAAGCATATGCTAATGATAGGTGATACTGCTGGACTGATTCACCCATTCTGTGGCAATGGAATGGCTATGGCCATACAAAGTGCCAAGCTTGCTTCGGAACTTATCGTCGATTATTACGATGGCAAAATAACTTCTCGTCAACAACTGGAAAACGCATATATCAGGCAATGGAAACGAAATTTTGGACGACGTCTATTTTTCGGTAGAGTCTTAGCAAAAGTACTCCAATACGAAATTGGCAGAACCGTTCTTATCCACATGTCAACTCTTTTTCCAGCCGTACTGAGTTGGATCATCAAACAAACTCATGGAACCACAAAGACAATAAAATGGGCATAAATATCAAATATAGGACAGCGCAAACCGAAATTATGGACGATTTTTCGCTTGAGGGAACAGAGCTTCGTACCACATTGGATCAACTGTCCTTGATCAATCGTTTTCTTGGCGGTAATAGTACCACGTTAAACGGTGTCAAGAAATTGCTTGCTAAAACTGGTACAGTCCAGACAATTATGGTTATTGATATAGGTTGTGGTAATGGCGATATGCTGCGTATACTAAGCGATTACGGTTTTCAAAATAATATCGATTTTAAAATGGTCGGCATAGATGCTAATTCATTTACTATAGATTATGCTCGGAAACTATCTGGAGATTATCCAAATATTTCATATCGGTGTGCCGACGTATTTGAAGAGAATTTTGAAACCGCTTCTTTTGATATCGTGTTATGCACCTTGACACTACACCATTTTAATGATGAAAAAATAGTTCACTTCATGCGCGTTCTGAGCAGACTTGCCCGTGTGGGAGTCGTCATCAATGATCTTCAACGCAGTAAAATTGCCTATAGGCTATTTCAAACTATTTGCTTTCTTTTTAGGTTAAATAAGATGACAAAAGATGATGGGCTAATATCCATATTGCGAGGATTTAAGAAATGCGAGCTGGAACGATTAGCTAAACAGTTGCATTTGAAAAATTATAGTCTCCACTGGAAATGGGCGTTCCGTTACCAATGGATAATTTCCAATATATGAACGTTAAGATAACAAGTATCGCCAAGCAATTGCCTAAGTATTCTTGTACAACAGCTGAGATCCTACCGCTAATGGAAGCGTGGCTCGATGGCCAGGAAGCGCGCTTTGTCAATAAGGTGAAAAAACTATTTGAAGGCTCAGCTGTGGATCGACGATATGCGATCATGGGTCCTATTGAAGTGTTTACGGCGACATCTTTTGAAGAAAAGAATGATATTTATTGTCGGGAAGCCATTATTTTGGGCGAAGCTGTACTCCATAAAGCACTTGACAAAGCCGGTTGGGAGCCACGGTTGTTGGATTATATTATCACCGTCAGCTGCACCGGCATTATGATACCTTCTTTGGATGCTCATCTCATCAATAGAATGAAACTCCGGCAGGATATCGTTAGGCTGCCGGTTACCGAAATGGGGTGTGTTGCCGGGGTTTCAGGTATTATCTATGCCAAAAGTTTTTTACAGGCCAATCCTGGAAAGCGCGCCGCAGTCATTGCTGTGGAGGCACCTTCAGCGACATTTCAATTGGCCGATTTTTCGATGTCCAACATGGTTAGTGCGGCCATCTTTGGGGATGGGGCAGCTTGTTGTCTACTCTCGTCTGATGAGACGGATTCTGGACCTGTGATATTGGACGAGCAGATGTATCATTTTTACGATGCTCACGATATCATGGGCTTTAGGCTGACCAACACGGGCATGCAGATGATACTGGATGAGGAAGTGCCGAATGTAATCGCGTCACATTTTAAAGCGGTCATCGACCCTTTTCTCGAAAAGAATAATCTGGGAATTAAAGACATTGATTATCTTATCTTCCATCCCGGAGGTAAAAAAATAGTGGCGACAATCGAGCATATTTTCAAAGGATTGGAGAAGGATATTGCCGATACGAAAGCCATACTTTCGCAGTACGGTAATATGTCCAGTGCCACTGTGCTGTATGTTCTTGAACGTATTATGGAGCGTAAACCCTGTACCGGTGAGTTGGGGTTAATGCTGAGTTTTGGTCCTGGGTTTACGGCGCAGCGCGTTTTATTGAGGTGGTAAATTTTATAAATAAGGGAGTGATGGAATTGAATGATATTATTGCACAGTTGCCACATACCAAGCCGTTTTTGTTTGTGGACGAACTGGTTGATGTAGACGATAACCGAATTGTGGGTACGTATACTTTCGACGAAAATCTCGACTTTTACCGTGGGCATTTTCAGGATAAGCCAGTCACACCTGGCGTAATTCTGACTGAGACGATGGCGCAAATCGGGCTGGCCTGCTTTGGCGCTTATTTAAGCCAAGACGGTCAGCAGAATGCCTACACCATGGCTTTAACATCAATTGAAGTACAATTCCTAACGCCAGTGTATCCCAAAGAGAAAGTTACCGTTATTGCAGACAAGCTTTATTTTCGGTTCGGTAAACTGAAGTGTGCTGTCAGCATGCGAAATGAAATGGGGCAGGAAGTTTGCAAAGGTATATTGTCAGGCATGATAATACAAGAGGAATGAAAAGAGTTGTGATCACGGGACTCGGGGTAGTGGCGCCGAATGGAGTAGGCGTACCTGCGTTTAGGGAAGCAATAAAAAATGGAGTGTCGGGCATTCGTCATGATATTCGGCTACAAGAGTTGCAGTTTTCTTGTCAGATAGCTGGGATGCCAACGATAACGGAAGATATTAAGAGGCAGTATTTTACCGAGCTCGAGCTCAGAGCATTTAGTAGCACTGGTATATTGTATGGCGTCATCGCTGGCATGGAAGCCTGGGCGGACGCAGGTCTGTCACTAGCTATGCCCATTGATCCCGACTGGGACAGCGGGACTGTTTTTGGTTCCGGTACTTCGGGAGTAGATAAGTTTCGTGAGAGCATTTACAAAATCGACGAGTTGCAGGTCCGCAGGCTTGGCAGTACGGTAGTGGCTCAAACCATGAATAGTGGGGTCAGTGCGTACCTGGGCGGCAAACTGGCGCTGGGAAATCAGGTTACCAGCAACTCCTCTGCCTGTGCGACGGGGACAGAGGCTATTCTAATGGCTTATGACCGTATACGCCATGGAAATGCAAAACGTATGGTAGCGGGCAGCGCCGGAGATAGCGGTCCATATATCTGGGCGGGCTTCGACGCCCTGCGTGTATGTAGTTCCCGTTACAATAGTGAACCATGGGCCGGTTCTCGTCCCATGAGCGCCAACGCTTGTGGATTTGTCCCCGGTAGCGGTGCTGGCGCACTGGTGTTGGAAGAACTGGAAAGTGCTCTGCACCGGGGGGCGACCATATATGCGGAATTGCTAGGCGGACAGATCAATTCGGGAGGACAGTGTGGAGATGGAAGCATGACCGCTCCTAATAGTGCTGCCGTGCAGCGATGTATAACCGACGCCCTTCAAAGTGCAGGTATTTCTGCGGCCGAGGTTGATGCTATCAATGGACACCTTACGGCCACGACAAAAGACGCTGTGGAAATCGACAACTGGGCCAAAGCTCTTGGACGTAATAAAAGTGATTTCCCATATATCAACTCCCTAAAGGGTATGACGGGACATTGTCTTGGTGCAGCTGGGAGCATTGAAAGTGTCGCGTCGGTATTACAGCTCCACGAAGGATTTCTTTTCGGCAACTGCAATTGCGAAGATTTACATCCGGAAATCGCTGCGATCGTCGATCCGTTAAAAATACCCTTAACAACACTCGCTCATAAAGCGAATATCATTGCTAAGGCCAGTTTCGGTTTTGGAGATGTGAACGCCTGTGTAATTTTTAAAAAATTTTGATCAGCACGAGTTATGAACAGAAAAGAATTAATTGATGCATTGCGGTATATCATAGAGCCTTATGCGGTTAATGATGAAGCGTTTAGCAATCTGAATGAAGATACCGATTTTATTCATGATCTTCAGATTAATTCGGCCAACCTGGTCGATGTCGTATTGGATATAGAGGAAAAGTTTGACGTGGTCATCGACAATCCTGATATGGAGCGCATGCTTAACGTAAGAGCTGCTATTGATATCATACAGAGCAAGCTTCAGAAGAAAAAATGATCGGGAATGATGTCGTTGATTTAGTCCAATCCCGTCGTGAAAGTAACTGGACTCGCCCAGGATTTATGTCGAAGCTTTTTACAGACAGCGAACAGTTGTTGGTCGCTGATAGCAAAGATTCGGAGCTCACGGTATGGTTGCTGTGGAGTATGAAAGAAGCTGCTTATAAAATATGGCATCGGCATAACAGGATTAGAAAATTCATGCCCAAACAGTTGGTGTGTTCCTTGATCAAGTTGTCTAGCCATTATGCATGGGGTAAGGTAACCTGCGGTGAATCAATTTTCTATACTGTGACTATGATTAGTGCCGATCTGATACATAGCATTGCCGTTGATGATCTGGCCAACTTCAGTCAAGTTAAGGAGATTGAAAAGGCTAAAATTCTGAAAGATCCAGATGGTATTCCCTATTTTTTAGTGCCTGATCGGAGAGAACCTTTGGCGGTTTCAGTAAGCCATCATGGCCGTTTTGAAAAGGTAGTTGCTCTTTTTGCAGTTTGATTTTTACCTTAAGAATATACGCCCTATTTGCTGCCAACGGGAAGGGTAGCTCTGACCATTCGGCTACAACAAAGTTCTTTTTGGCAACATACAGCCACAAATGAAAGCTGAAATTTGTTTCATAAATAGTATCTAATATGAACGTATTTGTTACAGGCGCTACCGGTTTCGTCGGAACCGCGGTAGTACATGAATTATTAACTGCTGGCCATACTGTTCTAGGATTGGCTAGGTCAGCAGCATCAGCAGAGAAATTGGTGGAGATGGGCGCATCAGTTCATCACGGTGACTTAACCGATTTTCAAAGTTTAAAATCCGGAGTGGCGATGTCAGATGCTGTCATTCATTTGGGGTTTGTTCACGATTTTAGCCGCTTTGAAGAGATGTGTGCCCTAGATAAGGAAGTGATCCGTGCGATCGGAGACACATTGCTGGGAACCAGCAAGCCTTTTATCGTGACCTCCGGAACAGCTTTATTTTCTAGGCCCGGTATAACCACTGAACAGGATGTTTCTACCAACATTCCGAATCCAAGAATTGCTACAGAAAATGCTGCCGATGAAATGGCAGCAAAAGGTGTCAACATTGCTGTTATCAGATTGTCGCCATCCGTCCACGGCAGGGGCGACCGCATAGGTTTTGTTCCATTACTGATCAAAGCTGCGCGGGAAAAAGGTGTTTCGGCGATGATCCATCAAGGAAATAATGTCTGGCCGGCAGTCCACCGTTTAGATGCAGCAGCGCTATACCGTCTGGCTTTAGAAAAACCTTTTGAAAAAGGGATACGTTATCATGCCGTTGCCGAACAAGGCGTCCCCTTCCGATCGATTGCGGTAGCTATTGCCGAGCAATTGGAGATTCCGCTCGTTTCCCTTAACGAACAAGAGGCGACACAACATTTCGGGTGGCTTACACACTTTGCAGAGTTGGATAATCTGACATCGAGTGAGCAGACCAAAAAATATTTGGGCTGGATTCCTCAACATCCAACTTTATTGCACGATCTAAAGGAGGGTGATTATTTTACTCCAATGCAATAAAGTGTATCTTTGATCTGTTTACATGTGATATTCTAAAACACTTGACATGCCAGACTATCAGCCGATAAGACTAAAGACCATATCTGAATTTCATGCTTTGCGCGGTTTACCGAAACCAAAGCATCCACTGATCAGTATTGTTGATTTTGAAGATATGACAAAGCCAGCCATAGGCAAGCAGAGTTTGTTATTTGATTTTTATACGATTTCCGTCAAAAGAAATATGGATCATAAATACAAGTACGGACAGCATGATTACGATTTTGATGAAGGCCTGATGTTCTTTATGGCGCCCCATCAGGTGTTGCGTGTGATCAGAGAAGAGCAGGGTAAAAATCCGTCTGGATGGATGATGATGATTCATCCAGACTTTTTTTGGAATACCACATTAGCAACATCAATTAAGAAGTACGATTTTTTTGATTACGCAGTTAACGAAGCGCTGTTCTTATCGGCGGATGAAGAAATAAAAGTTCAGCAGATTATCGAAAATATTAAACAGGAGTATCAGATGAACATAGATCGTTTCAGCCACAACATTATTATTTCTCAGCTTGAGACCATGTTCAATTATGCACAGCGCTTCTATCAGCGTCAATTTATGACCCGCCGTAAGGCGAACCATCAATTTTTAGAGAAACTGGAAAGGTTGCTGAATAACTATTTTGATGGTGACCATGTCGCTCAGAATGGGCTTCCGACCGTACAGTTTATTTCCGAGAAGCTCCACATGTCGCCCAAATACATGCGTAGTCTACTCAAATCGCTGACCGGGCAAACTCCGCGGCAACTGATCCACGAAAAATTGGTTGACAAAGCCAAAGAAAAACTCTCCACCACGGACCTGTCAGTCGCTGAGATCGCATACCGTTTGGATTTTGAACATTCACAGTCTTTCAATAAGCTATTTAAGGCAAAGACGGATATTTCACCACTGGAATTTCGGAAGTCATTTTATCAGTAACAGTCTATGCACATGTTAGGTAAATACGGTGTCAATGATAGTGCCGATAAGGAATACAGCAATTGTGAAGGTTATAAAACCAATAAGATAGGCGGCGATCGCTTTTATATAATTCGTTATTTTACTTTGATCGAAAAATTGCCCCATGGACCAAACACAGTAGCAGAAGCCGAGTATGCTTCCATATATCATGCTATTCTTATGTGTAATTCCTTCAATCAAGGCAAAGACTGTATAGATTAGCATCGTCATGCCCATTGTGAAACATAGAAGTATGGTAATTTCAAAAATATTGTAGCCATATTTCCTAAAAAACAGTTTTGCCCAGAAAGCAATGAATATCCCCATAATGATATTTGCATAGCCATAGTGATGCTGTATCCATAGATACATGGATGCTGTCGCAGAAGGTTTGGATTCGTAAAAACGGACATAGTTTTCCTCAATATGAAAAATATGGGTAATGATGGAGTATATCAACGAGGTGACAATGATAAAAATAATAGGTTTGACTAAGCGGCTTCGGTTTTCGGAAATGTAATGTCTTATATTTTTTCCTGGCGTGGTAATGAGTTCACGGATGGTATACAGAATGCCCCGTTCAAAATGAAGTACATGTTCAATCTCGTGCGTGATATAATGGGCGTCAATTCTTTTGAGTACCGCTGGTTGACCGCAGTTGGGGCAGAATTTAGAGGTAACATCAGTGCCACAGTTTTTGCAATGAATCATTATAGATGTTTTATAGGTGTTAGGGTTTTCAATATAGACTGTCTCTAAATTTTCGCTTATGGCTGGGTGGACATTCTACATTTTCCGCTCAAAAATAGGATAGATTGTTCTAATAAAGACTACACGGAAGTGTAGTTTTTTTTTATTTTCGGAATATAGAATTTCGCTATGGATTTTAACGATTTATTTTCCCCTAAAAATACAGTTACTCAGCTATCCGTAAAGGATTTGGAACAGGCTAATCATTATATAGAACTCGTTAAGGCGTTTGCCCGTATTACCTATAATAGTATATATATAATTGATTATCAGATGAAATCATTTGAATTTGTTTCTGACAACCCTTTATTTCTGGCTGGTTTAAGTCCAGGGGAAGTGATGGAAATGGGTTATAGTTTTTATCAAAAATATGTCCCGTTAACGGATTTTGAGATGCTTATCAACATTAACAATGCTGGTTTCAGCTTTTATGAGACAATACCGGTGGAGGATCGGAAGCTGTATGTTATCTCTTATGATTTTCAAATCCAGGATGCGAGCAAAAAATATATTTTAATCAATCATAAGCTGACTCCGTTTTTTTTAACCGAAGAAGGGAAGATATGGAAAGCCATGTGTATCGTATCCTTATCTTCTAACATATCTTCGGGGAATGTCACGATAGAGAAACTCCATTCGGATTTGATATGGCATCTCGATCTTTCGACAAATAAATGGGTAGCTCATACACGAGTTAACCTTACACAACGGGAAATAGAGATTTTACGTTATTATCACAGGGGTCTTAATATTCACGAAACGTCTAAAAAGATATTCATTTCGGTAGACACGGTAAAATTCCACCGTCGGAAGCTATTTGAAAAGTTAGGTGTGAGTAACATGAGTGAAGCTTTGGCTTTCGCCTTAAACAATAGATTGTTGTAAATGGCAGCACGCTTAGGCAAACATCCTATCCGAAGACAGAATTTTGAAAATTACTAAAATTATTAGTAGTTTTGAGCTATGAATCTGCTGGAAATTCACTGTCGGGGAAGAGTAATGTTTGCGCAGATTGTCGTGCATGGAAGAGGCCCGGGTATGCGCGATTTCTATTTGTATCATAAAAACAGTATTGTTTATTATATCTTTCGAAAAGATCGAGGAAGCTGGCTGCTTGCGTATGGCGAGCTTGCAGATGACATAAAAGAGGCCTGTATCGATGCACTCATATTACGCTACGATCACGATGTGCCACAAATGTTCTATCATCAGGGGAGGCGGTACGTTGTGCGAGTCAGACCTAAGAAGTATAATATTTGGCATTTTTTCGTGAATGATGTTTATGCTGCAAGTGTTCAGTATGATCGTTTTAGTAAACGATTTGAATATCACTATGACGAACAAACCGTATTAACCGAGGTGCATATCCAGAAATATATCGACATGATTCAGCAAGGTAAAATCAGATGGCGACGCCGATGATAAACGAAGATACCTATTTCAAAACTATTCAAGTCAGTGAAGGATAGTTGCTCTGGTAGGTTTATAAAATCAAAAAAGACGGAATTTGTTCCGTCTTTTTTGATCAACAATTCAAATAAGCTTCTAATCGTGGCCTTCAGTTTTTACAATCTTATTGTAAATACCCAGCAGTAGAAAGGGTGCAGCCCATTGGCCGATGAACAGTGCGTCACTGTCGCGTGTTGTTTTGCAACATTTCAATGCCGCAGAAACTCCCATAGCGACAAAAGCCGCACCTAAAAATAAAACTGATGGAAGCTTTGATGTTTCTTTTTCGATACCTTTCGTAACCTTGTCCTCGTTTCCTGTTGTTAGTGCCATAATTTTTATATTTAAGTTTATTTTTGAACTGATCTCGATGGAATTTGGTTTACAAGAATTAAAAAAGGGCGGGATTGTCTAATCCTAAGCTCCTCTTGATCGGCGAACGATACAGTAACTACCGCGACATGTTGTCCTGGGGTATAGGTAAGCTACTATCCCGACACAAGATAGGCGAGAATACCTCCGTTCATACTTTTGTGTGATAAAAGTAGCCCCTTGAACCGCTACGGCAGTGTGATTAGCTGGAAAAGAATGATTGTCGCTGCCATCAGGGCGCTGCTTTTTTATCATATGTTTTAATATATAGGCCGGGGCAACAGTTGATGCACCCGATATCACGAAGTTTTTAGTTCGTTGGGAAAATATGGACAGAGCCTCCTAGTTTCGAGAAACAACTCAATTTGATTGAGCACTTTAGGAAGATTTCTGAGAATGTCCTGTGTCCAGAATCTGAAAACGACGTAATCCATATCGCGCAGGGCTTTGTTGACACGTCTGTCTTTTTGCATATTACGTTCGATCTTCGGAATCCAGAAAAGCTGATTGGATTTGATGCGCTCTTTATTATTTTTCCAGCCAAAGCCATGCCAGAATTCTCCATCTACGAATATGGCGAGTTTAATGCATCGGTCGGAGATCTCGTGATCATGGGCAAAACTGTGCAGAATGATCTAAAGGTGATGGTAGCAGCGCAGGGCTCCACTTCCGAAAAACAGTTACTGTATCTTTTCGGTTTAGAAGAGGTAGATAACCGGTTTGTCGTCAGGGACTACAGGGAAGATTATGCTGATCTAGGCTTTGCAGGCAGATATATCCTTGAATCTATCGGCGTGGAGATCAATATTCCGAACGAACCAGATTATCTGGCTCTAATGCTAGACCGGTTTGGGCTGTCTTTTCCAAGCACCGCTATCTTTTCGGAATTTGCACGGTCCACCATACTGCATGTGAGCCCGCTTGATGATCCGGATGGCGCATTAATGTCTTGGTGGGAAAGGGAAGGAGAGCTACTCAGAGTTTTTGAACGCGCTGTGGTCGGTGAAAAAATCAGAGAAGGGTTTAGGGAGGACGTAGATGCATTTTTGAAATTTGCGCTGACCGTCATTAATAGGCGTAAGTCCAGAGCAGGACATAGTTTTGAAAACCACCTTCGACATATTTTTGATGTGGGTGATGTGAAGTATTCAAAAGGAGCAAAGACGGAGAGAAATAATCGCCCTGATTTTATTTTCCCCTTAAAAACGAGGATTTTTTTGTAGATGCTACTTTCCGATGTACGGCCAAAGAGCAGTGGGTACATGCTGGCTTTCGGTGTTTTCCTTGTATCGTTTGGAGTTGTAATTTCGGGGTAGATGCTTTATAAAAATTATTATTTCGTAAATTCATGCGATGAAGGCAGATGTCCTTATGCAAAGAGCTGCTTCATCCAAAAAAAATAAACGCATGAAAAGCAGAACACGAAATCGAGGTTTTTATTTCAAGCTATATGATGAGCCGTTTCAGACGCCTTTTGATAAGTTGTTTGACATTTTTAAAGAACTCATCACCCATACCTCAGGAGATTTTGATGAAGCTATCGATTGGCTGCGTGAACTGGATAAAGAGTTCAAGCTGACCACTCCCGAATATACGATAGATGATTTCATCGCAGATCTGAAGAATAAAGGATACATCCGGGAGCGGCTGGAGTTTGGTGGGACTGGCAGTGTAGATCTGACCTCAAAGATGGAGAAAGCCTTACGCCAGAATGCGTTGGACCAAATTTTTGGAAAGATGAGAAAGGGGAGGTCGGGCAATCATAAAACCAGCCAGCAAGGGCGGAGTGACGAAAGTATGGGCGATTTGCGAAGCTATCAATATGGAGACAGCCTAGAAAAAATTGCACTCACTGAAAGCCTGAAAAACGCACAGGTCAATCATGGCATAGGTGATTTCGCCTTATCAGAAAACGATCTCGTTGTAGAAGATACGCAGTTTAAATCGCAGATGAGTACGGTGCTGATGATCGATATCAGCCATAGTATGATTCTCTACGGCGAAGACCGCATCACTCCTGCAAAGAAAGTAGCTATGGCCCTATCCGAGCTGATACTGACGCGTTATCCGAAGGATTCACTTGATGTCATCGTTTTTGGTAATGACGCTTGGCCTATAGCGATAAAAGATTTACCATATCTACAGGTGGGGCCATTTCATACCAATACTGTCGCCGGTCTTCAGTTAGCGATGGACATACTCCGACGTAAGCGGCATGCCAACAAACAGATATTTATGATCACTGACGGCAAACCGAGCTGCCTGAACATGCCGGATGGTACTTATTATAAAAATCCGATGGGGCTTGATCCTTTTATTACAGGTAAGTGTTACAGCATGGCAGCTCAAGCCCGTAAATTGGGGATACCCATTACGACTTTTATGATCACCGCTGATCCGTATTTGCAGCAATTCGTTGACGAATTTACAGCCTCTAATCAGGGTAAGGCTTATTATACCGGGCTTGGAGATCTTGGCGAAATGATCTTTGAAGACTACGAAGAAAATCGAAGAAAGAGAATACGGTAACAGCATATCATCTTGCGCTGCGTTTGCGGCTCATTTTAAGAACAACATATGGATTACATGAAGATTACAACATTTGGCGCACTAAAGAATTCAGGATATCAACCTAAGACGATAAAAGAAGAATTGCGTGACAATCTGATTACAAAAATAAGGAATGGCGAGACTGTATTTAACGGAGTACATGGTTATGAGGATACGGTAATTCCCGAACTGGAGCGGGCGATTCTCTCCAAGCATAATATTAATTTTCTGGGCCTTCGCGGTCAGGCAAAGACCCGCTTGGCTAGGCTTATGGTTAATCTGCTGGATGAATATGTACCTGTGGTGGAGGGCTCCGAAATCAATGACGACCCATACCACCCCATATCCCGTTATGCGCTGGAGCTCCTAGAGGGAAAAGGCGATGACACGCCGATAAGCTGGCTACACCGCAGTGAACGTTTTGCGGAGAAATTGGCTACCCCCGATGTTACGGTAGCCGATTTGATCGGAGATGTCGATCCTATCAAGGCGGCAAATCTGAGGTTGAGTTATGCTGACGATCGCGTAATTCATTTTGGAATGATTCCCCGGGCAAACCGTTCAATATTTGTCATTAATGAACTGCCCGATCTTCAAGCACGCATACAGGTAGCACTTTTTAATATCCTGCAGGAGGGGGATATCCAGATCCGCGGGTTTAAATTGCGCCTGCCGTTGGACGTACAGTTCATATTTACGGCCAATCCAGAAGATTATACCAATAGGGGAAGTATTGTGACACCGCTGAAAGACCGGATAGGTTCACAGATTTTAACCCATTACCCCACGTCGATTGAGATCGCTAAGGTCATTACTGCGCAAGAGGCTAATTTGGAAGCTGCGCAGAAGAATCAGATATACATACCGGAGCTCGCGCGTGAGTTAATCGAGCAAATCAGTTTTGAAGCCAGAAATAGTGAGTATGTAGATGAAAAAAGCGGAATCAGTGCACGGATGAGCATTACGGCATTTCAAAACCTATTGAGCACTGCCGAGTTACGCATGCTCAAAAACGGTTCCAGTAAGACCTCCGTACGCTTGAGCGATTTTATGGGGATCGTGCCCGCTATAACCGGAAAAGTGGAACTTGTTTACGAAGGCGAGCAGGAGGGCCCTGCGGCAGTCGCTATGCAGCTGATCGAAAATGCAGTAAAAAGCTTATTTCCGATCTTGTTTCCCAAAATTGAGAAGTTGGAAAAAGAAGGCCAACGCTATCCTTATGATGACATTGTCCGTTGGTTTGCAGAATCGGAGGGGGTTGAGCTATCCGATGAACTTAGAGACGCCGATTACGAACAGCTATTGGAACAAATAACGCCGCTGCGCACCTTGATCGAGCAATATCGGCCGGAAACAAAGCCTGAAGATCACTACTTTCTGAGCGAGTTTATACTGTGGGGCTTGGCACTATACAACAAATTGAGTAAATATAGAACAGGCAAGGACCTGCAGTTTCAAGATAACTTTCAGGGGTATCTGCGGAATAATTTGTAATCATCCACCCCCAGGAAAAGATTCTGGGAACACAGGGCGCATATCCGGCAAAAAAACTTCCGGTCCCGAGCTAAACGCATTTTGGTGCGCGCAGGCAGCGCCAATTTTGAACTATCACCATGCTGGAGAGCTGATAGATCATATCGTTAGCGAAATGTCAGCTTTAAGGAAATCAATGCTGTGCCGGTAGTAGACTGCACATGCTATCGGCGGGCTTTTATGAATAAAGAGTAAATGAATATTTCTGAAAGAAGCTTATAGGCGCCAGTATAACGCGATCGAATAATTAATATAAGCGTAATAATTAATTTATTGTCCGTACAAATAAAGGTTGTATCTTGAGACTATATAAGTTCCCGAAATGCAAGGCAGGACCTTTTATTATTTGATCGTATATACTTTCATTCTGCTGCTAATCAGTATAATGAGCGGCTGTAAAAAGGATCCGGCGGATCATCCTGTGGGCTCCAATGCCTATGTAAACACCTGGATATTGGATAGCCTGAGGCGCTATTATTTCTGGAATGAGTCCCTGCCTAAGAAGCCCGATCTGAATCAGCATCCCACCGTTTTTTTCAAATCTTTATTGAATGCTGCAGATCGATTTTCCTATATGGTCGATCCGCAAGATCCTGCCAGCTATCCGCCATCCAACCGGAATAAGTTTGGATTTGACTATGCGACAGTGCGTACGGATGATAGTAATCTGATTTTTGGGATTATTAAATACGTTTACAACGATTCGCCAGCATCGCGCAGCGGATTGAAACGGGGCGATTATATCAGTAGGATCAATGGAGAACGCTTGACAACCTCCAATGCTGGCCGGTTGCAAAATGAACTGTCGACAAGTGGTGAAGGACGGCTGACGATAGCCACTTGGGAAGGCGATGCTCTTAAGGATTTACGAACAGTGGATCTCATTGCTGGAGTGATACTCGAACAATCTGTTAAACAGCATATTTTCCAACTGGACACCAAGAAAATAGGCTATCTCTATCTCAATGACTTTAGTCCGGGGCTAGCTCAGTCAGTTATTCCTAATTTTAATCTGTTTAAGAACGAGACGATTGATGCACTGATCATCGATATCCGCTACAACCCCGGCGGACAGGTGGCCGAGGCTGCAGGTGTCGCCGCCTTGATCAGCGGGCTGGCATACAATACACCGTTTATTACCTATACAGGCAATAAAAATGGAGGTCGGAAGACTGAAAGTATCGGTCACAGTGCCAGCAGCGATCACAGCATGCAGTATAGCCAGCTATTGGAAGCGAGTCTGGGACTGAGGCAGCTGTACCTCTTAGTAACAGGGACAACCGCCTCTGCCGCCGAACTATTGATCAACAATCTAAGACCCTATGTCAATGTCATCACCATTGGAGAGACAACCAGGGGAAAAGATCAAGCGTCATTTGTCATCAAGGATATGCGGCAGACCAAGACCATATCTTGGGAGCTGCATCCGATCATTTATAAGCTGTCCAATGCGCGGGGTGAAGGAGATTATAGTACGGGTATAGTACCGCAACATCATGTAAATGAGCTAGAGTATCTTCCCTTAAAAGAATTGGGTGCTGCAGATGATCCGCTTGTGCAGCGTGTGTTTACACTTATACAAGACGGTATATCAACGCGTATGCGCAAAGATGATCCAAAGATTGCGATAGACGACATTCATGTTTTGACCGACAGTAGGCAGATGCAGACAGCATACGATTTGCTGCAAACAAGAAATTGAGGGGCTGTCCTTGATCTTTAAATAACATATAATTAAACTGATGTTAATTGTGGGTTAACAGCAGCTGGTTAGCTTTGAGTCATTACCATCAGTATACTTGTTATGAAAAGAAAAGCAACAGCAACTAACGAACAATTATTGGAACAATTGCGTCAGGGAGATAAAGCGGCATTTCAAGAACTGTATTTTCGGATGCGAAATAAGGTAATGGGCTTTTCTTACAAGTTTTTACGTTCTCAGGAAGACGCAAAGGAACTCACGCAGGAGATCTTTGTAAAGCTCTGGGAAAACCGTGAAAAAATAGAATCCAGTAAAAATATAGAGACTTTGTTGTACGTTATGGTCCGTTACAGCATGCTTGATCTGTGGAAGCGAAAACTGAGATATGATAATTTTCTTGAAACGCAAAGCAGGGTTGAGCAGCATCATGACTCCACTGCGCAATATATAGACTATCAGGAATGTTATGCGGTGTTATCCAAATCCATAGAAAGCCTGCCACAACAAGCGCAAAAAGTATATCGTCTAAGCCGCGAAGAAGGACTGTCCCATCAGCAAATCGCCGAGCAGCTTCAGATATCAACCCATACGGTCAGCAATCATATCAAAAGATCCATGCGTCAGATCAGGGCGTATTATAATAATAGTTACCCTGAGGCATTTGGCTGCATTTTAGGCTTAATTTTTTTCTTAGTTTAAGCATTTAAACATGTTGTTCCGGTCTCGGGAGCATCTGGTTTTCAAAATCGATTATTTTTTATTTTTTTCCTTTTCACTAGCCGTTGCGTTCTTGCCGATCTTTCTATAGATAAATAAGCAGAACGAAGTGCAAGATAAAGAATACATAAAGAGCATTATGGAACGTTTTCGTCGGGGACAGGCCACCCCAGCGGAAAAGAAAGCCTTATTGCACTATTTAGAAACCGAAAGCCGGGATATACAGATTGAACTCGTAGCCCAAGTTCTTGTCGACATATGGGCCGATGAGCCTACAAAACGGGAAGAAACCATTGAGACTACGCGGGAGTTTGACGCTATATTAGACAAAATTCCAGATGCACCTAAAAAACGCAACCAAGTCCCAGTATTTAAGCTATTGTCCTACGCTGCCGCAATACTGCTGGTATGTGCGGTGACACTCAGCTGGTTTCATCTCCAGCAACCGGCCAAACAGAAGACTGCACCGGTGGTAAGCTGGTCAAGCAAAACTACAGCCGATGGACAGAAAGTAAAAATCAGACTGAGCGACAGCACGATTATTTATTTGGCAGGTGGAAGTACACTACGCTGGCCGGATCGGTTTGAAAAAGGACAAAAACGAGAAGTAATCTTGGCGGGAGAAGCTTTTTTTGAAGTTAAAAGGGATACGACAAGCCCTTTTATTGTGCGCACGGGGAAGATAAGCACCCAAGTCCTAGGCACTTCTTTTAATATCTATGCCTATCCAGATGACAAAAGCCAGGTCATTTCGGTTCGTAGTGGTAAGGTCCGTATACTGGAAGGTGCCCAGTCGGACGAAAAGAAACTGGCCGATCTGACAGCAGGGATGCGTTTGACATATCAGCAGCAGACAATGCAGTTTTCAGTGGAAAAAGACCAGGATCCAGCAGTATTTAACAGCTGGATAGACAATCGCCTAGACTTTAAAAATGCGAGTTTGGATGAAGTAATGACCAAGCTGGGCAGGTACTATAATATCCGCTTTGATAGCAGAGGCGCCTGCCAACCGGATAGCTACCGTATCAATGCTCGCTTTGAAAATCTGCCAATTGCAAACATTATGGAGCAATTGAAATTGATGAGTGGAGGTAAGCTCCACTATCGAATCAATGGAGAACACTCCATTACCATATGGAGGGAGGGTTGTTCATGATCAAGTAAAGCACACCGCAGTTCCAATGGGCTGACCGTATACAATAATAAGAAAATAGAACCGTCCTGGGGCAACAGGACGGTTCAGAAAACAAATTTTTAATCACTAGAATAACTAAAAAATCGTTCGATTCCATGAATATAACTATATATTCTCAAAACAAAAGAAAATTTTTAAAATCTTACCATCAGTTTGTATTATTAGTTGTTGTTGGTTTGTTGCAATGCATCATACCACTGATGGGCGGTTGCCTACATGCGCAGGCGCTGCAGAAAAAAATAAGCCTTAATGTTACTTCAGCGCCTATTTCGAGCGCGCTACGCAATTTACAGACAGCATCCGGTCTGCAGATCAACTACGATGGCCGTATATTTTCCCCTGCCGCAAGAGTAAGCCTCCACGTTCAAAATAGCAGTACGGAATCTGTCTTAAGACAACTTTTGGCAAGCAGCCACGTCGGTTACAAAAATGCCGGCGGCAATACAGTGGTACTCTTTAAACTGCCGCCGCCTCAGGCACCGGGACGAGTAACCGGTACCGTTGTCGATCAACGTGGAGACCCACTGGTAGGCGCTACCGTCATTGTACAGGGAGTAGGTAAATCCATTATGACGGATAATAAAGGAAATTTTAGCATTGAATTGAAAGCAGGTATATATACCTTGGATATAACCTACATCTCGTATGAGAGTCAACGTATCACTGATGTGAAAATACGGGAAGGAGAGAGCACTAGCCTGAATATAGCCATGAAAGCCAGTGCCAATACATTGAGCCAGGTTGTTGTGACTTCTACATTTAAAAAGGCCAGTATTTCAGGTTTGCTGGTCAGACAGAAGAATGCACCGGAGATCAGTAACGGTATTTCAGCAGAACAGATTGCGTCCACGCCCGACCGTAATACGGGTGAAAGTTTAAAACGTATTGCAGGTGTCAACACTATGGACAATAAATTTGTGATTGTCAGGGGTATTGGTGAACGTTATAATGCAGCGGCGCTGGACGGAACAGTCCTGCCCAGTACCGAAGCGCAGAGACGGAGTTTTTCATTTGATATGATTCCAAATGCGATCGTTGACAACATAGTCGTTGTAAAATCAATGACTCCCGATATGAACACCAGCTTTGGTGGTGGACTCATTCAGATCAATACAAAGGATATTCCGACGGAAAATTTTATGACGCTGGGAGTCGGAATGTCCGTCAACGATCAATCAGTAGGAGAAGATTTTTTGAGCCGCAAACGCGGTAGATATGATTACCTTGGTTTTGACGATGGGCGACGGGATTTTCCGTCAGATTTGAAAACGGTGTCGAACATATCAACCATAGAGGAAATTGTTGATCAGACGCGCAAGTTTACACACGACAACTTTACCGTTTACAAGTACAAAGCATTGCCCTCCCAAAATTATCAGTTTACAATGGGCAGACTCATCAATATAGATACGTCGGGACTGAAAAAATTTGGATTTACAGGTGCACTGAGCTATCGTAACAATCAAAATATTACAAATATAGAGAGGAGTGCCCGCGGCAGCTGGAACAGCAATACCGCTATTGCAGCTTCAGGACATTCGTACGAATTTAACACCGCCTGGGGCGGTATCGTCAACATGGGGATGCAGCTTGGAAAGCAACGTTTTAGTTCCCGCAATACCTATACGCACCTGTATAATAACAGCTTTACAAAGATAATGGGCGTGGATGCCGATAATAATTTTAATGATAAACCTAACCGGATCCGGGAGGCAGAGGATCCGACTTTCACCACCTTGCTGCAGAATCAGCTGACAGGGCAGCACCAGTTCCAACAGATCAAATTGGAATGGAATGTTGCGCGAACCGGTATAGATCGCAAGCAGAAAGATATCGGAATTGCCACTCAGGTACCTAGAATTATCGGAAAAGATACCCTCTTTTTTTATGATGTTCGACAATTGTCAGAGGCGCGATTCGAACCTATTTCGAAGCATTTTTATACCAATAGTGAAACACATTATTCTTGGAACATTGCTTCGTCCATACCCTTTGACCTGGGATTTTCGGAAAAGAACATACTCAAAGTTGGCTATTTTGGTATCCAGCGCAAGTCACAATTTGACTGGAAGATTCTTCCACTGGTCACGGGTACCACATTTGATCAGTCGTTGCCTTACTTGCCTGTTGGCGAGTGGCTAAAACCTGAAAACATCCGTGCTGATGGCTTTCTGCTTCTGTTGGATGGATGGGGAAATAATTACTATGCCGGAAAAAGCCGAAACCATGCAGGCTACTTCATGTTTGATAACAAGATCAATGCGCAATGGCGGCTGGTTTGGGGCTTGCGGGCAGAATATTATCGTTATAAAGAAATTAACAACCCGAGCAATTCATTGAATGAGAATGAATATGGAACATTTGACCGGCCGGAGGACAAAACCTGGCAATGGCTGCCCTCTGCGAATCTGACCTATAGCCCGAGCAGTGCGGTCAATGTACGTGCCGCCTATTCCAGTACCGTTGTTCGGCCCGAGATGATGGACAATAGTCAGTTCTTTAGCTACAGTGCTTATTATGATGGCCTTGTCGGAAGTGCAGGTATCAGCAGTACACGTGTCAATAGTATAGATGTTAAAACTGAGTGGTTTCCGGGATTAGGCGAGATCCTCTCCGTTGGAGGATATTATAAGTACTTTGATAAACCCGCGGAACTGATCGCCGACCCCACCTTGGACTATGGATTTAGATATACATTAAAAAACTCCAATTGGGCTAAAGTGTACGGCATAGAGCTGGAAGCCCGGAAGAATTTAGGTTTTATTCATGATGCTGCGCTTTTGCAGAATATCACTGTCTATGGAAATCTGACTTATCAGCAATCTAAAGTAGAAGGTCTGGCGATGACCAATGAAGTCGACCCGGCCACAGGTAAAGAGATTATGGCACCGATGCGACAGAAAAGAGCATTATATGGTCAGACACCCTATCTATTAAACGCGGGGATACAGTATCAGGAGCAGCGGTTAGGTTTTAATTTGGTTTACAATAAGTCGGGCCGGAAAACATATTTTGTTACTGGGCTGCCCAGAGACACCGAATATGAACAGCCCAGGGAGCAGCTAGATGCACAGCTGAGTTACAAATTCTTGAAGTCCCGCCTTGAAATTAGGCTCAATGCCGGTAATCTACTGAATTCCATATCCGCATTTTATACCAACAGAGGTAGTTATGAAAAGAATCCCGATCATCAGGGTGGGTCTCTGGATTTCAGTAATGCTGAGAGATTGAAAGAAGGCTTTACAGATAATTATGAAGAAGGCGATTTATATACGTATAGGCAGCGTTTTGGACGGACTTTCGGAACAGCCATAACCTATAAATTCTAAGGAAAAGATAGTTTTAAAATAGAAAGGAGGATACAGTGGAAGAACAAAAGAAAAAAGCGAAAGGCTTTGCTGAAACGGACCTCTCGCTTAGATACAAACTCAAGTCAATTGCTTCCTAAAAAGAAAAAACAACCATCTTGCAGAATGCCTAGGGCACTAAACAAGCCGACTTGCCATTATCTAGCACAAATTAATCATTATTTAATACAAATCAACAAAAAAATGAAAACTCTAAATAAAACTTTAGCTATTCTAGCGATCGCTTCTACTTCGTTAACAGCATGTAATAAGGACAATGCTTTACAAAATGACTCTTTTGATAACCGCAGTACCGCGGCAGCGGATTATAGCCAGTCTTCACTGCCTGTAGTCACGATATCTGGAGATATCACAAGCAGTGTCACCTGGTCGGCAAGCAATGTGTATGAAATCAAAGGCGTGGTAACGGTGACTAACGGAGCAACGTTGACGATCCCCGCAGGGACTTATATTAAAGCAGCTGTCAATACGCCGGGGGTACAAAATGGTGTATTGGTCATTGCTAAAGGAGCAAAGATCAACGCACAAGGTACAGATACCAATCCCATCGTATTTACAAGTCGTAACCTATTGGATGGAAATGCCGCAACTGTGGGTAAACCGGGTGATTTTGGAGGCCTGATCGTACTCGGTAATGCGCAGATCAATGATGCTGCTGGAACTAGATTGATCGAAGGTTTAGCTGATGATCCGAAATTCTACTACGGCAGCAGCAGCTCGGCGAACAACGCAGAAACCAGTGGTATTATTAGAAACGTTCGCATTGAGTATGCCGGATATAAATTGGCTGACAATATCGAGGTAAATGGGCTGACACTTGGAGGTGTAGGTTCAGGTACAACCTTAAGTAAAGTAGAGGTGGCCTGGGGACTAGACGACGGTTTCGAATTCTTCGGTGGCCGTGTCAATGGTTCTGACCTAGTTGCGTTCTCAAACGATGACGATCAGTTTGATTTTGATTTGGGTTACCAAGGTACCATTTCCAATTCGATTGCTTTTGCCAATAAAGTATCCACACATAGTGCCAGCAGCGGTAATAGTGATTCAAATGGCGCCGAGATTGATAATCATCCTTCTGTGTTTACAGCTGTACCTAAAACTAAACCTACTTTTAATAACGTACGTATTGTAGGTACCAAAGATGAAACGGGTATCACAGCTCCTGGATTTAAATCAGGTATTTTGGTTCGTCGTGGTGCGGAGCTGGCCTTGGTAAACTCAAAAGTTACGGGTTATAAAACAGGATTGCACATCAATACCGATGCTACCCCTTCATTGACTTCTGTACAGGGATCATCGTTATTCGGATTTACACTGGCCGCGACGGCAGGTTACACGAATTTAGGTACAAACACGATTGCTCCGGCAGCTGCTACTGCTCCGACCTTTGGTATTTCATCACAGCCGTTCTTCAATGAATCTGGATTCACAGCTGGCCTGACTTATCCATGGGTAAAATTTAACTATTAAATATTGCTTAAGAAATCATGCTAAAGGCTGGGGGCAATCGAACGACTGTCCCCAGTTCTTAACTATTATTATGAGAAAGATAGACATATCAAAACTATTGCATTTATTTTTGTTGACGGCCGTTCTATTGCAGGCTTGTCAAAAAGGCGAACTGTTTGAATCTGCCACTCCAAAGATTGTACAGATTACTTTCGCTGGTTCTACTACTGTGCCTTTAGATTTTTTCTATGGCGACGCCATCGTTGCCAGTACAGGCGAGCAGAATAATAGCCTGCCGAACCCTATAAAATTAAATACAACAGGGGGAGATCAAAAGATTTATATCAGACAAAAGGGGAAATCCGAAGTATTGAAGACCTATACTATTGCTGGAACTGATTTCAGCAATGTTATAAATATATACTATGATAATGGAAAAATATACGATGCTGGAATAAATTATAAATTACAAATCTACGCAAAAAATAGCGGGTTAGATTTTTACCTTGACAATCAGCGGATATACCAAAATCCATACGAAGGGCCGACACAGGAAACACTGACCATACCTATTGACAAAGGACAACAAAGAATGCTAACCGTTCGAAAGGTGGGCGCGGACGACGTGTTGATATCGAAAACTATCACCGATGCAGATAGTAATGCGGTATTGAAATTCTACCTCGACGGAAATGACCTTCTTGAGCATCTGACTGTACCGGCTTTGAAGAATCCAAAAGCCATGTCTGTGACTTTCAAACTGCAGACAGACATCCCATTTGGTGAGACAAAATTTGTTGGAGGTGATATTGATATAATCCCTTATATTCGAGATATAAATACTGGGGCGATCAAAAAACCTAGTCCTGAACTGCGGTTTACCGTTTCTACAAAAGCATCGTTTACCACGATAGAACTCCCGCCAATTTCGGAATCTGAATATTATACATTTGATTTGGCGAGAAAGGGAACGAATGAGCCTGCTTTTGCTAGTACCAATTCAGGCAAGAAAGTAAAATTGGGCTTGGGTAACTATGGTGTATTCTTTCTGCAAAGTCCGGAAACTGCTTTCTTTCTCCCCGGCCGACGAATCATCTGTATATTGTCAGTGACAGAGGAGACCGGCGGCAATAATTTTGACGAGTTATTTGTTACGCCAACGATCAGTGAATATCTGGCAAACTGGATTAACTTTCAATAATCGATACGTTTTGTCTTAAGGCTGGGCTCGCAGTCCGGCCTTATTTTTTAGCGATATTGCCTCCGTACCGAAAAAATATTGAATGGCAACTTTTAGTCGTTCAGGATTGTTCTCACCTAAAGCAGGATTGATCCCGTCGGAACTTGCCCATGCCGGCCAACCGAACGTGCTATCGTACAGCAGTCGTAGATAGCTGGACTGCTGTGGAACAATTCAGTAAACTAAATGCAGATTTATTATGGATAATACATATTACGACCCCGAAGATCTTAACGAAAAAGCCCAAGAAGAACAAGAGGAGCTGGAAAATGAAGGCAATGCCTTTGCCAAGACGCCGGAAATCCGGCCACTATCGAAAGCCATAGCGGAAAACGAAGAAGAAGAAGAAAACGACCGTTAGCATTGGTGGGGCACGGATCTTCACTATTGCCGCAAATATCCTTTGGTTGACTTTTCTTCTAAAATGTTCTATATTTGTATACATGGTATTTATTATCTCCACATATTGCCTTTCTGATAGTGTGATTGCTTAATTACGCAGAAAGCTTCAATGCTTATCTGCGTCCTTGTATTGAGTATGAAACACACGCGGCGGAATACTCCGCTGCCCAACATTCTTTTATCCGATCCACAATAAAATAACTGCGCTAATAGTAGCTTGTAGAAGCTTAATTCGCCGTGGCAGTATTTAGAGTGGTATCAGCAAGACACATAGAAAATGACAACATCAATTTATATCCGTCATGAAAAACCAGAAGAGAGATCTCATGTTTTTAAACTCATCGAAGCAGCATTTAAAGACGTTGTACACACCGATCACCGAGAGCAATTTTTAGTCGAACGGCTACGCACATCACAGGCATTCATCCCCGAACTGTCTTTGGTAGCTGTATGCGAAGAACAGATTGTGGGATATATTCTACTGAGCAGAATTAAGATCAGGAGTGCAAGCATAGATCATGATTCTTTGGCTGTGGCACCTGTTGCTGTATTGCCGCAATACCAAAATAGAGGCATCGGGGGGCTTTTATTGAATGAAGCACATGAAAGAGCCAGAATACTCGGGTTTAGATCCGCTATTTTATTGGGACATGCCACTTACTATCCAAAATTTGGGTATAAAGAAGCTGCATCTTTCCATATTCAATTACCTTTCGACGTTCCGCTGGAAAATTGCATGGCTATTGAGTTGGTCAAAAACGGACTAAGTGGGATAAAAGGTACAGTTGAGTATCCAGCTGAATTCTTCGGTTAGAAGCTCTCCACGAGCTGTGGAATTATCCAAAGCCGAAGTCAGCAGTCTATCGCAGCTGGCTTCGGCTTTCTAAATCTCTTTTCGCAAGACCGTAGACGACTGTATTGCTATATCGTCTCGTTACCGCCTATAGCCGTTATCACGCGCGGAATTATTTCGTAATGCTTTGATCACAACTTTTCTTTTCGAGTTGACCTGGAGTTTTTCGTAATTTTTAGATATGCGACCAGACAGTATCCATTTGCTCGTTATTGGAAGGGACGTCACAGTAAGTAGGCAAACGCCTTGTTTCGGCTGTTCCGGCACTCACTTGGCATATTCATTGGAAAAAGCGGCTAGGTATGAACTATATGGGCAGCATAGCTGTTCAATGGTACAGGAACAACAGAAAAGCGACTGCGGATTTATGGAGTATTACCCTTATGCTTAGGGGCAGGAACAATATCTTTTGATTAAAGAGCTTTTAAGATGAAATTTGTCAAGGTTAATCGAGCCGTGTTACAGGAGCTGCAGACTCAGGGCTATAATGTACTGATTTCTCCTTCTGAAATCCAGGATCCCCAAAATATTACCTGGCAGGCTATTACTGTTGATCACGTCGACAATTGGATTAAATCACTGTTTACGCGTCGGTCTTCGGCCAGACCACACATCATGGTGATCGGCTATGCGTTGACAAATATTTATGAACGGAACTTATCCGGTAGTGTGTTTATCGAAAAAAATATAAAAACAAAGGATGATTACATTGAAGAAGTAGGAACCTATGGCGAAAAAATGTATCTGAGAAATGATGCTGTACATACAGGAAACTGGCATCAATATGATGTATTTTTACGCAGGGAATTTCCAGAATCAGCTAAAGGCGATCTCCTGGAGGCCCAGGAGTTAGCGGCACGGCTGGTCCAAATGAATAAAACGGAATTGGGGGATTGGATCGCCAAAAACCGTATCAATATGATGATATCTGACCTTTATTTTTTGGATGAAGGCAGTATTCTGGAAGGAACTGTCGAAATGGAGGAGAACCTACAGTTTATCATAGGCGACGGAATTGAGGAGGTCGTCGACTGCCCAATATCTCCCGACGATATACTCACACTCACCGATCATGCCGTATATTATGTTGATCCAATAGTAAAGAACTGAGCTTTTATGCAGGCTTCATATAATCTACTTATGTATAAACGATGATTTAAGAAAGGTAATCAAACGGCAACAGCGGAACTTGCCGGCAGCTTTCTCCCGGTAAGTATGCCAGCAGACGAACTTGTGGAACCCAGCGTTGGCTATATACGTTGATCAAATAATTTTGAAACTTAATCCGAATACAAAGTATAGCCAGGTATCCCATTAAAAACGTATATTTTTGAGTAACTTTAGTTAATGGTTGACTACTGCAAATTCATCACTTAAACATGAATAATCTTTTACAGATCAGAGAACAATTAAAGCTGACACAGGAAGAATTGGCCGAAAAGTCGGGTATTAGCGTCAGGACAATACAGCGTATCGAGGCGGGTCAGCCTCCAAAAGGATATACACTCAAGGCATTAATGAAGGCGCTAGAGGTAGAGGAGATGGATCTTATCAATATGACAGCAGTGCAAATGGAAAATTCTGAAACTGTAAAATGGAATAAGATTATCAACCTTTCTGCACTGCCATTGCTGTTGGCTCCTCCGTTCAATGTGCTCGTTCCTTTGTTATTGATATATCTTAAAAAACAGTATAACATAGTTAATCGTCAGCTCATTTCTATTCAGATCCTTGCCACTTTGGTTGCCATTGTACTTTTTATATTTGTTTTGATCCTCAATGACTGGCTGGAGGTTAAGAGTAAATTTATAGAACTCATTCCGCTCTTATGGATTTTTGCCAATGGAGTTATCATTGTCAGAAATGCTATAGCGATAGGCAGAGGTGCGAAACCACGTATTTGGCCAAATATCAGCATAATTTAGCATCTGTCGCGATATTGGCGGGTTATTGACGGGGGATTGGCGGCTCCTATATTTCAGTTATTTTGATCTGATAGCTTCTTTTGTGAAAAAAAATAATGAAAAGAACTATGTTTCAAAAGAAATTAAGGTATGCTGGATACCCGGTAAAGCTGCTTATCGTTTTTACCGTATTGACGAATAACTGGGCTTACGCACAGTACCGTAAGATTATTAAGGCCACTGATGAAAAAGTGTTTATTGAAGACGGTGAACATGTAAAAATGGACTGGCGGCTTGATCCGACTATAATCCCTGACATATATTACGTTAATATTCCCGCAAAGAAAAGTGCCGTAACTTTTAAAACAGATCAGGAGCAACTGATCTTTCATACAGAACCTGGTAAAAGTTATGATTTTAAAGTTTTATTGAACAACAAAGATACTTGTAATATCCGTATCGCCTCGACACTGCCTAAAGATTTCCCGCGGATGCATGCAGCTGGAGACTATCCTTTACGTTTTCCTTTCAGGATGATCGGCTCACGGATCTATTTTGACGGCCTGTTGAACAATAAAAAAGCCGTTATTCAATTTGATTTTGGCGCAGGCATGGGGGCTGTCAACAGAAACTCATCCGAGAAATTGGACTTGTCATTTACTTCCCATGTAACAGTCAGTAATACCAACGGTGTGAATAAAACAAGAAATAGTATTGATAATCTGCTAAAGATCGGAGCTACCACATGGCAGGGGGTGCCGTTTGCCGAAGTTAGCAATATGGAGCCTTACGAAGATGTTATCATAGGTAATACTTTTTTCAGGAATAACGTCATTGAAATCGATTACGATAAGATGGAGTTTATTGTCCACAGTACTCTGCCATCGAAGGTAAAGGACTATAAAAAAGCGACAGTTTTCTTCGAACAAAATCGTCCGAAATTTAAGGCCCGTTTTGTTCACAATGGCAAAGAATTTGATTTCTGGTTTTTATTCGACACCGGCCGCGACGGTACCATGCTTTTGGGAGAAGACTTTACCTCGAGAAATGGATATTGGGAAGAACTAAAGCCCCTTACCATGATCAATGGCAGAAAAATCATCCGCCTGAATGCAGAGATCGCAGGAGTATGGTTTAATGACATCGTTACCAATGCCGCCGATCCATCCAAACCAAGTGGAAGATCCAGTCTTTTTGGCAATCAGATCTTAAATCATTTCAATATTGTTCTGGACAATAAAAACGGTATGATCTTTTTAAAGCCCAACAGTAGGCGCAACGAGCCTATTCCGATTACAATAGCTATTTAAAAGAGATTGCAAAAATGCAGGGAAAATAAGGTGTAAGTTATAGTAATCATCTACTATCTTTTTTTTTGCTAAAAATATTAGTATATTTGAGCCGTTGTTTTGAACGTTATAGGTTTTCGAGTATACAAGGCTTAATACTGGTATAGATGAAAAGATGAAAGAGTTTATCATTAATTGTGAAATAGATGGGATACCCCAACAAATCGTGCTGGGCGAGCTATATGGTGGACGACGATATCATGTGTATATAAACAAACGTTTTGTGACCTCTGTCGTTTTGCGAAATGGCGACTGGGTGATGTTGTGCAACAACCCGAGCTGGCTGACCACTGATGAACTTACGATCTTTGTTGAATACATCAACGGTATACATTCAGACTAACTTGTCGTCTCCGCCTATTTGTTGTAATAGGCCGAAATGGCAAAGATTTACTGAAATAAAAACTTGCCCTGGGATAAGTTGAATATAACGTGTATTCCATAGCTTAAGAAAAAAAATTGTTGAGTTATGTCTACCCTTTCTAAAGGTAAAAATATAATGGTTAAATTTATACAGTACTTTTGAAGTGTATTATATACTACAGGTGGCAAGGGTAACGAGCTCTGTAATAATTGTTTTTGATGTTAGATATATTAATTAAACATATAGAAGAGGTAGTTTCGTTAACTCCGGAGGAGGCCGAATTCATTGTAAACCATTTTAAACTCAAAAGATATAAAAAGCATCAATTCATTATCCAGGAAGGTGATAAAGCGATTTACCATTATTTTATCATATCAGGCCTGACCAAATTAGTGTATTTGGATCAGTCAGGAAAAGAGCATATCGTTTCATTTGCTATGGAAGATTGGTGGGAAAGTGATTTTTATGCATTCTATACTGGGACACCCGCGACTTTATCCCTGATCTGTTTGGAAGATACAACGGTACTTGCATTAAACAATGCCGATTATTTCAAACTGTGTCAAGAAAGTCCTACTATGCAGCGGTTCTTTTTAGAAAAGGCAAACTTTGGATACCTAGGTATGCAACGCCGTGTGCTCTCTTCTTTGACGTTGAATGCGGCACAACGTTATGAACAATTTCTTAAACAGTATCCAAAGCTTAGCAATAGGATTCCAAAAAGCCAATTAGCCGCTTATCTCGGAGTCTCAAGAGAAACCTTGAGTAGGTTGAACCTGTGATATTTATCACAGCAAAATTGTGAGGTTTGTCAATCTCATCTGCTAGCATTGTTTTTCAATTTTGTGTTGTTAAGAATTTTACACAATTAATTTAAATCACAATGGAAATTAATGCGACAAACCCATGGAAGTGGCAAGATGCCAGAAGTTACTCACAGGCTATCGAAGTTAAGAATGCAGAGGGAACACTGTATGTTTCAGGACAGACAGCAATCGATGACGATGGAATATCTAGCACTGAGGACATGAAAACACAGTTAATAAAAAGCTTGGAAAATCTAGAAAGGGTGATTACAGAAGCAGGCTACTCTTGCGGTAATATTGTTAGACTGAATATATATACAACCTCCACCCAAGAATTGTGGCCGCATTTTCCGGTTTTTCAGGATTGGATTGCCAAGCATGGAACGAGGCAGGCAACTACTTTATTAGAAGTCGTCAGTCTTTTCGAAACGTTAAAAGTTGAATTGGAAGCTACCGTAGTAAAATGATTAAGGATGCGGCCCAACAGGCTGATGTGTGAGGCGGTCTTTTGATATCTGTAGCGTGCCTGCGCCGAGTAAGCGAAGGCACGCTACATGCCAATTTAAAGACAATAACTAGTAAAATGGAACATACAAACTCATATTTTGAATATCAATATCGTTTGGTTCAAGGATCAAGAAAAACACTTTTTGATTATTGTAAGCGTATTTCGAATGAGAATTTTCTAAACCAGAACAGCTCTTTTGGGCGTGGAGGAAGCATCCGAAATCTGCTGGTCCATATCGCAAATACCTATGAATATTGGATTGTTAAACATGCATTGGATAACGACATAGCCTTTACCGAATATACAAGCATAAATGACATAGATGCAGTAGTAGAAATGTTCGGGTTGATTGATACTGAAATTATTGATTTTTCCCACAGATACGAGTCTTCTAAACTTGTGCCGATAGACTTACAGCTAAACGGAGTCACAAAAACGACAACCCCATTGGAGCTGTTTACCCATGTGATCACACATGAGTTCCATCACAAGGGGCAAATTCTTTCGTTGAGTAGGCATTTGGGGTACGTGCCCATAGATACAGACATCATTAGATAACAAGAAGATGTATAATGAGTCATATGCAGTCGCGGGCAACATTCCTTATGCACTAAGACTGGATGTTAAATTTTGTCAATAGCAGTAACATTGCTGTACATACGGACAGATTCCGTGCCGGACCAACAAAGGATAGCGAGCATCGATGTTTGAGATTTAGAATGTCGTGCTCAGCGCTGAATTTGTCTGATTCAACGAGTTTACCCGTGTTTTGTCCAGGTGATTGCCCTATGGCCAAACTCAACTTCGTTCTCAAAATAGGTAACAGGTATGCCCAGCTGTTTCTCGAATTTGCTTAGGGTCTGGGGTTGGCTAACGTCTCCGATTATCTCATATGATTTATCAGGGGCGAACTTGAAGTTCATCTGAATAGGACTTTTGGAATTATTGCCCAAAACGTATAGATGCCATCCCTGTGGTATTTTGCCTGCGGGATGCTAATTTTAAACGGCCGGATAGTATGGTCTACCGCGGACGATATGATCGCTGTTTGATTGTTCTGTGCACTGGCAATAGACGGAATACTTAAGGAGAATGTCGCTGCCAGAAGAATTGTTGTTAGTTTTGTTGTCATTGTCTCTTGTGTTTAAGGGATGTTTTAATTTTCTTGTTGAGACAAATTTAGACCGGTGGGAGGGCCGTTAAAAGAAACAATAAGGTGAGCCCGACACATTCACGGTCGAATTGGTTATTTGGGCTTGCGAATCGGAAGGTAAGAATAGGTGGATAATTTTTACGACCGCCGAGGTTCTATTTTTATCCTTATAACAAATCCATTCAAGGGAATCTATTCACTAGATGCTTCTAAAGTTCCGGTATATTCCGCAAACTAACAGGCCATCTGTACCAAAACGCCAGCTTCTTTGCTTTCGGTAGGAGCTTAGAATTCGTTTAAAAATGTTAACTTAGTGTATTACCTTGATTGTAATGTCTAAATTTTTGAAATTACCTTATGCACGAATCTCAACAATATGAAAAAGAGCAGCTGACGATCGATCTCGTATGGGCCAACAAAGTTGGATTATTCATATTGATTCCCATCGTTATTGTTTTTGGTGTACCGTTTTATTGGGTATGGAAATCACAGCTAAGTTTTAAAAGCGTGTTTGGAGAAGTAGGCGTACTGGACAGTATCTATATTTTTGGAGTTCTTATTGCTGGAATTGCCTTGCATGAGCTTATACATGGCTTTACATGGGCTATTTTTGCCAAGAGAGGATTTAAATCCATAAAATTTGGCGTGCTATGGAAAATGCTGACGCCCTACTGCCATTGTAAAGAACCGCTAAAAGTGAAGGAATATATCATTGGAGCTATTGCTCCAGCGATTCTTTTAGGTATTTTTCCTGCTGTCTTCGCAATTTTTAACGGCAACGTTGGCATGCTAGTCTTTGGCATGTTTTTCACTATGGCGGCCTGTGGGGATTTTTTGATTATCGATCTGATTCGGAAGGAAGATCCGAATGATCTTGTCGAAGATCATCCGACAGAAGCCGGGTGCTACATTTATCGAAAAATCAGCGACTAAATAGAAATTGATGGATTGGTGAAATCAATTCCTAAAAAATTTACGCACCTTTCTATATTGAGCACAGGTTACTCGGAGCACAGTGGATTTAAGGTGCCTCTGATGATATCCAATAACATCTGAACGACCTCGTTTTTCGACAGCGGAAGTACTGTACCGACGCCCGCATATCCTTCCAGATACGGAACCAAAAGACATACAATTTTCTCGGGCAACTGAGCATGCGGACGAATTAACTCTGTGAGCCATGCGCAATAATCTTTGTAATATGCATCAATGGCCAGTTCCAGATCTTTGTTGCGGGATGATAAAGCGGAAATTTCCCTGAACATGATTGCCTGATCCGATTTTTTTGCATTATATAAGAGGAGATCCAGCAACTGTTCGAAAAAGATACTCCCTGAAGTGGCCTGATCAAGAGCAGACTGTTCCATTCTTGCCGTTATCGCCTCCTGACAACCATTAAAGTATTGTGCTATCGCAGCTTTTAACAATGCCTCTTTATTTGGATAGTAATATTGCAGATTGCTGAGCGAAATATTTGATCCTTTTGCGACTCCTCTCATCGAAAGGTTTTCTCCTCCTTCCTTGCTCAAAAGATCAATAGTTACTTGTAAAATATGCTCGATTTTATCTGCCTTTTTTGTCATAATAATTCAAAAATAGACATAATATTTGAATATTTAGGTCATGTGACCTATATTTGTTTTTAGGTCATGTGACCTAACTTTAGTTTTAATTTTCATGTTGACAATAAAACACTAACTTGTTTCCAGATGAAGACACTAATAATTGTTACACATCCTCATTTGTCCGAATCCGTGGTCAACAAACACTGGATTGCAGCGCTAGAAAAGTATCCGACGCGATTCACCGTTCATCATTTGGATACCGTATATCCCGATGGTAAAATTAACGTCCCTGCGGAGCAGGCTCTTGTAGAGCAGCACGACAATATTGTTTTTCAATTCCCATTCTATTGGTTTAGTTGTCCTCCTTTGTTAAAGCAATGGTTGGACGAAGTATTGCTTTATGGTTGGGCCTATGGTAGTAAGAGCGGAAAAAAAATGCAGGGAAAAAAAATTGCCTTGGCTATATCGCTAGGAGCAGAGGAAGGCGATTACCAAAAACAGGGTAAATTTAAATATTCGTTAGCCGAATTAACTCGCCCTTTTGAATTGACGTTTGAGTATATCCATGCCGACTATAAGGGAATTTTTGCGCAATTTGCAGATGGTCAAGTGGCGAGTGCCAGCTTTGATAGCAGAAGCGCCGAAAGATATATTTCTTTTTTAGATCAGCTGTAATTATATAGCTTTCCGTTCCCGTTTCTCCATGTGTTGTACCGATTTGTCTTTGTCAGGTTAGAATTGTGTTATACGGTCCGTCAACCTATAAATCTAGGCTGCTATAATAACTGCAATGTCAAGATGCTACTACGTATTTTCTTTCGGCTTATATGTAAGCAAAATGATCCCATTTGAAAATAATCTGTGTTTGGACAGTGTTAGATGGAGAAGATTAAGATTATCAGGGAAAAGAGAATTACCTTTTCCAAGAGCTACGGGAACCACCAGCAATTGGACTTCATCAATCAGATTAGCTTTCAATAATGATTGTGCCAAAGCAATGCTACCCCATATGATTATGTTTTTTCCGTTTTGCTGTTTTAACGATTTGATATAGGGTATAGCATCTTCCGTCACTAAAGAAATATTGCCATGATTTCCCCATTGTACTTGTTGTAACGAACTGGAAAAAACGATTTTTGGAATGCGGTTCAATTCCTCTGCGATCTTGCTATCTTCACCACTTGCATCCGGCCAATAGTTGGCAAACATCTTATACGTTTCTCTGCCAAGAAGAATCAGGTCAATATTTTCCAGCAATTTTTCCTGATGTGTGTTTATCTCATCGCCGATACTATTGTATGTGCCATCAAAAAAGCCAGTCGTCTTTTCCCTATCGGCACAGAAGCCGTCTACGGATATAAATTGTTGTAGAATAAGATTCCTCATAACGCAAAGGTTTAAAATATCAATAGGAAAATTAAAAATATTTTTCCTCGCAAAGGTTTTCCTATGGCAAGACACTTCCGTCCTAAACGTTTAAAAAGTGGCGGTGTTTAGATATAGCAAAGTTGCTATATTTAAATCGCAAAATTATAACACACCGCCATGATAAATTTAAATGTTTTTAGTCAGATTTTA